>Ga0164242_10004901_pt1 | contig 14948 bp, 11 predicted proteins | sample OricomgcompostMG_FD_108783 | JGI IMG/M metagenome (GOLD analysis project Ga0164242, IMG submission 108783) | Miracle-Growth compost microbial communities from Emeryville, California, USA - Original compost - Miracle growth compost (MG) ... | reverse complement strand
CGGGTTGGTCATCAACGCGTGCCCCGAACCGGTGGCCCGCGCGGTGACGATCACCCGGATCCCCAAATCGGCTGCCTGCGACAGCAACCCGATCAGCGGAGACCACGGGCGCTGCCCGACGTAAGGCCCGCTCATCGCCGGCGAATCCGGAATCTGGTCGACGTCGTCGATGATCAGGTAGTGCGTCTGGCCCGCGAACGTCCAGCGCGACAGCTCGGCCGGCGACAGGCCGGCCGGCGGCCGGCGCGACTCGATCAGGTTGGCCAGCCCCAGCATCGCGGGGATGATGCGGTCGATGTTGGCCGTGTACTCGTTGTCGGCGAACAACGGTTCGTCGACGAGGTGCAGCCGTCGATCCAGCACCGTGAAGGCCACCTGGTCCGGCGTGGAGTGTTCGCGGACCGTGCGGATGAGGTGGCGCAGCAGCGTCGTCTTCCCCGACTTGCTGTCACCGAACACCATCAGCAGCGGGTTGTCGGCGAAGTCGACCACCACCGGCGCGAGGTCCTCCTCGCGCTGGCCGATGACCACCTGCTCGGGCCCGCGGTACAGCGACCCGACGGCATCCGGGGCGAGGTTGGTGGGCAGCAGCCGCACCGGGGGCGCCGCCATGCCCGGGTAACGGTCGTTGATCGCGGCGATCTGGTCCAGCTCCGGGGTGGCGAACAGGAAATGCTCTGCGCCCATGGTCAATCCGCGACCCGGCTGGTCGTGCGGCACCGCTTCGGCGGGCCGGCGCAGGGCGCCCACCACCCGCACGTTGCTGTCCCGCGGATCGTGCAGCTTGAGCTCGAGCCGCAACCCCAGGCCGTCCCGCATCGACAGCGGCACCTCCAGCCAGCTGGGTGTGGTGACCACGACGTGGATGCCGTACGCCAGCCCGATGTTGACCAACTCGGTGACCTTGGCCAGCAACGGGTTTCGCGTGTTGAACTGGTCGGTGTTGTCACGGCCGAATGCGTAGAGGTTGTCGATGAGCAGGAACACCTCGCCGAACCCGTCGTCGGGGACCCCACCGCGGGAGTCCCGGAACGCCTCCCGGCGCTGCCGCGACAACAGCAGCTGCTCGAGCTCGCCGAAGGTGCGACGGATCCGTTCGGGCTCCAGCGCCGAGGCGACGCTGCCGACGTGCGCCAGGCCCTCCATCGCACGGAGCTTTCCGCCGCCGTAGTCCAGGCAGTAGAACGTGACCTCGCGCGGCGAGTGCAGGCTGGCCGCCGACAACATGAACGTCTGCAGCGCAGTCGACTTCCCCGACTTGGGGCCACCGTGGATGACCATGTTTCCGGCCGACGACGCGGCATCGAAGATCAGCGGGTCGCGGCGCATCTCGAACGGCTTGTCGATCTCACCCAGCGGCCACTGCCACTGCCGCGGCGGCACACCGGCCCGGGCCAGCATCGCGCTCACCGGGATCGGCTCGTCCAGCGGCGGCAGCCACAACTGCGGCGCGCGCGGCCCGTACCCGGCCAGCTGGTCGCCGATGGTGGCGATGAGCTTGCGCGGCGGCCCGGTCAGTTCGACCTCGTCGGGGCTGGTGATCACGGTGTCCTGATCGGGCTCGACCCGCCCCGCCGTGAACACCTTGGGCTCCGGGATAGACGGCACCACAAGCGATTTGGCCTTTTGCGGCGGATCGTAGATGCCGTCGACATAGGTGCTGCGGAACTTGATCGGGGTCGCGCCCGGCGCGGGCACCAAGAAGCCCACGCCCTTGTGCTCCTTGCCGGATTCGATGTGGTAGGCGTCCTCCACCCCGATGATCTGGCGGGACACGCTGGGACTGGCCACCTTCAACCCGATGCGGTAGGAGGTGTTCTTGTCGATGTCCTTGATCTTGCCGACATCCAGCGTCTGCGACGCGAACAGGATGTGGATGCGGAACGAACGGCCTTTGCGGGCAACGTAATCGAACAGCTCCGCGTACTCCGGGTGGTCGGCCAGCATCAACGTGAACTCGTCGGCCACCACGAACAGCGTCGGGATCGGCGCCAGGTCGTGCCCGGCCGCGATGGCGTTCTCGTACTCGACCACCGAGTTGAACGCGCTGCCCTGCACCCGGCGGCCGGCCTCGCGCAGCAGCGTCTCCCGGCGGGCCACCTCGCCGCGCAGCGTGTCGGCGAATCGGTCGGCCAGCGACTTCTTTTCGGCCATGTTGGAGATCACCGCGACAACCTGCGGGAAGTGGCGGAAGCTGTCGGCCCCCGCCTCACCCTTGAAGTCGGCGTAGATGACGATCAACCGGTCCGCGGAATGAGTCGTCAACAGCGACAACAGGATCGACATCAGGGTCTGGGACTTACCCGATCCCGTCATACCGATCATCAGACCGTGCGGGCCCATCCCGCCCTCGGCCTCGTCCTTGAGGTCGAACATCAGCGGCTCACCGGTCGCGGTGACCCCGATCGGAACGCGCAGCTCGTCCTCGCGGCGCCGCGGCGCCCACAGCGTCGGCACATCCAGTTGCGACGCGTCCGGGATGCCCAGCATCGTGGTGAACGTGGCGCCCCGGGTGGCCGCCGAACGCAACCCCGTGTGGGTCGGGTTGGAGTCCCAGCGCGACAGCTGGCGCGCCAGGTGGGCGGCCTCGTCGGCGCCCAGTTGGTCGGCGTCGTCGATGTACGGCTGCCAGCCGCCGGTCTGCCAACGCTCGATGGAGTGGGTCCGGCCGCCCGCGCCGTCCGCCCCGGTGATGCGCAGGATCGGCTTCTCCGGGTCCGAATACTGCTCGCGGTGCGGGGCCGTGGCGCCGCGGTGCACGACGGTGACGCCCGCGCGGCCCATCGCCAGCGTCGAGGCGTTCAGGTCGCAGTCCGGGTCGTCGACGATAATCAGCAGGTGCCGTAGCGCGTCGGCGGGTTCGCCGGTGAACGCCGGGCGGTCGACTAGCGCGGACCCCAGCTTGGCGACCAGTTCGTCGACGTTGGTGGCCATGAAGCGGGCCGGCCCGACGCCGTCGAGCTCACCGGGAATGTCAATGTGCGGCAACCACTTCAGCCACGACCAGTCCGGGCTCTCGAGGTCGGGGGTGACCAGCGCGACCCCGAGCACGGTCGGGTCGTGCCAGGTGACCGCCTGGGCCACCCAGGCCCGCATCGCCGAGCGCGCCTCGTCCTCGGAGCCCAGCACGGTGATTCGCGAGACCTTGGCCAGGTCGATCCCGGTCGGCACGTCACGCACCGTGCGGTGGGTGTCGAGCAGGCTGCGTAATGCGCTGTGCGACACCGGTTCCAGGTCGATTTCGTCCGCGGTGTCGTTGACCCGCAGCGCGGTCGCCAGGGGCACGTGGTGGCGTCCGGCCCGCAGCACCAGGAAGTCGGGATCGTGCGGGTCGCGCTCCCACTGACGGCGCGATCCGGGCACGGCGGCCAGCGCCGCGGGCTCCGGGTGGGACCACTGCGCGGCGGCGCGCTGCGCGGCGGCCTGGGTGCGGATGTTGTCCCGGACCACCGACAGGTAGCGCAGGTAGTCGGCGCGTTCGGCGTCGACCTCCTCGGTGCGCGTCTTGTTGTCGTTGCCGCGGTACATCGCCGTCGCGGCGAGCAGCAGCACGAACGGGAAGAACAGCGTCTGCGGGGAGATCAACCGCATTCCGGTCGCGAACAGCGCGACGATCATGCCGACGATCAGGATCACCAGCACGTACGGCATCGCGCGGCGCAGGAACGACGGCGGGATCACCCGCGGCAGCTCGGGCGGGGCCTCGATGGCGATGGTGCCCTTGCGGGTCACCGGCGGCGCCAGCCGGCGGCGCGCTTCGAAGATCAGTCGGCTCATCGGGGGGCTCCCTCGGCTTCCCTAGCAGCGGCAGTGACGCGGCCGGGCTTCTGGTCGGGCGTCAGCCCGTCGTGTGCCAGCAGCGCGTCGGCGCGCGATAATGTCGGGCCGCTCGCGAACAGCGACAGCACCGACCACGGGATCGGGACCGGCGACCCGGTAAGGCCAAGGGCCTCAACGGTTTTGTTCTGCCCGGCGGCCGAGTGCTCGGCCTCGTTGTCGATGCCGTAGCGGACACCGGTGTCAGAGACCCAGAACAGCGACCCGGCGCCCGGCGAGTTCGGCCCGCCGCCGACGGTCTGGGTGAAGTAGCCGGTGCCCGGCGCCAGGGCGACGCGGGCGGCGGTGGCCGGCGAGCCGCCGCCCACCAGATCGACGGTGCGTATCGATTCGGCGACCGGCAGGGCCGAGCCCGTCAGCAGGTTCACCGAGCTGCTGGCGGCCTTGGCGGGCTTGCTCCAATAGGCGCACATGACGGGCGATTTGGCCGCATCCACCACCCCGACCTGCTGGTCGGGGTACCGCGCGGTGTCCAGCATCCGCGACACCGGCAGCTTGGCCACCGCGTCGGCGCCCAGCCGCGGCGGTTGGTCCAGCCCATAGGAATTCGTGTTCCGCAGGATCGCGGCGAGCACCGGCGAGATCTGCTGCAGGCCGTCCGGCAACACCGCGTAGTAGCGCGGCGCCCCGGAGGAGCTCTGGTCCAGGGTGTAGGACACCACGACCCCACCGATCGGTGCCGGCACGGTAAAGGGCGCCGGCGCACCGGCGTTCGGGATGCCGGGCGCGGTCAGCGGCGGGGCTTCGGGAATCGCGTTGAACAGGCCCAGGGCGATCGGGCGGGGCGCGGGGATCTCGGAGTTGCCCTGCCCCAAGCCAAGTGCGTTCGTGATCGCGTGGTCGGTGAGGTTGATCTGACTGCGCTTGCCGTCCCACAACAGCCACGTGGTGCCGTCACGGTCGGCGAGCATCGCCTGCCGCGGCGGGAGCGTGGCGGCGCGGGCGCCGCTGCTGTCCGGCCGGCCGGCGATCACCGTGACACCGGTGCTGTGTGCGGCGTGCCCCCCGGGCTCGCTGACCGCGTCGCACACCGTCCAGTTCGCATCGGTCGAGGGGTTTTGCACCATCCGTTCCGGCGCACCGGGGATGCCGATCAGGTTGCCGCGCGGAAACCGGTCCAGCTCACTGCTTTTCACCATGGTCGGGTCCACCGGCCGACCCGTGATCAGTCGGGCCGAGGTCAGGTTGAGCACCGGATGCAGATCCTCACCGACACGGACATACAGCGCGGCGGTGGACCGGTCGGCGAGCACGGCGTTGGTGCCGGCCGTCCCGTTCGGACGGATCAGCGAGAACACGAAGCAGCCGGCCAAACCGGTGACCAGCAGGACGGCGCCCATCGCCACCGCGCGCGACTGCGTGCGCAGCGGGTCGACGAGCATCCTGGTGTCGTGCAACGCGATACCGGAGGCGATCCGGCGCATCACGAAACGCCAGCCGCTCACCTGGTGCCGGGTGACGAAGCCGCGGCGGTACTCGACCTGGTCGGGATTGTCGTTGACCGGGGTGCGAGACGAGAACGAACGGCGTTCGTCGGGTTGCTGATTGGACGTCATGCCGGCACCGACAGCCCGAGGCCGCGCAGCAGCGGCTCAACCGACCTTGCGACGTCGTCGTCGGTGATCGTCATCAGCTCCTCGTCACTGAATTCGCCGGTTCCGGCGTGTTCCGAATGGTCGAGCCGGAACTCTCGTTCTTCTTCGGAGCGTTCGACGATGTTTCGGACGAATCGACCGTTACCGGCGATGTCCAGGTTGCGTCGCGAAATTCCGTTGGCATCGGGTGTCGACTCGGTCGCCAACTTCGTGAACAACTCCTCCATGTGGTCGAGCGCGGCCTTTTCGAAGATGCTGTCGCGCTGCTCGGCCATCTTGTTCGCGATCTCGACCAGTTCCGACGGTGCGTAGGAAGGGAAGTCGATGTTGCGGGTGAATCGGGAACGCAAGCCCTCGTTGGTGTCCAGGAACTTGTCCAGGTCGGCCCGGTACCCGGCGATGATGACCACCAGGCGGTCGCGGTCGTTCTCCATCCGCGCCAGCAGCGTGTCGATGGCCACCAGCCCGAAGTCGTTCTTGGCGCCGGTGGCGACCAGTGCGTAGGCCTCGTCGAGGAACAGCACGCCGTCGAGCGCGCTGTCGATGATCGCGTTGGTCTTGGCCTCGGTCTCGCCGATGTGCTGGCCGATGAGATCGGCGCGGTGCACCTCGCGGATGTTCTCCCGCTTCAAAAGCCCCAGGCCGCAATAGATCTTGGCGACCACGCGGGCGATGGTGGTCTTACCGGTTCCGGGCGGGCCGGCGAAGACCAGGTGGTGGGCGCGCTGCGCGACCGCGAGCCCACGCTGCTTGCGGACCAGCTCCATGGCGACCGAGCTCTTCAGCCGCGACACCTGGTTCTTGACCTCCTCGAGGCCGATGAACTCGGCGAGCTGGCGTTCGGCCTCGTGCAGCAGCACGGCCTTGCGTTCGTGGGCGGCGGGGTCGACGAAATCCTCGGCGCTGGGCTCGGTTTCGGGATCCCACGGATCGGTGCGGGCTTCGATGCGCGCCGCCGTGGTGGTCACGATGCCGAAACTGGTGTCGGTCAGGGCCTGTTCGACCTGTTCGTTCTCGGGGTGGGCCGCGTACAGGTCCTGCAGCACTTCGCTCGCCGAGTCCTCGTCGACGTGGGCGCGCAGCACCAGCGCTTTGGCCAGCGCGCCGTCGACGGCCGCCACCGCGACCGGCCCCTCGGGCTCCTCGAGATAGGACAGCGCCGGGGCGAACATGCCCAGCCGGGCCAGCGCGGTGCCGAGCGCGATCTTGGCCGCGTGCGAGAACGCCTCGTCCAGGTCCGTGTCGTTGACGATCGGGGTCAGCAGTTTGACGACGTCCGACCAGCGCTCGGCGCGGTAGTTGATGACGACGGACACCCAGCGGGCCTCACGCCAGTTCGGTCGCTCGGTCGTCAGGCCCGCGACGATCGCGTCGGCGTCAGCAAACCGTCCCGCCGTCGCGAGCGCGGCCGCGTAGGCAAGGTGGAAGTCGTCGGGAGTGGTCGCGCGGAACTGTAGATACAGTCCGGTGTCGTAGCGGAAGCCCAGCGAGTTGGGTGCCAGGTCGACCTGGCGCTGCAGCACGCCCGCGGAGGCCGCGGTGCGCGACACCGCCTCGAGCACCCGCAGGGACGTGTCTCCGGCGGCCGCCAGCCCCGTCCACGCGTCGCATTGGTCGTGGGCGATGCGGGTCAGCGCGGCGAAACCCGAACGCGCGGCGGCCAGGTCGGCCGGCCGCTGGCGTTGGTAGACGACGATGCCCAGCGCGCGGCAGCAGGTGGCGAACCGGCTGACGACGTCGCCGTCAACGCGCGTGTCCACGCGCGAATTGGCCGGCTGAACTGTGAGCATGCCGGTGTCACCGTGTTCCACGGCCGCGTCTTTTCATGTATGTAGTCTCCCCTAACCTGACCCGCCTGAAGTTAGCATTGCATAAGCTAACTGTCGAGGCGTTTGGGCCTGTCCGACTCACCACTGCACTGCCCTTCTTCTACCGCCGATGAGGACGTTCTGGAGAGGGTTTAGCCGCATTTTCGGCATACTCACAGCCGCACGCCGTGCGGCCTCACAGCAAGGCCTCACCTTACTGAAAATCATTTTCATTTTCAATCCCGGCACGCCACCTCGGCGCCCACCGGCTCGGCCGAGCGGATCAGGCACGACATCGTCCGCACCGGCGCGGTCATGGCAAGGACTCCTCGACGATCGGGTTGTGCTCGACGATCGCCCCGACCCGCAGGCCGGTGGAACGATCACGCAGCCACTAGTCGGCTGGCGGACCGAAAAAGTTCCGGCGTTGGTCGCTGCCCGAGCGAACTCGCCCGGCCTTCCGTGAAATCCGCCCGAGGGCTCAGGTGCGGACGGCGCTCACCAACGTGTTGCGCGCGATCATCGGGGCGGCTTCGGTCTCCGGCCCCGGCACCGGGCGGCCGACCTCGCGCAGGTAGTCGGCCAACGGGGTGCCGACCGCGGTCCAGCCGCGGTTGCCGAACCACTCGGTGGCCGGCGCGCACTGCTCGTTGTAGACCAGCTGGAAGAACACGCGCTGGTCGCCCTGCGCGGTGGCCGCGCGTTCTTCGGCGACGGCGGTCTCGAAGTCCTCGGGGTTCATCGGGGCGCCGTCCTCGACGGCGACGTGGCTGCCGTGACCGGCCAGCCCGTCGATACCGGTGAACAGCTGCTCCTGGGCGCTCGCCGGGAGATAGATCAGCAGGCCCTCGGCGATCCACGCCGAGGGTTTGGCCGGGTCGAAGCCGCTGTCGCGCAGGGCTTGCGGCCAGTCCTCGCGCAAATCGATGGCGATCTCGCGGCGCTCGGCGCGCGGCTCGGCGCCGACGCCGGCGAGCACCTCTCGCTTGAAGTCGAGCACCTGCGGCTGGTCGAGCTCGAAGATCGTGGTCGCGGCCGGCCAGTCCAGGCGGTAGGCGCGCGAGTCCAGGCCCGCCGCCAAGACCACCACCTGTCGCACGCCCGCGTCGGCGGCGCGCCGGAAGTAGTCGTCGAAGTACTTGGTGCGGGCGCCCTGGAAGTTGACGAAGTTTTCGCCGAAGTCGGCGGTCTTCAGCTGGTGGTCGGGGTCCTTGCCGTCGAGGACGTCGGCGGCGGCACCGCCGACGGCGCGGCAGAAGATCTCCGCGTACGGATCCACGGCCAGCGGGTCGGGCTTTTGCGCCTCCAGCGCCCGCGCGGTCGCGACGAACAACGCGGTCGAGCCCACGCTCGTGGTGATGTCCCAGGTATCGCCTTCGCTTCGCACCCCGCCCACAGTACGCCGCCGCGACTCGGCCCCTTTTCGGCTGGCGCGCAACGGTAGTGGAGCGCGTCGGCGCAGTACGGGCTACCGGCGACCGTAGCGGCGGTGGAACTTCTCCACTTGTCCCGCGCTGTCGACGATGCGGCGGCTGCCGGTCCAGAACGGGTGGGAGTCGGCGGTGACGTCGACGACGACGAGCGGATAGGTCCGGGTTCCCCGCGCCGTCTGCCACTCGACCGTCCGCGGGCTGGTGCGGGTCGACCGCGTCAAGAACATGGCGCCGGTGGTGGCGTCCTGGAAGACGACGGGGTGGTAGTCGGGATGCACGCCGGGCTTCATGAAGGGTCCTTGCCTTGCTGGGTGTGGCCGGCCACGTTGTCGGCGGCCTCGGTCAATTCCGCGCACGGATCCTCGTGCCAATCGCCGAACGGGTCGTCGTAGGCGATCCAGGCGCGCGGGTTCCGCATCTCCTCCTCGGTGAGCAGCGCGCCGCGCAGGGCGTCGAGGACCTCGTCGGTCCGGGCGCCGCACACCAGGATGGCCATCGCGGTATGCCGATCGCCGTGCCGGTCGTCCCAGCCGAGCGCGGCCAGCGCGCGTCGCTCGGCGTCGACGCCGTCGCGCTCCGGCCCGCTCATCGCCGTCAGCCATTTGCCGGCCGAGCTCACCCGCAGCCCGGGGCCGGCCGATTCCAGCCACATCGCGCGGTCGGGATTGCTGGCCAGCCACAGCCGTCCCCGGGTCCTGATCACGCCGTCGAGCAACAGATCCAGGGCGGCGTGCAGGCGCTGCGGATGAAAGGGGCGACGGGCGTTGAATTCCACCAGGCTGATCGGACCGCGGGACTCCAGCGGCGGCTGCCCAGCCAGCAGCGGGCCGTGCGGGTCGTCGCTTCGGCCGCGGCGCGCGTCGCGGTACAGGTTGTTCAGTGCGTCCTCGATGCCGCCGGCCCCCACGCGGACGCGGGCGCGCGGCGACAGGCGACGCAGCACGGCCGCCACGAACGGGTTGGCGCGGTCGAGCACGACGACGTCGGCGAACTCGGCCTGTCCGATCACCACCTGGGCGTGGGTGCGGCCGTCGTCGAGTTCCTCCTCCCCCAACGCCTGGTCCAGCCAGGCCGCCGAATCGACGCAGGTCACCACGGCGGCGATCGCCACGTCCAGGGCCGCGGGCCCGTCGATGTACCCCGGCGCCACCCGCACCCGAACGTGCTTGATGGCCAAGCAGATTGGTTCAGGTTCCAACCAGGGCGCCAGGTGCACCACGATCCGGTCCACGTCGTCGCGGCGGTGCAGCTGGCGCAACAGCACCAACAGGTCGTTGCGGATGGTGCACGAGACACAGCCGTGCGCGAGTTCCAGTCCGTTCTCGGTGCTGGTCAACACGCCGTCGGACAGCGACGCCGTCGTGCGGCGCACCACGTGACCGTCGAATCGGTGCTCGACGACCAGCGTTCCCGGCGTCCGCAGCATCGCGCCCACAACGGCGTCGGTGTCCCGCTGGCCGGCGACCAGGATGACGGGCGTCCGCATCGTCCTCCTTACTGATAATCATTTTCATCTAAGCCGTTCCTACGGTACCGTCCGTGGGGGACCTTGTCGAAAATGATTTTCAATAAGAGATGTGGAGGTGCAGGTGTCCGCCCACTGCCAGGTGACCGGCCGGCGGCCGGGTTTCGGTAACGCGGTGTCGCATTCCCATCGCAGGACCCGTCGGCGCTGGTCGCCGAACATCCAACTCAAGACGTACTACCTGCCCTCGGAGGGCCGCCGGATCCGGCTACGGGTCAGCGCCAAGGGCATCAAGGTCATCGACCGCGACGGCATCGAGGCGGTCGTCGCGCGGTTGCGCCGCGAAGGGCAGCGAATCTGATGGCGCGCAACGAGATCCGTCTCCTGGTGAAACTTCGGTCCACCGCGGGCACCGGCTACACCTACATCACCCGCAAGAACCGACGCAACGACCCCGACCGACTGGTCCTGCGCAAATACGACCCCGTCATCCGCCGCCACGTCGACTTCCGCGAGGAGCGCTGACCATGGCCAAGAAATCCAAGATCGTCAAGAACGAGCGCCGCCGCGCGATCGTGGCCCGCTACGCCGAACGCCGCGCCGAACTCAAAAAGATCATCCGCTCACCGGCGAGCACCCCCGAGCGACGGGCGGCGGCACAGGACGAGTTGGCGCGCCAGCCCCGCGACGCCAGCGCGGTGCGGGTGCGCAACCGCGACGCCGTCGACGGCCGACCCCGCGGCCACCTCCGCAAGTTCGGGCTGTCGAGGGTCCGGGTCCGCGAACTGGCCCACGCCGGCCAGCTCCCCGGCGTGCGGAAGGCGAGCTGGTGATGGCCAGAAAAGTCGCGCGTCGCCGGGCCACCGCGCCGGCCGGCCGCTCGCCCAAGAGGAATCTGCTCGACAGCCTCGGGTTGCGCACGGTGGACTACAAAGACACGGCGACGCTGCGGGTGTTCATCTCCGAACGCGGCAAGATCCGTTCCCGCCAGGTGACCGGCCTGTCCGTCCAACAACAACGACAGGTCGCGGCCGCCATCAAGAACGCCCGCGAAATGGCGCTCCTGCCCTACCCCGGACGGCACACGGCGCCTTGACGTCCCCACGCCGCGGCACCGATCGCCCGTTCACCGTAATCGTCTGTGCCGCATGCGCCGTCGACGATCGACTGTCGGTCATCGACGAATTGCGCCCCGCCATCCGGCGCTGCCCGCATTCCATGTTGGTCTCGGTCGCCTGCATGCTCGGACCACTCACCTGCGCCTCTCGGCCGACCGGCGGGGGCGTGATGGCCCTGGTCCAGCCCTGCACGAACGATCGGGTGGCCAGCGGCCCGGCGCGGTGGATAGGACCCATCGCCGACAGCGATTCAGCCGCGGCGCTGCGCGACTGGCTGGTGCTCGGTCAATGGGAAAACATCCCCGTCCCAAGGCAACTCGATCGGCATCAGCGCTGGACACGCGACTCGCATCGACGCAACTGACGCCTGACGAACCCGGCGATGGGGTGCCGGGGCGCTAGCCGTCGCGGCCCGCCTCGTCGGCACCGTCGTCGCCCCAGGTGCCCGGCATCATCGGTGCCGTTGGGCCACCGTTGAATTCGTCCCCGGCCAGCCGGGTCAGCCCGGCCGCCGCGGCAACCGCCTCACGCTCGGCGGTGCCGGCGAATCCCAGCGTGCCGGCACCCCGATCGGATGCCAGCGACGCGGCCCAATCGGGGTCGACATCGACATTCATGTCCATGAACTCGTCGCCGTACCCGCGGTCCGTCGCGCCCCGGCGCCGCCGCGCCCGGGCCGCTTTGCGCGTGCGCGCGGCCGCGGCCGCCGCGGCGGCGGCGCTATCCGGTTCCGGCGCTTTCCTTTTCGCGCTGGAGCTGGCGCTCGCCCCCATCCCGGAGCCCGTTCCCATTCCGGGCGGACCGACGACATAGGGAGGAAAGAAGCCCGCCGCGGCCGGCGCCGCAGCGGGTGCGGCGGGAGCGGCGGTCACGGTGGTCGCCGTGGGGGCGGGCGCCGGTGCCGGGGCGGAGGCCGGCGCCGCCACCGGCGCGACGGGGGCGGTGGGGGCCATGGCGATGGCGGGCGGGATGCTGGGCGTCGGCGGCGGCGGCGCGGCCACCACCGGGAGGGCCGCGGGCTGGGGGATGGCGGCGAGGCCGGCCAGCCCGGCGAATCCGCCGACGGCGCCGAGGGGCGCGGCCGCAAGGAGGAGCGCGGGCGCCAACAACTCCGGCTGGCTGATGAAAATCTCGAGGATGTGCGTCGGCCAGTCGAACAGGATGAGTTGCACCAGGTACTGAAAGGCCAACGCCGGATTGTGCACCAGGTAATAGCCGAACTGCTCGAAATCCTCGAGCAGTTCCAGGGCGCGCACCACCCAGAAGATGGGCTGCCCGGCATTCGTGTAGGCGTCGTAGGGCAGGCCGTTGACCGTGCCCTCGGACGGGTCCCAGTTGATGCCCAAGTTCTTCAGGATGTTGGCGATGAAGTCGTTGAACGGATTGTCGATCTTGGGGTCGTGATCCTCGTCACCCGAATCATCGCTTGACGCATCGGATTTCACGATCGGCGGCGCCGGATCGGTTTGCGGTGTCGCGGCGACGGCGGCGGTGGACACCGCCTGGTAGGTCGACATCGTGGTCGCCGCCTGGGTCCACATCCGTGCGTAGTCGGCCTCGTTGACCGCGATCGGAACCGTGTTGACGCCGAAGAAATTCGTTGCCACCAGGGCCCCGTGGACGACGTGGTTGGTAGCGAGTTCGGGCAGCGTCGGCATGGCGGTCAGCGCGGCGGTGTAGGCGGCCGCGGCGGTCTCGTGCTGGGTGGCGGCGGCGGCGCTGTCGGCGCTGGATTTGGTCAGCCACGCCAGGTAGGGGGCGTGCGCGGCCACATAGGACTCCGCGCTGGGGCCCTCCCACGCCCCCGCCTGCACCCCCGCCAGCAAGGTGCTCAATTGTTCTGCGGCGGAAGCGTATTCGGCGCTCAGCTCGGACCACGCGCCGGCGGCCGCCAGCAGCGGCCCGGGGCCGGGGCCGCTGCTGAGCAAAGCGGAATGCACTTCGGGCGGCGAGGCCATGAAGATCGGCGCCGTCATAGGTACTCCTCGGGCTGGAGGGCTTACCAGACTGAGGAGAGCTTAATGAATATGATTGTCGTTATCAACTTGGCGGGCGCCATGCCGCCGCGGGCCGCTACACCAGCGGCCGCCCCTTCTTGATCCGGCGGTCCAGGTCGTGCAGCAAGACGTTGAACGGGAACTGCCGGATGAACCGCGGCAGATACCGGTTCACCGTGGCCAGCACGGCGATCAGCCTGTCGAAGCGCCGCTGCTTGGTCGCGTCCCAGGGCAGCCGCATCTCGTCGCGGAACCGTTGCGGCAGGAAGCCCGTCGTGATCATCAGCGCGAAGCCCTCGGAGAGGCGCTGGATGGGGCCGGGCAGCTTCACGCCCCGGATGCGGTTGGCGGCGATCGGGTACAGGTATTCCCGCACCGCGTCGTCGATGTGCACCTTGGCCAGCGACTCTTCCCAGTAACGGTCGAACGCCGCCCGGTCGGCCGGCCACATCTTCGGCGGCACCTGCAAGGTCGTGGCCAGCGCCATGCCCTCGCGGTAGTGGCGCTCGGCGTCCTCGCCGTCGAGCTCACCGATGAACATCCGGTAGATGTCGAGGCCGCCCTTGTACAGGCAGGCCCCCACCCAGAGCTGCAGCGCGGGATCAAAGGCGTTGTAGGACACCGGGCTTTCCGGCGTCGAGTAAACCTGCGCGTGGGCCTTGTTCACGGCCCGGCGGAAGGCGGCCTTCTGGGCCTCGCTGCCGTTGGTCGCCACGGCCAGGTAGGTGAACGTGGTGCGGGCCCGCTTGAACGGGTGCAGGTCGACCCGGCCGCTTTCGACGCGGCTTTCCATGACGCCGTAGCCCACACCCGGCTGCGCGAGTTGCATGATCACGTTCGCCGGACCGGCCAGCAGGGCGACGCCCATCAGGCCCTCGTCGATGCCCAGCGTCCGCCCGCGCCTGCGCCGCTGCGGGCGCGGCGGATCGGTGGCCCCGCGCTCGACGTGCCCGATCGGTGCCTGCACCGACTGGTGAGTTGCCATCGTCAGATCCTCCCGCAGCGCGGCCGCTAATGTGCGAACGCTTGTTTCCTGATATTGTCGCGCCGCGGCGTTAGTGTCAAGATGGTCCGCATGAGCGACACGTCCAGCGCGCGGCCGTATCGCGGGGTGGAGGCCGCCGAACGCCTGGCCACCCGCCGTAACCGGCTCCTGGCCGCCGGCCTGGACCTGCTCGGCGATCAGCGGCCGGACATCTCGGCGGTCACCGTCCGCGGGGTGTGCCGCCGCGCCGGGCTGGCGGCCCGGTACTTCTACGAGAGCTTCACCGACAAGGACGAATTCGTCTCCTGCGTCTTCGACTGGGTGGTCGCCGAGCTGGCCGCCACCACGCAGGCCGCGGTCGCCACGGTGCCCGCCGACGAGCAGACCCGCGCGGGCATCGCCAACATCGTGCGGACCATCACCGACGACGCCCGCGTCGGCCGCCTGTTGTTCAGCACGCAGCTGGCCGACCCCGTGGTGGTGCGCAAACGCGCCGAGTCCAGCGCCCTGTTCGCGATGCTGTCCGGCCAGCATGTCGGCAACGCGCTTCAGGTGCCGGCAAACGATCGCATCAAGGCCGCCGCGCACTTCGTGGTCGGCGGGGTCGGGCAGACCATCAGCGCCTGGCTGGCCGGTGACGTCCGGCTCGAACCGGGTGAGCTCGTCGATCACCTGGCCGCCCTGCTCGACGAGCTTGCCGAGCCAAACCT
>Ga0164242_10004900_pt1 | contig 14948 bp, 12 predicted proteins | sample OricomgcompostMG_FD_108783 | JGI IMG/M metagenome (GOLD analysis project Ga0164242, IMG submission 108783) | Miracle-Growth compost microbial communities from Emeryville, California, USA - Original compost - Miracle growth compost (MG) ... | reverse complement strand
TCGCATCGCGCCGAGCACTGGTGGTGGTACGGCGTCGGCCGGGGTTACGACAGCGACGTCAACGATCCGCGCTATGCCGGCCTCTACGGCCCCGCCGCGCCGCGCGGCCTGCCCGACGATCCCGACACGGTGCCCGATCCCAGCCATCTCGAAAACTGGTTTCCGCCCGACCGTCAGTTCCGCGACGACTGGCTCGCGCGCACCACCGAGATGGTCGATAAATACCAGCCCGAGCTGATCTATCTTGACTGGTGGACCGCCGCGCCGGCGTTCGAGCCCGACATGCAGCGCTTCGCGGCCTATTATTACAACCGCGCGAAGGAAGGCGGCTGGGGTGCCGCCGTCACCTACAAAGGCGAGCAGTTCCAGACCGGCACCGCCCTGTTCGACATCGAACGCGGCAAGCTCGACGCGCTCCGGCTCGAGCCATGGCAGACCGACACGTCGGTCTCGATCCACAGCTGGGGCTATGCCCAGGACGATGAATATCGCACGCCCAAGTCGCTGATTCAGGATCTGGTCGACATTGTAGCGAAGAACGGCAATCTGCTGCTCAATGTCGGGCCGAAGGCCGACGGCACCATCCCCGAGCCGGCGCAGCAGGTGCTGCGCGGCATCGGTGCATGGCTAACGGTCAACGGAGAGGCGATCTACGGCAGCCGCCCGTGGCAATATTTCGGCGAAGGGCCGACCAAAAGCGCGTCGGGCGAGAAGAGCGAGGGCGCCAACAAGAGCTGGACCGCGCGCGATATCCGCTTCACCACCAGGGGTGATGCGCTGTACGCGATCGGCATGGAGCGCCCGGCGGACGGCATCGCCCGGATCGAGACGCTCTACGCGGGCACGCCCTATTTGACACGGGACATCGCAGGCATCGATCTGCTCGGCGGCGGCACGGTCGAATGGCGGCAAACGCCGACCGGGCTGGAGGTCACGCTGCCGGCGGGCGCCGGCGAAGCGATGCCCTACGTGCTGCGCCTCCGCCAGAGCTGATTGCTTATGCTCCTGCGAAAGCAGGAGCCTCGCGTCGGTCGTAGTCGCCCCTTTTCGTCATTCCCACCCATCTCCTGCACGTAGCGTCTGGGATCCCGTAGGAGATGGGTCCCCGCTTTCGCGGGGATGACGGTTCGGTTTGCAAAGGCCTACCTTCGCAGGAGCACTGGTCACACCTAACGATCGAGCGCCACCGGCTTCGGGCCGCCCGTCGCCCAGTCGAGCAGCTCGACGGTGTGGACCACCGGCGTCGCGGTGAAGCGTGCGACCTGCGTCATGCAGCCGATATTGCCCGAGGCGATTGCGGCAGGCGCCGAGGCGTCGAGCGTCTCCGCCTTGCGCGTGCCCAGCCGGCGGGCGATCGCCGGCTGCAGGATGTTGTAGGTCCCCGCCGACCCGCAGCACAGATGCGCCTCGGCCGGCAGCGAGACGCGGAACCCCGCTTCCTCCAGCAATTGCTTCGGCACGTCGCGAAGCCGCTGGCCGTGCTGGAGCGAGCAGGTGGCGTGGTAGGCGACCGCCGGCGCCGCCTCCAGCGTCGTCGCCGGCAAGCCCAACTCGGCCGCCAACTCGCTGATGTCGCACACCCGCGCCGCCACGCGCTGCGCGCGCTCGGCATAACGATCGTCGCCTCGCAGCAGGTGGCCGTAATCCTTGAGCACCGTGCCGCAGCCCGATGCGGTGACGACGATCGCATCGACCCCGGCGTCGATCGCCGCGCTCCAGCGATCGACGTTGGCGCGCGCGAAGGCAAGCGCCTGCGCCTCGCGGCCCAGATGGTGCGGCAGCGCGCCGCAGCAGCCGATGCCCGGCACCGCGACGACTTCACACCCCATTCGCGCCAGCAACCGCCGCGCCGCCGCCTGGACCTGGCCGCCGACCACGGGCTCGACGCAGCCTTCGAGCAGCGCGACGCGGCGGACCGGCCGATCGGCAACTGGGATGGCCTTAGGAACGGCGACGGTGGGCGCGGCGGCGAGCCGCAGCATCTCGGCCGCTGGACCAAAGCCGGGCACGCGCTCGACGAGCGGCGCGAGCGGGCGCAACAAGCGACCGAGCCGCACGGCAATTGCGAATCGGCGGCGATACGGCAGCACCGCGGCGAGCAGCGCGCGGATCAGGCGATCGGCCAACGGCCGGCGGTATCGTCGTTCGATATAGGCCCGCGCATGGTCGACCAGGCGGCGATAGCTGACGCCCGAAGGACAGGTCGTCTCGCACGCCAGGCACGACAGGCAACGATCGACGTGCAGGACCGTCTCGGCGGTCGGCGTGGCGTCGCGCTCGAGCATTTCCTTGATCTGCACGATCCGCCCGCGCGGGGCATCGAGCTCGTCGCCGAGCAAAACGTAGGTCGGGCAGGTCGCGTTGCAGAAGCCACAATGCACGCAGCCGCGGACGACGCCTTCGGACGTCAGCGTATCGGGATCGGCGAGCTGTTCAGGAGAGAAACGGGTCTGCATCGAATCACCTCTCCCACGGATCGAGGCCGGGGTTGAACAGCCCGTGCGGATCGAACGCTTCGCGCAGCCGACGATGGAGCATCGCGGTGACGGCGTCGGGCGGCGGCGGCGCGGCGCGCGCGCGGACGGCCGGCGACGCACGCACCAGCCGCGCCTGCCCGCCCGACGTGGCGGCGCGCTGGTGGACCATTTCCGCCCCTGCATCGCCGTCGTCGGCGCCGCCGAGCCAGACGCGCGCGCCGCCCCAGTCGATCAGCACGCGAAACCCCTCCCCCGCCATCGCCTCGGCGAACGCCGCGCCGCGTGTGGTCGGCAGGCCGACGCGCCACAATGCGGCCGTCGCCGGTATCGCCTCGACGGTCCGCACCGCGTTCCACAGTCGCTTGCTGCCGTCGCCGTCGGCACGCTCCGCAGGACGGCCGACCATCCTGGCGAGTTGGTCGAACCTGGCATCGACCGAGGGCCGAAAGCCGTCGATCCTGAACAATGCCCGGCCGTCGCTCCACGCCGCGCACGATACCGCCGCGGCATGACGCAACCCGGCGGCCATGATCCGGCCCGCCTCCACACAATCGCATGGGACGATCAGCGTCGCCTCGAAACGCGGCGCCGGCACCACGCGCAGCGTCACCGTATCGAGCACGCCGAGCGTACCCCAGCTGCCCGCGAACAGCTTGGCGAGATCGAAGCCGGTCACGTTCTTGACCACGCGCCCGCCCGCCTTGAACGGCTCGCCGCGGCCGGAAATCGCGGTAAAGCCGAGCAGATGGTCGCGCGCCGCGCCAGCACTGACGCGGCGCGGACCGGCATTGCCACTGGCGACGATGCCGCCGATCGTCGCGCCACCGGGCGCGCCGCCGCTGATCGCCTTTGGATCGACCGGGTCGAACGCCAGCATCTGCTGCCGCGAGGCGAGCAGCGCCTCGATCTCGGCGAGCGGCGTCCCGCTCCGCGCGGCGACGATCAGCTCCTCGGGATCGTAGTCGACGATCCCGCGATGCGCGGCGATATCGATCACCGTCTCTGCGTCGATAACGATGTCGGTCGTGCCGGCACCACGAATCGCCATCGGCCGTCGCGCCTCGACGCACTCGGCGACGATCCCGGCCAAGGCCTCGCCGCTGTCTGGCCGATGCACCGCCATCAGAAGCGCGGCAGCTCGGCAAAGCGCGTCTGCCCGTGATGGACATGCTCGCGGCCCAGCTCGGCACAGCGGCGCAAGGTCGGGAACATCTTGCCCGGGTTGAGCAGCAGCGCGGGATCGAGCGCGCACTTGACGCGCTGCTGCTGGTCGAGATCGACGCGCGTGAACATCGCCGGCATCAGATCGCGCTTTTCGACGCCGACGCCGTGCTCGCCGGTCAGCACGCCGCCCAGCTCGACGCAGCGCGTCAGGATCTCGGCACCCAGCGCCTCGGCACTCTCGAACTCACCCTGGCGGTTCGCATCGTAGAGGATGAGCGGATGCAGATTGCCGTCCCCGGCGTGGAATACGTTGGCGACGCGCAGGCCGTGGCGGCGCGCCATCTCCGCCATGTCGCGCAGCATCTCGGGCAGGCAGCGGCGGGGAATCGTCCCGTCGACACAGTAATAATCGGGCGAAATCCGGCCGATCGCGGGGAACGCCGCCTTGCGCCCGGCCCAGAACCGCTCGCAATCGGCGTCGCTGGTCGATTGCTGCACCATCGTCGCGCCGCAGCCCCGCGCGATCGCGGTGATTTCCTCGACGAGAAACGCACATTCGGCCTCGGGGCCATCGACCTCGATGAGCAGCAGCGCTTCGGCATCGAGCGGATAGCCGATCTCCAGAAACGCCTCGACGGCGTGGATCGCGGGCTTGTCCATGACCTCCATACCGGCGGGAACGATCCCGCGGCCGATCACGTCGGTCACGCACTGGCCGGCGGCGGCGACATCATCGAACGCGATCAACAGCGCACGAACTGCCTCGGGCAGCGGCAGCAGCCGGACGGTGACCTGGGTGACGACCCCGAGCAATCCTTCCGAGCCGGTGATCAGCCCCAACAAGTCGTAACCCGGCCGCTCGAGACCCTTGCCGCCGATGCGGACGATCTCGCCCGACATCAGCACCATTTCGACCCCCAGCAGGTTGTGCGTGGTCAATCCGTATTTCAGGCAATGCACGCCGCCCGAATTCTCAGCGACATTACCGCCGATCGTGCAGGCGATCTGGCTCGACGGATCGGGCGCGTAATAGAGGCCGTGTGCGCTCGCGGCTTCGCTGATCGCGAGATTGGTGACTCCCGGCTGGACGACCGCCGCCCGGTTGTCGGGATCGATCTCCACGATCGAGCTGAACTTGCCCAGTCCCAGCAGCACGCCGTCGGCCAGCGGCAGCGCCCCGCCCGACAGCGACGTTCCGGCACCGCGCGGCACCACCTTGACCCCCTCGGCGGAACACCAGTGCAGCACCGCGGCAATCTGCTCGACCGTGTCCGGCAGCACGACGACAAGCGGCGTCTGGCGATAGGCGGTGAGCCCGTCGCAATCATAGGCACGCAAGGCGTCGAGCGAATCGATAACACCCTCGCCCCGCACGATCCGGCGCATGGCGGCAACGATCGCGGCGCGGCGATCGAGGGTCGTTTGGTCGGGCTCGGGCATTCTCATTGAGTCTGGTCTTATATTAGTATTATGATATGTGGAATAGGCCAAGTGCGATCGGGAATGGTGCGCCGCCGCGGTTCGACATGATAGGGTGGTCATACCGACGAAAAGGAAGGAATTGGAATTATGGCGCAAACGCTTGCGCTCCTGCATACCTCGCCGACGCTCAGTCCGCTGTTCAACGACCTGGCGGCACGGCTGCTGCCCGGCGTCCGCGTGCTCCATTTCGTCGACGAAAGCCTGATCAAGAACACGATCGCCGCCGGCATGCTCGAAAAGCCGACGATGCGGCGGCTGATCGACCTGGTCGGCTCGACCTTCGACGCCGGCGCCGACGCGACGCTCGTCACCTGCTCGTCGATCGGCCCGGCAGTCGACATCGCCGCCGCGCTGCACGACCGTCCGGTCCTCAGGGTCGATTATCCGATGGCGGTCGAGGCGATCGCAAAGGGATCGCGGATCGGCGTCGTCGCGACGCTGCGCACCACGCTGGCGCCGACCGCCGACCTGGTCCGCCGCGTCGCGGCCGAATCGGGCAAGGCCGTCGAGCTTCGCGAACATTTGTGCGAAGGTGCGTTCGACGCGGTGATGGCGGGCGACGGCGCCACCCACGATCGCATCGTCGGCGACGCGATCACCCAGGCGATGAAGGGCGTCGACGCCATCGTCCTCGCCCAGGCGTCGATGGCCCGCGTCGTCGCCGCGCTGCCGCCCGACGCGCTGCCCGCGCCGGTGTTCTCCAGCCCCGAACTCGGCGTGCTCCACGCGCGCGGCGTGCTCGCGGAGCTGGCGCATTGAAGAAGCGGCACATCGTCGTCGGCCTGCTCGGGCTGGTCTCGATCATCACCTTTCTCGATCGCATGGCGATCGCGGTGACGGGGACGACGATCCAGGCCGAGCTGGGCATCACGCCGGCCGAATGGGGCTGGGTGCTCGGCGCCTATGTGATCGCCTATGCGCTGTTCGAGGTGCCGTCGGGCGCGATGGGCGACCGCCACGGCTATCGCCGCGAGCTGACGCGGATCACGGTCTGGTGGTCGGTGTTCACCGCCGCGACAGCCGCCTGCCGCAATTTCTGGCAGCTCGCCGCCTCGCGCTTCCTGTTCGGGATCGGCGCAGCGGGCGCCTATCCCAACATGTCGGGCGTGCTCTACCGCTGGCTGCCGGCACGCGAGCGCGCGCGCGGCCAGGGCGTGATCTGGGCGGCGAGCCGGTTCGGCGGCGCGCTGGCGCCGTTGCTGCTGGTGCCGATCGAGGCGCGGTACGGCTGGCGCGCGGTGTTCGTCATCCTGGGGATCATCGGGCTCGCCTGGGCGATCGGCTGGCGGCTGTGGTTCCGCGACCGCCCCGCCGATCAGCCCGGCATCACGCCCGAGGAGGTCGCGGAGATCGGCGACGGCAGCGGCGATGCCGGCCACGGCGGTACGCCGTGGGGCGCGCTGCTGAAGCTGCCGCAATTGTGGTTGATCGCGCTCGCCTACGCCTTCTACGCTTTCGGCAGCTGGTTCTTCTTCAGCTGGTTCCCGACCTGGATGGTCAAGGGCGCGGGCTTCACCGTGTTGCAGATGGGGCTCTACGGCTCGATCCCCTTCTTCCTCGGCATGGCCGGGAATCTCGCCGGCGGCGTGCTGGCCGATCGACTCGCCGAGCGGATCGGGATGCGCCGCGCCTACAGCCGGATCGCCGCGACCTGCCTCGTCGTGACGGCGGCCCTGCTCGTGGCGATGAGCCTGGTCCAGAGCAAGGTCGCGGTAGTGCTGATCGCCGGTGCCAGCTTCGCGGTGATGGACCTGATGCTGCCCTCGGCCTGGGCGATGTGCATGGCGATCGGCGGTCGCTATGGCGGCACCGCGACCGCGGTGATGAACACCGCCGGCAATATCGGCGGTTTCCTGTGCACGATCATCTTCGGCTATATCGTCGCGGCAACCGGCGATTACGACCTGCCCGTCCAGGGAGTCGCACTGATGGTGTTCGTTGCGGCGATGATCTTCAGTCGGATCGATTGCACCCGCGGCTACGACGCCGCCGCGCCGCGACGTCCTGGCTTCGCCTGATTCGGTGGTTCATGCGCTCGCGATCTCGACGATCGGCAGGAACCGCGCGGCACTGAGGCTGGCGTTGCCGACCAGCAATCCGTCAACCTCCGGCACGCCGAGGATGTCCGCGGCGTTGTCCGGCGTCACCGACCCGCCATAGAGCACCCGCACCCGGTCGTCGCGGTCGGGCAGGAAGCCTGCGGCCGCGGCGGCGATCTCGCAATGGATCGCGGCGATCTCGGCCGCGGTCGGCACCAGGCCGCTGCCGATCGCCCAGCGCGGTTCGTAGGCGATCGTCAGCGATCCGCCGTCGGCACTGCCGGGCAAGACGCGCCGCAACTGGTCGATCACCGTCGATGCGGCGCGGCCGGCGGCGCGATCCTCGCCGGTCTCGCCGACGCACAGGATCACAGCAAGGCCGGCCAACTGTGCCGCCAGCAGCTTGCGCGCGACCCGCGCGTCGTCGTCGCCGCCCGCCGGGATCCGGCGCTCGCTGTGCCCCACGATCGTGAAGCGGGCGCCCACGTCGCGCATCATGGCGGCCGAGATGCCCCCGGTATGCGCGCCGCCGGCGTCGGGGTGGACGTCCTGCGCCCCAATCGTCACGCCGTCGCCGCGCCGCGCCACCAGCGCGATCAGCGTCGCCGGCAGCGCCAGCCAGACCTCGGCCGTCGTGCGATTTGCCGCAGCGGCGATCCGCTCGACCTCGGCAAGCGAGGCGACGCCGCCGTTCATCTTCCAATTGCCGACGATCAGCGGCGGCCGACCGCTTCGGCCCTCCGCGCGCCGCTCAGGCGCCGAGCCGTGCACGGTCGATCGCCAATCGCCATTGCGCGCGAACCTGCTGCCGCGCCGCTTCCGGCATGACCGGTTCGAAGCAATCGGCCACCGCGGCGCGCCGCGCGCTTTCGAACTCATCAAAACCGATTCGAGCGGCGGCGAGACATGCGGCGCCGTAGGCGCTGGCGTCGAGCGCTTCGGGCCGCACCACCGGCCGCGCGACGAAATCGGCGATCATCTGCACCAGGAAATCGTTCGCCGCCGCGCCGCCATCGACCGTCAAGGCCGACAACGGCGAACCGAGGTCGGCCGCGATCGCATCGGCGAGGTCGGCGATCTGCAGCGCGATGGCTTCGAACGTCGCGCGGGCGACATGCGCCGGCGTCGAGCTCAGCGACAGGCCGGCGACCAAGCCGCGTGCGCGATCGTGCCAGTGGGGCGCGCCGAGACCGGCCAGCGCGGGCAGGAACGTGACGCCGTCGCTGCCGGGCACCGTCTCGGCCAGTGCCGTCAAGGCGGCTTCGTCGGCCAGCCCGAGCAGGCGGGCGGCAAACGCCGCGGCATGGCCCGACACGGCGACATTACCTTCAAGCGCGAACCGCACCGCGCCGTCGCTCGCCCAGGCGATCGTCGTCGATAGCCCATGTTGCGACGCCACGCGCTCCGGCGTCGCGATCATCAACGACGAGCCGGTTCCGCAAGTCACCTTCGCACGCCCGGCGATACCGCCGCCGTGCGCCCTGAGCGCGCCGTGCGAATCGCCGATCGCGGCATGGATCGGGACGCCCGCCGGTATCTTGCCGAGCCCGGCGGCGGTGCGGCCGAACAGCGCGTCGGACGGCCTGACCTCGGGCATCAGCGCGCGCGGCACGTCGAAAATGGCGGCGAGTGCGTCGCTCCAATCGAGCCGCGTCAGGTCGAACAATTGCGTCCGTGAAGCATTGCTGAAATCGGTCGCGTGGAGGCCGCCGGTCAATTTCCAGATCAGCCATGAATCGACCGTCCCCGCACGCAGTTGTCCCTTGGCCGCGCGATCCCGCGCGCCTTCGACGTGATCGAGGATCCAGGCGAGCTTGGCGGCGGGGAACAGCGGATCGACCGCGAGGCCGGTCGCCGCCTCGATCGTCGCTCCGAGCCCCTCTTCACGCAGCGCCTCGCACCGATCGGACGAGCGCCGGCATTGCCAGGTCACCGCCGGCGCGATCGGCGCGCCCGTTTCGGCATCCCAGACGACGACGGTTTCGCGCTGGTTGGCGATGGCGATCGCCTCGACCGAAACGCCTTCCGTGGCATCGAGAATGTCGTCGATCGCTTCGCGGACGCTGTGCCACAGCGCGTCGGCCGACTGCTCGGCCCAGCCCGCTTGTGGATGTGCGATCGCAACGGCCCGGCTGCGGCGCGCGATCACCGAACCGTCGGGGGCGAACAGCAGGACCTTGGTATTGGTCGTCCCTTGATCGATCGCCAGGATCGAACCCGCGGGCATCACCGGTCCAGCACGTCGCGCACCGCGGCGGCGATGCCGTCCGCAGTCAGGCCGTACCGCTCCATCAGCCAGGCTGCTGATCCGGTCGGCAGGAAGCCGGGAAAGCCGAGTATCCGCATCCGCACGGGATGATGCGTCGCGACCCATTCCGCAACCGCGCCGCCCAGCCCGCCGCGCACGACATGCTCTTCGACGGTGACGATCGGCCCCCTTGCCGCCGCCGCGGCGATCGCTTCCTCGTCGAGCGGCGCGATCGTCGCCATGTTGAGCACCTGCGCGTCGATCCCTTCGGCGGCAAGCGCCTCGGCGGCCGCGAGCGCGCGATGGACCATCGTGCCCATCGCAATGATCGTCGCATCGCCGCCCGCGCGCAAGCGTTCGGCCCTGCCGATCTCGAATCGCCGGTCGGCGCGCGACAGCTCGGGGACAGGCATCCGGCTGACGCGGATGAACATTGGGCCTTCGATCCTTGCCGCCGCCTTGATCGCCTCGGCGGTTTGCCAGGGGTCGGCGGGCACCAGGATCGTCAGCCCCCTCATCGCGCGCAGCCAGGCAATATCCTCGATCGAATGATGGGTCGGTCCTAGCTCGCCATAGGCGACCCCGCTCGATATGCCGCATAGCTTGACGTTGGTGTTGCTGTAGACGACGTCCGCCTTGATCTGCTCGAGCGCGCGCGCGGTCAGGAAGCATGACGCGCCGCTGACGAAGGCGATCTTGCTGCCGTTGGCGAGCCCCGCGCCGACGCTGACCATATTCTGCTCGGCGATCCCGACATTGACCAGGCGCTCGGGGAAGCGTCTGCGGAACCCCGTCAGCTTGCTAGACCCGACGCTGTCGTTGACCACTGCAACGATCCGCGGGTCCGCCGCCGCCAGGTCTTCGAGCGTCCGCGCATAGGCGTCGCGGCAGTCGAATTGCTCGGGCGCCATCACGTTCATCGCGCCATCTCCGCCGCGTCGAGCTCGGCCAGCGCCTGCTCCAGCTGGGGGGTGGTCGGTACGCCGTGGTGCCATTTCACGTCGTCGGCCATGAACGACACGCCCCGGCCCTTCACCGTGCGCGCGATGACGCAGCGCGGCCGCGCCTGTCGCGCTCCATCGAGCGCCTCCAGCAGCGCCGCCACGTCATGGCCGTCGACCTCGACCACATCCCAGCCGAACGCCCGCCATTTGTCGGCGAGGGGCTCGAGCGCGTTGGTCTCCTCGGTTCCGGCACCCTGCTGGAGGCGATTACGATCGACGATCACCGTCAGGTTGGCGAGGCCGCGGTGGCCGGCCAGCATCGCCGCTTCCCACATGCTGCCTTCCTGCAATTCGCCGTCGCCGGTCAACACGAACACGCGATAGTCGGCCGCGTCGATCTGACCGGCGATCGCGATCCCGACGCCGACGGGCAACCCGTGGCCGAGCGGCCCGGTGTTGGTCTCGACGCCGGGCAGATACTCCCGATTGGGGTGGCCGTTTAGCTTCGATCCGGGCTGCATATAGGTCTCGAGATCGGCCTCGGGAAAGAAGCCGGCCGCCGCCAGCACCGCGTAGAGCGAACCGGTGGCATGGCCCTTGCTCATCACGAAGCGGTCGCGCGCGGGGTTGCGGGGATCGCGCGGATCGTAGCGCAGCACGCCGAAATAGATCGTGGCGAGGATGTCGGCGGCCGAAAGGTCGCCGCCCGGATGGCCTTGCCGGGCATCGTGCACCATCCGCAGGCTGCGCTTGCGAATCCACGCCGCCCTGGCGCGAATGGCGGGAACATCGCCCGCCGCGGCGCGAACGCCTGGTGTGGTCATCGTCGATTCCTCCTCACGGAAATCGGCCATATCGCCGGGCGCGCTGTTGGACAAGGCGTTACTTTCGATTTTCGTCGATTTACAACCGAATTTCTATGAAACTTTGCTCGCGCCCTCTCAGCGCGAATTGACTTGCCGGGTAGTCACCTTTAGACCTCGCCCCATAAACGAAACCAGTTGAAGGGCGGTCGCCTTTGAACAGGAAAAAGGGGGTCGGCGAGGCCTGACCGATGGCGATCGAAGGAACCGTGATTGTCGCGACGGCTGTGCTAGATCGGGCACAGGGCCGATTTTCACGGAGCGCGACAGGTGACTGAGGCAACACGGAACAAGGTGCGGACGCGCGGCGGACAGGACGGTGTCGTCCTGCTCGGCGACGTGCGGCGGCGCAAGGTGCTCGAATGGCTGCAGGAGGAGGGCAGCGCGCGCGTGCGCGACCTCGCCGAGGCGTTCGGCGTCTCCGAGGTGACGATCCGCCAGGATCTCGAACGGCTGGAAGGCGACGGCCATATCGTCCGCGAACATGGCGGCGCGTACCTCAAATCGGTGCCGCAGCAGGTCCGCGCGATGGCGCTGCACCACCTCACCAACATGGAGGCCAAGCGCCGCATCGGCCGCGCTGCGGCGGCGCTGGTCGAGGACGGCGACACGATCATCCTCGATTCGGGATCGACCACCACCGAGGTCGCCGCGAACCTCGTTTCGAAGGACCGTCTGACCGTCGTCACCAACGCGCTTAACATCGCGCTGATGCTCGGCGCCCTGCCCTCATGCGTCGTCCACATGCCGGGCGGCCAGTTCAAGGCGCCGACGCTGTCGCTGTCGGGCGAGCGGTCGGCCGATTATTTCAAAGGGCTGTTCGCGCAGAAGCTGTTCCTCGCCACTGCCGCGATGTCGTTCGAGGCGGGGCTGACCTTCCCCGCGCTCGCCGACCTCGTCGTCAAGCGCGCGATGATCGAGGCCGCATCGCAGGTCTATCTGGTCGCCGATTCGAGCAAGATGGGGAAGACCTCATTCACCTCGCTCGGCGGCATCGAGCTGATCCGGGGCCTCATCACTGACGACGGCCTGCCGCCCGACGACCGCAGGCGGTTCGCGGACGCCGGCATCGAAGTGATCATCGCATGATCGATTCCTGAACGGAGAACACCCTTGAGCAACCAGAAATACGGCGCGGGCATCTGGCATTTCGCGACCTATGTCGATCGCTACGCGACCGATGGCTACGGCCCGCCGCGCGATTTGCTCGAGATGATCGAGCTTGCTGGCCAGGTCGATGACCTGTCGGTGGTCGACATCAATTTCCCGTTCGTCGGCAAGGATTTGAGCCTCGACCGCGTGTCGAAGGCGCTCGACGCGCAGGGGCTGAGCGTGATCGGCATCACCCCCGAAATCTACACCCGCCAGTTCGGCCGCGGCGCGTTCACCAATCCCGATGCGGGCATCCGCCAGCTGGCGCACGACATGATCACCGAGGCGGCCGGGGCTGTTCGCCATTTCGGTGCGCAATACGTCAAGCTGTGGCCGGGTCAGGACGGCTGGGATTACCCCTTCCAGGTCGATCATCACGCGCTGTGGCAGCTGTCGCTCGACGGGGTCGGCGCGCTCGCGGCGGAGAACCCCGACCTCAAGTTCGTCATCGAATACAAGCCGCGCGAGCCGCGCGTCCACATGAGCTACGATTCGGTCGCGCGCACGCTGCTCGGAATCGAGAAGATCGGGCTACCTAACGTCGGCATCCTGCTCGATTTCGGCCACTCGCTCTACGGCGGCGAGTCGCCCGCCGACGCGGCGCAGCTCGCGATCGACTACGGCCGGCTGTTCGGGATGGATGTCAACGATAATCTACGCGGCTGGGACGACGACATGATCGCCGGCTCGGTCCATCCGATCGAGCTGTTCGAATTCTTCTACACGCTCAGGAAGAACGGCTGGGAGGGCGTGTGGCAGCTCGACCAGTTCCCGTTCCGCGAGGACTGCGTCGCAGCAGCGAACAGCGCGATCGGCTTCCTCAAGGGCATTGAGCGTGCGCTCGACAAGCTCGATTTCGCAGCGATCCAGGACGCGCAGGACCGGCAGGACGCCGTCACGGCGCTCAACCTCGCACGCGGCGCGCTGTTCACGTCGTTCTAGCCATTCTTCCCCGGCGAAGGCGGGGAAGGTCAGGACTCGCCGCCGCGTCGCACGCGCTCGAAGAAATCGGGCCCCCCCATCTGGCCGCCCTTGAGGATCAGCTCGATCCCGTCGGCAGGTCCGCCATGTCCCCGGCACAGTGGCGCGCCGCGCTCGAGCGGGGCTTGCCAGGTCAGCGCATCGAGGCCGAGCTGCTGGACCGCGTGGCTGGAGGTATCGCCGCCCGCGAACAGCACGCGCGCAACACCGGTTCGCGCGACGATGGCGCCGACGATCCGCCCCAGCGCGGCACCGAGAACCGCTCCGCTTGCTTGAGCGCCCTCGGCTAGCGGGCCCATCGCCGAATGCAGCACCGCGTTCTCGCCCCTCTGCAGGGCAGTGACCGCCCGACCGGCAAGCGCTGCTTCGTCGATCGCCGCGACATCAACGGGGATTGTCGTCCAACCTCGCGCCTCGGCGCGTTCGATCTGCGTGGCGGTCACGGGCGAGCAGCTGCCGCTGATCACCAGCAGGCGATCGACCGCAACCGCGGCCGGCAGCACGGCCGGCGTGGACGCGATGCCCCGCTCGTGCCAAGCCGCCAGCAGCGCGCGGGTCACGCCCGAACTGCCGACCGCAAAACGCACGTCGGTCCGCGCATCGAGCACGCGCCCAGCAGCGAGCAGATCGGCCGGCGTCAGCCCGTCGAACAGCACCGCGCCCTTGCCATCGGCAACCTCCGCGTCGAACACCGCGCCCCCGTCGCCGTTTCGAAGCAAATCGAAAGCGACTTGCCCGATCGGCATGTCGGTCTGGCCGGCGAGGTGCCGCCGAAGGTCAGCCTCGCGCATCGGCGTCACCGGGTGACGCGCCATCGTCGGGTGGCGGTCGATGCGATAGACCGTGCCGCCCGCCTCGGCGAACAGGTTGGCGAACGCGACATAGCGGCCGAGATGTGGCGCGCCGACCAGGATCGGCACCGGCCCGCCGAACGTCCGCGCGCCGATCTCCATCGCCCGGCCGATCGACCCGACGGCCGGCCCGCTGTCGAAGGTCGAGCAGGTCTTGTAATGAACCAGCCGCGGCCCGAGCGCGTCCAGCGCGGCGAAGGCGGCCGGCAGGTTGGCGTCCATCCATTCGGGCGTTTGGCTCCGGCTGTCGCCGGCCAGCCCCACCGCGCGGACGCCGGGAAAGCGCACCAGCAGCTCGGGCGTCGGCGGGCGTAGCAGCAACACCGCCGGCACCCCGCCCTCGGCGAGCGATTCGAGCACGTCGGTCGAGCCAGTGAAATCGTCGCCGTAGTAGGCGTAGAGCAGCTCGCCCATCAACCGCCGAACATGGCGAGCGCGTCGGCGAGCTCGCCCTGCCCCTTCGCCGCCTCGGCGAGCGGCACGCCGGCGACCGCCGCCTCCCACGCCTGGCGCAGTGCGACGACGCCCGCCGCCGGCCCGCCGGGATGCGCGAGGATGCCCCCGCCAGCGGCATAGATCAGGTCGGTGCTGCCCAGCGCCGCGAAGGTGGCCGGCGCCTGCTTCGCGCTCTGCCCCGAGGAGAAGACGGGCATCACCTCGCAGCCCGGATGCGGCGGGGCGAACATCGGCGTCAGGCATTCGCGCGCCGAGGCGATCACCGACTCGTTCGCCTCGCAGAACTTGTTG
>Ga0164242_10004899_pt1 | contig 14949 bp, 14 predicted proteins | sample OricomgcompostMG_FD_108783 | JGI IMG/M metagenome (GOLD analysis project Ga0164242, IMG submission 108783) | Miracle-Growth compost microbial communities from Emeryville, California, USA - Original compost - Miracle growth compost (MG) ... | reverse complement strand
TGAAATAATTATCGAAAAAGCAAATGAATATGCAACTTCTTTTTCAGAACCTACAGATGAATTGCTGAAAGAAATAGAAGAATTTACGGTCAATCATCATGCACATTCGAATATGCTTAGTGGCCCTTTGCAGGGAAAGTTATTGGAAATGTTGAGTAAAATTATCAAGCCTCAAAATATTCTTGAAATCGGAACGTTTACAGGTTATAGCGCTCTCTGTCTTGCAAAAGGATTGAGGGAGGATGGATATTTACACACGATAGAATTAAGAGAAGAAGATGCAACAATCGCAAAAAATTATTTTGCAAAATCTTCACATTCCCGGCAAATAGTTTTACACAACGGAAATGCACTAGAAATTATTCCTCAATTGGATGAAATATGGGATTTGGTCTTTATTGACGCTGACAAAACTAATTATATTAATTATTACGAATTAACTTTGCCAAGACTCAAAAAAAACGGAGTAATTCTTGCGGATAATGTGTTGTTTCATGGTGATGTTTTAAAAGAGAATATTTCAGGAAAAAATGCGATTGCGATTAATGCATTTAATGAGCATGTTGCAAAAGATGTAAGGGTTCAGCAAGTGATTATGACGGTTAGAGATGGGTTAATGATGATCATAAAAAAATAAATTATTTTCTTTTTTGAATAATTAATCAGGTTAATGAACAGGCTAATCTTCATTTTGTTTTTTTCGTTTTGTTTTTTATCCAAATCCTTCAGTCAAACGATGACTGCACAGGAATATGTGCAGCAATATAAAGACCTCGCGATCCAGGAAATGAAAAGAATGGGAGTGCCCGCAGCTATTACCCTTGCACAAGGATTACTTGAAACTCAAAATGGTAACAGTGATCTTCTAAAAGCTTCAAACAATCATTTCGGAATCAAATGTAAAAGCACCTGGACGGCTGAAACTGTGAGTCATGATGATGATGCAAAAGGGGAATGTTTCAGGAAATACAAAACCGCTGAAGATTCCTACAGAGATCATTCAAATTTTTTAAGAGGCAACAGCCGGTATGATTTTTTATTTCAGTTAGACCCTACTGATTATAAAGGCTGGGCTTACGGTTTGAAAAAGGCAGGATATGCAACCAATCCACGCTACCCGCAAATTTTAATTAAAAATATTGAGGATAATAACTTAGAACAATACACACTTGAAGCCATCAATAATGTCCCTCATTTTGATGCAACACAATATGCTGACGATGGTGAAAAAACAAATGACAGTGTGGATGAAACAGCTTCGGTTGCGCCGGTAAGTCTTACTATTAATGGTTCCAAAGCATTGTATGTTCCTAAAGGAACTTCACTGCTTGCAGTCGCCACAGAGCATCACATCAATTTAGAAAAATTATTAAACATTAATGACCTTACAACCGATGGGCTTCTTTCTAAAGACCAATATATTTTTTTAGAGAAAAAACAGAAAGAGGGACAGCGGGATTTTTGCGTAGCTGAAGCAAATGAAACAATGTATGATATTGCCCAGAAATACGGTGTGATTTTAGAAAATCTGTATACTTATAATCAGCTTACACCTGATGATTATATAGTTGCAGGAACAAAAATATATTTAAAGCCAAATCAACAGGCAAGCAATAATCAGCAGGTGGCAATAAACAATGCGGAACAAGTAAGTAATAAACAATCACCAAGACAGCTTTCAACAAACGACCGTCAAACCTCAACTCACGAAGTGCTTCCTAAAGAAACATTGTATAGTATTTCAAGAAAATACGATGTGAGGATTGATGATTTAAAGAGATGGAATCATCTAACAAGTGATCATTTACAAATCGGGCAACAGCTCATTATCTCAAAATAATTTATGCCGACTTTAAAAGTTCATGATAAAGAATTCATTCCTTATATCACATCAAAAGAAATAGAAGAACAAGTGAGCAGGGTAGCTGCTGAAATCAATAAAGATTATGAAGGTAAAAAACCTTTGTTTATTGCGATTTTGAATGGCGCTTTTATTTTTGCCGCAGATCTTTTTAAACAAATCCATATTGAAGCTGAAATTTGTTTTATTAAACTCGCTTCTTATAAAGGTGTAAAATCAACAGGAAAAGTAATTACTGCAATTGGCCTTGATGCTGAACTGTATGGCCGTGATGTAATTATTATTGAAGATATTGTTGATACCGGCAAAACCTTATCACAGTTTTTACCTCAACTGGAGCATCATCATCCTGCTTCCCTAAAAGTTGCTGCGCTTCTTCACAAACCTTCTGCCACAGTACATTCTATCAAAATAGATTATCTAGGTTTTACCATTCCTGATAAGTTTGTTTTGGGTTATGGACTGGATTATGACGGGCTTGGCAGAAATTTAAAAGAGATCTATCAGTTGGTTTAAAATTGCCTGAAAAAAGATTTTGTAAATTGCATGGACAGAAGGCTTTTATTTTATCAAATAATTTTTTTTTGAAAAAGCTATTTACCATATTTTCTGCACTGCTTTTCATGCAACAACTTTCTGCACAATATTATATTCGCGGCGATGTGAAGGATGAAAAAAATGTCCCATTGCAGAATGTGAAAATTTATATGCCTTCGGCGAAAAGCGTTTATTCAAGTGGCGTTTCAGGAGGTTTCGGGATTCCCTCTTCCAACCTTACTGACTCTTTAATCGTTAGTCTCGATGGATATATTTCACAAGCCTTAAAGATTAATTGTAAAGAATATCAGCATATTGTTTTACAAGTTATTCCTACCAGGGCGAACACACATAAACAGAAATTGGTTTCTCTCACAACTGGTGTGAATGGAAGCATTTTTCCAATTTCATACTATAAAGATGAAAGCTACAGCAGTCTTGCTGAAAATGATTTTATCAAAACAAATCATCAGACCAACACACAATTTGCAATGCGGATTGACAAGGCTTCTTACAGCAATATCCGTCGCTTTATTAATCAAAACAGTAAAGTTCCACGTGATGCGGTGAGAATTGATGAGATGCTCAATTATTTCAATTTTAATTATAAGGAACCGGAAGGAAATAATGTCTTCAGGTTAGAATCACAGGTTACCGATTGTCCTTGGAATAAAGATCACCGGTTGTTGTTTTTAAATTTATCAGGAAAAAAATTGAACCTTGATCATGTTCCTCCTTCCAATCTTGTTTTCCTGATTGATGTGTCAGGTAGCATGGATTTGCCGAATCGTTTACCACTTTTAAAAGAAGCGTTTCAATTGCTCGTAAAAAATTTAAGAAGCATTGATACGGTTTCAATTGTTACGTATGGAGGAAATGTTGGTATCTGGATGCAACCTACAAGTGGGGCTCAAAAACAAAAGATTTCAAAGGCTATTGAAGCGCTTACTGCTTCCGGTGATACTCCCGGAGAAGCGGCAATAAGAACCGCCTACAGGTTGGCAGAAGCGACGTTTATAAAAGGTGGGAACAACAGGATTATCCTGGCAACAGACGGAGATTTTAATATTGGCCAAAACAGTGAAACAGATTTGGAGGATATGATTTCAAAAGAAAAACAATCGGGTGTTTTTCTTACTTGTCTTGGCGTCGGAATGGGAAATTATAAAGATTCAAAAATTGAAGTGTTATCAAAAAAAGGAAATGGTAATTTTGCTTATATAGACGATGTAAAAGAAGCGGAAAAAGTATTGGTTACTGAATTTACGCAAACGTTATATTCGATTGCCAGCAATGTTTATATTAATGCGAAGTTTGATCCTGACTTTATAAAAGAATACCGCTTGATCGGATATGATAATAAAAAAAGCATTATTGCGGAAAACAATTATGAACTTGAAGGAGGCGAAATCGGTTCTGCTTCAGGAAATACAGTAATTTTCGAATTGCTGCCTTCTGCCGCCGATTCGGTAAAAAATATATCCGTAAATATTGGACAATTTACTGTCCATTACCGGTTGCCAAAAGATTCAAGTGAGCAGATTCTTAAATATGAATGTCCTGACAATTATCAAAGATTTGATTCAATCAATAAAGAACTTCAGTTTGCGGCGGCGGTTGCCATGTTTGGATTAAAATTAAGAGAGTCAATTTATTTTCCAGCAGATCTTCAATGGGAAACGATTAAGAATATCGCCACTTCTGCTATGACCCCTGATAATTTTTTAGAAAAAGAATTTGTAGGATTAATTGACAAGGCAAGGGATATTTATACCGAAAAGAAGAAAAGGGGATTCTGGAGAAAAAACGATTAATTTGTTATCTGCACTGAAATAAATTTTGGCTTTGGTTTAAATTTTGCTCTTTTTTTCTCACTCATTTTTTTTAAGTTTTTAATAAACCATTTGAATTACAACAATCAAAATAATCAAACATGCACGTTATTCCATTTATGTTGAAGGAGCTTGAACAGGAAGCTGAAACAACCCGTAAATTTTTTGGTAGAATCAAGCAGGAAGATTTTCAATGGCAACCTCACGAAAAGAATATGACTTTACAAAAGCTTTCTTCCCATATTGCCGGCTTGCCCATATTTGTTGATGTTATTATAAATAGTGATCAACTTGATTTTGCTAACAATAATCTTGAAAGACAGGTAGCTGAAACTCCCCAAGATTTAAATAAAATTCTCGATGGTGCAATGCAAAAGGCAACCACAGCCTTATTGAGCGTAAGAAATGAAGATGATCTTTTGAAAACATGGACTTTAAAACGTGGAGATACAATAATTGCAGCAATGTCAAAGTATGAAGCTATTCGTAGAATGACTCTAAGTCATTTGATTCATCATCGTTCTCAATTGGGGGTTTATCTTCGTTTAATGAATATTGCCGTTCCTGGAACTTACGGACCAAGTGCTGATGAAAAGTTATTCTGATTTCCGGATAAGTCATTCAATTGTGTAAAAATTTTCCCAGTAAAAAGCGATTCATTTTATTTTTTTGAAAATTGTAAAAACACATTTTCACCTGTTTGCTCAAGAGTGAAAGTGTTAATATTTTCTTTTGCAGGCCCCGCTTTTACTTTTCCTGTTTTTACATCAAACTGCGATCCATGCCATGGACATTGAACCGTCGCACAAATCATTGATCCTCCTGCAAGAGAGCCACCTTTGTGTGTGCAGCGATCATCAAAAGCAACATAACCTGTTTCTGTTTTTGCAAGCACAATTCTTTTTTTACCTACATGCAATAATTTCATCTGGTTAAGCTTTAACTCATCAACATCCGCTACTTTTATTTTTTCATTATCTTCATCATAATATTCTTCTTTCCATTTGCCGGCTTCCGCATAACGTGGATCCACACCAATCTGGTTGCGATAAACTAATGTTCCTCCAAGATAACCTGCAATAAAAATCAACACAACACCAACTGCTTCTAAGATTAAAATCACATTTAAATTTACAGTTTCATTTCCTCTGATCAACCACGCAATAAAAAAAATTACCAGGTGAGAAACGTTTATTAATGCGTGTTTTAACCCTCTTTTCTTTGCAGAACTTTTTGGTGGTACGGTAAAAAGATAATCTATAAAACCCGGGACTGCCGCAACTAATCCCATTACGATTCCGGCGATCTCAAGATAATAAGCTGTTTGAAGAAAAGAGTTGTTTCCGGAAATCCTGTCAATCAGATCACATACAAATGTGCCAACCAGAAATGCGATTGGAAAACTAACCAATATCGGGTGAATTGGATGGCTTTTGAAACTTGCTTTACTGTTCATTGAATTTTCTTTTTTTGCTCACAATAACCTTACCTTATTTTTTAATATTCATAGAAACCCCGCGGCATAACAATTGTATAAAAAAGTGTAACTCTAATTAGAAGAAAACACTTATGAAATCTATCGTAAAAAAACTGATGAAAATCCTCATAGAAAAAAAACTTACTGTTGCCTTTGCAGAGAGTGTGACATGTGGTTTGGCGTGTAATGAATTAAACAGTACACCCGGCACATCAAAGGTTTTGATGGGAGGAATTGTTTGTTATAATGAAAATGTGAAAATTAATTTGTTGAATGTGAAAGCTTCTTTAATAAAAAAATATACTGCAGAATCACAGGAAGCAACGGACGCAATAGCGAAAAACCTTCAGCAATTAATTGATGCAGATATTTATGTAGGTATCACGGGGCTAGATGCCGACGGGGGAAGTGAAAGTCCTGAAAAGCCCGTCGGGACTGTGTTCTTTTCAATGTATTATAAAGGAAAAATATTCAGGCGGCGCAAACTTTTTAAAGGTCCGCCATTGCAAATAAAAAAGAGTGCATGTGAAGAAGCCTATAACATAATTCTGGAAGAAGTACAGAAATAGTGGCATGGTATTTATTCAAATATTAGCATATTGTTCATCTTAAAAATTAAATTTTATGGAAAATAATGAAAAAGTAATTGATGTTTTAAATGATCTGGTTCAGATCAACAACGATAGAATCAAAGGTTACGAAAAAGCAATTGAAGATAGCCAAAATGAGGAGCTGGATTTGGATTCTATGTTTAATCAAATGATCAGCCAGAGTGAACAAAACAAAAGTCAGTTGATTAACGAAATCAATTCCTTGGGAGGAAAGGCTGACAAGGGAAGCACAACCAATTCAGGTAAACTTTACCGCACATGGATGGACGTAAAATCGGCGTTCCAGGGACATTCAGAAAAATCAGCTCTTGAGCTTTGCGAATTTGGTGAAGATGCGGCACAAAAAGCTTACAATGATGCTCTTTCGACCGATGATTTACCGTCATCAACAAGGCAATTGTTGCTCGCCCAAAAATCCAAATTAAAGGAATCGCACGACATAATAAAAAGACAACGCGATATGCAGGTGCATGCACATTCCTGATAATATTTTCAAAAATAAGCCGTCCTCGTTTGAAGGACGGTTTTTTTATTTCAAAAAACGAAATTGCAGAAATACATTTCCAATTGCGAAACCAACAATAAGTAATTGTGTGATAGATTTGCAGCGCATATAAAATTGAAATGGAAAAGAAGCCTATCAAAAGAAACGAAAATATTGCAAAGCTTTCCAGGGATCATCATGCAAGTCTTTTGTTTTGTTGGAAAATCAGGCAGGGCGTGAAATATCATGTTGAAACTGAACGGATGGTTGACTATGTGAAATATTTTTGGGAACATCATTTTTCTATTCATTTTAAAGAAGAAGAACAATTTCTTTTTGCACCTTTAAAGGATGAAGTAGTTCAGAAAGGGATTGATGAACATCAGGAAATAAAAACTTTTATTGATAACCTTTCTGTTGAAGGAATGGAAAACTGGAATGATATTTTACTTGAACTGGCAGAAATGGTGGATCATCATGTGCGATATGAGGAAAGAGTTTTGTTTCCTCACCTTGAAAAGTCGTTATCGAAAGACCAATTGGAAAGCATTGGACAACAAATAATCAGCGAGCCGTTAACAGACGATTATGAAGATCAGTTCTGGATCAAATCAAGTTCCATTTAAATTAAATTTATTTTTTACCAAAGCAATTTTGGTTAATTATTAATGATCACTCACAGAAGAGATATTATTTTTACTTTGATTTACTTTGATGATGAAATAGAAGTAACAACTTATGAAGGCGAATTTAGAAACCTGATGATATTGATCAATGAAAAAATTTATGTAGAAGATTTTGGTGAATGCAAGGGGATTGGAAGATGTGGAACGTGTCTTGTGCAGGTTGAAGGACTGGCAGCTTTTGCATCAGAGATGGAAAGAAATGAAAAAAGTACTTTAAGTAAAGTGTCTTTAAAAAGACCGAATCTTCGTTTATCGTGCCAGATAATGGTTGATGAATCCCTTCAAAATTCAAGAATAAAAATAGTTGAAGAAAGAGAAGATGTGAGATGAGGCAAATTGATTGGTTGCTTTCTATCTTCGAATTTGTAAATTGCTTTTTTTAATAGAAAATATTATGGCTGCTCCTCTTATTCTTTCAAAAGAAATTGCTTACAGAAAATTTCAAAGAATGGCTTATGAAATTGCAGAACAAAATATCAGCGAGGAGAAAATCCTTCTTGCCGGCATAAAAGAAAATGGAAGCATCATTGCAAACATTTTACTTTCCTATTTAAAGGAAATTTATAAAGGCGAAATTGGTATTATAGAAATAGGGATTGACAAAAAGAATCCTAAAAATATTTTTCTTTCTGAACAAATAAATTTTGATGATAAAGTTATCATCATTACAGATGATGTCTCTAACAGTGGAAGAACTTTATTATATGCTATAAAGCCTTTTCTTGATTTTTATCCAAAGAAAATTCAAACGCTTGTTTTGGTTGAAAGAAGTTATAAAGAATTTCCTGTTTCTCCAGATTACGTTGGGCTTTCAGTTTCCACTGCGCTTACAGAAAAAATTATTGTTGAAACAAAAAATGGTGAAATAGAAGGAGCAAGGTTAAGTGAATAAAAGTTTAATGCAAATAATGCCATTCAACAAAAAATGCAATAAGGATTAAGAGGATCAGAATTATAATGGTGATATAAAGAAATGATAAGTCACCGATCTTCCGTTTATCTTTTGATGCTTTTTTCTTTTGTAATTGTTTTTGCAAATTCCTGTTCAATTGCTCAGCGAATAATAAAGGATCTTTTTTGTTTTTAAATTCCGTTAATCCCTCAACAGCATCATTTTCCAATTCAGAATCAACAAGGGCTTTTTCAAACTCATGTTTCTCTTCAGCAGATAATTTATCGCTGAGATAATCCATCAGTTTTTGATTGTCAATATCCTTATTGCTGTTTGATAATATGTTTAATAAATCCTCATTCATTTGTTCTGTTGAAAGTAATTTTATTTTTTAATCAATCAATTTTAATTCAAAGTTATTTTACTTTTCCATGATTAGTTTTAGGTTCCTTTTCCCATTTTGAAGATGGCTTTTTACCTGTAACATAGTATAGCCGGTTATTTCGGCTACTTCAGCGTATGATTTTTTTCCCAGGTAAAATAAATTCACACATTTCTGTTGTTCCGGATTGAGCTGATCCATAGCTTGTTTCAGTTTTTGAATTAGCTTATCTTTTTCAAGCACTTCACCTTTCTCAAGCGGATCTTCTGCAGGAATAACTGCTTCATTTAATTCGACAGGGAGTTTTTTCTGATCGCGCAACTTCATCAAACAATGATTTTTTGCAATCATATAAATCCAACTTTTAAAATAATCAACTTTATATTTTTGCAGTTCATTGATGACCTTTAGAAAAATTTGTTGAACACAATCCCTTGCATCTTCTTCATTTTTTAAATATTTCATACAAACACCCAGTAATAGCAACGTGTAACGTGGCAGCAAAATACCGAGCCATTTATTATCATGGTCATTGTAAAAATTTTGCAGCAATTCTGCGTCAGTAATATGTTTGTATTTTTCTGATTGCAAAAATGGTTGTGTTTTTTTAGTAAGATGTAAACTTAATTAAATTCCATAATTTACATTTGTACCTAAACGAAAGGATGTTATGGAATATATGGTTTGTTGCGTACCTGTAAGCCCGATGAGAGCGGTCTCATCACACAAATCTGAAATGGTATCTCAACAATTATTTGGAGAAAAATCTTTTATTCTCGAAAGAACAAATGACAACTGGGCAAAGATTCAATTAAAATATGACGGCTACCAGGGCTGGGTTCAACAAAGTCATCTGGCAGAAATTGATGAAGAACATTATTTAAAAACTGATAAAGATCTTACCTCTGACTGGATCAATGAAGTGGACTATAATGGCCACATTATGTATGTTCCAATGGGTAGTTCATTGAGCGCATTCAAAAATGGAATTGCTTTTTGGAGAAAGAATTCCGTTCATTTTAAAGGAAAGGTGTGGAATCCTGAGGAAGTACAAATTGCGGCAAAAGTGGTTAAACAAATTGCGTTTAAATTTTTAAACACTTCCTATTTATGGGGTGGAAAATCAGTGTTCGGAATTGATTGTAGCGGGTATGCTCAAATGACTTATAAGTTTTTAAACATAAAGCTTTCTCGTGATGCATGGCAGCAGGCAGAACAAGGAAACGTTGTAAATTTTTTGCAGGAAGCACATTGTGGCGATCTTGCTTTCTTTGATAATGAGGAGGGTAAAATAACCCATGTAGGAATTTTATTAAACGATCATGAAATCATTCATTCATCTGGAAAAGTAAGAATCGATAAAATTGATACAGATGGAATATTAAATCTCGAAACCAAACAACGAACTCATAAACTACGCATCATTAAAAGATATTTTTGATAAATTATTTTTTAGAAAGTATCTAATTTATTAAAAAAAAGCCTGCAGAAAAAAAACTGCAGGCTTCTATCTAAACTAAACCATCAACAATTATCAAAACCAACTTCCTATCCATCTCATTCCAACTTTATTTCCCAGTTTTCTTTTTCTTCTTCTTACCTGTGCATTATGAATAAACATTGTAACGAACATCAATGGAATAAATAAAAAGGTTAGTGGCGGAATTCCCATAATTGAAATCCATCTTCCTCCAAACTGACGCCGCATTGGACGTTTCAGCCTTTCTGCAATCAGGTACATACTAGGCACCATGATCAAGGTCATAAAGAAGGCAAATGCTAAACCGAAAATAATTGTCCATGCAAGTGGTTTCCAGAATACTGCACTATCACCACCAAAGAAGATGTGCGGATTTAAATCAGAGAACATGGTTACGAAATTAATATTGAAGCCAATGGCCAAAGGCAGCAATGCGAAGATTGCGGCAAGTGCTGTTAACATTACTGGAATGATCCTTATCTTTCCTGCCTGAATTACCGCTTCTCTTGTCTTCATTCCACGTGCTCTTAATTCGTCCGCAAAATCAATTACTAAAATTGCATTCTTCACAACAATTCCCGCCAAGCCTACAATACCGATACCTGTCATCACCACAGAAATTCCCATTCCTGTAATTGAAAATCCAAGAATAACCCCGATGATACTGAATAAAATTTCCGTAAGAATTATGATCGATTTACTAATCGAATTGAACTGTAACACAAGGATAAAGAGGATCAGCATCAAAGCAATTACCAACGCCTTTCCAAGGAAGGCGCCTGTCTCGGCCTGCTGCTCACCTTCACCTGTTTGTTTGATGGTAACGCCAGGACCTTTTTTATTAAAATTATTGATTGCTGTTGCTAAATTCTTATTTACTTCTGTTGGTGTATATCCCGAAAGAACATTGGAGAAAATCGTGATCACTCGTTTGACATTTTTCCTTTTGATACTTCCATAAGTACTTGTATAATCTACATCAACAAGCGAACTTATCGGGATTGATTTCACCTGGCCTCCACTTGCCATATCACGGAAAACGATATTCATATTCAGTAAGTCGGAAAGGCTTTTTCTTTGCAATTCATTATTGCGTAATTGAATCTTATACTCGTCTTCACCATCTTTTATTTTGGAAACTTCAAGTCCAAATAATGCTGTCCTGATTTGTTGCCCGATCTGCGCAGTTGAAACTCCCTCAATCATTGCACGTTCACGATTAACCGACAAAGTGATTTCAGGATTGGTAAGATCAACATCCAGTTTTAATTCTTCCACACCTGGAATTTGCAAACTATCCAGGTAGGTTTTCAAAGCTGTTGCCGTTGATGTGAGCTGATCAAAATCCTCACTTGCTACTTCAATATTGATTGGAGGATCTGTTGGTGGTCCGTTTTGTTCCTGTGCTACAGAAATTTGTGCTCCCGGAATTCCTTTAATTACCTGCCTGATTGAATCCAAATAAAGGGAGGTTGAAACGCCATTTCGTTTTGCATATTCAACAAATGAGACCTGTACCCGTCCAAGGTTTGGCTGTGTGCTCCTGTCGCCGCTGGACGGATCAGATGCTCCGACAGCCACATTTGAAATAACACTTTCGACGATCGGGTTTGGTTTCCCAGAAGGTCCATCCAATACTTTTGTTACTTTATTTTCAATTTCTTTTGTAATAGAATCTGTATAATCGACGCTTGTTCCAACAGGTAATTTCAAATAAACATAAATGAAATTAGGATCACCTTTTGGAAAGAAAACCACAGGTACATTTCTTGCTTTAAAAAGGATAAGAGAAAAAATCAACAACACGAAAGTGCCTACCAGCAGCCATACCGGCCTCCATCCTGCAACCGCCCAACGCAATAGTTTTTCATAATTACGCATGATGGCCGGCAAAACATTATTTTGAAACTTATGAATCCAGCTATTAAAAAGATAAGTATTTAAAACAACGATTATTGAAAAGAAAATTAATAGATTTCCTACGAATGGAACATGTACCAGGTCGAAGAAAATACCTGCAAGCAAGGGGATTAAAAAAGCTTTGCTCTTGAAAATCGCAGACTTTCTTTTGGCACCGTGTTCTGTTGGATGATTCATGAAATCTACCGCAAAAACAGGGTTCATAATGAACGCAACAACCAATGATGCTGTCAATGTAAAGATGAGCATCGTAGGCAAATAGATCATAAATTTTCCAATAATTCCAGGCCAGAAAAGCAAAGGAACAAACGGTGCCAATGTAGTAAGAGTACCGGAAAGCACCGGAATAAAAATTTCTCCGGCGGCCATTTTCGCCGATTCAACCGTGGAAAGCTTTCCTTTATTTTCCATAAAGATCCTGTGGGTGTTTTCTATCACCACGATTGCATCATCCACAATAATTCCCAATCCGAAAAGCAGGGCAAAAAGCACGATGAAATTCAATGTTACATTTCCGCCAACTACCAGGTCTGCAGCCGGCAAAAACAGGAAGGCAACAAACATACTGAGTGGCACAGAAAGAGCAACAAAGAACGCATTCGTTACACCCATGAAGAACATCAGGATCACAAGTACCAATACAAATCCGATTACGATAGAGTTAACCAAATCATTAAAAGAAGTGCGTGTAGAACGGCTTTGATCTCCTGTGATCACCACATTCAGATTTGAAGGTAAAATTGTAGATTTCATTTCTTCCACCGATTTTTTTACATCGTCGGAAGTTTGAATTAAATTTTCGCCTGCTCTTTTGATAATGTTCAGGGTCACCACATTTTTACCATTCAATCTTGCATAACTCTCGCTTGTTTTTACCGTATCTTTTATAGTAGCAATATCTTTCAGATAAATCGGCATTCCTGTAGTATTACGAACAATAATCTTTTGAATATCAAATGCAGTTTTAAACTGCCCACGGATCTGCAGAGTCCGTTTCATATTTCCCACATCCAAAAGACCTCCCGAAATATCTACGTTTTCACCTTTTACCGCATTGGCGATATCATTGAAAGTGACACCGGCACTTTGCATTTTATAATTATCTACATTGATCTGAAACTCTCTCTCTGGCGCCCCAACAATATCCACACGGGTAATTTCAGGAAGTTCCTCCAGTTTGTCTTTTGCATCGTCAGCAAATTTTTTCAAACTCATCATATCATAATCACCACTTAGGTTTACGAACATGATCGGCATTTCACTTAAACTTACTTCCTGCACATTCGGTTCCTGGGTAAGATCTGTGGGTAAATCTTTCTTTGCTTTATCAACAGCGTCCTTTGTTTTTTGTAATGCCACTTCTGTTTTTACATTTGTTTCAAATTCCACTGTAATTGCAGAGAAATCCTGCAAAGAGGTACTTGTTATCTTGTTAATTTTAGCGCCTGTAATTCCTTTAATTTGTTTTTCTATCGGTTTTGTAACCAAATTTTCCATGTCCTTTGGAGAATTGCCGGCATAAATGGTTTGTACAAAAATGGTCGGGATTACTATATCAGGAAATTGTTCCTTTGGCAAAGTAACAAATTGGTAAACGCCCATCAGTGATACAAAAAGTATCAAAAGATAAATGGAAGTTTTGTTTTTAATTGACCAACTGGTTGGTTTAAACTCCTTGTATTTTTCCTTAAAATTTTCAGTTAAGCTCATAAATTTATTGTTGTGCTTTTTAGTAAAAGCAGTTTTATTCAATTTCTTATTGGACGCTTGTGGTGATAGGCTGTCCTTCAAACAAACCCTGGAAACCATCTGTTATCAACTGTTCGCCTGGCTGCAACCCACTTTTAATTTCAATGCTGTCTCCATATAATTGCCCAATCTGAACATCTTTTTTCTCTGCTATCATTTTATTTCCTTGCTTCTGGGCCAGCAGCACATATTTGCCGTTTTCTCCGGTTTGTAAAGTATTTAATGGAACGGCAATAGAATTTGGTGCGGTATAATCAAGGATTTTTACCAAAGCAATCTGGTTAGGTCTTAAATCCATTCCTTTCGGCACTTTTATCTCTGCACTAACACCACGTGTTGTTGATCCAATGGCCTCACTAATAAAAGAAATTTCGCTGTCAAATGTTTTATGAATATCCGGGATTTGGACAATTACTTTGGTGCCTTTTGATACTTTCCCGACATAATTTTCAGGAATTGTTACAGTGATTTTTAATTCCGTTTCATTTACAATTTTTATGTATCCACCAGTTAATGGATTGCCGTTGAACGTTTCACCAACATGAGCTGTAATGTCGTCCACTGTTCCGTTTACATTGCTGTAAACATTACTTTGATTCGCTTGTTCTTCAGCAGTTTTCACCTGCGCCTGGATCGCTTTCAATTGATTTTGCAAAGTTTCCACGTTCGTTTTTGCCTGTAGTAATTGAACTTCTGTTCCAATATGTTGCGCCCATAGATTACTTTGTCTTTGATAAACAGATTTTGCTAAATCAAGTTGCGCCTGCACGCTTCCAAGTTGTTGTCTTATTGCCGCAACGTTTTGACGCGCTACTGCATCATCCAGTTTTAAGATCAATTGACCTTTATGTACTTTATCTCCTTGTTTTACATAAATTGCTTTTATCTGTCCTCCTTGCCCGCTCGGAGTGATGTAAGAAATATTTTTGGAATCAACACTTCCCTGGAGTTCAAGATAATGTTTAAAATCTCCTTTTTCAATTGTAGATAACGCAACTAATTTTGGCTGAGCTTCAATTGTGGCGCTTGTATCCAATT
>Ga0164242_10004898_pt1 | contig 14949 bp, 9 predicted proteins | sample OricomgcompostMG_FD_108783 | JGI IMG/M metagenome (GOLD analysis project Ga0164242, IMG submission 108783) | Miracle-Growth compost microbial communities from Emeryville, California, USA - Original compost - Miracle growth compost (MG) ... | reverse complement strand
TGCACGCTCTTCAGGTGCGTTGTCAATCTGAGCGTAGTCAACTTTTTTGTTAACGTCGCTTGGAAGACGCTTAGCAAGAACAGATGTAATTGCTGCTGTTAGTGTCGTTTTACCGTGGTCAACGTGGCCCATAGTACCGATGTTAACGTGAGGCTTCGAACGATCGAAATCTGCCATTAGAGAAATTCTCCTAGTTATTTAATGATTGGCACGACGCGAGCTACGACACTTACCGAGGTGATTTCTCTCCTACACAGCATCAAAACGCGTCGCGCGTATGCGACTAATTATAGAGTAAACTGCAGTGAATGTAAACACCCATCAGGGGTTTAGGCTACTTTCGGGCCATTGCATGAATAAATGAAATTGCCGCCTGTGGAGTGGCGGCAATTTTTACAATTTAGTCAGTTTACGTATTATTTGCGCTTGTTGATTGTGAGGAGCTGTCATTTGATGTTGATGAAGCTCCGATGACTCGGATTGAGAGTGCGGTGAGATCGTTACCTGACCCGCTAAATTCAATTACCACCGTATCGTTGACTGCGGCAGACGAGCCGCCTGCCCACTGCGTGCTGCTATTTGTGGTGACAGTGTATGTGTTCCCGCCGCCTGCTACAGTAAGTACTGATCCGTTAACTGCAGTTACGACGCCAGTCAGCCGGCTTGTTTGCTCTGATTGGCTGTAGCCACGTGGGCTGAAACCATTTTGCCGTATACCGTCAGTACTGTTAGTTGGAGATAGTCTCATCGTTCCGTTGCTTGCATCATCTGTGCGAGTGTTTTTGCCGAGTATAAATCCAAGTCCGGTGCCGACGAGTAGAGCGACAACCGCTGTGACACCATATGTGATAAGCGTAGTGCTGTTAATAGTGATATCGCGAGATTTTGCTCGTGGCTTTGCCATAGGTGCTGTGCGAGGTGATTCCTCGATATCACGAGACTTTTCTAGCTGATCGGGTGAGTTGTTCTTTTCCATGATGTCACTATACGCCCGAGTTGCTTAAACCGGCCTGAGTGAGTGGACAAATAAAAATACCCCTATCGCTAAGGGTATTTTTATTTACATCAGAGATTATTTGCTTGCGCGCTTCTCGATGATTTCCTGAGCAACGTTTGGTGGAACTTCCTCGTAGTGAGCGAGCTCCATAGTTGACGCTGCGCGACCCTGGCTCATTGAGCGAATGTCACCAGTGTAACCAAACATGCTTGCGAGTGGTACGATTGCCTTAACGAGCTTCGCGCCACCCATGAGGTCTTCCATAGATTCGATACGACCACGGCGAGAGTTAAGGTCGCCGATGATATCACCCATGAATTCCTCAGGAGTTGTTACTTCAACCTTCATGACAGGCTCAAGAAGGATTGGGTTTGCTTTTTTCACACCTTCGCGAGCAGCAAGGCTACCAGCAAGGCTAAAGGCAAGTTCACTTGAGTCCACATCGTGGTAGCTACCATCGTAAAGTGTAGCCTTGATGTCAACAACTGGGTAGCCAGCGATCACACCGCCTTCGAGAGTTTCTTTGATACCCTTTTGTACTGGGCCGCGGTATTCCTGTGGGACTACACCACCCTTGATCATGTCGATAAACTCAAAGCCCTTACCAACTTCGTTCGGTTCGAAGCGAACCCAAACGTCACCGTACTGACCACGACCACCAGACTGTTTCGCGTGCTTACCCTGTACTTCTGCAGTACCCTTGATGGTTTCACGGAAGGCAACCTGAGGCTCACCAACGTTAGCTTCAACGTTGAATTCGCGCTTCATGCGGTCGATAAGGATTTCAAGGTGAAGCTCACCCATACCAGACATGATTGTCTGACCAGTTTCTTCGTCGGTGTGGATGCGGAAGGTTGGGTCTTCTTCTGCAAGACGCTGCAGTGCGATACCCATCTTCTCTTGGTCGGCCTTAGTCTTAGGCTCAACAGCGATACTTACTGGAGGGTCTGGGAACGTGATAGATTCGAGCGCGATTGGGTTTGCAAGCTCAGCGAGTGTGTTACCGGTGAAGGTGTTCTTCAAACCAACAACAGCTGCGATGTCACCTGCGCCAACCTTGTCGATGTCTTCACGCTTGTCGGCGTGCATACGAACGATACGGCCGATACGCTCTTTTTCACCAGTAGTAGTGTTAAGTACGTAGCTACCAGCGGTAAGAACACCAGAGTACACACGAACGAAGATAAGCTTACCAACGAATGGGTCAGCAGCAATCTTGAATGCGAGTGCAGCCATAGGCTCTTTGTCGTCTGGCTTGCGGCTGATTTCGTCGCCAGTCTTAGGGTTAGTACCCCAGATAGCTTCAACGTCGAGTGGGCTTGGGAGGTAGTCAACCATTACGTCGAGAAGCTTCTCAACGATAACACCACGACCGTCACCACCAGATACGAGGAAGAAGTCACCAGCAAGAACGCGCTTGCGGAGACCGCGCTTAAGCTCGTCGATAGTGATAGCGTCTGCACCACCTTCGAAGAACTTGTTCATGAGCTCGTCTTCAGCTTCAACAGCTGCTTCAACAAGAAGTGCGCGTGCGTTAGTAGCTTTTTCAAGCATGTCTGCAGGGATTTCGCCTTCAACAAGCTGCTTGTCAGTGTAGTCACTGTAGGTGTATGCCTTCATTTCTACGAGGTCAACAACACCGTTGATGTCCTTTTCGAAACCAATAGGAAGGTGGATAGGAAGAGCGTTCTTTGAAAGACGTGTGTGGATTGATTCAAGAGACTTGTAGAAGTCACCACCGGTTTGGTTGATCTTGTTGATGAAACAAACACGAGGTACGCCGTACTTGTTAGCCTGGCGCCAAACAGTTTCAGACTGAGCCTCAACACCCATCTTGCCGTCGAATACGGTTACCGCGCCGTCAAGCACGCGAAGTGAGCGCTCAACTTCGGCGGTGAAGTCGATGTGCCCTGGGGTGTCGATGATGTTGATCTTGTGGCCCTTCCAGAAACAGGTTACGGCAGCTGAGGTAATAGTGATACCACGCTCTTTTTCCTGTGCCATCCAGTCGGTTGTTGCGCCGTCGCCGTCGCCACGAACTTCACCAATCTTGTGGTTGATACCTGTGCGGTAAAGAATACCTTCTGTAGTTGTCGTTTTACCGGCGTCGATGTGTGCGATGATACCGATATTGCGAAAGTCCTTAAGCTGGACGTTTGTCTGGGCCATAGCTGTTCTGCTCTTCCTTGTATAATCTTATAAATTTTGCCATCAAAAAATAGCGCTTCCTGTCTATTTTACCAGAATTAGCTTGAGTTGTCACCCCCCTGTTACTAGTTCAATGGCTGGGTGGCTGCTAATGATTATTGCTTTTTCAACAATTATATATTATAATTTGCCGCTAGCTGATGTTTACGCATGCCATGCGTACTACTGAAGTGTTCGTCACATCGTCACTCACGGAAAGTGAGGTCTAGCCATGCCTCAATGGCTGCGAGACCACAAGATCGCTGCTGGGGTTTCCACCCTGGCGGCTGTCGCCGTGGTCGGTGCGATCTGGTTCTTCGCCGGCTACATGTACGACGTCTGGAACCAGTTCGTCCGGTCGGTGACGCGCGAGTTCTTCGTGCGTCAGATGTTCCCCACGTGGAACCCGCTGCACTGGACGCCGTTCACATACCTCGTGCTGTGTCTGCTCTTCGCGGGACTCGCGGCTGCCAGCCGCTACACCTCGGAGGCGACCACGCGTCACGGTTACACCGAGCACAAGACGGTCAAGCGCACCTCGGGCGCCGCCAAGGCGGCCGTCGCGGTGAGCGTCGTCCTGAGCTTGTTCTCGGGTACGTACGCGGTGAGCGGCTGGGTGAACAACGACAAGGACGAGGCCCGCAGTTACGCGGCCGCCACGACCTTCGTCGTCGAGAACCCGGACCAGATGCCGGCTGCGCTGAACCCGCTCGTCATGGGCGGCAAGCGCACCGTCAAGGGCAGCAACTGCCTGTTCACCACCGTCCACGACGTGAAGAGCTGTGTCCAGCAGGGCACGCTCCCCGGCACCTGGGACGCCCGCAAGGCGTCGCTGACCGGCGCGGCCATCGTCATGAACCGTACCTCGGGAGCGATCCCGAACACGGACATCATGGACGAGACCCTCACGTACCTCTACGCCGGCGACGGCGGAGGGGTGTGGTCAGCAATCCGCAACGGCGTCAACCGACAGTTCCTCAACGGCATCGTCACCTGGGACGGCAGCAACTCGCCGCAGTCCTGCCAGTTCACCGGCAAGTACTCGATCAACTACGCCTTCGGGGGTAAGTGGGGGCAGAACCTCACGGACACCCTGGCGAAGGAGTACCCCGGGCTGCTGTACGACACCGACGACATGTGGGGCTACTGCGCGGGCTCGGGCGAGATCACCTCGCGCGAACCCGTCATCGTGATCCCGGTCACGCAGCAGGAGTCCTACAACCGCCGCACCACCCTGCGTTCGGCGGGCGTGCTGGTCATCAAGGGGTCGCCCACCGGCGAGCCCCAGATCACGCACATGGCGTCGGTCAAGGCCGGGGAGTTCCCCGGCCCGGTCTACCCGCTGTCGCTGGTCGCCAAGCAGCGCGAGCTGTCGCAGTGGGCTGCTGGTCGCAAGAACCAGGACTCGCTGCACTTCGGGTACGAGCCGGCCGACAGCACCTCCCAGGAGGGCAACACCAGCGAGTACCTGCTGCGCAGCCCGAGCGGTCGTCTGTTCTGGGTCACGCCGATGACTCCGAACTCGTCGCAGTCCCAGCTCCTCGTCGCCTACAGCATCACGCCGGCCGACGAGACCAGTCAGGGCTCGCTGAACGACCAGCGGATCTACGTGCTGCCCGACAACGACCCCCGCATCGTCAACATCGACGACATGGAGGCGCGTGTCGGGGAGGCCATCCGGACGACCAACCCCGGGTTCTTCACTGGCGACAAGCCGGGCAAGATCACGGAGTTCCTGCCGGTAAACGACACCACCTGGCAGGCGTTCGCCGAGCTGAACGGCCGTGTGGTCTACCGCGTCGAGGTCCCCTCGAACGCCAAGATCCGTCCGACCGTCCAGACGCTGGACAGTACCGTCGAGGCGCCCTCGGGCGCCAAGGTGTGTCTCACGGATCCGGCACAGCTCAGCAAGACCCAACTGTCGGACTGCATCGGCCTGTTCGCCAAGGAGCTGGCGGGCCGCAACTGACCGAGTAGGCGCCTGATCGGGCGCCGAGTGAACGAGTGACGTCGGGCGGGGCGTGGACACATCAGTGTCCGCCCCGCCCTTCATCACCACATGAATATAGACCACCCGAGCAGGGTGTTTTTTATTTGTCTTATTTATTACTATTGGCTGTGATTTCCTTTAGGGCGCTATGGTTTACAAATCAAAAGAGGCTGCGAGTTGCAGCCTCTTTTGATTTGTCGCCGAGCAACATTAGCTGCGAGCGAAGTGTGCAAAGGCGCGGTTTGCCTCTGCCATCTTGTGAGTGTCTTCCTTCTTCTTGAAGGCTGCACCGGTTTCGTTAACGGCGTCAACGATTTCGGTAGCAAGACGGCGCTCGAATGGCATGCCACTCTTAGCGCGTGCAGCTTGTACTAACCACATGAATGCGTAGTGCTGCTGGCGGTGACCCTGGATTGGGAATGGAATCTGGTAGTTCGCACCACCGACACGACGGCTCTTCACCTCGAAGTTAGGGCTGATGTTCTTCATACACTTTTCGAATACCTCAAGTGGGTCTTCGCTTTTGAGTGTCTTTGCAGCTTGCTCGAGGGCACTGTATACAGCACGCTCTGCAGTAAGCTTCTTGCCATCAAGCATGCTCTTGTTGATAAGACGCTGAACGAGTACGCTCTGGTACTTGCGGTCAGGCTTGATGTTGCGTTGTAGTTTCTTAGTAACTTTACGAGGCATGATTACTTCTCCGCCTTCTTAGTACCGTACTTAGAACGACCCTGGTTGCGCTTTGCAACACCTTGGAGGTCGAGTGCGCCACGTACGATGTGGTAGCGCACACCTGGGAGGTCTGGAACACGACCACCGCGGATAAGCACAACAGCGTGCTCCTGGAGGTTGTGACCTTCACCACCGATGTAAGCCCAAACTTCGTGGCCGTTAGTAAGACGTACACGAGCAACCTTACGGAGTGCTGAGTTAGGCTTCTTTGGAGTCTTAGTTGTTACCTTGATACAAACGCCACGCTTAAGTGGAGCATTCTGATCGTAGTAACGAACCTTGAGTGCGTTTTGGATGCGGCCGAGCGCTGGAGACTTACTCTTTTTAGTAGCAGTCTGGCGAGGCTTGCGAACCAATTGGTTGATTGTTGGCATCTAGATAGATCCTCTTCTCATTGTTCTTGATATAAACGGCTTGCTTAGGGCCATATTTCCTACCACTCGCAGCAAACGCTGGTAGGAGTCTTTCATGGTGAAACTAAAGTTACACACTCCTTGTTCCACTAGAAAGAGAAACTCATCTGCTATTATATCGAACTTAAGGGGTTTTGTCTAGTCTACCTCTATAGCTTGCTTGCATAACTAGGCCTATTCACGATACAATTACCTCAAGAAAACATAAGGTTTATAAATCATGTATCCAGACCCAAATCAGCAACAACAACCTCCGAATCAACCGCCGCAGCAAGTGCCTCCACAGGGGTCACCGCCGCCGCAATCGCAATATGGCCAACAACCGGCGATTTCACCTCTACCCGATAGTGTACCGCCACTGAGCGACTATACGCACCCGATTATTGATCCGCCAAAGCATTCTTACCACCCGAAGCGGTTTATGATTGCACTGGGCGTTTTTGTCGGTATTTGTATTATCGGTGTTGGGATTATGCTGGCATTTGCGTTAATGCCGCAATCGCCGAGTAAGCCAAAGACGAGCACCTCAAAAGATACGAGCAAGACTTCTAGTGACTCAACATTGACTGCTGCGACCGCGATCAAGCATGTAAAAGAGTACTTTAAAGGTACTGAGGTTGCTAAATCGCCAATTATGCGACCAATTAAGGCACCTGATACTAATTACTATACTGTCGTTTCGGATGTTGCGCCACTTGTAAGTGTGGCCGGGGCGGTTGCACCCGATAAGGCATCGGCACAGATTGACTCGATCGTTCATTCTCTTGATGGTGATGGATTTACTAAGACGGTAGTAACTGATGGTTCGGGAAAAACGAACTACCAGGCGTATTTTGTGCGCAAGGATGTGATTTGTGAGGCTGATTTAGTAAAGCCTGCGGATGCGAAAGCGAATCAGTGGATTGAGGCGAAATGTTTGGATATGTCGGTGTATAGCACCTATGCTAACGATCAGGCTGGATTTGCGAACATTTACACTCCACTATCTGCAACGAGTGTACTGTATGGGTTTGTCGGGAAAGCAACTATCACTGATGGTAGCGTTGCTGGATACAAACGCGGTAAGATTCAGGTAAGTACGGTGATTAACGACCAGATGACCACTGATGGCAAGTTTGCAGTTTATTACCAGACGCCAGATGGGATTTGGCACTACTTTGCCGACCAGGACAATGTTGCGATTGAGTGTGAGAAATATACCACGAAAGATCAACAGAGCGCCTATAGCGGCACGCCATGTCGAAGCTTGAAGACGGGTGCGATGAGTACGGTGCCTGTTCCGAAAAAAGGTAGCTACTAGTTAGCCCCTTCTATCAAAAAGAACCCCCAGTAACGGGGGTTCTTTTATTGGCCGAGGCCGAGGAGTCTTACGACTCCTGGTCTACGTCCGCTGAGATCTCTTCAACCATGTCGGCTTCAGAGAGTTCGTCAGCTACAAGCTCGTCCTCTGCAGTCAATTCGTCTGAGAGTACGTGTGCACCGGTACCGACAGGAATCTTGCGTCCGATGATCACGTTCTCTTTAAGACCGCCAAGGTGGTCAGCGCGGCCGCTGGTTGCGGCGTTGATGAGCACGCGAGTTGTGTCTTGGAATGATGCAGCAGATAGCCAGCTGTCGCTCCAGATTGACACCTTGGTGATACCAAGAAGCAACTGGGTGTACTGTGCAGGCTCTTTGCCTTCTGTAGCGAGGTTAGCGTTTGCGTCAACGACACTTGCCTTAGAGACGATATCGCCCATCACAAAGGTGCTGTCGCCTGGATCTTCGATCTGTACGCGGCTAAACATCTGACGCACGATGATCTCAAGGTGCTTGTCGGCAACATCCTGACCCTGGGCTGCGTAGATGCGGAGCACTTCGTTGATGATGTAGCGCTGCGTTGCCTCGGTACCCTTAAGGCGCATCAAGTCGTGTAGGTTGAGTGAACCAACGGTAAGGCGGTCACCTGCCTCTACGCGGTCATTCTTGCTTACAACGAGCTGCATTTGGCCTGGGATTTCGTAACGAACAGGTGCGCTTGCGCTTGCTGCGATTACGAGGGTGTCGTCAGCTGTGTCTACTACACCGTCGAATGGTGCAATAAGTGGCTTCTTGCCTTCTTCGGCTTCAGCGAGTACGTCACCAACCTTTACGTTTGAACCGCCCTTAACGATAACCTTGCGGCCTTCGAGTGGGAGGCGTTCAACGTGGCCAGCTTCTGGAGTAACTTGCAAGATGTACTTCTTGCCCTCTTCCCAGATATCAACGGTACCAGTTACCTCAGTCATGTATGCCTGACCCTTAGGGTTGCGAGCTTCGAAGAGCTCTTCAACACGAGGGAGACCCTGGGTGATGTCAGAACCACCAACACCAGAACTGTGGAAGGTGTTAAGTGTAAGCTGTGTACCAGGCTCACCCACTGACTGTGCGGCGATAACACCAACTGGTTCAGCATCTGCTACGAGCATACCGGTAGCCATGTCGATACCGTAGCTCTTCTGTGGGATACCGTTCAGGTTGTTGGTTGAGAGTACAGACTGGATCTTTACAGAAGCAATCTTCTCGTCGCCCTGGATTGAGTCAGCGATTTCACGAGTGATAAGCTGGTCAGCCTCAACGTGGCCAGGAACAGCTTCAGCTGTGTAGCGGCCGTAGAGGCGATCACCGAAGTCAATCATTGTGTACTCAGACTCGTTGCGGTAGATTGAGAAGCCCTTGTCGTCGCCTGTTTCATCTGGAACAGTGAAGACGTCCTGGCTCACGTCTACAAGACGGCGAGTAAGGTACCCAGAGTCCGCAGTCTTAAGAGCGGTGTCGATAAGACCCTTACGTGCACCACGTGTTGCCACGAATGCCTCAAGGCTTGAAAGACCCTTCTTGAAGTTTGAGCGAACTGGAAGCTCGATTTCGCGGTTAGTTGCATCCACCTGGATACCGATCATCGCACTTGCGAACTTGACGTTGGTGATGTTACCACGCGCACCAGAGTTCACCATTGTTGAGACGCTGGTGTCCATGTGAGAAAGTTGACCCTTTAGGAAGTCCTCAATCTTACGGTCGACGCCACGCCAGTTTGCAACAGTGAGGCTGTAACGCTCTTCACCAGTGATCAAACCTGAGTCGTACTGCTCAGAGATGGTTGCAGTCTTTTCATCACCTTCAGCCACGAAGTCAGCGATTTCGTCGAAGTTGAGGTAGTCTTGCATACCTGTTGATACGGCTGAAGTGGTTGCAAAGCGGAACGCGAGGCCCTTCATGCGGTCAGCAGTCTTAGCGGTTTCTTCAGCGCCATACTTGTCGAAGATTTGAGCAAGAACTTTTTTGAGCTCTTTCTTGTTCTGGACGTTGTTGTTGTATGGGAAGCCTTCAGGAAGGATCTCGTTGAAGAATACACGACCAAGGGTTGTTTCGCGGATTTCACCATTCGCACGGATGCGGATTGGGCTTTGGAGCTGCAATTTGCCCATGTCGTAGGCGATTTCAGCGTCGCGACTTGAAGCGAATACAGCAACAGTGTCGGTCTGCGCAGCAGGCTTTTCGTACGTAAGGTAATAGTTACCGAGCACGATGTCCTGGTTGATGTTAAGCACTGGGCTACCATCTGCAGGCTTAAGAAGGTTGTTTACGGCGCTCATCAATTCGCGAGCTTCGTTCTGAGCATCCTTAGAGAGTGGAAGGTGGACAGCCATCTGGTCACCGTCGTAGTCGGCGTTGAAACCTGAAGCTACGAGTGGGTGGAGCTGGATTGCCTTACCTTCAACGAGTACTGGCATGAATGCCTGGATACTTAGGCGGTGAAGTGACGGTGCACGGTTAAGGAGTACGTACTTGCCTTCGATTACTGAATCAAGTGCGTCCCATACCACTGCATCACCTGCTTCGATTAAGCGAGTTGCAGAACGGATGTTGTGTGCAAATTCGTTGCGGATCAACCAGCTGATAACGAATGGCTTAAAGAGCTCAAGCGCCATCTGCTTTGGCAGACCACATTGGTTGATCTTTAGTTTAGGGCCTACAACGATCACAGAACGACCAGAGTAGTCTACACGCTTACCAAGAAGGTTCTAGCGGAAACGACCTTGCTTACCCTTGAGCATGTCGCTCAAAGACTTAAGACGGCGACGGCCACCAGTTGCGTTTACGGCGCGACCACCACGAGCAGCTGAGTTGTCGATAAGACTGTCGACTGCTTCTTGGAGCATACGCATCTCGTTGCGACGGATAACTTCTGGCGCGTTGAGGTCGATAAGCTTCTTAAGGCGGTTGTTACGGTTGATAACGCGGCGGTAAAGGTCGTTAAGGTCTGATGTTGCGAAACGGCCACCAGTAAGCTGCACCATTGGGCGCAAATCTGGAGGAATCACAGGAAGCACAGTCAAGCAAAGGCTTGATGGCTTGATGCCAGCTGCCTGCATACCTTCAAGGACCTTGAGGCGCTTAAGGAGCTTCTTCTCGCGCTGACCCTTGGCACCTTCAACTTCTTCTTGAAGTTTGATGATGAGTGCGTCGAGGTCGATTTCGTCGAGGAGGGCCTTCAGTGCTGGACCGCCCATGGCAACATCGATGAGCTCTTCATATTCTTCTGGAAGGTTACGGAAGTCAGTTTCGCTGAGTAATGCACCCTTCAAGAGGCTTTCGAGCTGAGTTTTCTTTACTGCGTATGAGCCGTCAAGCTCTTCGAGCTCACGAGACTGCTCTTCAGCAAGCTGCTTTACATCAGCGCCGTCAACACCAGCTTCTTTTTCGAAGCGCATCTTGATAGCAATACGGCCAGCTTCAGTCTCAGCTTCAAGATCAGCCAAGATTTGGTCGCGCTTCTCTGCTTCTACGCCAAGAATAACGTAGGTTGCAAAGTAAGCAATGCGTTCGAGGTTTCGCACGGTGATACCGAGCAAAAGGCTCATAGCACTTGGGGTGCCACGCATGAACCAGATGTGCGCAACAGGCGCAGCAAGCTGGATGTGACCCATTCGCTCACGGCGTACGATACTCTTTGTTACGAGCTCACCGTTCTTGTCAACGGCAGCTTCGCGAGAGCGAACACCCTTAAGCTTAGAGTCGTGTGGATTGATATCCTTCACTGGGCCGAAGATACGCTCACAGAATAGTCCGTCGCGCTCTGGCTTTTGTGTACGGTAGTTAATTGTCTCAGGCTTCGTAACCTCGCCGTAGCTCCACTTGAGGACATCCTCTGGGCTTGCTACTGCAAGACGTACGGCGTCAAAATCTGCGATACCTGAGGTAGCAATAACACGAGCCATGTTTACGCCTCCTCCTTAATTTCATCTACTTCATCAATATCTTGGATACTCATTCCGTCTTCGTCGTCGATGTCGCCGATTTCGTCAGCTTCGTCGAGAACGGTTTCGGTTGGAGCGTCATCGAGTGCTGGAACAGATTTGTCTTCTGGGCCGGCGTTTTCGATGAGGCTTTCAGCATCAACAAGTTCGCTTTCGTCTACGAGGTCAACACGAAGGCCGAGACCTTGCAATTCTTTCACGAGGACGTTGAAGCTTTCTGGAAGCTTTGGCCCAGTAATGAGCTCGTCCTTGATGATTGCTTCGTATGCCTTAGCGCGACCGTATACGTCGTCGGACTTGATGGTAAGCATTTCCTGAAGTGTTGCGGCTGCGCCGTATGCTTCAAGTGCCCACACCTCCATCTCACCGAAGCGCTGACCACCGTTCTGAGCCTTACCGCCGAGTGGCTGCTGAGTCACCATAGTGTATGGACCAGTTGAACGTGCGTGAATCTTGTCGCTTACCATGTGGTGAAGCTTGATCATGTGCATCACACCAACAGTAGTGCGTTCTTCAAAGGCTTCGCCTGAGCGGCCATCAAATAGCTGACTCTTACCATCGCGGTCGAGGCCGGCTTTTTCGAGCTCGTCTTCGATAACGTTGTTTGGAACACCGTTGAATGGAGGTGTCGCAACCTTGTAACCAAGTGCGCGAGCTGCCATACCAATGTGTGTTTCAAAGAGCTGACCAAGGTTCATGCGACTTGGCACGCCGAGTGGGTTCAAGACGATATCAACAGGGGTACCGTCAGCCATGTATGGCATGTCTTCTTCAGGAAGAATACGTGCAACCACACCCTTGTTACCGTGGCGACCAGCAAGCTTGTCACCGACGCTAATCTTGCGGAGCTGTGCTACGAAGATCTGGATTTGCATCAGTACACCAGCCTTAAGTTCGTGACCGTTTTCGCGGCTGAAGATCTTAACGCCGACAACTTTACCGCCACCAGCATTGTTCATGCGCTGTGAAGTATCGCGAACATCCTTAGCTTTTTCACCAAAGATAGCGCGGAGAAGTCGCTCTTCAGAGCTGAGCTCTTGCTCACCCTTAGGAGTAATCTTACCGACAAGTACGTCGCCGTGTGCTACTTCGCTACCAACTTGAACGATACCGCTTTCGTCGAGGTGACGGAGGCTGTCTTCGTTAACGTTTGGAATGTCGCGGGTAACGATTTCTGGGCCAAGCTTGGTTTCGCGGACTTCAACAGTGTAGTCCTTGATGTTAATGCTTGTAAGGGTGTCATCTTGAACGAGGCGACGGCTAAGAACAACCGCGTCGTCCATGTTGTAGCCTGCCCAAGGCATGAAGGCTACGAGAAGGTCTTTACCGAGGGCGATTTCACCGTCGGCGATAGACATACCTTCGATAAGGATGTCACCTTCTTTAACCTTGTCGCCGCGAGTTACGCGAACTTTTTGGTTGATACAGCGGTCGTCGTTGCTCTTAGCAAAGTGAGTAAGCTCGTATGACTTTTTGCCGTCCTTGTATTGGATTTCAACAACGTCACCGTCTGCACGGATTACTTCACCATCAGCTTCAGCGACAACGAGCTGGCTTGAGTTGCGAGCGATGTTTTGTTCGATACCAGTACCAACGGTTGCTGCTTCTGGAACGAGAAGTGGAACTGCCTGCTTCTGCATGTTTGAACCAGTCAATGAACGGTCGATACGGTTCTTCTCAATGAATGGAATCAGGCTTGCTGGGCCACCGAGGATCTGCTTGTGAGAAGCGTCCATGTAGGTGACTTCAGATGAGTCAACTGACTCAGGCTTCAAGAACTTACGTGCACTCACGCGCTCGTCAGCGAAGCCGCCGTCTTTATTGAGTACTGCACTTGCTTCAGCGATAACTTCTACGAGCTCCTGGCTGCCATCGAGGTATACGATTTCGTCAGTTACTTTACCGTTTACTACCTTGCGGTATGGAGTTTCGATGAACCCGTACTCGTTGATACGAGCGTAGGTTGCAAGGTTAAGCACAAGTCCAATGTTCGCACCTTCTGGCGTTTCCACTGAACAGATACGACCGTAGTGAGTTGGGTGCGCGTCACGCACGTCGAAACCTGCGCGTTCACGGCTAAGACCACCAGGGCCCATTGAGCTTAGGCGGCGCTTGTGTGAAAGCTCAGAAAGAGGGTTCACTTCGTCAAGGAGCTGGCTGAGCTGGCTGCTTGCGAAGAATTCGCGTACTGCAGCAACAACTGGGCGAGCGTTGATGAGCTGGCTTGGCGTTACAGATGTAAGGTCGCTCATGCTCATGCGATCCATCGCGTTACGTTGCATGCGGAGCATACCAACACGGAACTGGCGAGCAACGAGCTCACCGACAAGCTTAATGCGTCGGTTAGAGAGGGCGTCGATGTCGTCACCTGGCTCCTGGGCGTTGTTGATGCGAATGAGCTCGCGGATGATTGCTACGAGGTCAGAAAGTTGGAACACGCGGTTTTCAGCAGTGTTTGCAACATCAAGACCAAGACGCTGGTTCATCTTAAAGCGGCCAACGCGGCTGTAGTCGAAGCGCTTGAAGTCGTAGAACATGCGCTCGATCATTTGACGTGCGTTGTCTACAGTGGCAAGGTCGCCTGGGCGAAGGCGGCGGTATACTTCGATCAATGCTTCGTTTACACCGTGGCTAGGGTCTTTTTCAAGAGTAGCGTCAATGTACTTTGTGTCACCAGTGTCGATGTCAGCAAAGAGCTCTTTGATTTCAGATACCTTGCTGTAGCCAAGTGCGCGGAGCAATGTGGTTACAGGAATCTTGCGGCGGCGGTCGATCTTAACGTAGAGTGCGCCGCTTGCTGAAGTCTCGAACTCAAGCCATGCACCACGGCCTGGGATAAGTTTTGCGCTGTAGAGGTTTTTACCAACACCCTTTTCGGCGGTGAAGAATACACCCGCAGAACGGATAAGCTGGCTCACGACAACACGCTCGGTACCGTTGATGATGAACGTTGCACGATCAGTCATCCATGGGTAGTCACCAAGGTAGATTTCTTGCTCTTTTACTTCGCCGGTTGTCTTGTTGGTAAGCTCAACGTTTACGAGCAATGGAGCGTCGAATGTTAGGTTGTTTTCTTTTGCAAAGTGTTCAGTGTTTTTTGGCTCACCGAAATTGTAGTCTTTAAAGCGAAGCTCAAGCTTCTGACCAGTATAGTCTTCAATTGGGTTGAGCTCGGCAAAAATCTCGCTCAAGCCAGTTTCGATGAAATCTTTCCAAGATTCCCTCTGGTGAGTCAAGAGATTTGGAACCTCTAGTGCGGTGTCGTTCTCTGTGAAGAATTTACGCTTCACTGGAGCTACTACCTTATCTGCCTTTGGCATATAGATACTCCCTCTCTATAAGAGTATTAGG
>Ga0164242_10004897_pt1 | contig 14950 bp, 15 predicted proteins | sample OricomgcompostMG_FD_108783 | JGI IMG/M metagenome (GOLD analysis project Ga0164242, IMG submission 108783) | Miracle-Growth compost microbial communities from Emeryville, California, USA - Original compost - Miracle growth compost (MG) ... | reverse complement strand
GAGAACGGCAGGATCCTGCTCAACGGTAGACGTCTTTACGTGCGCGGTGTGCTCGATCAGGGTTACTGGCCGGGCACCGGAATCACCGCACCGAGTGACGAGGCGTTCGTCAGGGATCTCGAACTCGCGCGCGAGGCAGGCTACAACGTCGTCCGCAAGCACCTGAAACTCGAGGACCCGCGATTTCTGTACCATGCCGATCGGCTGGGCATGCTGGTGTGGGCGGAGCCCGCGAGCACCGGAGTCTTTTCGCCCGACGCGGTCGCGCGATTCGAGGCGCAGATCGAGCCCATGGTCGAGCGTGACGGCAATCATCCGAGCATCGTGATCTGGGGGTTGTACAACGAAGAATGGGGCCTCGACTGGGATGTGCCCGGCGACGCCGAAAAGCAGGGTGCCGTGCGAAATGCCGTGCAACTCCTGAAGAAGCTCGATCCCAGCCGGCCCGTTGTCGACAACTCCGGCTGGAGCCATGTCGAAACCGATCTCGTCGATTGGCACATCTACGACGAGCATCCCGCGGGGTGGGCAACGAAGGTGGCGTCGTTGCTGTCGGGCCGCGCCGACCGTTTTCCGGTGAGCATCGCGGTCGACAAGGTCGTCGACAAGCTGTTGATGGCGGGTGGTGGCGCGCCGCCCGCGGACCTGCCGAATCTCAACTCCGAGTACGGCGGCGGCTACACGAGCGTCGAGCGCGGATGGAACCTGCGTTGGCAGACGCAGGAGTTGCGCCGTTACGATCAGCTCTCCGGTTACGTCTGGACCGAGCTCTACGACATCGAGCACGAGACCGCCGGCATCTACACCTTCGACCGGACGCCGAAAGACCTCGGCGGCAACCTTCCTCGGTGGTCGAATGCCGACACCGTGATCGTGGCCAACGTCGAACCGCGAGAAGCGGGTCTCGATCTGGTTGTCGACGATCGCGTGGTCGAGTTTCGCGTACAGCTCTCGCATCATGGTGCTACGCCGTGCCGGGTGCTCGTGGTGTCGGCATGGGGGCCGCTGCTCGGGCCGTCGCAGACCGCCCGCGCATCCACCTCGCGCGACGTCGCCGTCGTCGAACTCAGGCCCTTCGAGCTGTCTGAAGAGATCGTCGTCTCACACCGGCTGCCCGACGGGATGGACGCGGGGAGGCTGCACCTGTTCGGCGTCCGCGACGGTACGACGATTGCGTCGTCGTGCGTTGACGTCGCGCTCGCGTCGGCCGTCGGGCCGGGTTCGGGCGGTCGGGCGTCATGAGCGTGGGCGTCGGTGCGACGTGGTGCCTGCCGCAGCAGCGTCGTCGGTTGATTGCCGATTACGTCAATATTCACGGTTGGGCCACTGTCAAGGAATTGTCCGAGATCTTCGAGGTGAGCGTCGCGACCACCCGCCGAGATCTCGAAGAGCTGGCCTGCAGCCGGATGGTCGTTCGGGTGCACGGAGGCGCTGGCCGGTCGGACTAACGAGGCGGCCTGCCAGATCTCCTGCGGCTGCCGGCGCAGGAGATCCAGCGGGCCGCCTCGTGCCCTCGTCGGGCTTGGGCTCAGCGCGGTGGCCCGACGACGACGTTGCCGAACTTCTCCGCCGCCTCCGCCAGTCGTTGCGGGGAGATCTCGAACCCGTCAGGGCGCGCCGTCGATGTGTCACGCCCGGCGTAGCGGAACATCCCCTCGATGCCGGCCGGCGTGTTGATCATCAGCAGGTCGGCCTTCTTCGAGGTGATCCGATACGCGTGCGGGATGTTGCGCGGCAAGTAGACGATGCCGCCCTCGGTCAGCTCGTGCTCCTCCTCGCCGGACCAGACCAACGCCGTTCCCTTGATGAGCATGAACACTTCGTCCTCGCGGGTGTGCAGGTGGAACGGCGGCGCCTCACCCTTGCTGACATCGAAGCGGCCCATCATCAGCTGCCCGTCGGTCGCCTTCCCGTCGAGCAGCATCGTCAATGTTCCGCCGTCGAGCCATTCGAGTTGTTGTTGCTGTGCCGGTTCGGCCAAATACAACATGCTCATGATGGGATCAACTCCACGACGATCGGGATCAGCTTCTCGCCTGCGTCCGACGCCCAGCTGCGGGCGAGTTCGGTCAGGACCATGTTCGTCGAGGTGATGCCCGCGCCGGCGTTTTCCATGCGGCGCAGCGCGACGTCGTCGGCGGACTTGCTCATCGAGCCGCCCGCGTCGGCGACGACCTGCACCCGATAGCCCAGATCGAGCGCGGTCAGTGTCGGGTAGACGGTGCACACGTCGTTGGTGACTCCGGCGATGATCAGGTTGGGGCGGCCGGCGTTCTTAACGGCCTCGGCGAAATTCGGGTCGTCCATGGCGTTGACGACCCCGAGGCGGCGGATGCGACCGGCGTACTCCGTCGGTGCGATCTGTTCGAGTTCGGGAGCGAGCGGGCCCTGCGCATGCTCCTCCAGCGAGGAGGTCAGCACGAGCGGCATGTCCAGCGTCTTGGCGGCCTTGGCCAGCGCGAGCGCGTTGGTCTTCATTTCTTCGCGATCGGTCGAGCGGACCCAGCCCATCGTGCCGACCTGGTGGTCGATCAACAGCACGGCGGTGTCGTCGGGGGTGAACAGGTTGAGTGACATGAGAAATCTCCTTTGTTGATACGGGTTTTGGGGGTACCGGGATTTCGGCCCGGTCAGTGCATGTACATGCCGCCGTCGACGTTCAGCGTCTGCCCGGTGACGAACGCCGCGTCGTCGGAGGCGAGGAAGAACACCGGTCCGACCAGGTCGTCGGGGTTCTCGTCGCGGTGCAGCGCGCGGCTGTCGCGTTGGCTTTGCAGGAGCTGCGCGGGGAAGCTGTCGCGAACGGCCTGGGTCACCGTGAGCCCGGGAGTGACGTTGTTGACGGTGATGTCGTAAACGCCGACTTCACGGGCGAGGCTGCGAGTGAAACCGATGACGCCGGCTTTTGCGGCCACGTAGTGCGTCTGGCCCGGCACACCCGGATAGATCGAGGCGGAGCTGAAGTTGATGATCCGCCCACCATGCTGTTTCATCAGCGGTAGCAGCGCGTGCGTCGTCAGGAAGGTGCCGGTCAGGTTGACGTCGATGACCTGCCGCCATTGTTCGGCGTTCATGTCCTCGAAGCTGACGATGGGGAAATACCCCGCGCAGTTGATGAGCACGTCGAGACGGCCCGCGCGTTCACGTACGAGCTCGGCCAACCGGGCGGCGTCTCGTTCGGAGGAGATGTCGCCGGCGGCGGTGATGATCCGCGCGGCTGCGGGCAGGCGGGCACGCCAGGCCTCGAGAACGTCTTGTTTGGTGTCGGTCGCGATGACGGTGTCGCCGTTGGCGAGGAAGCGTTGCACGATTGGCGTGCCGATCCCGCCGGCAGCTCCGGTGATGAGGACGATTCGGTCGGTGTTCATGGGTGTCTCCTAGCTCGCGAGGGCGTCTTGCAGGGTGGGGTAGTCGAGGTAGCCGCGTTCGTCGCCGCCGTAGAACGTGCTCGGGTCCGGGGGGTTCAGTGGGGCGCCGAGGCGGAGACGTTCGACGAGGTCGGGGTTGGCCAGGGCGAGGCTGCCGACGGTGACGACATCGGCGAGACCGCTCGCGATGTCGCGCGCCCGGGTGGCGATGTCGGTGCCAGCGCGGTTGAGCAGGAGCGCGTTGGGCCACCGCCGCCGCAGTTCGGTGAGCAGTTCGTCGTCACGGCCGGCGATGTGGAGGTAGGCGAGGTCGAGCGGGGCGAGCGCGGAGACGAGCGCACCGTAGAGCTGCTCGACGTCGTCCTCGACGATGTCGTTGAGGGTGTTTCCGGGTGAGATGCGGATGCCGGTGCGTCCCGGTCCGATCTCGTCGGCGACGGCGGTCGCCACCTCGACGGACAGCCGGATCCGGTTGCCGATCGACCCGCCGTAGCGGTCGGTGCGGCGATTTGCGTTGCTGGACAGGAATTGTTGGAGCAGGTAGCCGTTCGCTGAGTGGATCTCGACCCCGTCGGCGCCAGCTGCTATCGCCGTCCGCGCCGCATTTCGGAATTCGTCGACGACGTCGCGCACCTCGGCCGTGGACAGTTCGCGCGGCTCGGGGATCGGTTGCATTCCGGATGCGGTGAACATCGGATTCGCCGGCGCGACGGACGACGGCGCGACGGGTCGGCGTCCGTGCGGGGTATTGTCCGGATGCGCGACCCGGCCGACGTGCATCAGTTGGACGACGATGCGCCCGCTCGCTTCGTGCACCGCGTCGGTGACCGCGCGCCACCCGTCGACATGCGTGTCACTGTGCACGCCGGGTGTGAGCAGGTAGCCCTGCCCGTCCTCCGATGGTTGGGCGCCCTCGGAGATGATCAGCGCCATCGAGGCCCGTTGGGCGTAGTAACGGGCGTTCATCTCGCTGGGCGTGCCGTCGTGGTGAGAACGGTCGCGGGTCATGGGCGCCATCGCGAGGCGGTGCGGCAACTCGAGGTCACCGACCCGGACGGGCTGCCACAGCGGCTCGAGTTCCGCAGGGTCGATTCCGTGATTCTGGTCCTTCGACGTCATGAGTTTGTCTCCTGGTTCGTGGGTTGCGGGAGGGTCTGGGAAAGGACGGGCGTCAGCGCGAGGACGGGGATCACGCGCCGGGTTTTTCGTTGGTATCCGGCGAATCCCGGATAGCGGGCGGCCTGTAACGCGAACATGCGGTCGCGTTCCGCGCCCTGCAGTTCGATGGCGGTGACCTCAATGCGCTCGTCTCCCACCTCGATGGACGACGTGGGGCGGGCGAGCAGGTTGTGGTACCAGTCGGGGTTGCGGTCCGAGCCTGCCTTCGAGGCGAACACGAGGTATCGCGGGCCGTCCGCGAGGTACATCATCGGGTTGACCCGCTCGCGGCCGGTGCGGGCGCCGCGGGTGTGCAGCAAGAGCAGCGGGGCGCCCGCGAACGGCCCTCCGACTTTCCCGTGGTTGGCGCGGAATTCATCGATGGTCCACGCGATGAAATCCTCAGAGTTCGTCATGACGCGCTCGCCAATTCCGCCACGTAGTTCTCGACCGACCGTGGCGCGTGGCGCAGGATCGCCTGTAACACAAGGGAATTCCCGCCGTGGAAGCCGTGCCGGTCGTAGTCCGCGAACATGGCGCGCAGTTCGTCAGGCAGGCCGGGTGGCAGCGCGCCGGCCGGCAGGTCGTCGGCGGTGATGCGGCTTCCGGATGCCGCGCTGAACAGTTCGGCGAGCCGCGCTCGGTCGACGGTGCCGCCGGCCGCGAGCTCGAACGTGCCGTACGACAATCGTGGGTCGGTGAACGCGAGCGCGGCCACGTCGGCGACATCGCGATAATCGACATAACTCATTTGCGAGTGCTTCGACCAGGGCATCACCAGCGTGCCGGTGCGTCGGGCCTGCTGCCATGCGCTGTCGAGGCCTTGTAGGAACATGGCCGGCTGCAAGATGGTGAAGTCGAGGTCTGACGCGTAGAGCGCCGCCTCGATCGGCCGCGTGCTGGCGTGATTTTCCAACGGCAGCGACGGATGGTAGACGCCGGAGTAGACGAGCTTGCGCACGCCAGCGCGCTGCGCGGCCTCGACAAACGTCAGACCGAGCTGCGTGGCGTCGGGGGCGAACGCGGGGGTTATGAGGAACGCCCCGTCGACACCCGACAGCGCGGCGTCCAGGCTGGCGGGGTCGCGCAGATCGGCTTGCACCGTCTCCTGAGCGCCCTGGCCACGTGGGATGTCTCCCTTTGCGACGTCGTGCGCCACCGCCCGCACGTGCAGGCCCGAACGGGCCAGAGCCGGCACGACCAGCCCGGCGAATCGACCTGTGGCCCCGGTGGTGAGAATCTTCATGTCAATCTCCTGTTCGTCATTGCCTGCTCGAACAAGCATCGAGAATCGTTGCTTATTCCCAGGCAAGTCGACCAAGAGCGGAACCAGTCCCTTGTTCGATCAGCTAGATTGCTCCGGCGGACGCCGACGGCAGTGAGGGAGGCGATGGCAGGCGACCCGTCAGAACTTGTCCAGGCAGGAATACCCTCGACCTAGAGTGAGGACAGGCAAGGGGAGAGCGAATGGCGACCAGATCGCGCTCGGCGCGGACCGACCCCGCCGCGACGAAGAGCGCAGCAAGCACCGCAGTGGGGCAGCCGACGACCGCAGCCGGCGGCCCGATCAGCCACGCGATCTTCCGGGTGGCACGCCTGCATCGGATGCTCGCCGGCTCGCTGCTGCGCAGCACCGGCCTGTATCCCGGCCAGGAGTTGGTCATGATGCATCTGTGGGACGCGGGTGCTCAGCGACAGGTCGACCTGATCAAGGTCCTCGACTCCGACGCGGCGACGATGACTCGTACGGTTCAGCGCCTCGAACGCGCCGGTTTCGTGCGTCGTCGTCGCGATCCCATGGATGCGCGCGCCTGGCTGGTCGAGCCGACACCGGCTAGCATGCACCTGCGCAAGCAGATCGACGAGATCTGGCAACGGTTGGAGCAGCTCACCGTGGGCTCGCTCGAGCCGGCACGGCGGCGCGCCAGCCTGGCGGCGCTCGAAGCGCTCGAGCGCAATCTGGTCGCCGCCACCACGGAGTCCTGAACGCACGCTCGATCCCGTCACGCCGCCCACGGCGTCTGTAGCGCCTGCGCATTCGTCGTGCCCGGCCTTCGGCCCGGCTGCGTGCAGGCGCTGGCGGACAGCGCCTGCGCTCTCGCCGTGGCGTTAGACTTTACATGAGTTAGTTAGTGAAAAAGGAGGTGCCCAATGCTCGTGCCTCCTGACGCATTGGTCCGGAAGACCGCGCGAGATGGCACGCCGGGCGCGAGATTCGCCCAGTTAGCCGGTGAGCATGACGCGCTGCTCCACCACGTGGGCGCTCGGGTTGAGGCGCTGGTCGGGGAGAAGGATCGCTGGCCGGCCCAGGAGTTGCGTCGTCTCATCGACTGCCTACAGCAGGAGGTGTTGCGGCAGGTCGAGCGGGAGGAGCAGGTGATCTTCCCAGCCGCGTCGCCCTCGGAGGTTGTGCAACTTGCGCGTGACCACGTTCGGCTCCGCGTGGGTGCGCAGGCGCTTGAGCTCGCCGCGGCCGGAGAAGGGAGCCAGTCGGCTGAACAGCTTCGCGCGCACGCGCGCGGCCTGTTGCTCCTGCTCCAGCGGCACCTCGAGACCGAGCGGCGTGTCTTCACGCAACGGCCCTGAAGGTCGGGGCGCCGCAGAGCGATGTCCGGCGAATCACATGGTCTGGCGCCTACGCGCCGTGCGGACTGGTGGCGAGGCTCACATACGCTCCGGGATTTACACAAGTAATCTCGTGTAAAATCGGTTTGGGTAGGCAACGTGGCGTGAGCTTGGTGATCCCAGCCGGTGAGGTCGGTCCGCAGGCATGTTGTCGAGAAGGTGAGTGAGCCATGAGCCGGTCTGGTCAGGGTCGTGTCGTCGTCGGCGTGGATGGCTCCCCTCAAAGCCTCGCGGCGTTGCGTGAAGCGGTGGGGCAGGCCCGCCGTCGTCGCGCCGAGTTGCACGTCGTGCACGTGCGGCGACCCGCATCGCCCAAAAGCAACATGTACTACTTCGACGCCGAGGGGACGGCGTACGGGCTCACTGCCAGCCAAAAAGTCCTAGCCCGCGAGAACTTCTTGCTCGATCGAGACGCACTCGCGCTCATCGAGGATTGCTTCGACCGAGCCGTCGGCGGAACTCCACGTGACATCCTTGTGACGAAAATCGTTTTGGTGGGGCGACCGGTGAAGGCGCTCGTCCGCCAAGCGTGGCAGGCCGGCGATCTCATCGTCGTGGGAACGCGCGGAAGCCGTCGCTGGCGTCATCCGTTGCGGCGCTCCGTGAGCCGCTACTGCGCGGTTCACGCCCAGTGTGGCGTCTTGGTGTCATCAGGCAAAGCCTCCATGGCGGCGCCGCGGCAACTGCGAGGCGCCGACGCCACGGAGGTTGCCGCTGACGTGTCGCGAGAAAGCGAGACGCTCACATCGGCAAGCGCATGAGGACGTATCACGACGGGCGACCGGCGTGACCGTGCCGTATGTCGCGATGCGGATCCCGAGCTGTTCTTCCCCATCGGAACTGGATCAGATGCAGTGGCGCAAACCGCACGGGTCAAGGAAGTGTGTTACGGCGCCACCGTCGTGATCTGGTCACTGACGAACGGACTTTCTGGGCCCGCGACGGTGGCTCATGCGCTTGCCCGATCATCGTCGCGCGGCGTGACGACTCTAGTGATCAGAAATCGCGTGTAAGGCCAGCGTGGAGTGGGCGTATGCGCCGCCGGCACGCATCTCGGCCGCGACCCAAATCGCTTCCATGATCTCTTCGGGGGAGTTGCCCTTGCGCTGCGCCAGCCTCGTATGCCCTTTGATGCAATACGGGCACTGGGTCACGTGAGCCACGGCGACAGCGATGAGCTGTTTGGTCTTCTCCGGCAGGGCGCCGTCCGCAAACACCGCGTGGCTGAACTGCTCGAACGCGTCGTGGATACCGGGTGCGAGATCCTTGCGGCGCTGCGCAATCTCGGGTGTGGCCGGATGGTAGACGGCGTCAGGCATTGCTGCTCCTCAGGCGTTGGCTGGCTGCGACGGGGCGGCTTGGCTTCGATCGATTTCGGGCAGCGCCTGATGGGTTGCGACCGCGAGCCGGTTCCACACGTTGATGGCGGCGACCGCCATCAACAGGTGCACCGCCTCCTGATGGCTGAAGCAGCCGGTGACCTCCGCCCACACCTGGTCCGGAACGCCGTCGTCGGCGATGAGCGTGACCGCCTCGGTGAACGCCAGCGCCGCGCGCTCGCGTTCGGTGAACAGGCTCGGAGCTTCGCGCCAGGCGCTGAGGACATCGAGTCGACGCTGGTCTTCGCCGCCCTCGCGTGCGTCGCGGGTGTGCATGTCTAGGCAATAGGCGCAGCCGTTGAGCTGGGACGCTCGGATCTTGACCAGCTCGTAGAGCTGGTGGTCGAGGCCGCTGGAGCGCACGTAGCGTTCGAGCGCGAGCACCGCTTCGGTCGCGGCTGGATCGACCTCGTGCACCGACAGGCGTTGATGAGACTCAGACATCGCAATCCTCCTTAATCGGCAGTACGCCGATCCTTTTCGTTCTGCCGCCTTCGGCAAGCGCAGCGAACGTGGCGCCGCCCGATGGGGAGTGGCCGACCGCGTCAGCGACTTCCTCGACGCGCCGCCATCTGATCATTTCGTTCGTGGCCCCGTTCGGTCCGCTTCGTATATTCACTATACTGCTCGTGCAAAAATGCGGTGCGCCGTGCGCGGACGCGGCGGGCTGGCGGGTATCTGTGCCTACGCGACGGCTTTCTGTGCCGCTCGTCAGCGTGCGCTAGTGCCGACATTGCGCACGCGAACCTGCCAACGCGCTGGTCCATCTTCGAGCGGCTGCCATGAGGTGGCTCCCGGGCGTTCCGCGTCAAGCATGTAACGGAGCGCCACCGGATCGTGGTCGGCGACGAGTAAGAAGCTCTCCCCGAACGCGAGAGCGTCGATCGTCTTGTTCGTCAACTGAGCGCAGCTTTCCGTGGCGGCCAGCCGGGTGTCGACGACTCGCTCGGCCGAGGCGCTCGTGTCGTCGCCCGGCGTCGTCGCGAGGGCGGATCGTCGGTACGCGTCGAATGCGCTTTTCATCCCGGCCAACAGCGCCGGCGCCTCGATGCCGCGAGAGGCCAGCGCAGGCAGTAAGAGTTCATTCTCCTTGCGAACGTGGACGTCGAACAGCGCAGAGAACGCGGTGGCCGCTGAGATGCTCAGCGCGCCGTTGTCAGCGTCGGCAAACTGCGTTGCCAAGCTCACGAGCGCCTCGTGTTCCATCGTCATGCCTTCGACGAGGGCCGCCATGTCGGGCAGGCTTGCGCTGACGTCGTACACGACGTCTTCCTCGGCGCGCGCGTGCGGAATCACCTCAACCGTAAGGAAGTCTCGTACCGAGGCGTGCTCTCCGGCGAATGGTTGACCGCCGATGATCACTGACCGCAATGCCGCCACCCGCTTGCGCAACAGCGTGGTGAGCTCGCGGTGATGCGCGACCATCTGTTGCATCTCTCGTGGCAACGCGGTGGTCGCAGCTTCGTCAGTCGGTGAGGTGTCGGTCATCGGGCGCGCCCTTTCCTGGTCTCGTTGTGAGTCGCGCGATACAGCGCTGAGCGTGCGCCGTCCGGCTCGAACGTTTGGCGCGGCGTTCGCGGCTATTTTATACGATCAATCTAGTGAAAACACCAGGCCCACGGCCAAGATCGACTATCTCGGCCAAAGGCCGGCGAACCACCGGAGTCCCGCGGACCCGGCCGGCCATGGCGGTGGCTCAGCTCGGCAGCGCCCTGGACAAGCTCTGCTGCTCGCGAGCGCTATCGGTCGCTTGTGCCACGCCGACGTCGCCACCGACACCGCCACTGCCACTGCTGTCGCCGACGGTGTCGATATCAGCGGCGTCCGCCGGGGCGACGACCTTGATGAGCAGGGGTTCGTCGGAGTTCGAGGCGAGGCTCACGCGGTTGCGCCCGTTGCGTTTCGCCTGGTACATCGCTTCGTCGGCAATCTGAAGGAGCTGGTCTGCGGTGCTCGCGCGGGCGTGGTCAAACACCGCGCCGATCGAAACCTGAACGCTGATGGTGGTGTCGTTGATGACGAACGGCTGGTTCGCGACACCCGCCCGGACCTGCTCGGCGCGACGTCCCACCGCGCGGGGCTCATCGACGCCGGGCAGCAGGATGACGAACTCCTCGCCACCCCAGCGTGCGATCAAATCGCGGGGGCGGGTCGCCGAGCGGAGCCGGTCGGCAAATGACGTCAACAGCTGATCGCCGACGGCATGGCCGTAGTCGTCATTGACCTGCTTGAAGAAATCGATATCGATGAGGAGCAGTCCGAGCCCGACATCGTCGTCGGCGGGGGCGCTCAGGTGTCGCGTCAACTCGCTGGTGAAATGTCGGCGATTGAACAACCCGGTCAGGTCGTCGGAGCGAGCCGCCTGCTCGGCCTCTGCGTGCGCCTGCGCCAGCCGCCGGTTTTCGGCGCGTGCCGCCTTCAACTTCTCGTGCAGGGTCTCGATCGTCTCGTGCAGGGCGGTCACCTCTGTCACGACACCGTCATAGATCACCGGCGCGTCCGGCTCCTTCGGCCAGGGACACCGGCGGTCGAGCACCCAGCGGACCACGCCGTCGTAGCCGATCAGCCGGTACTCCAAGGACACCGGGCCGAGCTGGTCGGCGTGCGGACCGGCCTCGACGTACCTCGTCCGGTCGTCGGGGTGGACGGCGGCGAGCCATGCGTCGGCGGGCTCGGCGCCGGGCGGCAAGGGCCCGCCGAGAAGCGCCTCGATCCCCGGACCGGTGAAGCGCTGCCGGTATTCGCCGTCCGGCGTCAGCTGCCCCACGTAGACGTGGCAGCTGTTGCCAGCCAGGAACTCCAGCGGTGCCTGATCGGCCGGCTCGTGCGGGCGTTCGGCGGCGGTGGGCGGAGGATCCTGATTCCGGGCAGCGGCGGATACGCGTCCCGCTCGCCTGCTCATTGCTGTCTCCTGACGATCTGTGGTGGGTCAAACCACCGCACATGAATCACATCGGACGCGCGACACGTCCACTTGTCCACCGACCGCCACTACTTGTTAGGCCATTTGACCTGGTATCCGCTGGGCATGCCGACGTCGATGCGGCCCGGCCGTGCCGGAAGCCGGCGATCCGGGAGCTGTGACGGGCGTCCGATGATGGCGGCGGCGTGATCGCTGAGCGGCTGGGATGGGATCGGCGGCGACCATCGGCGTCGGCGCGCAGACACCTCGTCTGGCTGGCCTGGTCGAGCGAGGTGTCTGCGACGGCGCCAACCAGCTGTGACCACCAAGCCTGATCTGCATCAGGGATCTACTCCTGTTGGGTCTTTACGGCGTTCGTTCGACGTGATACCCGGCGTGGTCGTGGGTTGGTCGGACGACGAGGCAGCTGCCACGACAACGCGCGGATGCGTTCAACTCTCGGTTTCAAGACCGGCCGATCCGAACGTGAAGCTTCATGGATGCGATCGACAGTGGCGTCATAGAGGAAGGTCGACGTTCGAGATCAAGATTTTTGCGTAGTCGTCAATTGATCGATCTGAAGAGGCCTTTGGTCCCAAGTCTCTATGGCCACAGGCACTGCCGTATTCTCTTGTGCAGGCGATCACAAAAGCATGGTGGACGCAAGAGCGCATACGGCTTCGGCTCCGTCAGGCTCTCTATGCTTAATGCGATCTTCACCGCTTCGTCATGTCAAAGCGCGCGCGGCGGTATTTGCGCCGAGGTCGCTTCGCGGGAAGTGATCTTCAGCCCAAGACGCGCCCTGCGGATCGACTGTTTCTCATTCAGCACGGTTATCATCGCATTCTTGGTCCCTGACGCCGCCCTCGGCTGGTCATCGCTTTTGCCGCCCTACCGCTGGCACGTCACCGCGACAGCGACCAAGCCTCCGTGCTCTTGGCGTTCGACGCACGGATCGCCGCCGACCTCATGCCGCCCCAGTGGATTCATGAGTCGCCTCCTGCCTGATGATCGCGTTCCGCCAGGTGAGCAGGCTCGTGGCATGCGCTAGGCGCAAGTGCGCCCGTCACTCTCACATTCTCACAGGGAAAGGCGGAGGTCAGGAGCGGCCGACGCCCGGGCGGTCTACGACTGCGACATGTCGCCAAAGTCACGCGCGGTCGCGTGCCTCCGGAGCGAGATTGACACGATAAGGTCCCGACCATAACAGTCATCGTCCGTCCGGGCGGGGTGCCTGGCCGGCGTGGGGAGCGAGGCGCTCGCATGTCAGGGTCGGACTCATCGCGAGACCGCGGGTCGGGCCGGGGGAGGCCAGCCCGGACGCCATCGCTGCTGGCGCCGTTGCTTCCGGCGGGTGAGCCGGTCGAGGCGCTGTTGCGCAAAGCGCAGTTCTTCGTGCCCGGTACGCCATCGCAGAGCTATCGCGAGGTGCACCGCTCCGACCCTCGAGCAGCCGAGGAGTTTTACCGCGAGCGCTGGCGTCACGACAAGGTCGTGCGCTCGACGCACGGCGTGAACTGCACCGGGTCGTGTTCGTGGAAGGTGTATGTCAAGGACGGGATCATCACATGGGAGACGCAGCAGACCGACTACCCGTCAGTCGGACCCGACTCGCCCGAATACGAGCCACGGGGCTGCCCGCGCGGCGCGTCGTTTTCCTGGTACACCTATTCACCCTCGCGGGTGCGCTACCCCTACGTGCGCGGGCCGCTGCTCGATCTTTGGCGTGAGGCTCGCCAGCGGCTAGGCGACCCGGTGCTGGCGTGGTCTGAGATCGTGGGCGATCCCGAGAAAACGAAGAAATACAAGAGCGTGCGCGGCAAGGGCGGGTTCGTCCGGTCCTCCTGGCCGGAGGTCAGCGAGCTGATCGCCGCAGCGCATGTGCACACGGTGAAGAAGTTCGGCCCAGATCGGGTAATCGGTTTCTCGCCAATTCCGGCGATGTCGCAGGTGTCTTATTCGGCGGGAACTCGATTCTTGTCGATGATCGGCGGGACGATCCTTTCGTTCTACGACTGGTACGCCGACATGCCGATCGCCTCGCCGCAGGTGTTCGGCGATCAGACCGATGTGCCGGAGTCGGGAGACTGGTGGAACGCCACTTATCTGATGGTGTGGGGCACCAACCTGCCGATTACCCGTACTCCTGACGCTCATTTCATGACCGAGGCGCGCTATCGCGGTCAGAAGGTGGTCGTCGTCAGCCCTGATTATTCCGATCACACGAAGTTCGCCGACGACTGGTTGCCGGCCGCCCCGGGCACTGACGGCGCCCTCGCCATGGCGATGGGTCACGTGATTTTGACCGAGTTCTTCCGCGATCGCCAGGTGCCGTACTTCACGGACTACGTGAAGACCTATACCGACCTGCCTTTCCTGGTGAGCCTGCGCGAACACGATGGCTCCTACGTTCCTGACCGTTTCTTGACCGCCGCCGACCTTGGCGGTGACGAGGCCGCGGTGGAAGGCGCCGCGCACAAGACGGTGTTGCTGGACGCCGCGAGCGGGCGGTTGCGGGTGCCGAATGGCTCGCTGGGTTTCCGTTTCACGGATTCGGGTGTGGGGCGATGGAATCTCGATTTGGCCGACCTCGACCCTGCACTCACCCTGTTCGGCCTGCACACCGAGGCGGTGCCGGTCGATCTGCCGCGGTTCGATCGGGGAAACACCGAGGGTGGTTCGGTGATACGTCGGGGCGTGCCGGTCATCCGCGTCGGGGAGCGGCTTGTCACTACGGTCTTCGATCTCTTGATGGCCCAGTACGCCGTCCGGCGAGATGGGCTGCCCGGGCATTGGCCGACCGGCTATGACGACCCTGAACCGTATACGCCCGCGTGGCAGGAAACCATCACCTCCGTGCCTGCGGCGGCGGCAACCCGGGTGGCGCGTGAGTTCGCGCGGAACGCGGAGCTTTCACACGGCCGTTCTATGATCGCGATGGGTGCGGGCACGAATCACTGGTTTCACTCAGACCAGATTTACCGCACGTTCTTCACGCTCACGATGCTCACCGGCTGCCAGGGCGTGAACGGTGGCGGCTGGGCGCATTACGTGGGCCAGGAAAAGGTGCGGCCGCTTACGGGGTTTCAGACCATGGCATTCGGCCTGGATTGGCAACGGCCGACCCGCCATATGACCGGCACGTCATTTTTCTACCTGCATACCGACCAGTGGCGTTACGAGAACTTCGGCGCAGACGAGTTGGCGAGCCCGCTCGGCCGCGGCCTGTTCGCCGATCGGACGTTCGCTGATTGCCTCGTGCAGGCCGGCCGGCTGGGCTGGACGCCGTCGCACCCGACGTTCGACCGCAACCCACTCGACTTGGCCGACGAGGCGGCCAAAGCGGGCGTCCCAGCGGCCGACTACGTCGTGGACGAGTTGGCGGCGGGTCGTTTGCGTTTCGCGGACGAAGACCCCGACAATCCGGCGAACTTTCCGCGAGTGATGACGATTTGGCGGGCGAATGTGCTCGGCTCGTCGGGCAAGGGCATGGAGTACTTCTTACGGCACCTGGTCGG
>Ga0164242_10004896_pt1 | contig 14954 bp, 13 predicted proteins | sample OricomgcompostMG_FD_108783 | JGI IMG/M metagenome (GOLD analysis project Ga0164242, IMG submission 108783) | Miracle-Growth compost microbial communities from Emeryville, California, USA - Original compost - Miracle growth compost (MG) ... | reverse complement strand
CCAGCATTACACTGGCTCAATCTTTATTTAAAGCTGAAAAAGGTAAATGGTATAAGGTTAGCGGTTGGATGAAAGGAGATAATATTCCTGTCGGTGCAAATGTAGCTATTACTACCGAGTTTCAATACTCTCCGTCGGGAGGAAAGGTTATGGCAAGGGATTATGCATATCTTAAAGCACAAATTTTAAACTATACTCAGTTTATAAGAGACAGAAACTTCCCGGTGTATTTTGGGGAATTCGGAGTCGTACGCAATGCCTTTGAAAATGATAAAGGAGGAGAACGTTGGGTGGCTGATGCAATGCATATTTTTGATAGCCTTGGCTTTAATTTTACGTATCATGCTTATCATGAAGATGCTTTTGGTTATTATCCGGGGGATGGTACTATCGATAGGGCAACCGTAAATATGAAACTAAAAGATACTTTTATCGCTTTCTTTAAAGGGACATCGGGCATAAAGGATTCTAGTGATAGTAGTGCCTCCTCTTTGTTTAAAGTATATCCTAATCCATTTACAAAGTATATAGAAGTTGAAAGCAACTACGATGCTTCAGTAAAGACAGCCCTTATGGATACAAATGGGAAAACGGTGTGGGAGGGGAGCATTCAACCGAAAAGAACCCTTCGGATAGACGAAGATTTTGCACCGGGAACTTATTTTCTTACAATATATTTTGATAAAAAGGTTTCGACTTATAAGGTGATAAAGAGTAAATAAAAAACGATTTGGGGGCTGTTTTTTTTAAAAAAATAAATAATAAACCGGACTTTCTGGAATTATTTTGGTTCTCTGCTTGTTTTAAATTAGCTTTATAATTCTTGTATATTAAAAAAAACAGGAATTATTGAATATCTGTCCCTGCTCGAAGATCAAAAATCAAATTTTGTTTATTTACAAAGAAATATAAAAATAAGCATAGGGATATATCCGGAAAAAATTTTATAACAGTAAAATATAATTATTATTATGGAAGTAACGATTGACAATGTATTGGAGAAAGTTGTAAACAACAGGTATCTTTCAAGAAAAGACAAACTCAATCAAATTAGAAAATTTTTAAAGGATTTCCCGGCACAAAAGAGTAACCCTTCAGAACAAGAAATTTCTACTTTGGAGAAGCTAAAAAGCATGAAACAGGCTTATCTTGAAAAAGATAAAGAAGAAAAAATCAAAGATAAAACTCAGCAGATATAAATATACAATATGAGTACAGTAATCTACGGAGCTTTCAGGCCTCGTAGGTTATAATCCTCATACTTTATCCTCAAATTCTACTGCTTCAAGCAGGTTTTTTTATACCATTATTATTCGATACAAGCCTTCTCTACTTTTTTTGTTGTTAACAAAAGCAAATCTATTTTTGTAATGATGAAATGGTAACAAAAAGAAAAGAAGATTTATATGGTTCTGCACCTGATAAATCAAAAACAGCTCTTTTGATTATTGATATGATTCAGGATTTTAGCTTTCAGGACGGGGAACAACTTTTTAAGCAGGCTTTACCAATTTCGGAAAATATCAATAAATTAAAAGCTACGGCGGAAGCACGGGCAATTCCGATAATTTATGTAAACGATAATTTTGATAAATGGAAATCCAATTTCCATATTTTGCTCAATCATGCACTGGAAAGTGAAAAAGGAAATCTTATTGCTCATTCGCTTAAACCCGATGAAAAAGACTATTTTGTTTTAAAACCCAAACATTCCGGTTTTTTTTCCTCCTCACTCGATATTTTATTGCAATATTTAGAGGTTGAAAACCTCATTCTTTCAGGGTTGACTACCGATATTTGTATTTTGTTTACCGCCAATGACGGGTATATGCGAGATTTTAATATTATAGTCCCCTCCAATTGTTGCACTGCAGTATATAAGAATGATCATGAAAATGCGCTCATGCTGATGCAAAGGGTTCTTAAAGCTGAAACAAAACCCTGGGAAGAATTAGATTTTGACGAACTTATTTAAAAAGAAATAAATTAATTGGAGGAAGTGTAAAAATTCTTTTATTTCGAGAAATTCTTAAAATACGATAAACTATGATTACAGCAGAAATGCAAACGGATAAAGGTGCAATGAAAATTGAGTTTTTTGAAAAAGATGCACCCAAGACGGTAAAAAACTTTGTAGACCTTTCAAAAAAAGGATTTTACGACGGATTGACCTTTCACAGAGTTATACCCAATTTTGTAGTACAAGGTGGTTGCCCCGATGGTACAGGAGCTGGAGGACCAGGATATACCATAAATTGCGAACTTACAGGTGAAAATCAGTATCATGACAAAGGTGTGCTTTCTATGGCACATGCCGGAAGGAATACAGGGGGGTCTCAATTTTTTATTTGCCATAATAGAGAAAATACCCAGCACTTAGATAGAAACCATACTGTTTTTGGAAAAGTTGTCGAAGGCTTAGATGTGATTGATCAAATTAGGCAAGGTGATAAAATTCAGAAGATAATTATTCAAGAAGGCTAAATTTCAACCGGAGTAACTCCTGTTTTTTGTTTTGCAAATAAGCATTTATTCCGGAAATGCTTGAAGATTATTGGCTGCCTGAGCATTCGGGAAAATATCCGGAAACTAGCCAGTGTTTCTATTGCTGAAATACCGGCGACAATGGAATTTATAATTGGGTTTGTTTGGTACTTCCTGACATTTTGTTATAGCAGGACTTTTCTGGATGGCAAGTAGTATGAAATTTTATACCTGAAGAAAGGTGTGTATAAAAAATAAATTGCGGTATTTGCACTTACTTATAACTTTATTTTCTTTTCCTGAGTTGATTTAGAAAGTGTGGTTGGACAAACAGGAGAAATATGGTCAAGTTTATAATAGGATTAATTCTAAGCCTGGGGTTACTATCCCGGAGCTTTGCGCAAACAGATAGTCTGCAAGCCCAAGATGATTCAATACAAATTCAAACCGATGAGATGGTTTGCTTTCTTACCGATGCCAATACAATTACATGTTTTGTTGCTCCGGATGAATATTCAAATCAAGGTCAGGAGACAAATAGCTTGAATGAGGAAAAGAAGCCTCAGGATAATTCCATGGAAAACGACAGTATCCAGAATAACCCGGAATTTAGTAACCCAAGGGAAAAGAATGACCTAGATAATAACTCCGGTTCAAACATGAAAATGCTGAAAGAAGAGAAAAAGGAATCCAACAGGAAGGGAGTAAACTTTATTTAGAGTTAAGTTCAAAGGAAAGGACGCGGAATACGTAAAGAGATTCCGTGTTTTTTGTTATTATTGTATTTCTTTTTCGTATAAAGGTTGTATGGAAGAAATAGGAATAATCGGATTTGGCAATTTTGGGCAATTTATCGTGCCTTTTCTTAAGCCCTATTTTAAAATTTCGGTTTTTGATAAAACGGATTTTTCAACAGATGCAAGGAAAGCCGGAGTTGAGTGGGCTTCTTTGGAAAATGTCATATCTAAAGGTATTGTCGTATTAGGCGTACCGGTGCAGTTTTTAGAAGAGCTGCTTATTGAAATAAAAGAGCACATCAATCCACATGCCTTAGTAGTAGATGTTTCTTCTGTAAAGGTAAAGCCGATTGACCTTATGCTGAAATACCTTCCGGAAACAACCGATATTATCGGGACACATCCTTTGTTTGGTCCGCAAAGTGGTAAAAATGGTATTGCCGGGTTAAATTTGGTTGTTTGTCCGGTTCGGAATACAAAAAATGGAAGCTTTGTTCGTTTCTTTTCAAAGCTATTAAAACTCAATGTACTGGAAAGAACACCTGTATTGCATGATCAGCAAATGGCATTTGTACAGGCACTCACGCATTTTGTTGGTCGGGCAATCAATGAAATGGATATTCCGGATGTAGAGCAAAAAACGCCTGCTTATCAGTATCTATTAAATATAAAACGCAATGTGGGGCAAGACTCTATGGATTTGTTCTATACGATCGAACTTGAAAATCCTTTTGCAAAAGAAGTGCGATCGCAGTTTCTCGAAAAACTCAATAAGTTGAATGATAAATTAGGGAAATAGATTACCCGTTTGTATTTTTCTTTAAATCCCGTATAAGCTTGTTGGCAAAGATAAAGTCTTGCAAGGCTGTTACATCCGTATCAAGGATTTCCTTATTCGTACCTTCCCAAAGTTTTTCTCCTTTATACATAAACAGGATATGATCGCCTATTTCCAAAACAGAATTCATGTCATGCGTAACGACTATGGTTGTAATGTTATATTCTTCCGTCAATTCCTTTATTAGATTATCGATAATAATGGACGTTTGAGGGTCTAATCCGGAATTGGGTTCATCACAAAATAAGTATTTTGATTTCATAACAATAGCCCGCGCTATACCTACCCTTTTTTGCATTCCACCACTTATTTCGGAGGGCATGAGCTTATTGGTATTTTCCAGCCCTACTCTTTTTAAATAGAAGTTGACTCTGTCCAGCTTTTCATCTTTGGGCATTTTAGTAAGCATATCCAATGGGAACATCACGTTTTCCTCTACATTTTTGGAATCGAAGAGTGCCCCTCCTTGAAATAACATTCCTATTTCCCTTCTTACTTCATGCCGCACATCATTTGTCCCGTTGGTAAAATCTCTTCCGTCATATTCTATTCCACCGGTTTCCGGTTTTATAAGCCCTACCATGGCTTTCAACAGCACACTTTTTCCAGTACCGGAAGCTCCTATAATAAGATTTGCTTTGCCCTTTTCAAAAACACCACTTACCTCTTTAAGGACAAGTTTTTCCCCAAATGATTTAGAAATATTTTTTACTTCTATCATATTATAATAACAATTGAGCTAACAAGTAATCGGCGCAAAGGACAGCAATACAACTATTGGTAACCGCTTGTGTACTTGATTTTCCTACCTCCAGTGCGCCTCCTTTTGTAAAATATCCTTGATAAGCTGAAATAGACGAAATAAGGAAAGCAAAAGCAAGCGATTTAATCATAGCGAAAGTTATATTGAAAGAATGGAATTCATAGCGTATTCCATAAATATATTGTTTTTCGGTTAGAATCCCTGTCATTATCCCTGCCAGATATCCACCGTAAATGGAGAGAAAAGCGGCTATTATAACCAAGAGCGGAAAGGTAATGATGGCTGCAATAATTTTGGGTAAGATAAGGTATGAAGCAGAATTGATACCCATTACTTCGAGTGCATCTACCTGCTCTGTAATTCTCATTGTACCCAGCTCACCCGCTATATTGGAACCTACTTTCCCTGCCAATACAATACAAGTAATCGTGGGTGCCAGTTCCAGAATAGTCATATCCCTTACAATTGTACCTATTATATACAAAGGTACAAAGGGGCTTACGAGGTTAAAAGCAGTTTGTACCGCAGTAACAGCACCAATAAAAGTCGAAACAATTACAACAATGAATATAGAATCTATTCCTATTGCTACAGCTTCATCCAAAATAAGTTTGAGGTAAACACTAAATCTCTCCCGGTTACGGAAAAGTGATCCGATTAATATAAAATACCGCCCTATACTTTTCATTCAATAGAAAGAAAAATTCTAAATTTGCCAGCGTTTCTTTTGAGATAAATATCGGAAAAAGAAACGCTGCTTAAGAAAGCGAAATTACACTATATTTCAGAAATTATATAAAAACTAAACAAATAAAGCTTGATTTATGCGAAAACTTGTTGTTATAAGCGGAGGAACCAGAGGTATTGGTAAGGCAATTGCTTTCCGGTTTGCCCAATCCGGGACTTTTGATATAGTTACCTGCTCAAGAAATAAAAGTAACATAGAAGCATTTGAAACGGACTTTAAGGCTGCATTTCCCGATGTGAATTGTTTTGTATGGGAGGCAGATCTTGAAAAAAAAGAAGCGGTAGCAGGGTTTGCGGAAAAAATAAAAAACGTAGGAAGGAAGATAGATGTGCTTATTAACAATGCAGGTGCTTTTATACCCGGGGCTTTAATGGAGGAGGAAGAAGGGACATTTGAAAAGCTTATTTCTTTAAATGTGGCGGCAGCTTACCATTTGAGCAGAGCTTTGTGTGAAAACATAAAAGCAAGTGCTACGCATATTTTTAATATATGCTCAACGGCTAGTATTACTGCTTATACCAACGGAGGTTCTTATTGTATTTCTAAATATGCGCTTCTTGGGTTTTCCAAAGTGCTTCGGGAAGAGATGAAGCCCTACTATGTTAAGGTTTCCTCTGTACTTCCGGGAGCTACTTATACCGATAGTTGGTCAGGTGCATCTTTGCCGGAAAGCAGGTTTATAAAGGCAGAAGATATTGCAGAAATTATTTTCTCTGCATACAATCTTTCTCCTGCGGCTTGTGTCGAAGAAATTTTAGTCCGGCCTGTTCAGGGAGATATTTAATTTAAGAAGGCTAAGGTTTCATAATTTTAAAAACCTTATTGTCGGCATTGGTTTTTATATTGAGTGTATAAAATCCGGATGGTAAATTACTTAATTGTATTTTGGTTTGCACAGCTCTCAGTTTTTCCTTTTTTACGATAAGTCCGTCTACTGTTGTTATAGTAGCTACGCCATCCCCATTTTCAGGGAGTTTTATAGTTATATAATCTTTAAAAGGGTTAGGATACACCGAAAAGGATTTTTTCTTCAGGGATGCTTTGCCTGAAACTACGGCTGTTTTCTTTATTAGAAGAAGATCCGGTTTTTCATCTACCTCCAGGGTAACTTTTTTATTTACAATAGGCAATGCTGTTTCAACTCCCGTGGTGTCTTTATTGGTGAGTTCAACTTTGGAAATTGATGCAGCCTGAGGGATATTGAGTACATAATTTTCAACCGTTAAATCGGAACTTGTGGGTGCCCAAATGGCATAAATAAGGCTATCGGTATTGGAAGCTTTTTCAAAAGCATAGATAAGGACATTCGGATTTCCTGAATTTATTTCTTCTTTAAAACGGTAGCCCGTTAATCTTTTCCGAAAGGTATACAGATAATACCAGGCATTTTTTTGCGTATATGGGGCATTAACTCCGTCAAACTTTTTAGCGGTTGTAAGCCCGGAGCTGCTAAAAACCGTAGAACTGGATCCGTCTACATCCCGGATCATATACATTTGAGCCTTGTCTGCTCCCCCCGCCACAATTGCCAGGTACGAGCGTATGAGCCATCTCGCTTGCGTTTCCCAATTACTTTGTTCTCCAATTGCAGGAGCTACTAGCTTACTTCCCGGGTGTGTGTCATATCCAAATTCAGACAGCCATACTTCTGTTTTGGGTAAATATTGGTCTCTGAAAGCAACCAAAGCAGCAATTCTTTCCTTTAGTTTATCTTGTTCCGGGCTTACCCCGGTTGTAAAATCACCATCTTGTCCGCCTCCATCTGTACTATAATGATGAAAATTGATAACATCGAAGGGGAAGGACCCATTTCTAAAATGTTCTGCCCAAAAGAGCATAGATTTTATGTACATGGTATCGATGCTACTCAAACCGGCTAAAACCATTTTAATCGATGGATCTGCATTTTTCAGTCCAAAAGTATTTCCCAGTTGCCCTTGATGTCCGTCGTAATCAGCACTGCTCATTGCCGCATATTCAAAAGGTGTGAAATAGGCATCTCTCCCTTTCCAATATTTGTCTGGTTCATTCCAGTTTTCCATGTATTTAATATAGCCCAAACCCGATTTAACCGGGTTGTCTGCTCGTAATTTTAATAAAGAAGGACTTACTTGTTTGCTTCCATATCTTGCAGCAAACTGAAACATCCAATCGGCATGTTCTTTATAAGAAAGCGGATTTTTGCTGGCTTCTCCGGGAGCGATGGGTTTGTTGTTCGATTTATTTCCATCATAATTTACAATATAAGGAGCGCACATGTTGAGTGCAGGTGAAATAGTTGTTCCGCTTTTGAAAGCATTGCCATAGAATTTATCAAAATTCCATGCCCAATTGGCACCACTTGCCCAACTAGGATTCCAGCCATATTGGTTGTTTGGAAATCCCGGGTAAGTTGTTTCAGTATTTCCCTCATCCCATCCCCAACTGTGGTATTCTCTTATTTGTTTTACCACTTTTTGAATACTATCCGGGACGTCATTGAAGCTGTTTATCCCTATAAAATCTTCCATCAAAGGATGGATGCCGGAGGGTGGACTGGGTATATTGGGTGGAACTATTGGCTCTATTGGTGTTCCATAAATTACTATTTCTGAAATAAGGGATTGCGGGCTTTTAAACCTTAAATAGATGTAACGGGTGTTTTGGTTTATACTAACCTGTTTCCATACTTTATAAGAGTCTGTTTTTAAAGTACCTACATTTATCCAATGCCCCGGAGTACCTATAGCTATAGTGAGGGAGTCACTGGAGTTTAAATCGTAAAAACAAAAATCGGTTACGGCGTGGACGGCTAAAAGATCTATTACGATTTCAAGTGGGTAGTAAATGTCGGCATTGACATAACCATTGGTAAAAACAGTTTCGGGAGAGCCTCCATTTCCGGATTGAGGATCTCCGGCAAGAGCTTGCTCGTCGACGAGTGTTGTGGCATCTCCTTTTGCTGAGATATTTATCAGATTTTTTTCGCTGAGTATTATTTTTTGTGCGAAAGTATTTTGAATAATAAAAATAGTGAAAATAGTATATAAAATATGTTTCATATAATTATTTTAATTTTAAATGGTATTATTTAATTTTTTATTTGTTTTTAACATTAAATAATAATAAAAAATACTGAAAGAATTATATTATTTATTTGAATTTATTGTTTTATAATTAAAAAGCGTACAAAAAAGGATAAATTTTTTAAATCAAACAAGCCTTGCTTTTGTTATAGGCTTATGCTCAATTAGAAATTTTTGTCTTAATTTTTTAGTAACTTTACTTTATGTCTTTAGCATTTTAATACTATGAACTTAATTTCTGCGGAAACGAATTCCTTGTCAAAATTTAAGTATTGCAATAGTTTTTCTGCATACAGTAGACGGGAAACTCTGGAAGTGAAGATTGGCGATACAAACCTTGGTGGGCAAAATCCTATACGGATTCAGTCTATGACCACGGTAGATACAATGGATACTTCCGGTTCTGTTGAACAAATCACTAGGATGGTACAAGCGGGTTGTGAATATGTCCGTATTACAGCACCAAGTATTAAAGAGGCAAAAAATCTCGGAGAAATAAAAAAGGCGCTTCAGAAAAGAGGAATTATAGTCCCCCTGATTGCGGATATTCATTTTACACCGAATGCAGCAGAACTCGCAGCCCGGTTGGTAGAAAAAGTACGTATTAATCCCGGTAATTATGCCGATAAAAAGAAATTTGAAGTACTGGAATATACAGATGCTTCCTATCAGGCAGAGCTGGAGAGGATAAGGGCACGTTTTGTGCCCTTAATAAAGATTTGTAAAGAATATGGCACTGCAATGCGTATTGGTACCAATCACGGCTCTTTATCCGATCGTATTTTGAGCCGGTATGGAGATACGCCTTTGGGTATGGTGGAATCAGCTTTGGAATTTTTAAGGATCTGCGAGGAAGAGCATTATTATAATCTTGTTATTTCCATGAAAGCCAGTAATACCCAAGTTATGGTGCAGGCATACCGCCTCCTTGTGCAAAAGCTGGAGGAGGAAGCTCTAAAGCCCTATCCCTTGCATTTAGGTGTTACCGAGGCAGGAGAAGGGGAGGATGGACGTATAAAATCGGCTGTGGGTATAGGTACTTTATTGGAAGATGGGCTAGGGGATACCATTCGGGTATCTCTAACGGAAGAACCGGAATTTGAAATGCCGATTGCCCGGCTTTTAGTAGATCGATATACGAACCGACCCGGGCATAAATCGATTAAACCTGTTGAGAAAATAATCCTTAATCCCTTTGAATATAAAAGAAGAAAAACATTTGAGGTTGAAAATATAGGTGGACAAAATGTACCACGGGTAATTGCCGATTTTAGTCAAGTTGAAAATGTAGAAGTTAAAGACCTTAAATCTATTGGACATTTTTACCTTCCCCTGCTTGATAAATGGAGCATGAATGATTTGGGGAGCGATTATATTTATACAGGAGAAAATAAAATACCTTTCATGCTTCCCAATGGTATGAAAGAGATTGTGAATTACGAGGTTTGGCAGGGCTTGCCCGATAAGGAAAAAACCTATCCGCTTATGCGGAGAGTTAGCTATATGAACGATTCGATGAAGCATGCGGCTCTTAATTTTATTTGGTTGGATATTGACGAATTGTATATACCGCTTTTGGAAAAATTAAAGACAGACCGTTCAGCTGTAATACTTTTAGATACTTATAATTTACATGCATTAGCCGAACAGAGAATGTTTTTCTTTGAGCTTATTGCAAAGGAAATAGAAAACCCTGTAATCATATTAAGACGTTTCCCTTCCATGGAAGCTGAAAAATTCCAGTTATATGCATCAACAGATGTGGGAGGGCTTCTGATTGACGGCTTGGGAGATGGCGTGCTTCTTTCTACAGAGCTTATGAATCTTCCGGGAAAAGAAGGGCATTTGAAGCGTTTAAAAGAAATGAACCAGACTGCTTTTGGAATTTTGCAAGCCGCCCGTACCCGGATGACGAAAACAGAGTATATCTCATGCCCCTCTTGCGGAAGGACGCTTTTTGACCTTCAGGAAACTACTGCGATGATACGTAAAAGAACGGATCATCTTAAAGGAATAAAAATCGGAATTATGGGTTGTATTGTAAATGGCCCGGGTGAAATGGCAGATGCCGATTATGGTTATGTAGGGGTAGGGAAAGGGAAAATCGCCTTGTATCGTGGGAAAAATGTCGTTAAAAAAGCTGTTCCATCTGAAAATGCAGTTGATGAGCTAATTGCATTAATACAGGAAGATGGACGATGGAATGAATCTTTAAATTAATTGTAACCGATATGAATCTTAAAAAATATTTTGATTTGGGACCTGTCTTTGGATATTTCTTTAGAAAAAAAGATGCTTCCAGAGTTTCTAATATAAATCTTAAAATGATGCATGGGGTAAATAAGCTTTCCATGCTTATTTTTCTTGTTTGTGTATTGGTGATGATTTATCGCTTTATTATTCGTTAAAGTAGTTTGAATATTTTTGGAAGTTCGTCTTTAAGTATCTTAGCTTTAGGAGATTCTTATACCATCGGAGAAGGAGAGAAGCAGGAAAACACTTTCCCTTTTATGTTCTACAAAAGGCTGCTTTCTATTGGATTAAAAGCAGTAATCCCGGAAATTATTGCTACAACCGGTTGGACTACCAGAGATTTGTTAAATGCAATTAGCCAAAAGCCTCCTGCTAAAGCAGCCTATTCTTTTATTTTTTTGTTAATAGGAGTAAATAATCAGTACGAGGGAATCCCTTTCCAACAGTACAAAGAAGATTTAGCACAGTTATATTCCCTTGCTTTACGTTTTTCTCAAGAAGGGGCTTCGGGTATAAGCATTCTTTCTATTCCCGACTATGCTTATACGCCTTTTGGAAGAGAAAGAGATTATGCCAAAATATCGCTGGAAATAGATTCCTATAATTTTTATAATAAAAAGTTAGCTGGGGAATACGAATTCAACTATGTAGATATTACGGATTTAAGCCGTATGGGCCTTGAAGATCCTCAATACCTTACTTCTGACCTATTGCATCCTTCCAGTCTAATGTACAAGAAATGGACGGAAAGAATAGAGAATACCTTAAACCTTTATCAAATGGAGAAGGAAAGCAAATTGAACGATTCCTTTTGACTGTTTTTATTCGATGATTATAATAATAGTTAGAATTATTCTATGAATCAGGCTTAAAGGACTATATTTACAATTTTCCCGGGTACGACAATTACCTTTTTCGGCTTTTGCCCCTGAAGCCACTTGTGTATTTCCTCCTTTGCCAAAACCGCTTGTTCTACTTCAACAGGATTAAACGAAAGCGGTAATTTGGCTTTCATTCGCATTTTACCATTGATGGAAACAGGATATTCAAATTCACTTTCTGCAATATAAGCTTCTTTCCACTCAGGGTATTGTGCATAGGTAATACTGCTTTCATGTCCGAGTCTTTGCCATAGTTCTTCTGCTATATGAGGTGCGTAGGGAGATAAAGCGATAACCAATGGTTCCAGGATTGTTTTTTTATTGCATTTTAATGCAGCAAGTTCATTTACACAAATCATAAAAGTACTTACAGAAGTATTAAAAGAATGCCTTTCTATATCTTCCTCTACCTTTTTGAGTGTTTTGTGCAATATTTTGAGTTCTTCCTTAGTCGCTTCTGTAGTTGAAATGACCCAGTTATTTTGTTCATTAAAGAACAGATTCCAAAATTTACGTACAAATTTAAAAACCCCATCTATCCCATTGGTATTCCATGGTTTAAATTGTTCCAAAGGGCCAAGAAACATTTCATACATACGCAATGTATCTGCTCCGTATTTTTCAATTACATCATCGGGGTTTACTACATTCCATAAGGATTTGGACATCTTTTCCACTTCACTGCCACAGATATATTTCCCTTCTTCCAGGATAAATTCAGCATTGGCAAGATCAGGTCTCCATTTTTTGAAAGCTTCTGTGTTAAGTATATCAGTATGTACAAGGTTTATATCTACATGAAGCGGTGTTGTTTCAAATTCATTTTTTAGATTATAAGAAACAAAAGTATTCGTACTTTTAATTCTGTAAACAAAACTAGACCTTCCCTGTATCATTCCTTGGTTTATGAGCTTATAGAAAGGTTCTTCACAGGAAACATAGCCTATATCAAATAAAAACTTATTCCAGAATCTGGAATACAAAAGATGCCCTGTGGCATGCTCAGAACCACCAATATATAAATCCACTTGTCCCCAATACGCTTCTGCTTCTTTGCTGGCCAATCGTTGATTATTTTCAGGATCCATATACCTTAAATAATACCAGCTTGACCCTGCCCAACCCGGCATGGTGTTTAATTCTAAGGGATAACCTTCTTTCGTTTTCCAGTTTTTTGCTCTTGCCAAAGGTGGGTCTCCTGCTTCCGTAGGTTTATATTCATCAATTTCCGGTAAGACAAGTGGAAGATCTTTTTCATCCAGTACATAAGGGATATCGTCTTTATAATATACCGGTATAGGTTCTCCCCAATACCGCTGACGGCTAAAAATAGAATCTCTTATTTTATAGTTTATTTTCCGTTTCCCTAAGCCTTTATCTTCTATAAATTCAATCGCTTTTTCAATAGCTTCCGGCACGGTAAGTCCGTTTAAGAATTCCGAATTGCACATTATGCCTTTTTTGGGATTAAAATCAGGTTGGGTTATATCGGTTTGGGCTCCTTCCTGAACGGTGATGATCGGTAAATTATAATGCGTTGCAAATGCATAATCCCTCGTGTCGGAAGAAGGAACAGCCATTACAACACCTGTTCCGTAGCCGGCCAGTACATAATCAGCAATCCAAATAGGTACTTCTTCATTATTAAAGGGGTTGATAGCGTAGTAACCTGTAAATTGCCCGGAAACCGACTTTACATCACTCATCCGGTCTCTTTCCGATCTGTTTTTTGCCTCGGTTACATACTTTTCAACTGCTTCTTTATATTCCGGTTTGGTAAGTTCCGGTATTAATTCATGTTCAGGAGCAATAGAAATGTAAGTAACCCCGAAGGTGGTGTCTACCCTTGTTGTAAATACTTTCAGCTCTATTGTTGTTTTGCCGGAAACTTTGAAGATAAGCTCCGCTCCGGTGGATTTTCCAATCCAGTGCCTTTGCATTTCCTTTACCGGTTCGGGCCAGTTTATTTTTTCAAGTCCTTGAAGCAGCCTTTCGGCATAAGCAGTAATGCGCATACTCCACTGACGCATTTTTTTTCGTATTACCGGGTATCCGCCTCTCTCAGAAACACCATCCTTTACCTCTTCATTGGCTAATACTGTCCCTAGCATAGGACACCAGTTTACCATGGTGTCGGCAAGATAAGTTAATCGGTATTTTAAAAGTATAGCCTGCTTTTCTTTTTCTCCCATCTTCTTCCAGCCCTCCTGAGAAAAGGAGGGTGTATCTTCATCACATGCTGCATTTATTGTTTGGTTACCTGTCTTCTCAAAAATTGCAATAAGTGTTTCTATGGGTCGTGCTTTTTGTGCATTTTTGTCGTACCAGGCGTTGAAAAGTTGGATGAATATCCATTGTGTCCATTTATAGTAAGAAGGTTCACTGGTTCTTATCTCTTTACTCCAGTCAAACGAAAACCCAATATTTTTAAGCTGTTCTTTATACCGGTTTCTGTTTATTTCAGTAGTAATGGCAGGGTGTTGCCCGGTAAGGACAGCATATTGTTCTGCGGGAAGCCCAAAAGAATCGAAACCCATAGGATGGAGGACATTGTAACCCTTAATTCTTTTATACCGTGCAAATATATCAGAGGCAATATAGCCAAGGGGGTGGCCAACGTGAAGTCCGGCACCGGAAGGGTAGGGAAACATATCCAACCCATAAAACTTTTTCTGACCGGGATTTACCTTTGCTTTAAAGGTCTCTTCTTTTTCCCAGTACAGTTGCCATTTTTTTTCGACTTCCTGAAAGTTATATTCCTCCATATACTAAATTTTTTAATTTGTAAAATTAAAGGTTTTTGTTAGAAATGAGCGTAAAATCTGTAAAATAGCAAGCCTATTTTTACTATATAAATAATGGGATGAATCCAACCATCCTTTAAGTTATAAAGATTGCTTCATTTTTAATCTTGAACTCCGTTATAAATAAAACCAGGACTACTTTTTGCTATAAAACCAGGTGTAGACTTTATGAAAACCATACCTTTAATGGTATAAAAGATATTGCTGGCAGGAGTTTGGAAATATAAACAGATCGGGTGCCGGGTAAACGGATAATCTTCTTTTTTTTAGCGAAATTTTTATATATTTTTGTACTATTACTGAAAAGGATAATCTCCCCTCCTAAAAAAAGTTTTTATGAAAATAGCTATAGTTCATGATGAACTAATGCGCAGAGGTGGT
>Ga0164242_10004895_pt1 | contig 14961 bp, 17 predicted proteins | sample OricomgcompostMG_FD_108783 | JGI IMG/M metagenome (GOLD analysis project Ga0164242, IMG submission 108783) | Miracle-Growth compost microbial communities from Emeryville, California, USA - Original compost - Miracle growth compost (MG) ... | reverse complement strand
TACCTGTTCACCAAGACGCGCGAGACCCGCGAGCGGGTGATCAAGGAGGTGCCGGCCGGCGGCATGCTGATCAACCACCTCGCCTTCCAGGTGTCGACGGCCAAGCTGCCGTTCGGCGGGGTCGGCGCGTCGGGAATGGGCGCCTACCACGGTCGCTACGGCTTCGAGGAGTTCAGCCACCGCAAGTCGGTGTTGACCAAACCCACCCGTCCCGACCTGTCGAGCTTCATCTACCCTCCGTACACGGAGCGGGCCTTCAAGATGGCCCGCAAGATGTTCTGACCGCTGGCTTCACCGAATCGGTTGTCAGACAGAGCTTTTCACAGCAGAGAGGAATCTTATGCCCGGAGTGCAGGATCGCGTCATCGTCGTCACCGGAGCCGGTGGCGGGCTGGGCCGTGAGTACGCCCTGACGCTGGCCCGCGAGGGTGCCAGCGTGGTCGTCAACGACCTCGGCGGGGCCCGCGACGGCACCGGCGCCGGCCACAACATGGCCGACCAGGTGGTCAAGGAGATCAAGGACGCCGGCGGCCGCGCGGTGGCCAACTACGACAGCGTGGCCGAGCCCGCGGGCGCGGAGAACATCATCAAAACCGCGCTCGATGAGTTCGGCGCCGTGCACGGCGTGGTGAGCAACGCCGGGATCCTGCGCGACGGCACCTTCCACAAGATGTCGTTCGAGAACTGGGACGCCGTGCTCAAGGTGCACCTGTACGGCGGGTACAACGTGATCCGCGCCGCCTGGCCGCACTTCCGCGAGCAGAGCTACGGCCGGGTCGTCGTCGCCACCTCCACCAGCGGCCTGTTCGGCAACTTCGGCCAAACCAATTACGGGGCAGCCAAACTCGGCCTGGTCGGCCTGATCAACAGCCTGGCGCTGGAGGGGGCCAAGTACAACATCCACGCCAACGCGATCGCCCCGATCGCAGCGACCCGGATGACCGAGGACATCCTGCCCAAGGAAGTGCTGGCCAAGCTGACCCCCGAGTACGTCGCGCCGGTGGTCGCCTACCTGTGCACCGAGGAAAACCCCAACAGCGCTTCGGTTTTCGTGGTCGGTGGCGGCAAGGTGCAGCGCGTCGCGCTGTTCCAGAACGCCGGCGTCACCTACGACAAGCCGCCGACGGTGCAGGACGTCGCCGCGCGGTGGGACGAGATCACCGACCTGTCCGCGGCCAAGCAGGCCGACTTCAAGCTGGGGTAGGCAGCGCGCGGTCGGCGGGTCAGGCGAGCAGCGCCGCGCGCAGGCGTTGCACGTCTGCCTCGCCGACCCCGGCGTCGCGCAGGTAGGCCTGCAGCGACCCGAACTTCTCGTCGATGGTTTGCCGGGCGGCGGCCAGGTACTCCTCGCGCACCCCCAGCACACCGTCGGACAGCCGCGCCTCGGTCCAGGTCACCACCTCCGGGGTCAGCTCGGTGTCCTGGCGCTGCGCGATCATCGCCGAGATCTGCGCGCGCAGCGCGGGCGCGGCGTCGTTGCTGCGCAGAAAGTCGGCGACGATGACGTCGCGGTCGACGCCGACCGCTTCGAGCACCGTCGCCACCACGAATCCGGTGCGGTCCTTGCCGGCGAAGCAGTGGGTGAGCACCGCACGCCCGGCGGCCAGCAGCGAGATGACCCGGTGCAGCGCTCGCTGCGCCCCGTTACGCGTTGGGAATTGCCGGTATTCGTCGATCATGTAGCGGGTGGCGGCCTCGTCGACGGACTCCGCCGACTGCTCGGCCCCGTCGCCGGTGAGCAGCCGCTGGAAGGCGTGCTCGTGCGGCGCCTGGTCGTCGGTGCCGGCCTCGTGCTCGCCGAGATCGGGAAAGGGCAGCAGGTGCACCTCGACCCCGTCGGGAACCCGGCCCGGGCCGCGCCGGGCCACCTCGCGGGCCGCGCGCAGGTCGGCGACGTCGGTGATGCCCAGCCGGCGCAGCGTCGCGCGGCCCTCGTCGTCGAGCCCGCTCAGCTCGCCGGACCGGAACAGCCGACCCGGCCGCAGCATGGGCGCACCGTCGGCGACGTCACGAAAGTTCCACGCGCCGGACAGTTCTCGCAGCGCCTCAGGCATGCGCTGTGACCGCCGCGGCGAGCGCAGACTTTTCCCGGCCCAGTTCGGCGCGGGCGATGGTCCGCATGTGCACCTCGTCCGGGCCGTCGAAGATCCGCATGGCGCGATGCCAGCCGTACAGGCGGGCCAGCACCGTGTCGTCGCTGACCCCGGCGGCGCCGTGCACCTGGATGGCCCGGTCGATGACGTCACAGGCCACCTTCGGGGCCACCGCCTTGATCTGGGAGACCAGCAGATGCGCGGCCTTGTTGCCGTGCTGGTCGATGGTCCACGCCGCCTTCTCGCAGAGCAGCCGCGCCTGGTCGATTTCGTTGCGGGACTTGGCAATCGACTCCCGGACCACGCCCTGCTCGGCCAGCGGGCGGCCGAACGCCACCCGCTTTTGAGCCCGGTCGACCATCAGCGCCAGCGCCCGCTCGGCCCCGCCGAGGGCGCGCATGCAGTGGTGGATGCGGCCGGGACCGAGCCGGGCCTGGGCGATCGCGAAGCCCGAGCCCTCCTCGCCGAGCAGGTTGGTGACGGGCACCCGCACGTTGTCGTAGACGATCTCGCAGTGGCCGTGCTGGTCCTGCCAGCCGAACACCGGGGTGGAGCGCACCACCGTCACCCCCGGGGTGTCCATCGGCACCAGCACCATCGACTGTTGTTGGTGGCTGGCCGCGTCGGGGTTGGTGCGGCCCATCACGATCAGGATCTTGCAGCGCGGGTCCGCCGCGCCCGACGTCCACCACTTGCGGCCGTTGATCACGTAGTCGGCGCCGTCGCGCACGATGGAGGTCTCGATGTTGCGGGCGTCGCTGGACGCGACGGCGGGCTCGGTCATGGAGAAGGCGCTGCGGATCTCGCCGGCCAGCAACGGCTCCAGCCACTGCTTGCGCTGCTCCTCGGTGGCGAACAGGTGCAGCGTCTCCATGTTGCCGGTGTCGGGCGCCGCGCAGTTGAGCGCCTCGGGCGCGATCTCCAGGCTCCAGCCGGTGATCTCGGCCAGCGGCGCGTATTCCAGGTTGGTCAGACCCGACTCGGCGGGCAGGAACAGGTTCCACAGCCCCTGCTGCTTGGCCTTGACCTTGAGCTGTTCCACCACCGGCGGGACGGTGTGGTCGTGCGGGCCGGCCTCGTGCCGGTACTTGTTGTATTCGGCCTCGGCCGCGAAGACGTGCTCGGTCATGAAATCGGTCAGCCGCTTGTGGTAGTCGCTGGCTTTGGCCGACATCGCGAAGTCCATGCCCGTCACCATAGGACACGGGTCGCCGCCCAACGCGAGCAGACGCAAAAGCCCCCCGACACGCCGCTGGGAATGGGCTTTTGTGTCTGCTCGCGGTAGAGATGCGGCATGACCGAATCCCGACCCCCCTTCCCGCCGTTCACCCGGGATACGGCCCTGCAGAAGGTGCAGGCCGCCGAGGACGCCTGGAACACCCGCGATCCCGAGCAGGTCAGCCTCGCGTACACGCCCGATTCGCGGTGGCGCAACCGCGACGAGTACATCGTGGGCCGCGATCAGATCGTCGCCTTTTTGACCCGCAAGTGGCAGCGCGAACTCGACTACTCGCTGCGCAAGAGCCTGTGGGACTTCCACGACAACCGCATCGCGGTGCGGTTCCAGTACGAGTGCCGCGACCGGTCCGGCCACTGGTACCGCAGCTACGGCAACGAGCTGTGGGAGTTCGCCGAATCGGGGCTGATGGCCCGCCGCGAGGCCAGCATCAACGACGTGCCGATCGACGAGTCGCAGCGCCGCTACTTCGGGCCGCGCCCGGCGTCCGAACACGGCCGGGAGATTCCGCTCTGGTAGCGCCGGCGCGGCGGCGACGGCGCGGGCCGGGTGCGGCCTGCGGCGCGGCGCGGCGAGCGGGTTAGGGTGTTCACGCCAACGGGGTCGCCGATGAGTTGCCGGTAGGCAAGGAAATCAGCACGGAAAGTAGATGTACGCGCCATGACAAATGCGCAGGCCAACGCGGTCAAGGTTGGGGTGGTCGCCGAATCCGGGGCCGACGAGCGGCGGGTCGCGCTGGTGCCCAAGGCGGTGGCGTCGCTGGTGGGCAGCGGCCTGGCGGTGGTGGTCGAGTCCGGCGCGGGCGAGCGGGCCCTGCTGCCCGACGCGCTCTACACCGAGGCCGGCGCCGACATCGGGGACGCGTGGGCCGCCGACATCGTGGTCAAGGTCGCGCCGCCGACGGCCGACGAGGTCGCCAAGCTGCACAGCGGTCAGACGCTGATCGGCTTCCTGGCGCCGCGCAACGCCGACAACTCGATCGGCGCTTTGAAGCAGGCGGGCGTGCAGGCCTTCGCGCTGGAGGCCATTCCGCGGATCTCGCGGGCCCAGGCGATGGACGCGCTGTCGTCGCAGGGCAACGTGGCCGGCTACAAGGCGGTGCTGCTGGCCGCCTCGGAGTCGACCCGGTTCTTCCCGATGCTGACGACGGCCGCGGGCACGGTGAAACCGGCCAGCGTGCTGGTGCTCGGCGTCGGGGTGGCCGGATTGCAGGCGCTGGCGACGGCCAAGCGGCTGGGCGCGCGCACGTCGGGCTACGACGTGCGTCCCGAGGTCGCGGACCAGGTGCGCTCGGTGGGCGCGCAGTGGCTCGACCTGGGCATCGATGCGGCCGGTGAGGGCGGATACGCCCGCGAGCTCACCGAGGAAGAGCGGGCCCAGCAGCAGAAGGCCCTGGAGGAGGCCATCGCCGGGTTCGACGTGGTGATCACCACGGCGTTGGTGCCCGGCCGCCCGGCGCCGCGACTGGTGACCGCCGCGGCGGTCGAGTCGATGAAGCCGGGCAGCGTGGTGGTGGACCTGGCCGGCGAGACCGGCGGCAACTGCGAGCTGACCGAGCCGGGCAAGACGGTGGTCAAGCATGACGTCACCATCGCCGCCCCGCTGAACCTGCCGGCGACCATGCCCGAGCACGCCAGCGAGCTCTACAGCAAGAACATCACCGCGCTGCTGGACCTGCTGATCAAAGACGGCAAGCTGGCCCCCGACTTCGACGACGAAGTCGTGGCGGCGGCGTGTGTGACACGGGAGAGTGCATAGATGTACGACGAACTGTTGGCCAACCTGGCGATCCTGGTGCTGTCCGGGTTCGTCGGGTTCGCGGTCATCTCCAAGGTGCCCAACACGCTGCACACGCCGCTGATGTCGGGCACCAACGCCATCCACGGCATCGTGGTGCTCGGCGCGCTGGTGGTGTTCGGCTCGGTCGAGCATCCGTCGCTGGCGATGCAGATCATCCTGTTCGTCGCGGTGGTGTTCGGAACCCTGAACGTCATCGGCGGGTTCATCGTCACCGACCGGATGCTGGGCATGTTCAAGAGCAAGAAACCCGCCAAGGCTGACGAGGCGGCCAAATGAACTACTTGGTGATCGGCCTCTACATCGTTTCCTTCGCGCTGTTCATCTACGGCCTGATGGGGCTCACCGGGCCCAAGACGGCGGTGCGCGGCAACCTGATCGCCGCGGTGGGCATGGCCATCGCGGTGGCCGCGACGCTGATCAAGATTCGCCACACCGACCAATGGGTGCTGATCATCGCCGGCCTGGTGGTGGGGGTGGTGCTCGGCGTCCCGCCGGCCCGCTACACCAAGATGACGGCCATGCCGCAGCTGGTGGCCTTCTTCAACGGCGTCGGAGGTGGCACCGTCGCGCTGATCGCCCTGTCGGAATTCATTGAGACATCCGGCTTTTCGGCGTTCCAGCACGGCGAGTCACCGACGGTGCACATCGTGGTGGCGTCGTTGTTCGCCGCGATCATCGGATCGATCTCGTTCTGGGGCTCGATCATCGCGTTCGGCAAGCTGCAGGAGGTCATCTCCGGCGCCCCGATCGGCTTCGGCAAGGCCCAGCAGCCGATCAACCTGCTGCTGCTGGCCGGCGCCGTGGCCGCCGCGGTGGTGATCGGTCTGCACGCCCATCCCGGCAGCGGCGGGGTGTCGCTGTGGTGGATGATCGGGCTGCTGGCCGCCGCCGGCGTGCTGGGCCTGATGGTGGTGCTGCCCATCGGCGGCGCTGACATGCCGGTGGTCATCTCGCTGCTCAACGCGATGACCGGGCTCTCGGCCGCGGCCGCGGGGCTGGCGCTGAACAACACCGCGATGATCGTGGCCGGCATGATCGTCGGCGCCTCGGGTTCGATCCTGACCAACCTGATGGCCAAGGCGATGAACCGCTCCATCCCGGCGATCGTCGCCGGCGGCTTCGGCGGTGGGGGCGTGGCACCGGGCGGCGGTGACGGCGGCGACAAGCACGTCAAGTCCACCTCGGCGGCCGACGCCGCGATCCAGATGGCCTACGCCAACCAGGTGATCGTGGTGCCCGGTTACGGCCTGGCCGTCGCGCAGGCCCAGCACGCCGTCAAGGACATGGCCGCGCTGCTGGAGGAGAAGGGCGTGCCGGTGAAGTACGCCATCCACCCGGTGGCCGGCCGGATGCCCGGGCACATGAACGTGCTGCTGGCCGAGGCCGAGGTCGACTACGACGCGATGAAGGACATGGACGACATCAACGACGAGTTCGCCCGCACCGACGTCGCGATCGTGATCGGCGCCAACGACGTCACCAACCCGGCCGCCCGCAACGAGGCGTCCAGCCCGATCTACGGCATGCCGATTCTCAACGTGGACAAGGCCAAGTCGGTGATCGTGCTCAAGCGGTCGATGAACTCCGGCTTCGCCGGCATCGACAACCCGCTGTTCTACGCCGAGGGGACGACGATGCTGTTCGGCGACGCGAAGAAGTCGGTGACCGAGGTTGCCGAGGAGCTGAAGGCGCTCTAACTGGCGCTCTAACGCGGTGCCTAGACGGGCGGGTAGGCCGGCGGCGGGTAGCCGTTGCCGTCGGTGACGCCGCGCAACCCCCAGGTGAGGTACCGCATGAAGAACTCGATTTCGTCGCTTCCGTCGTAATCCGGACTCGGATCCATCGGCCCCACCTCTCGACTCAGCGCATTCGAGGAAAGTCTAGTCGCATAGCCGTCGACGGGACACCCGGCGTTTTGCTTAAACTGTCCAACCAGTTGATTGATAGTTATCCTTGGCCGAACCGGGGCTGGCCTGCCCGTACCGACGATAGTGAGAACAGATGCCCGCCGACAGCAGCACCCCGAATGGGCAAACCCGCCGCGAAGAGCTGCTGGCCGTCGCCACCAAGCTGTTCGCCGCGCGCGGCTATCACGGCACCCGGATGGACGACGTCGCCGACGTGATCGGGCTGAACAAGGCGACCGTCTACCACTACTACGCCAGCAAGTCGCTGATCCTCTACGACATCTACCAGCAGGCCGCCGAGCGGACGCTGGCCGCGGTCCACGACGACCCCTCGATGACCGCCCGCGAGGCGCTGTACCAGTACACCGTGCGGCTGCTCGACCAGATCGCCGCCAACCCCGAGGGTGCGGCCGTCTACTTCCAGGAGCAGCCCTACATCACCGAGTGGTTCACCAAGGAACAGGTCGCCGCGGTCCGGGAAAAGGAGACCCAGGTCTACGAGCACGTGCACGGGCTCATCGACCGCGGGATCGCCAGCGGGGAGTTCTACGAGTGCGACTCGCACGTCCTGGCGCTCGGCTACATCGGCATGACGCTCGGCGCCTACCGGTGGTTGCGCCCGAGCGGACGCCGCAGCGCCAAGGAGATCGCCGCCGAGTTCAGCACCGCGCTGCTGCGCGGCCTGATCCGCGACGAGGAGATCCGCACCACCTCGCCGCTGGGCCCCTGACCCTCTCGTCGTAGCCGACGGACGCGGAACCACCGGCGGCTCCGGGCCGGTAGGCGCCGCCCATTTAATGGACTAGTGTCTAGAAAAGTTTTGGGCGCTCAACGGACGGAGACTGTCATGGCGATCCGCGTCGCGCACGTCGGCACCGGAAACGTCGGCGGACTGGCCCTCGCCGAACTGATCACCAACCCGCGCTACGAGCTGACCGGGGTGTGCGTCTCCACCCCGGAGAAGGTCGGCAAGGACGCCGGCGAGCTGTGCGGCGTCGGACTCGATGCCGGGGTGGTCACCGGCGTCGCCGCCGTCGGCGACCTGGACGCCGTCATCGCCGCCAAGCCCGAATGCGTGGTGTACTGCGCGATGGCCGACACCCGGCTGCCCGAGGCGATGGCCGACGTCATGCGCATCCTGGCCGCCGGCATCAACGTCGTCGGATCGTCGCCCGGGCTGCTGCAATACCCCTGGGGTGTGATGCCCGAGAAGTACATCGCCCGCGTGGAAGACGCTGCCAGGCAAGGCAATTCGAGCATCTTCATCAGCGGTGTCGACCCGGGCTTCGCCAATGACCTGATCCCGCTGGCGCTGGCGGGAACCTGTCAGCGGGTGGAGCAGGTGCGCTGCATGGAGATTCACGACTACGCCAGCTACAACGGCGCGGAAGTCATGGGCTACATGGGATTCGGCCGTCCGCTCGACGAGATCCCGATGCTGCTGCAGCCGGGAGTCCTCAGCATCGCCTGGGGAACCGCTATCCGTCAGCTGGCCGCCGGGCTGGGCATCGAGGTCGACGAGATCACCGAGTCCTACCAGCGCGAGCCGGCGCCGGAGGACTTCGACATCGCGGTGGGCCGGGTGGCCAAGGGCACGCTGGCGGTGCTGCAGTTCGAGATTCGCGGCATGGTCAACGGCCACCCCGCCATCGTCATCGAGCACGTCACCCGGCTGCGGCCGGATCTGCGCCCCGACCTGCCGCAGCCGGCCGCGGGCGACGGGTCCTACCGGGTCGAGATCACCGGGGAGCCGTCGTACGCCGTCGACATCGTCCCGAGCAGCCGCAAGGGCGACCACAACCACGCCGCGATCGCGGGAGCCGCGGGCCGTATCGTCAACGCCATCCCGGCGGTGATCGCGGCCCCACCTGGCATCCGGACCACCCTCGATTTGCCGCTGGTGACCGGCAAAGGCCTTTACGCACCAAGCACTTTGGTGACCACCTGAATCGAAAGGAGACCCGCGTGGGACGGGTAGACGGCAAGGTTGCGCTGATCAGCGGGGGCGCCCGCGGCATGGGCGCCGAGCACGCGCGGCTGCTGGCGGCCGAGGGCGCCAAGGTGGTGATCGGCGACATCCTCGACGACGAGGGCAAGGCCGTGGCCGACGAGATCGGCGACTCGGTGCGCTACGTCCACCTGGACGTCACCCAGCCCGACCAGTGGGACGCCGCCGTGGAAACCGCCGTCGGCGAATTCGGCAAGCTCAACGTGTTGGTCAACAACGCCGGCACCGTCGCGCTCGGGCCGCTGAAGAGTTTCGATCTGGCCAAGTGGCAGAAGGTGATTGACGTCAACCTGACCGGCACCTTCCTGGGCATGCGGGTGGCCGTCGAGCCGATGATCGCGGCCGGCGGCGGCTCGATCATCAACATCTCCTCCATCGAGGGGCTGCGCGGTGCGCCCATGGTGCACCCCTACGTCGCCTCCAAGTGGGGCGTGCGCGGCCTGGCGAAGTCCGCGGCGCTGGAGCTGGCGCCGCACAACATCCGGGTCAACTCCGTGCACCCCGGCTTCATCCGCACCCCGATGACCAAACACCTGCCCGACGACATGGTGACCGTCCCGCTCGGCCGTCCGGCCGAGTCCCGCGAGGTGTCGACGTTCGTCTTGTTCCTGGCCAGCGACGAGTCGTCGTACGCGACCGGCAGCGAATTCGTGATGGACGGCGGACTGGTCACCGACGTGCCGCACAAGCAGTTCTAGCGCGGTGCTATAACCGCGAACATGCTGCGCGCGTTGGCGGATACGGTCGGATCCACTCACGTCGTCACCGACCCCGACGTGCTGGCGGCGCGCAGCGTCGACCACACCGGCCGCTATCGCGGGCGGGCCAGCGCGCTGGTGCGGCCGGGCTCGGCCGAGCAACTCGCCGAGGTGCTGCGGGTGTGCCGGGACGCCGGCGCCCACGTGACGGTGCAGGGTGGGCGGACGTCGCTGGTGGCCGGGACGGTGCCCGAGCACGACGACGTGTTGCTGTCCACCGAACGGCTGCACCGCATCGCCGACGTCGACACCGTCGAGCGTCGCATCGAGGTCGGCGCCGGGGCCACGCTGGCCGCGGTGCAGCAGGCCGCGTCGGCCGCCAACCTGGTGTTCGGCGTGGACCTCGCGGCCCGCGACAGCGCGACCGTCGGCGGCATGGCCTCCACGAATGCCGGTGGGCTGCACACTGTTCGGTACGGCAACATGGGCGAGCAGGTGCTCGGCATCCAGGTCGCGCTGCCCGACGGCGCGCTGCTGCGCCGGCGCAGCCGGGTGCGCCGGGACAACACCGGCTACGACCTGCCCGCGCTGTTCGTCGGCGCCGAGGGCACGCTGGGCGTGATCACCGAGCTGGACCTGCGACTGCACCCCACCCCGACGCACACGGTGACGGCGATCTGCGGGTTCGCCGACCTGGATGCCGTGGTGGCCGCCGGGCGCACGTTCCGCGACGTGGACGGCATCGCTGCGCTGGAATTGATCGACGGCCGCGCGGCTGCGCTGACCCGCGAGCATCGCGGCGTGCCCACCCCGGTCGACGCCGACTGGCTGCTGCTGGTGGAGTTGGCCGCCGACCACGACCAGACCGAGCGGCTCGCCGGCCTCCTGGACGACGCGCCGCTCAGCGGCGAACCGGCAGTCGGCGTGGATGCCGTTGCGCGGCAACGGTTGTGGCAGGTCCGGGAGGCGCTGGCCGAGGTGCTCGGCGTGTACGGGCCGCCGCTGAAGTTCGACGTGTCGTTGCCGCTGTCGTCGATCAGCGAATTCGAAAGAGCCGCAATCGATTTGGTGCACACCCACGCGCCCGACGCGCTGCCGGTGCTGTTCGGCCACATCGGCGAGGGCAACCTGCACCTGAACGTGTTGCGCTGTGCGGCCGACCGGGAGCACGCGCTGTATGAGCCGATGATGGACCTCATCGCGGCAAGCGGCGGCAACGTCAGCTCCGAACACGGCGTCGGCAGCCGCAAGCGGCCCTACCTCGGCATGTCCCGGGAGCCCGCCGACATCGCCGCGATGCGCACCGTCAAGGCCGCACTCGACCCGACGGGCTACCTCAACGCCGCGGTGCTGTTCGACTGATCCCGGCCGACGGTCAGTCGGTCGGCGCCTTGATGCCGACGGCGTGGCGCAGCTGGGCCAGGAACTGATCGGCGTCGTCGCTGCGCACGATGTAGTGCGAGATCGCGATCCGGATCACCGTGGCCGCCTTCACCGCGGCGTTGGGCCCGGGCAGGTGGCGCTGCAGGCCCTCGCGCATCTGCGGGATCACCCAGGAGAACTGGGCGATGGTGTGCTCGGGCTCGACGTCGACCATGCGGACGCCGGAGTAGGAGTGCTGATAGTCGACGATGAACCGCAGCACCGCGTCCAGCTTGTCCACACCCTTGAGACCCGCGGTGGCCTTGACCAGGCCGCTTTCGAAGATCTGGCGCTCGTAGGCCGAAAACGCCGACAGCAGCTCCTCTTTCGAGGCGAACCAGCGGTACAGCGTCGGGCGGGACACCCCGGCCTGGGTGGCGACGTCGGACAGGCTGAGCTTGGTCTTGCCGTTGCGGCCGAGCACCTCGGCGGTGGCCGCCAGAATGCGCTGGCGGGTCGAGGTGTCGGTGTCGGCGATCGCCGTCGCCCGGACCGGGTGGCTCATGATTCAAACTTTACGAAGTGTCGCCGCGGTGTCATGGTCATTCGCTCCCACGTTAGGCCCGACCGGGACGCCGGCGCACCAGAACCGACTGCTGGATGGCGCCCACGGCGCCCTGCTCGTCGAACAACGTGCCGATCGTGGTGCCGATCCCGTCCGGCCCGTAGCTGGTCTCGGCCCGGATGCCGATCCAGTCGCCGTCGGGGACCCGGAACACGTGCACGGCCAGATCGGTGTTGACGAACGTCCACTTGGTGATGTCCAGCTTGCTGCCGATGCCGTTGGCGCAGTCGGCCACCGCGAACAGCCGCTGTAGCCGGGTCATCGATTCGCCCTTCACCAGGTCGACGGTCGGGCTGATCCAGGATTCCCCGGGGCCCTCGCTCAGCGGCTCGGTCAACCACAGCCACTGCAGGCTGTGCACGTAGTTGCGGTCCCAGTCGCGCGCCTTGAGGTTGCGGTCGTAGGCCTCGGCCCGCGGACGCGGCAGCGGCGCCGCCGCGTGCGCCAGGGATCCGGTGTCCTGGTGCTGTAACCGCCAGCCGCTGGCGCGCGCCACCGGCCGCGGGGCGCCGTCGGGCCCCGGCGCCAGCATCTGGGCGCCGAGCAGTTCGATCTGCTTGCCGGGGCGCTGCACCTCCGCGCGCACCCACAGGTCGCCCTCGACCGGCACCCCACCCAGCAGGTCGATCACCACCCGGGACAGCCGGGTGTCGTCGCGCTGCTCGCAGCGCTCCAGGGCCCGCGTCAGCAGCGCCGACACCGGACCGCCGTGCTGGATCGTCGCCGACCAGGTGCCGCGCGCCAGATCGGTGGCCCGGAACCTCTCGCCCGACGCGTCGGAGTCGATCAGCTCGTAGTAGGCGTCGGTCATCGTCAACCTCTCCGGAAAGTCAGGGCAGGCCGGCGCCGGGCGTGGTCACCGTGACGGCATCCAACCGGGACAGGCGGGTGCCGACCAGACGCTGAGGATAGGCGTCCGTGCTCGACAACAAAAACAGCGTGCGGCGCTGCGGACCGCCCAGTGCGCAGGCGATGGCCACGCGATCGCCGATGTCGATGCGGTCGGTGACGGCGCCGCCGGCCACGATCCGCTCGAACTGGTGCGCCAGCGTCATCGCCGCCCACACCCCGCCGTCGGCGTCCAGCGCGATGCCGTCGGGCGGCCCGTCCAGGCCGTCGGCGAAGACCCGCCGGCCCGACAGTGCGCCGTCGTCGTCGATGGCGAACGCGCTCAGCCGCCGCCCGGTGGACTCGGCGACGATCAGCGTCGCCCCGTCCGGGGTGATCGCCATGCCGTTGGGGAAGTCCAGGTCGTCGGCCACCACTTTCGCACGGTCGTCGGGGTCCAGCCGGATGATCGCGCCGCCGGTGAAGGCCTGGCAGCCGATGTAGGCGCGGCCCGCGCGGTCGACCACCATGTCGCCCAGGTCGGCCGGCGCGATGTCGGCGAGTTCGGCGACGGTGACCACCGTTTCGCCGTCGTAGCGCAACACCCGCCGATCCCGCGTGGAGGCGATCAGCAACGAGCCGTCGGGGCGGAATCCCAGCCCGGACGGACAGTGCCCGGGCAGCGGCAGGGTGGTCAGCGCGCCACCCATGGTGGTGGTGTGCACCGCTTCGCCGAGCATGTCGGAGAACCACAGCAGACCCTCGAACCAGCGCGGGCCCTCGCCGAAGCAGAACCCGTTGACCAGTGGCTCGGGGATCATCCGCTCATGCCTTCGGCAAACCTTCCGCTTTACAAAACATCGACAAAGTGTCATGCACCGCGGGTGCCGGTGTCAATCGAGCGCGGCGAGCTCCCGCGCGACGGCCTCGTGGTAGGCGTCGATCCTGGCCGGGTTGGCCTGCACGAACAGCTGATCGGGCAGCGGGGCGTCCTTGTCCGCCTCGATCGTCATGGTGCGGGAGAACAGCGTGATGTCGTGGCCGGGGCGGGTGAACCGGTAGCAGACCGTGATGCGGCCCGGCAGGCCGCCGTTGCCGTCGCGGTCGTGGCCCAGCCGGCCGATCGAGGTGAACACGAACAGCGACGGGCGCACCGCGGCGGCCAGCTGCCAGCTGAAGATCCGGTCGCCGTCGGGGCCGGCCTCCTCCCAGGTGTCGCCCACCCGCAGCGGAAGCTCGGGCAGCTTGCCGATGTGGGCGCTGCCGGGATAGGTCTTGGTCCAGTTCTGCGGATTGGTGACGAAGTCGTACACCGTTTCGGCGGACTGGGTGAACGCGGTCTCCGAGCTGGTGGTGACGATGCCCAATTGTATTGCCTCCCTGTGCTCCGTCGCCCGGCCGCTGCGCCGCCCCGCCGTGTTGTTAGCCAAGCTTTACAAATCTTACGCAAAGTGTCACGCTGAGCGCGAAGCTGGGCGACACGAGAGGTGGAATCCGAGTTGAGCAAGGTTTCCCAGGAATCGACCGAGTGGACGGTGCAGGGCCTGCTGGATCTGTTCGAGGTGCGGCCCGACGGGCAGGACCGGTTCACCGCCGACACCGCCGGTGATATCGGGGGCGGGGGCGACGAACGCCAGGTGGTCGAGGGCACCCAGGTGCTCGCGCAGGCGATCGTCGCGGTGGCCAAGCGGTTCGGTGACAAGTCGGTGCGCTCGGCGCACGCCGTGTTCTCCCGCGCAGTCGCGGTCGGACCGCCCATCGAGCTGGTCCTCGACGTCGTGGCCGAAGGCCGGTCCACCGCCACCGCCGTCGTCGCCGTGCACCAGAACGGCCGGCGCTGCCTGAGCATCACCGTGCTGGCCGACGTGCCCACCGGCGACGTCATCCGCCACCAGCTGCCCCGGCCCGACGTCGCCGGGCCCGCCGACGCCAACCCCTCCCCGATGCCGATGGTCGGCCGGGAGCTGCGCCTGGTGGACGTCGTCGACGTCAACAGCCCCGACGAGGTCGGCCCGCCGGAGCTGTACGCCTGGCTGCACTACGACCCCATCCCCACCCGTGACGACCTGGCCAAGGCGCTGCTGGCCTACTTCACCGGGCACCTGGGCATCTCCACCACCATGCGCGCGCATCCGGGCATCGGCACCGCCCAGGCGCACCTGACCGTGTCCACCGCGCCGATGAGCATCTCGGTCGCCTTCCACGAGCCGGTGCGCTGGGACGGCTGGCTGCTCTACAGCCACGAGAGCACCCAGGTGGGCGCGGGAATGTCATACGTGCGCGGCACCGTGCACACCGAACAGGGCGAGCTGTTGGCCTCCTTCGCGCAGGAGGCGCTGATCCGCCCGCTGCGCACCAGCGACACCGCGATCGATTCCCGGGCCCGCTTCTAACGGCCATGCG
>Ga0164242_10004894_pt1 | contig 14963 bp, 13 predicted proteins | sample OricomgcompostMG_FD_108783 | JGI IMG/M metagenome (GOLD analysis project Ga0164242, IMG submission 108783) | Miracle-Growth compost microbial communities from Emeryville, California, USA - Original compost - Miracle growth compost (MG) ... | reverse complement strand
GTAGCTCCCACCGGATGTCGGCGACGCATGTATCGGCGGCAGTCCGACGGGGCATTAAGTAGTGTTACGGATCGGCCGCTGGTTTTGCTCGTGCCGGTGCGGGCGATGCGCGCCTGATCTTCTGCGAACCCAGCGGATGGCACACAGGTCGGCGAATGGAGAAGAAGCGTGGTTCGGGTCGATAGCAGCGACCAACGGACTCGAAACATAGCGACCGGTCCGTCTTGCTGCGAAGATTGCTCGCCAAGAAGCGCGATCTGAGCCGGCTCCCGCCGAAAAGCAGCCGGGCGGTAAACCGGCCTGATCTTGAAGCAGGCTTAGCGCGCGCCGCCCGCTTTTTCTTCCTGTCCGGCTGTCTGAAATTCGCGCGTCTCGCGCCGGAACGGTGCGAGACGCGAGACTGTGTGGGGGCGCGTCTGGCTAGAAATGCCCCAGCAGATGCTTGGCGAGCGTGATGGGCTATGCGGCAAACAGCTTCAGCAGGGCGCGCAGTCGTTCGGCATCCTGATTGTCGTTTGCGAGGACCTTGGCGACGTCGGTAAGCAATTGCTCATCGCTTGCGGCTTTTTCCCTATCTTCATCGGTAACGATCGCCTCGACGCCTGCGAGAGCTGCGGCGATCCGCTCACTGATCCTATCGGCCACCTGTTTGGCAGGGTCATGTTGAACATGAGCGTAGATCGCCGTGGATCGCGGATTGGCATGGCCAAGGATGGCGCCGGCGAACGCCATCGCCTCGCCGGACGAGATCGTCGTCGAACCCATCGTATGTCGTAACGTGTGGGGCGTGACGCCCGGCAGTTCCGCCTTCGCTATGGCGTGCTTCCAAGGCGTTTTGTAACCTTGAAAATGTCCTTCGCCCAGCTCGGCAGGAAAGACATAATCGATGCCTTCGACTCTATCGATGCGCTGCAAGATCGTGATTGCGGCAATGCCGAGAGGGCGCACGTTTTTCCCGGTCTTTGTATCGGCGAAGCGAAGGCAGCCATGTTCGAAGTCGACTTCATCCCAACGTAATGCGGCTATTTCATCCCGCCGACAGCCCGTGAGCGCCCATAGCCGCATGATATCCAGTGCCTTGGCATTGGCGCCTTCGGCGGCAAGTTCGTCGAGCGCCTTGCCCAGCCGTTGGACTTCATCAAGCGTCAAATACCGCTCGTTCTGATTATCCGTCTTGCGAACGGCGGCCGTCAAACACGGATTCTTGTCGACGATCTCATGACGGATCGCGAAGCTATAGACCGCTGAAAGGTCGCGAAAGACCTTGCGCGCGGCTCCATCGCCGCCGCGCACCGTCACGACGCGGCGGGGTCCGAGCCTTTCCTGTTTCGCCGTCTTGCCTTCGCAGACATCCTTGAAAAAGCGCTCGATCTCGCCACTCGTGATGTCACCGACGATTCGCTTCCCGAGCAGGGGCACAACATGATGTCGGAGGCGCGCCATCGTATAGTCCTTCGTTCGCTTCTTCATCGGGAAGCCTTGGCGTTTGCCCCGCTGGATGAAGCAGCCGTCCTTCTCGTAGAAATCTATCAGGTCGGACATCTTCATCCGGCGCCGCTGCACCCTCACGTCTGCTGCGGGATCTTCGCCAACCGCGACACCACCCAGGATGACCTTGGCCTTGCGGCGGGCTAGCTCGGGGGTGACGGGACCATACCGCCCGATCGTCACGACTTTCTGCTCCGCTTTGCGGCCACCGCCGTTTGCCCGATATTTGGCTATGAATGTCTTCGAGCCGCTCGTTTCGACGCGAAGCCCGAAGCCGGTCAACTCGCTGTCCCAAATATGGTATCGCCTGGACTGCTTTTCGGCCGCGCTGCACACGCGGTTCGTCAGGGAGATTGAGCTGCGTTTTGGCATAGGTTGCCTCCAAGGTTGCAACCGGATCAGCCACCACCTAGCCACCACGGCGACCGGAGAATTACGAATACATTCGTGCTATTGCTGTCGACAGAAATCAAGTAAGATTATGAGATATAGTGTAATATCGTAGAATCGGATATGTTAAGATTGGGCTAGTGCAACTTTGCCAAGGTTGGGGTCGAGGGTTCGAATCCCTTCGCCCGCTCCAGATTTTCCATGGAACCAGCAACTTGTGATTTTCCGCCAACGCGGAATCACGATGTGAACGGCTGCGTTCAACACGGTTCGAGGATGGTTTTCTGTTCCTGTCGGACCGGCGCACCGACCTCATCCTGCGCGGCGGTGCCAACATCTATCCCGCCGAGGTCGAGGCCGCGCTGATCGAGCGCCCCGCGATCCGCGATGCCGTCGTGCCGGGCCTGCCCTGCGAAGATTTTGGCGCGCGCGTCCATGCGGTCGTCCAGCTGGCGACCGAGCTGCCGCTGGAGAGATCGACGCGTTCGTCCGCGCGCGGCTGGCCGGCTACAAATGCCCCGAAGCTACGAGCTGGTCGATGCCGCCCTGTGATATCCGACAATAGACGATCCCTCTCGGGAAAAAAGCAGTTATTGGTGCGCAATGCCGCTCGCCGCCTGCTATCCCTCCCTTTCTCCTGAGATGCGGTGAGCGCGTCGGTGTGGCCCATCGGGGCCATTGCCTTGCTCGCCACGATTGGGGTGCTCGTCCGGCCTTGGCGGCTGCCGGAAGCAATATGGGCTGTCGCGGGGGCGATGCTGCTCGTCGCACTCGGGCTAATACCGATCTCGGCCGCCGGCGCGGCGATCGCCAGGGGAAGCGACGTCTATCTCTTCCTGATCGGCATGATGCTGCTCTCGGAGACGGCGCGGCGGGAAGGGCTGTTCGACTGGCTGGCCGAGCATGCGGCGGTGCGGGCGAAAGGCTCCTCGGCGCGCCTGTTCGGGCTTGTATTCGGCATCGGCGTGGCGGTGACGGCGTTCCTTTCCAATGACGCGGCGGCGGTGGTGCTGACCCCCGCCGTTTACGCCGCGGCGCGCAAGACGCGGGCCGATCCGCTGCCCTTATTGTTCGCCTGCGCGATGGTCGCCAATGCGGCGGGCTTCGTGCTGCCGATCTCCAACCCCGCCAATCTGGTGCTCTACGGCGGCCACATGCCGCCGCTGGGGCACTGGCTGGCGAGCTTCGCCGCCCCCGCCGCCGTGTCGATCGCCGTCACCTGGATCATGCTTCGCCTCGTCGAGCGGCGGCGGCTGGCCGAGCCTTGCGCGAGCGCGGTCGAGCCCCGGCCGCTGCCGGTCGGAGGCGGGGTGGCGCTGGCCGGGATCGCCGCCACCGCGCTGCTGCTGCTCGCCGTCTCCGCCTTCGACAAGCCGCTGGGCCTGCCGACCTGTCTGGCCGGGATCGTCACCGCCGCCATCCCGCTGCTGCGGACCCGACAGTCGCCCTGGCCCGTGCTGCGCGCGGTAAGCTGGAGCGTGCTGCCGCTGGTCGCCGGGCTGTTCGTGCTGGTCGGGGCGCTGGCGCGGACCGGATTGATCGATGCCTTGGCGGCGGCGCTCGCCCATGCCGCCGCCTGGTCGGTTCCGGGCGCGGCGGCGATCGGCGCGGCGGTGATGGGCTTCGGCTGCAATCTCACCAACAACCTGCCCGCCGGCCTGATCGCGAGCGGCGCGATCGCCCGCGCGCACCCGCCGGTGCTGGTGACGGACGCGCTGATGATCGCGACCGACATCGGCCCCAATCTTTCGATCACCGGCTCGCTCGCCACCATATTGTGGCTCGCCGCGATCCGGCGCGAGGGCGAGGATGTCGGCTTCGGCCGTTTCCTCAAGATCGGGGTCGCGGTGATGCCGCCCGCCTTGATCGCGGCGGTGGGCGTCCGCCTGCTGATCGGCTGATTTCGCGCGCTTTCCGGCCGGCAACATTTCTCAAGCCTGAACGAAACGCATCGCGCGCCGCATGCGTTACCGGAAAACCGCGCCTGCTGCGAAGGCGGGGATAAAGGGGACGGACGACGCATTGGCGCAGCTCTTTCGACCGGGGGCCAACAGCATCTTGCGGGTCGCGCTGTTCGCGATCGTGCTCGTGCCGCTGGGGGCCGCCGCGATCGCCATGGCGCTCCAGCGCACCCCCTATATCACCGGCGAAGGCCGCTTCATCGAGCAACAGGTGCCGTTCAGCCATAAGCATCATGCCGGCGAGCTCGGCATCGATTGCCGCTTCTGCCATGTCGGTGCCGAGAACCAGGCGGTCGCGACCGTGCCCACCACCCAGGTCTGCATGACCTGCCATTCGCAGATGTGGACCAACGCCGCGATGCTCGCCCCGGTCCGGCGGAGCTGGGCGACGCACACGCCGCTCAGATGGTCGCGGGTCAACCGGCTGCCTGATTACGTCTTCTTCGATCATCATGCGCATGTGGCGAACGGCGTGCCCTGCGCCGCCTGTCACGGCGACGTGCGGCAGATGCCGCTCACCCGGCAGGCCGCGCCATTGACGATGGGCTGGTGCCTCGATTGCCATGAGAACCCGGAAAAGCGCCTCGTGCCCGAGAACCGCATCACCTGGTCCCACCCTTATGACCAGCCGCTGAGCGAGGCCGAGGCGCGGCGCATTCACGCGCATGTCCTGAAGCTCGACAGGACGCGCAAGCTGACGGACTGCTCGACATGCCATCGCTGAGGCCGCCCAGCCCCTCCGCCTGGGATCCGCACCGGCGCGAGGTGCTGCGGCTGATCGCGGCGGGCGCGGCGGCGAGCCTGGCGGGCTGCTCCAAGCCCGATCAGCCGATCGTGCCGGCGGTCCACGATGCGGAGGGGGACCGCGCCGGGCGGGTGCGCCGCTACGCCACCACTCTGCCGCTTTCGGGCTACGGCCGGGGCGCGACCGCGCTGGTGGTGGACGGCCGCCCGATCAAGCTTGAAGGCTCGCCCCGCCATCCGGCCAGCCTCGACAGCACCGATATGTTCGTCGAGGCCTCCATCCTCGATCTCTACGATCCGCAGCGGCTGCGCGCGCCGCAAGGCCCCAAGGGCATCGGCGGCTGGGAGATGCTCGAGCGCACGCTGATCGAGCATGTCCCGGCGCGCGGCGGCGAGGGGGTGGCGCTGCTCACCGGGCGGATCACCTCGCCCACCCTGCTCGCCCGCATCGCCGAGGCGAAGATGCGCCTGCCGGGGCTGCGCCACGTCCGTTACGAAGCGATCGACGATGACGCCGAACGGGCGGGCGCGGCGATGGCGTTCGGCCGCCCGCTCACCATGCGGCCGCGCCTGCGCGACGCCGACCTGCTGATCCTGCTCGACGCCGATCCGCTCGGGCCGGGGCCGGATCAGATCGCGTTCGGCCGGGCCTGGTCCGATCGGCGGCGCAACCGGAGCCGCCGCGCGCCGCGCGCCTACGCCTTCGAGCCTTCGCTCACCGCGTCCGGCATCTGCGCGGACCGGCGCGTGGCGCTGCACCCCGCGCTCGTGCCCAACGTGCTGCTCGCGCTCGCCGGGCGCGACGGCGGGGAAGCGCCGGAAGACGTCACGCGCATGGTCGCGCTCGCCAGAGCCGATCTCGCCGCCGCGCGGGGGCGTGCGATCGTGCTGGTCGGGCGCGGCCAGCCGCCGGAGGTCCACGCCTTCGCCGCCTGGCTGAACCAGAGCATCGGCGCGCCGGTCGACTGGATCGAGCCGGTCGACCCCGATCCCTCCGGCCACGCCCAAAGCCTCGCCGCGCTGGCCCGCGACATGCACGACGGGCGCGTGGCGACGCTGATCGTGCTGGACGCCAATCCGGTCTATCACGCCCCGCCCGCGCTGGGCTTCGCGGAGGCGATGAAGCGGGCGCCGCTCAGCATCGCCTTCGCCGCCTTTCCCGACGAGACGGCGAGCGCCGCGACCTGGCGTGCGCCGCTGACCCATCCGCTCGAAAGCTGGGGCGACGCGCGCGCGCCGGACGGCACGGCGAGCCTGATCCAGCCGATGGTGAAGCCGCTGTTCGGCGCGCGCTCTCCGCTGGAGGCGATCGGCATGATCGACGCCGCCAGCCCGCGCATCGACGATCACGCCCGCGTGCAGGCGCAATGGCGCGGCCGGGCGGGCGGCGATCCCGGCCGCTGGTGGCGGGACGCGCTGGTCGCCGGCGTGATCGAGGGCACCGCCGCATCCCCCGTTTCGCCGGGCGGGGCGAAGCCTCCGTCGCTCGTCCCCGCCAGGCCGCCTACGGCGATGATCGTCACCCTGCCGCCTTCGTCGACGATGTGGGACGGGCGCTTCGCCACCAATGCCTGGGCGCAGGAATGCCCCGATCCGATCGTCAAGGAGGTCTGGGCCTCGTCGCTCCGCCTCTCGGCCGCCGACGCGAAGCGGCTCGGGGTCGAGGACAGCGATATCGTGCGGTTCGGCGGCGTGATGGCCCCCGTCCGTATCCTGCCCGGCCAGGCCGAGGGCGTCGCGACCCTGCCGCTCGGGCGCGGGAGAAGCGCGGGCGGCCCGATCGCCACAGCCGCGAGCGCGGACGGCTTCCGGCTGCGCCCCGCCTCGGGCGGCTTCGTCAGCCCGCCGCTCACGATCGAGAAGACCGACTGGCGGCACGACGTGCCGACCGCGCAGGCGATCATCGAGGCGGAAGGGCCACTCGCCGATCATTTCCCGCTCGTCGCGCCGGGCAAGGGCATGCGCCCGGCCGACAAGCTCTCGTCGCTGATCGGCGACGACATCACCCCGCCCGACGCCGGGCCGGACTATGCGCGGCCGGAAGCGCCGCAATGGGGCATGGTGATCGACACCTCGGTCTGCATCGGCTGCAACGCCTGCGTCGTCGCCTGCCAGGCGGAGAACAACGTGCCCTCGATCGGCGCGGACCAGATCATGCGCGGGCGCGACATGCACTGGCTGCGCGTCGACCGCTATGAGCATGAGGGTGGCGGCGGCTTCCAGCCGGTGCCCTGCATGATGTGCGAGAAGGCCCCGTGCGAGCCGGTCTGCCCGGTCGAGGCTCCGACGCACACGGCCGAAGGGCTCAACCTTCAGGTCTATAACCGCTGCATCGGCACGCGCACCTGCCAGGCCAACTGCCCCTACAAGGTGCGGCGCTTCAACTTCCTCGATTATTCCGGCGCGAATCTGTGGGGCGATCTCGACGACGGCTCGGTTTCGGCGCAGCGCAACCCGGATGTGACGGTGCGCGCGCGCGGCGTGATGGAGAAATGCACCTACTGCATCCAGCGCATCGAAACCGCCGAGCATGACGCCGATGCCGAAGGCCGCCCGCTCCCCCCAGATTCGGTGCGCACCGCCTGCCAGGCCGCCTGCCCCACCCGCGCGATCAGCTTCGGCGACATCTCCGATCCGCGCTGGGAGGTGACGAACCTCAAGCACGATCCGCGCCACTACGCGCTGCTCGATTATCTCGGCACCCGGCCGCGCACCACCTATCTCGCCCGCGTCGTCAACGACGGGGAGACCGAAGCATGAGCGGCACCGCCCGCTGGCTCACTCCGCCGATGACGGACCATCGCGCGATCACCGACGCGGTGGCCGGGCCGATCGTGGACCGGCGCGCCGGCAAGGCCTGGTGGATCGCCTTCCTCGCCAGCCTCGCCGTGGTGCTGGCGGGGGCGGCGGCGGCGGGGCTCTCCTTCGAATATGGCCCCGGCCTATGGGGCAACAACTCGGCGGTGGTGTGGGGCTTCCCGATCTCCAGCTATGTCTGGTGGATCGGCATCGGCAACGCCGGCACGCTGATCTCGGCGATGCTGCTCCTGACCCGGCAGAAATGGCGCTCGTCGATCAACCGCTTCGCCGAGACGATGACGATCTTCGCGGTGGCGATCGCCGGCATCTACCCGATCCTGCACCTCGGCCGGCCGATGTATTTCTACTGGATGGCGCCCTATCCCAGCACCATGCACATCTGGCCGCAGTGGCGATCGGCGCTGGTGTGGGATTTCTGGTCGATCCTCTCCTACCTGCTCTTCTCGATCCTGTTCTTCTATCTGGGGCTGATCCCCGATCTCGCGACCCTGCGCGACCGGCCCGGTTCACGCCGCTGGCGGCGGATTTGGGGGGCGGCGGCGCTCGGCTGGCAGGGCACGCCCGCGCAGTGGCGGACGCATACGCGGCTGCAATGGACGATGGCGGCGATCGCGACGCCTTTGGTCTGCTCGGTCCACTCAATCGTCGGGCTCGATTTCGCCGCCTCGATCATGCCCGGCTGGATCGAGAGCATCTTCCCGCCCTATTTCGTGGTCGGCGCCTTCTTCTCGGGCTTCGCGGTGGTGGTGCTGATGGCGATGGTGATCCGCCGCGCGCTCGATCTCGAAGGCATGATCCGGCCTTCGCATCTCGACGCGATGGCCAAGGTGATCCTGGCCTCGGCCTGCGTCATGGGCCTTTCCTACACCACCGAATGGCTGAGCGCGCTGTGGACGGGCGAGGCCTCCTCGCTTCGTTTCCTGCGCTTCAGCTTCACCGGGCCCTATCTGCCCTTCCAGATATTGATGCTGATCGGCAATGTCTTCCTGCCGCAGCTTTTCTGGAGCCCGAAGCTCCGCCGCAACCCGATCGCGCTGGCGGTTATCGCCTTCGGGATATTGATCGGCATGTATCTGGAGCGCGTCCAGATCCTCACCAATTCGCTGTCGATCGGCTGGCTGCCGGCGATGTGGACGCTCTATGTGCCCACCATCATCGATTTCCTGATCCTCGCCGGCGCGCTCTCCTTCTGGGTGCTGCTGGTGCTCGTCACCGCCCGCGTGCTGCCGCTGGTCTCGATCTACGAGGTGCGCGCCCTGGCCGAGGAGGCGAAGGAGTGACCGCGCTCGTCATCGCCAGCTATGCGGGCGAGCGGGCGTTCCGCGCGGGCTTCGAGGCGGCCAGGCAGTCCGGGCGGCGGATCGTCGGCCTGTGGTCCCCCATGCCGGTCGAGCTGGACGGCATCGGCGCGGCCGAGGCGCGGCCGATCGGCTGGATCGCGGCGGCGGGCGGGCTGATCCTCGCGGGACTCTTCTATCTCTTCATCTGGTGGTCGGCGACCTCGCTTTATTCTTTCGACATCGGCGGACGACCGCTCAACAGCTGGCAGGTCTTCCCGCTCGCACCGGTCGAGTTCGGTGCGCTGGCGGCGGGGGCGGCGGGGATCGTCGCATTCCTGGTGCTCGGGCGGCTGACCCGCCTGCACGATTCCGCCTTCGACATCGCCGAGGTGGAGCGCGCCTCCTCCGATCGTTTCGTGATCGCCGTCGCCTGCGACGCGGGGGCGGATGCCAACCGCCTGCTCGCGCTCCTCGCCGAAGCGGGCGCGGCGCACAGCCGGGTGGTGACGCCATGAGGCGCGCCATGACCCTGCTTGCGCTGCTCACGCTCGCCGGCTGCGATCTGTCGATGCAGAAGCAGGCGCGGCACGATCCGCAGAGCGGGGCCTTGTGGCCCGGCGGCCCGTCCGCGGGCGACGGCGCGCCGCCCGGATCGATCGCGGTCGACCAGCCCGCGATCGACGCCGCCTCGGCCCGGCCGCCGCACGTCACTCCGGCGCTGCTCGCGCGCGGGCAGGATCGCTATCAGATTTTCTGCACGCCCTGCCACGGCGCGACCGGGCACGGCGACGGGCGCGTCGTCCAGCGCGGCTTCCCGCGCCCGCCCTCCTTCGCGAGCCCCCAGTTCAAGGGCTGGACGCCGCGCCAGACCTTCGCGGCGATCACCCGCGGCTATGGCGACATGTATCCCTTCGCCGATCGCATCACCCCCGCCGATCGCTGGGCGATCGCCGCCTATGTCGCGGCGCTGAAGCGCGTGCCGGAGACGGGGGACAAGCCGTCATGATCTGGGCGCGTGTTCTGGGCGCGCTGATCGCGGCGGCGGCGCTGGCGGCGCTGGCCGTTCTCGCGCCCCAAGCGGCGGCGGACGGCTGGCGCGCCGCCTTCCTGCTGCTCTCCGCCGCGCCGCTCGGCGCGGTGTCGCTGCTGCTGATTTCCCGGCTGGTCGGGACGAACTGGCAGGAGGCGCTGGGCCCACTGCTCCCCTTCGTGCCCTGGCTCGCGCTGCTGGCGCTGCCGGTGGTGCTGGGACAGGCGCTGTTCCACCATCCGGTCGCGCATCTCCATATCTGGCTGTCCTGGCCTTTCTTTCTGATCCGCTCGGCGATCGCTCTCGGCTTTTGGAGCTGGATGGCGCGATCGCTGATGCGCGGCGGCCCCGCGCTGCCCGGCCCCGCGCTGCTGGCGCATGGCGTGATCGTCTCCTTCATCGCGTTCGACTGGATCATGGGCGTCGCCCCCGCCCAGCCCAATTCCGCGATCGGCATGGTACTGGCGACGATGCAGATCGGCGCGGCCTGCGCCTTCGCCTGCCTCGCGCGCACGGGCGATCTCCGGCGGAGGCGGGACTTTTCCTATCTGCTGATCGCCTGCGGACTGGCGCTTGCCTATTTCCTCTACATGGATTTCGTGATCGTGTGGTTCGGCAACCTGCCGGCGCATGTCGGCTGGTATCTGGACCGCCGCGATTTCCCGGCCGCCGCGCTGCCGGGCCTGTGCCTGATCCTCGGCCTGTTCGCGCCGGCGCTGCTGGTGCCGGCGCTGCGCGGCGATCGCGGGCGGGTGTGGGCGGCCGCCTCGGCGCTCGCCGCGCTCGCGCTGATCGACGACTGGTTCGTCGCCGGGCCGGACGGTTGGGCAGGCCTCGCCGCGATGATCGCGAGCGTCGCGGCGGTGCTGTTCCTCGTCCCGTTTTCCCGGCGGGAGGCGCGCGCATGAGCGAGCAGAAGCCCCCGATGCTGGAGGACTGGCAGATCCGTATCCGTCCCGGCGTGATCGGCACCCTGATCTTTCTCGCCGTGCTGATCGTGGGGGTGGTCGCCACCGGCCTCTATTATGCCGGCCATGTCGAGCAGAGGACCCACCCCGATGCGACGACCTTCCCCAAGCCGGTGCTGGAGACCACCGACACCGCCCCCACCGACAGCCCGGACATGACCACGCCCGAGCCGCCGCCCGAGGTGCGGGCGGCGATGCGGGCGACGGCGGCCGAAGGGGATGCGCTGTGGAACAGCGGGCAATGAGGCGGGCGGCGCTCCTGCTCCTGGCGCTCGCCGCCGCGCTTCCCGCCCACGCCGCGCTCACCCCCGCCGAGCTCGCCGAGGTCGGCACCCGGCCGCCATCCGACGCGCATCTGCCGATCGGGCTTTCCTTCGTGGATCAGCATGGCGCGCCCTACACGCTCGAAGCCGCCCCGATTCCCACGGTGCTGCTGTTCGCCGATTACACCTGCCGCCATATCTGCGGGCCGGGCATGACGCTGACCGCCGGTGCGCTCCACGATGCGGGCGAGAAGCCGGGGCGCGACTATCGCATGGTTGTGATTGGCCTCGATCAGGACGGCCCCGCCAAGGCGCGCGCGCTCGCCGCCGAACGGCTGGGCGCGTTGCCGGCCGAGGCGAAGGCGATCACGCTGCTGACTGGCTCACCCGAGACGGTGGCGCGAGCCGAGCGCGCGCTCGGCTATCATGCCGTCTATGACGCGGTGAATGATCAGTTCGCGCACGACGCCTCGATCCTGGTGTTCGCGCCCGACGGACGGCTTTCGGACCTGCTCCCCGAAACCGCCACCACCCCGCCCCAACTCGCCAAAGCGATCGCGGAGGCGAAGGCCGGCAAGGCCTATGCGCCGCCCCCGCCCAAGGCCGATCCCGGCATTATCGGCCAGATCACCGCCATCTGCTACGGCTTCGCCGCCGCGCACGGCGTCTATGGGCCCACGATCGTGCTGGGCCTGCGGATCGGCGGCGTGCTGCTTTGCCTCGCTCTGGCCGGATGGATCATCCGGAATGTGCGGCGGCGCCGGCGGGAGGAGGCGGCATGATACCCGAAGCCTCCAGCATCGCCGGCCATGTCGACATCATCTTCTGGAGCCTGGTAGGCCTGAGCGTCATCATCATGGCCATTGTCGGCGCGCTCGTTCTCACCTTCGCGATCCGCTACCGCGAGGGCACCAAGGCCTATCGCGGCCCGCTGCCTGAGATCATGAGCCGCGAGTTCGAGATAAGCTGGACGGCCTCCACCCTGTTCGTGGCGCTGTTCATCTTCTGGTGGGCGGCCTCCTCTCAGATTCCGCAGTTCATCATCCCCAAGAAGGCGCTGGAGATCCACGTCGTCGCCAAGCAGTGGATGTGGAAGGTCCAGCATCCCGACGGCGTGCGCGAGATCAACGCGCTGCATGTGCCCTTGGGCAAATCGGTCAAGCTGGTGATGACCAGCCAGGACGTGATCCACAGCTTCGGCGTGCCCGCCTTCCGCATCAAGCAGGACGTGCTGCCCGGCCGCTACACCTCCACCTGGTTCAAGGCCACCGAGCTCGGCGATTTCCACCTGTTCTGCATGGAATATTGCGGCACCGATCATTCGCGCATGCTGGGCACGATCGTGGTGATGAAGCCCGCCGACTACGCCCGGTGGCTCGCCACCCAGCCGCATCATGAGGATCTGGCGGGCGAGGGGGCGCGGCTGTTCACCGCCTTGGGCTGCTCGGGCTGCCACGGCCCTTCGGCGCGGGTGCCCGCCCCCTCACTGGTGGGGCTTTATGGACGCGAGGTGGCGTTGGCGGATGGCGACACGGTCACGGCCGACGAGGATTATCTGCGCACCAGCATCATGCGCCCGGAGGCGCAGGTCACGGCCGGCTACCAGCCGGTGATGCCCGCCTATCAGGGCGTGGCAAGCGAGGAGCAGGTGGTGGCGCTGATCGCCTACATCAAATCCATGAAGGCCGGCAGGAGCCAGATGCGATGACCGATGCGCTGAGGGACGATGATGTCGGCCTGCTCGCCCGCCGCCCGGCCGAGCGCAGCTACCTGACCGCGGGCACGACGCTCTGGTCCTGGCTCAGCACCACCGATCACAAGCGGATCGCCATCCTCTATGCGATCGGCATCACCTTCTTCTTTTTCGTCGGCAGCGCGGCGATGGCGGTGATCCGGCTGGAGCTGTTCACGCCGCAGGGCGATGTCGTCTCGGCCGACACCTACAACCGCCTGTTCACGCTGCACGGCGTGGTGATGGTATGGTTCTTCCTGATCCCCTCCATCCCGGCGACGCTCGGCAATTTCCTGCTGCCGATCATGATCGGCGCGGAGGACGTGGCGTTCCCGCGGCTCAACCTGATGAGCTGGTATCTCTATCTGATCGGCGGATCGATCACCATCCTGGCGCTGCTGCTCGGCGGCGTGGACACGGGCTGGACCTTCTACACCCCTTTCTCGACGCTCTATTCCAATTCCTACGTGATGATCGCCGCGATGGGCGTGTTCGTGGTCGGCTTCTCCTCGATCGCCACCGGCGTCAACTTCATCACCACCATCCATATGCTGCGCTGCAAGGGCATGACCTGGATGCGCCTGCCGCTGTTCGTCTGGGCGATGTACACGGTAAGCCTGGTGCTGGTTCTCGCGACCCCCGTGCTCGCCATGACGATGCTGCTCATCATCGCCGAGCGACTGTTCGATTTCCCGATCTTCGATCCGCGCACCGGCGGCGATCCGGTGCTGTTCCAGCATCTTTTCTGGTTCTACAGCCACCCCGCCGTTTACATCATGATCCTGCCCGCCTTCGGCGTCGTCTCCGAGATCATCACCTGCGAGGCGCGGCGGCGCGTCTTCGGCTATCAGTTCATGGTCTATGCGATGGTGGTGATCGCCGTCATCGGCTTCCTGGTGTGGGGGCATCACATGTTCGTGGCGGGCCAGTCGCCCTTCGCGAGCATGGTGTTCAGCTTCCTCTCCTTCGTAATCGCGGTGCCGTCGGCCATCAAGGTGTTCAACTGGACGGGCACGCTCTACCGCGGCACCATCCGCTTCTCCGCCCCGATGCTCTATGCGCTGGGCTTCCTCGGGCTGTTCACGCTGGGCGGCCTGACCGGCCTGTTCCTCGCCTCGATCCCGGTCGACGTGCACCTGACCGACACCTATTTCGTGGTGGCGCATTTCCATTACATCATGGTCGGCGGATCGGTTTCCGCCTTCTTTGCCGGATTGCATTTCTGGTGGCCCAAAATCACCGGGCGCCTCTATTCGGAGAGCTTCGCCCGCTTCGCGGCGATCATCCTGTTCTTCGGGTTCAACTTCACCTTCTTCCCGCAGTTCATCATGGGCTATCTGGGGATGCCCCGGCGCTATCACGAATATCCGCCCGAGTTCCAGGTGTGGAATGTGATGTCGTCGACGGGCGCAGTGGTGCTGGGGATCGGCTATCTGATGCCGCTCTTCTATCTCGCCTATTCGCTGCTCCACGGCGACCGCGCGCCCGCCAACCCGCACGGCGCGACCGGGCTCGAATGGAGCATCCCCTCGCCGCCGCCCAAGCATAATTTCGAGCAGCCGCCGGTCGTCTTCACCGAACCCTACGCCTATCACGGATGGAAAAAGGCCCCCGGCGGCGCGATCGCGACGCGGCAGGATCAGCACGAGGAGGAGGGCGGATGAGCAGCGCCCCCGCGCCCCTGCTCGAGGAGCCGTTCAAGATCCCTGAGCGCCAGCATCAATCGATGGTGTTCGGCCTGTGGATTTTCCTTTCAACCGAGGTGCTGTTCTTCGGCGGGCTGTTCCTGTTCTACGCCTATTTCCGCCGCTTCTACCCCGCCGGCTTCTTCGCCGGCGCGCGCGAGGCGAATCCGATCTACGGCACGATCAACACCGCCGTGCTGCTGACCAGCAGCCTCACCATCGCGATGGGCGAGCGGGCGGTGCGCGCCCGCTGGTTCCGCCTCGCCCGCTGGGGGCTGAGCCTCACCGTCGCGCTCGGCTGCACCTTCATCATCGTCAAGCTGTTCGAATATCGATCGGACCTGCGGGAGCATCTCCTCCCCGGCCACGGCTTTCCCGTTACCGGCATCGGCGCGGAGCAGTTCTGGGATTTCTACTGGGTCATCACCGTCATCCACGCCATCCACCTTTCGGTGGGCATCGGGCTGGTGATCCGGCTGCTGTTCCTGGTGCGCGGCCACCAGCTCGGCAAGCGCTGGATGACGACCGAGGTGACGACGATCTACTGGCATCTCGTCGATATCGTCTGGGTCATCCTCTACCCCCTCATCTACTTGGTGGGG
>Ga0164242_10004893_pt1 | contig 14964 bp, 14 predicted proteins | sample OricomgcompostMG_FD_108783 | JGI IMG/M metagenome (GOLD analysis project Ga0164242, IMG submission 108783) | Miracle-Growth compost microbial communities from Emeryville, California, USA - Original compost - Miracle growth compost (MG) ... | reverse complement strand
GGTCGTAACACCTTAAAGTTCCAGATATTTCGTTTTTGTATCGATCGGTTATAAGTTCCATGAGTTTTTAGCCTAAATTTACAAAAAAATGCCGATCCTATTTGGTTCTGGCTTGTCCAGGTTTAGGTATTAACTTTTCAATTTCTTCAAATGAAAATTCCCAATTAAATTTTATATCTCTTGCAAGCCCGCGCCCCATATTAAACACTTCTACGAGATTTCCAGAGTCTGCATCAATTAAGTAAGACTTGGGTAAAATGACCGTACCTGAACCATTTTGACTTGTTAAGTCTTGTTCTTCAACGTCAAAGTAAAGGTCTTCAATAGATATCCAAGGTTTAATTTGACCATTTCGTGCATCTCTCATTTCCTGAAGTTGAAATGCAAAATATATTACCGTAAGGGCGGTCCCTATTGCGCCTATACAAGTAAAATAGTCCGTCCAAATTTTGATATCAAAATCTGCGTGCCGGTTAAAATTTTTATGTTCTCCCTGAATGAAAATCAATGAGATGCAGATAAACAACATAACCCCAATCCATCCTGTTGTTTTAGTCGTTAGTTTCATTTTCTTCTTCTATGTCTTTTTGAGGATTGAATAGAATCTAATAATTTTTTATACCCGATTGTGTCGAACGTTCTAACCTTGTTAACCTGAGTGAAAATATAACGCTGAGTTGAATCTGATGTTCTTTCTACTTTATAGGTTATTCCATAGTCTTTTTTTATAAATTGCAAGGCAGATTCCATTTGGTCGTATTTTTTGGGGCTGTATTTATTAAACAAATCGTTGTAATTTTCTATCAAGGAGTTATATTTCTTTATCAATGTTATTCGGTTCTTTTCTGTAGAGTCAAACTTCGATTTAAGGGTATTGAATGCTTTTTCATAGCTACCAGATAAGGCTTTGTAATAATTCCTCGAATTCAGCCAGCTATTTGCAGAATCAAGCATTTGGTCCGAGTTTAGCTTCTGCTTTCCTAACGTATATGAACTACTGATTGTTTGTGTTATCTTTACCGTGTCATTATTATATACCGTGTCTTTTAGGAATAATGTGTCTCGTTGGTTGAAAAAATTATTTAACTTTTTGGAAGCCCCACTATGTATAAACAACTGAACCAGATTCAAGAATAAAGAAATCGTGGCAATTAACACAATAATCAGCTGTACTTTTTTACTTTTCATAATTAGCCTCCTTTGTTGTATCCTTTAGGAACTTGTTATTTGAATCAATTATGGTGTCTCTAATAATGTGTGTTATTATTCGCTCTGTGATCTGCGGAGCTGGTTGCGAACTTATACCTCCCGACTAAAAACCAATACTAAATCCAAAAACCAATAATCCCATACACGCTCCTCCAACCTTCCATATTACGGTAATCCAATTGTCATTAAAGTATTCCTTCAAGATAGCTCTTTCAATTGTCAATTTCTTCTTTGGAGGAGAATCGGCGTTTTTGTAGTTTTCGTCATCCATAAGCAATATTTGAATAACAAAAATAGGTAATCTGAGGGAATATCTTTTTGTCTATTTCATCAATGCCCTCAAGATCCAACCTTTAATGTATTTTTCCAGCTAGCTGCTTATATCGTATTCAACCATCCGTTTTCAAAATCCTCCAATTTCTCATTGCCTTTACCCAGGGCAATGTATCTGGCAATCTGAAGACCAGTTACTGCAGTAAGGAGGTTCTTAGTATTGCCTTTATGTGCATTATAAGCCAAGACCGCAGATAGAGTCTTTGGCCCGGCGATACCATCCGCCTTGAGATCAAAATAATAGGACGCTCGCCTGTTCAGTACATTAAATGACCGCTGCAGGAAAGCAATAGCCCAAAATTTACCCATATTGACTGAAATCCGGAAGATCTTCTCTGCCAGCGCCTGATGCGGAAATTGATCCAGGCTGGCATAATCCCGGGCCTTTTTCATCCAATAAGGCCTAGCAAGGTCTGCGAGCTGATCAAATGGCAGATTGTTCGGATACCCAATTTTCCCTTTGTATTGGTCAACTATGGCCCAGCCTGGCCAATCTAAATCATTTTTTCTGGTAAGGCCCCAGACGGTTTCCCCTCCAGAATCATTTTTATCATTTACCTTCCATCTGGATGATCACCTTCTGGAAGGCCTGGTTAAAGTCGGTTATTTCTTGAGTATTTTGTTTTTAAGCCATTTCCAGATCTTTCCGCGGTTGAATAAGGCTAGCAGCATTATGATCACTCCGGATATGATCAAGCCGATTTTGATTCATGCTGGTGATCGATTAACTTCCTTGACTGTGCCCTGGTTCTTATTCTTTGATTCCCAGTCCTGGTTTACATTGCCATTCTGTTTTTGATAGGCGATACCCTTTTGTTCCTCCTGGCCACTGGAATCCTCTGTAGGGTGATATTCCTCAGGAGTTGCATTCATAATAACTAACTGCTTGAGGCTATTGGTTAACAGATCTATGCTTGTAGATAAGGTACCGATTATATTCCTTATGCTATCCAGGATAGGAACCACTAATGGCTTACCCTTATCCATGAATATCTTGAGCTGGTCCAGATCGGTGGACCCCTCCCCCTTGATTGTTCTGCCTGAGCGGATAATATCGGTCGACTCAATTACCCTTAGGGTGGTTTTGCGACTAGTGTCGATATTGGTCTCAGTGGTACCTGCACCGTCTTTATTGGATTTGGATAACAATTGATTCTTTAAGCCTGAAAACCTTCTTGGCCACATTGCAGGATCCGAACAATAAAAGCATTGTAAATATTAGATACCTCATTGTACGACCTTTAATATGTGATTGGTGGACTGCCTCAGGCTGTCAATTGATAACTGAAGTTGATGTAGGGCCGCCAGAGCGTTCTCCTTTGGAGCCTCATTTACAGGTTTTGCTTCGTTTGAACTGCCTCCGAATATCATGATGAGGCAGAAAACTGTTATTATCTGTTTCATTTTTATCCTCCTTTTCGGTTTGTTTATTAATCTGTTGTACAGCAGCTTTAACTGTTGCAGCGGTAGTATCCACCTGGTCCTTTACATCCTTCACTTGTTGTTGGATTGGGCGAATCTCCTGGATCATGCGCTCATACAGATCATCTTGCATTTTTACTATTTGATCGGAGCGCTTATTGGAAAGCCAAATAAAATATATCAGAAAACCGAGCGTAACTAGGATGATGTAACTCTTAGGGTCCTTGCCGAGCATTTTCCAGGATGTTACAGTCAACCATCCTACACCTTTCTTCTCATTAAGATCATTTATATCTATTGGTGGTGGCATGTGATGTGGTTTAAAGATTCTCTTCTTTCTTATCAATATTATTCGGGTCAATATTTTCTATGTATTCGTTTTCTTCTACTTATCCAATAATGTGTCGCCACAATGATCTTCATGGTAATACCTGAATACCGACTCTTTCATGTAGTTGCCCGTAATTTCTATATTATATTTTTTGAGCAATTTCCCTAATTCAGTAAAGAATTCTTTTTCCATAATATATTTTTTAAGCGGACACTTCTGGCCGCTCTTAATTAATTTATTCTGTATATGAAAGTAACTTGTCACATACTAGCCTAATAGAGCGCCAATTACTTTATATCCTTCCCAAGTCGGGTGTAAATCATCAATTGTCAAACCTAGATCGGGGTTAACGGTTACAAGATTATTGGAAAATCCCTTCTGCAACAATACCGTAAACTTTAAAGGCATTGGCTTTGAAGTATTTTAGAATAATCCTTTCTACGTCTTCATTGCCAGAACCGTATAGCTCAATAAATATGTAAGGATTTGGTTCCAATTTTAGCATTTTTGCCTCACAGGTTCTGATAATATTTACAGCATCATCTAAGCTTACATTTCCTAAATACGCATGATTATCTGTATACTCGCCGAACTCAAAATTATATTGTAAAGCTCTCTGATCCTTTCACTTGTTAAGAAATTGGGATTGATATCGGTTAGTCCAGTAATTACTAGAGTAGCCCTGACAAATTTCTGAATAAACAATGAAAAAATCCAATCCCCGGCAGCAATATGACCTTCATCCAAAATAAAGGGGACGATTGATTGTTTATTTTTTAAAACAACAAAGCTTATCAATGTCTCCTTCATATAACTATTACCCGCCGAGCTATTCGTTGGTTTAGTGGTGTCTTGGTCTTCAACAGTATTTGTCAGTAATAAATTTTTCCCTGCTTTTTCATCTTTATGTACTATTTCTTGAATTAGAATATTTAGAGTAGATGACTGAGTTTGCGAGCCAACAAATGACACCCCTAACGAATGCCGTCCCGCTTTGTACCGCAATTAAACCCGTCTATAGCATTGCGCCTGATGGGTTTAAAAAAATGGTTAAATTGTATTTGTTTCTGTCGTATATAACAAGTATTGATTTGCCGTCATGCACATTCTGATTATGTATTTATCTGAAGCAATTGGGTAATAGTTTACTGAATGGTTATAACTTACAAGATTAATGATTGAACTATCGGAATAAATAAAACTGGGTTGAATGCAGAGTTTGCTGTTATGGTTCAGGGCTTTTAAGAGAAAGGAGGTTATTGAATAAGATTACATAATAGCTAATTAAACCAACTGACGGATTTAAATACCAAAATGCGTTTATATTGAATGCTGGTCAACCTGAATTGGCGCGGTTAACTATCAGACTAGATTTTAATTAAAATAATTGTTTGCGGTTGAATGATTTGTTAAGATTTTGTATTTTTATGCATGTTGAATATGTTAGACGTTAATAATCATATGAGGCTTCCGTACATTCTTCATTTTTTAAAAGAACCGGAAATGGAGAAAAATGTTACAGGCATGATTCCGAAGTGGTGTCATTTTACTATGTCCATAGCACAAGAAGCTATCCATTATCGTTTTCCTAATGTAGATATACTGAGCCAAAGGGTTCGAATACTTCATTTCTTTGTTGACATGATAGAAATAAATTCAGCCTTTCCCTTTCAGTTTAACTTCAGTGTTGATAAAGATCGAATATTTTTATTATTTATGTTAAAAGGTGGCATTGAGTTCAATACCATTGATGGTAATTATATCACGGCCGTTAAGAACAATCATTTCTATTTGTCTCACAACGGACCTGGCATGTTTAAAGCAAAGGTCACTGCCGGTGAACACGTTGCATTTGTCGTAGCTATTAATGTTGGATGGGCAAAAAGCAAATTTAAAGAGTTTTCCAATCTGCGTTCCACAACGAATCAAATGTTTAATTTTTCTCAACAGTATAACATCATGCCGCATTGCCGGATGGACCGACAAGTCCATCAGTGGCTTAGGGAAGTAAACTCGACAAATCAAAAGACCAATAGCGTTGTATTAGAAAGCATCTTGAGGATGTATATAACATTAGCCCTGGAACGATATAATGAACGCTTGACAATGGGCGATGGAGTAATTGCTTATGAAGTGAAAAGATACCTGGATAAAAACTATTCAGATCAGGATCTGGCCTATAATACGCTTGCAGTACTATTTCATACCTCGGAACATACACTTCGTAATCAGTTCAGAGCTGAATACCATGTTACAATACATAATTATTTGACACGGATACGACTGGAAAAGGCTAGATATATGATTGAAGAAGAGAAGAAATCGATTAGTGAGGTCTTTTCTAAAGTTGGGTATAGAACCGAAAATGCTTTCAGGTATGCTTATAATAAGAGTAAAAGTCGTAAGTGATTAAGAAAGAATGATTTGTATTTAAAAATGGGGTGCTTTTTCCAAAAAACGCCAAATATTAGCCGAAATTCGTCAAAATTCTGCCAGATTTTGGTTGTTTATCAATATATCTGTGCTGATCTTTGTTGATGAAATAAGGATATGAATTAACAAAGGTGATTTAAAACTGTGGTGATATAATCTGCGTGAATCCACAGGCAGGGAAAAGGGGACAGTGGTTAAAAATTCGTCCAGCCATAGATAAATGAGGCCTGTTGATAGGACGTAAAGGTTACCGATCATTGTTAATAGCATCACCCTTAAATTTAATATACTGCCAGTCCGAAAGCCGGCCACGATCGTAAGTTTTTCACCGGTATTGACAGGAGAGAACGCATATCTGAAGTGATATGTCAGCTATAGGCAACGAAAATACTTTACTGTAGTCTTTGCCTTATTATGAATTATGAATTTGAACAGATATGGTAGTCCTCAATTAAGTTTTTGAATATGAAAGCGAATGATAAAATAATATTATACCAAAGTGTAGAAAACGATAAAGATTACCAAATAAGTCAGGGGAAAAAAATAGAATGGTTGAAAACGGTCAAATTACTTACTTTTTTACGGGAAATAAATACGCTGACAACCTTTATTGTCACTGCTTCAATGCATGGCCTTGTCCTAAACATGGCCAGAATAGGCGGTCTTTCAAATTTCATTAGGATCGTAAGCAAGTATAAACTCGTCAATAAACCAGGCTTTTTTAAAGTCTCTAAAATAGATCTAAGCTATACAGGAAAATCTGGATTCATCTCGATAAAGGCTCCGGCAATTAGACGTCAATCAAAGCCGGAGCCAGCATGAGAAAGATGGCCTAATGGAAAAGCCATACTAATTACAAAACCTAAAACAAATATACTATGAAACGTATTAAGTTTTTCCTGCCTTTAATTGCAATAATTTTTATTGCGGCAGGAGTATTTGCCATGAAGGCAAAACACAGTTCAGTAAAAGTTGTAAAAAATGTGCATCAGACCACCTATAGGTGGTTCAAGATTACCGGGACGCATGCTGCAGGGGCAATTGTTCCACAATCTGACGCCAACTATTTACAGACCAGTGCAACGCCTCCGCCAGATAAATCTTGCAAAGGGACAACGAATCAGTGTATTTCGGGATTTGATGCCAGTCAGACCACGGCAAGTGGAAGTGGCTATGTTTTAAATGGATCTCAAATGCCTGATCCTTCAGCACCCAATGTGTTGCGAGATTAAACAGTTTATGAATTGCGGCCCCAATTATAATGGGGCCGCGTTATTTTAGTACCCATCGTTTTGCTTGAGAAAAGGATTTCGCTTAATTTCCGTTTCCGGAATTGGATATAAAGCCGCTTCAGGCTTCCAATCAGCCTTACTGGCTTTAAGAACTTCATTTATTCTTCCGGTTCTTTTTAGATTCAACCAACGATGTCCCCATTCGAATGCAAATTCCAGCTGCCATTGTGTTTCAATTTCACTGAGCATTACTGTTTGATTATTTTCAGCTGAAAATGGCGGTAACCCGGCTCTTAATCTGATTTTATTGATATCTGCCTCCGCATCTGAAATATCATTTAAATTGGCTTCTGCTTCTGCTCTGATTAAATACTGTTCAGCTAGTCGCAGAATAACGTAGTTTTCAGGTGTACCGTCATAAATTGTGGGTGTTTTATATTTATAGGGATATGGATATTGACTACCATTCACTGTACTGATGCCCATCCATTGGGATTTTCTCAAATCGTTGCCGGTAAACGTATTAAATAGCGTATTTGAGACTACATAATCAGGAATTACTGACGATGATGACGGAACAAAATAAAAAGCCTCCCAAGTACCGACATAAGGCGAAACTGGAAGAAGAGCCCAAATAGTCTCCTTGCTTTGGGGTAAAAAAACGTCATTTGGAGTCGTCGCAAGACTATATCTACTAGACTCAATGATTTCGGTGGCTTCTGTTTTTGCATCCTTATAATCCCCGGTAAATAGATACACCCTTGCCAGCAAGGCGGTTGCAACGTCCTTGTTTATTCTTACATTTCCTGCTATGCTTAATGGTAAGACTGATTTTGCATATTTTAGATCTTCAATGACCTGGGCATATATTTCGCTTGCAGGTGTTCTGGGTAATATTCTTGTTTGATGATAATCGGTAGTAATGACTAAAGGTACCGGTCCAAAAAAATTAACTAAATAGAAATACATAAAGGCCCTTAAGCACCGCGCTTCCCCTAAAAACTTTTCTTTTTGCTCCTGAGTAAGCCCTGAGCTGTTTTCCACTCCTTCAATACAGGCGTTTCTGTTATAAATATAGGAGTAGGCACCAGCCCACAGCCCACTTACTGAATTGTTTTTAGGTAATACTGCATTGTTATAAAACTGTATATCATCGCCAGTTGCTGTGGGGTATAACTCATCCGCCGACATTCCAGCGTCGATTGTCGTAGTACCTGCGGCAAGGTTAAAGCCTTCGGTCATATTCTCATATATGCCCACTAACGCTGCATTTGCATCCGCGCTGTCCGCAAATACAATTTCTGATGTCAATTCATCTTTTGGTAAACCAATTTTTATTAATTTTTTGCAGGATGAGGCGATGGCAACTATTAATATTGAAGATAAAAATACTATTAAATACTTCTTCATAAGAAATGATTTATAAGGTTAATTGGAGACCCAAGACAAATGTTTTTAATACGGGAACTCCGTATAGACTTTGCGTCTCTGGATCATTGCCCAAATAATTGGTTATTGTGAATAAATTTTGTGCGGCCCCGTAAATCCGTAAACTTTTAAGGGCGGTATGTCGTATGAGTTTGTTAAGGTCATAAGACAGATTGATGGTTTTAAAGCGGATATATGAGGCATCTGAATATCCTGCGCTTGAAACAATGTAATATTCCAGTATAGTCCTGCCAGCATCACCGTAGGATGCAGTAAATTTCTGAAAATCAGAGATGTCTCCTGGTTTTTGCCAGCGGCCTAGTAGCGCTTTGGGAACATTGAATTCCTGCCCTGGAATACCGGAATAGGCCTGCTGAAGATAGTTTATACCCATTTGCTTTTTAAATTCGAGAAAAATATCTAATTGTATTCCTTTGTAAGTGAAAGAGTTCTGAAGTCCGCCATAAAATTTGGGACTCGTGCTACCGATCTTTATATAATCCCCAAAATCGGTTCCAGAGGGGTGCGTTGGCGTACTGGTTAGCTCACCATCTTTGGTCCTGAATTGAAAAAGACCTGTCTGTGGGTTTACACCTGCATAATCAAATCCAAAAATTGTGTTTAAAGGCAGACCAACCTTATAGGTAAGTGCATAGCTGGAGGTTTCAAGACCAGGAAAGGAACGTAATTTGTTTTTGGGAATGGATAGGTTAAAGGAAGTAGACCATCTAAAGTCCTTTTTTCTGATATTTTGTGACTGAACTGTAAATTCTAAGCCCGTATTCTGTACATCGGCGTCCCAATTTTCCGTAACTGATCCAAAACCAGTCTGACTGGGTAGATAATAACTAATTAGCTGATTTCCAGAAATATCCCTAAAAAATGAAGTGCTCAACAAAATTTTGTCTTGTAGAAACCCTAACTCTAGCCCCAATTCAGTCTTTTTGGTAGAGGCCCACACAAGTAAAGGATTATAAAGGTTCTGCGGAAGGTAACCGATTTTGTTACCATATGGATAAGGCGTAGTGGCCCATCTTGATATATACTGATAATCGCCGATCCCGTCACCGCCTGTCAAACCATAACTGGCCCGTAGCTTTCCATAACTAAGCCAGGACAGGTTTTCCTTGATGTACCTTTCTTCTGCAAACAACCAACCGGCGCCAATAGATCCAAAATTGCCGAACTGTTTACCCGGGCCAAATCTACTTGATCCGTCTCTTCGGCCATTTAAATTAATGATATATTTGTTTTGATATATATAATTGATTCGCCCGAATATTGCTGCATACCTGTATTCGCTATATTTATCCCCAGCGCTTACATATGGTGCAGCATTTATGGATTCTATGAGATCGTCGTTGGTGTAACCTGTTCCAATCATCCGTGTTGTAGCATTTGTGTTATACTGAATGCTGGATCCGGCAAGGATATTCAACACTCCAGCAGCGATTTTTTTCTTATATTCAGCCTGTGGTTCTATTATCCACGTCATAAAGTTGTTGGTTCCAAAATCGGCACTGGGGGTTAAGCCCTGGAATGGGTTTAGCGCAGCACTAGGGCTTCCTGAATATTCTTTGCTTAAAAGCGTGTTATAGCCAAGGCTGGTTCGAAAAGAAAGGTCATTTTTGATTTTATAGCTGACTTGAAGATTACTATTTAGCATATTGCTTTGTAGATAATAGTTCTTTCTAAGATAGGCAATTGGATTATCCCCCATGCCTAAGTTAAAAGACAATCCCTTATAGCTCCAGATGAGGTTATTATTTTTATCTACTAAATCTGGGAAATTTGGTTCGAGTTGATACGCTTTAAGAAGATTGGGACTGCCCGGTGAATTGTTCTTATCGTAGGCGAAGCTGGAAGAAAAGTCGATATTGAATTTTTTGTTTGTTGAATTGTGGTGCAAGTTGATGGCAAAGCTGGCCCTGTTTTCGGCAAAATCGCCGGGATAAATATATGTATTTCGGTTATATCCAGCTGCTATGCGAAAGGTCGTATTTGCATTTCCTCCAGAAAGTGCACTGTTTATCATCGTATTATGAGCCGTATTTCCGAGGAAATAATCCTTCCAGTCGGTATATTTTGTGGTATCAAAAGCAAGCAGATCAGGCGCATAACTCGGATCCCAAAAAGTTGTAAGGTTTGGAGTGATACCATCATTTTGCATGGCTTCTCGTCTCATTGTAAGGTACTCTCTTGTGTTCATCATGGGCATCGTTTTTCCAATCAGGCTTGCCCCATTACTTACATTCAGGCTAAAGTCTGTTTTTCCTGCTTGTCCTCTTTTGGTCGTTATTAAAATGACTCCATTCCCGCCACGTGATCCATATATCGCCGTTGCATCGGCGTCTCGCAACACTTCAATACTTTCGATATCGGATGGATTAATGCTGTTAAAAGGACTCGAACCACCATAGTTATTATTAAGCTGCATACCCGCTCCTGGACTTCCTACACTGTGCATCTGATTAATATTGACGTTTTGAGGCGCATAGGGTACTCCGTCAATAACAAAAAGTGGGTTATCAATAGGTAAGGGTAGCCCGTTAATTTTGGAGGCAAGTGTGTTTTGCCCTCTTATCTGGGCAGTAAAGGAAGAACCTGGAAGACCGCTGGAAGCTGTAACTACTAAACCCGGAACGCGTCCTTGCAAGGCTGCTAAGGGGTTTGAAATGGGCTGTCTTTCAATTTCCTTTGCGGTGATCTTACTTACAGAGCCTACATTGTATCGCTGTGTGGTTGTACCATAAGCGATTACTTGCACTTCATCGAGAGAACTTACGCTTTGCCTTAATACGGCATGAATTGTTTTTTGAAGATTCGGAGTCATTTCAAGGGTATAATAGCCCGTTGCAAAAAATTGTAATACCTTGTTTGAGGGGGTTATTTTTATGCTGAATCTTCCCGCTGCATTCGTTAATGTCTTTTGTTTTGTCCCTTTTACAGCAACAGTAACATTTTCAATGGGAGTCTTTGTGCTATCGGTTACAATGCCCGTTACCGTTTGACAATATATCATCGCGGGAAAAAGCACTGTTATGATGGTGTATATAATATGTTTCATTTAATCTATTTATTTTCTATCTTTAATAATAACGACTGGGATTTTGCGATTCTCTTTTACAAGGGAAAGCCCCTGACTTGCCAGGCTTGACTGAAGTTGAGCGATGTCCCGTAGGTTTGCCGGAAGGGACAATGTAACGGGTACGTCTATTCCGGTTTCATCGATAAAGGGTTCATTATAACGCCTATCCAACTCATGTATTAATGATGGCAATGGATAGTTATTAAAGTATATGGGCAAACCGGAATGGTCATACAAATTGGTCTCTCTTTTTAACTCCTTGGGAAAAGTAGTGGTTTTACTTGTATCCGTTGCCCTTAATATCCAACAGCCTATTTCCTTTTTCGTTCGGATTATCCCGTAACCAAAATACCGGTCAAGGTCAGATCTTAGAATCTCCATGGCCTTATGCTGAGCGCAATAAGGAAAGGAAGATTCGTAATTGAATACGTTTTGTTTACGCCACCTATAAGAAGAGCTGTCTTGGGATAAACGTGAAGGTTTGGTGACTTCTAGGACAATTTGGGAGGGTGTGAAATTTGCCATAAATGGATAGGCAAAACGGTATATATCCATAACAGAGCAACTGACTAGTGATATCCTGTTTACCTGTCCCTGATCATTCACATTTTTGAATATCCTGAATTTTAATCCGTCAACAAAGGGCGTTAATACGGATTTATAAATAAAAGTGGGAGGATTACCGCCGTTGCCATTTTCAAATAAAGGCTTTGTTGGATCATAGGGGACGGTAGGCGTTATGGATGCAGTGACTTTCTGTCCACGAATGGCCATTTCGATATTTCGCTCCGTGATACCGTCAGCATCCGTAATCGCCACAACTTTGTTATCCTTTATCCAGGCATAATACGGAACACCGTGGTGAGGAAAGGCCTTCTTTAAAACAGTATCTTCCACAATGGAAGTAAAATGATAGGCGGCTTTTCTTTTGGACAGAAACTGATTCACCTTTTCAAAGGGGTCGCCAGTTGATTTAGCATTTACCAGTATAACCTCAAGATCCTTTTGATTTTGTTGTTGTAACGAGTAAAGGGTAGGGAATTTTCCTATGCAGGTCGAGCACCAGGTTGACCAAAAGTCAAGAATAATTAGTTTGTCATTGTATTTTGACAGGTTTAGATTAGTTTTTGAACCAGATTGATCTATTGATAACATTGGAGTACTCCATAAAAATTGTGGTACCGAATCTCCGGTTTTTAACGGTTGGACTTTCTGCGAGAACAAGCTTGTTATAAGCATGGCTCCGCCCATTAAGCATAATAGCTTTTTCATTTTTGTAATAATTATAACGTGGTAAATAAATTGCAAAAACTTGCCAAACAGGTGGTAACAAGGCAAGTACATGAATACCCGTCCACCATGTCCAGCATTAGCTAGATTGGACTCTTAGGCTTGGAAGAATAAAGTTGCCTAAAAGCAATAAGGCATGACAAAAAGGTTGCTACTGAATTAAAATAATAATCAGTGGGGAATTCAATGTTTGATCGACTAATTGACTTGCATCTTGAAGAAAACATTATCCTGAACGTTTGGATGAGCTCGGGGTAAGTTATTTTTTAATAATAAATGCCTTCAACGGCCGCAAAAAAACAGCGTGGGACATTACTTACCGCCTTGAGGCCGTCGGAGGCCCAACACACAGATAAGTAAGCCCACGCCTTAACGTGGGCACTCAACTTATCCTCTCGTGTGTTTGAAATTTCCGACGTTTCAGGGTGAGACTCAAAGTGAATGCGTTCAATATCTTTATATTAAGCGCAATATTACTATTTTTAAGCTATATTTTAATTATTTAAACTGAAATAATTAGTTTTTTTACTCTTTCAAAATTATTTAACTTTGGATGAATATAAAATACTAATATTGCATAATTTATTTGTAAAACAAGGATTTTAATCATGGGTACAAGCACTTTAAAAATTTTACGGGAAGTAAATGACTATACACAGGGATTTGTTGCCGAAGATATTTTGGGTATAAGTCAAGGAACTTATGCAAGGCTGGAACAAACTCCCGAAAAAATTACTGGAGAACAAGCCCAAAAACTCTCTGAATTATATGGGGTAAGTATAGCAAATTTATTATCTGAAGTATCGCCTGTAATAACTTTCAAGGAAAATTCAATTTCCGGTAATACCAACGCCAATGGATATGTTCAGATTCAAACTATTACCAATAAAGAAAGTGAAATTATCTCACTTAAAGAAGAGATTGTGTATCTTCGGAAACAAAATGAAGAATTTCTAAAAATTATTTCAGATAAAATGCAGGCGAAATAAAAAATATATACCGTAGCTTCTTTATAGCTACATTTAGTGTTCCTGGACATTGTAAATTATGGGAATATTCTTCACTTTGATATCCATATGTTGACAGTAAGATGGGGAAAAATGACAATACCAAAAATGAGCATAACCGAAAAACTTATTGCCACTTACTTATTTTCCAACTCCGACCTATCTAATAATTGCCACCTTGTCTTTTTCTATAAGGAACTTCTTCGTATATTTCATTACCCAAAATTCAATATTTTCAATTATAAATACCAAATAATCAATCAAGTCAACGACCAACAGTGATTGTTCGTCTTATTTGATTTCACATTCTTATTAGTAGCCGCAACGCTAGCCTGGCTTTAATCTAATCCATTTTCTTTTTCTGCCCGCTTTTCTTATTTTAAATTTGTTAATAGAAGTCATAAAATAATCAACCAGTAAGATTGTGTGTTATAAAATATAACAAGAAATCTTCATACTTTGATGGTGCTATGATAGTGAAAGATTCACCAAGAAATGCAAACATAAAAGTACGAGCCTTTCACTTATCATCCTTGTACTTATTGAAATTTCCTACGTTTCGCTAACAAGACTCAAAAGTGAATAGCTTATGATTTTTCTACTATTTCAAAACAAAAGTAACGATTTGGTTGAATTCGACCAAAATATTTTTTGTGACTGTATGCATCTTTATAAACTAATGCAAAAGGAACAAAAACATAAATTTTTAACGGAGTTCGGGATTTATTTGAAAACTAGGAGAGAAAAGATATTGAAAGAAAAGAATCTCTTGCAGTTTTCTTATTCATCGAATCTTGATAACAGCAAATTGGCTAAGATAGAAAAGGGAGAGGTTGATATTCAAATCAGTACATTGATTGAACTTGCAAAAGCTTATAAGCTTTCAGACAAAGCTATATTGGGATTTAAATTCCCTATTGATGAGTAATTTAAAAGTATAACTGCGTGGCTGGCTTTCACTTACTCACATTCCAGTAATAAAGTTTGAAATCTAAGTGTGTGGAATGCTACAATAACAAGCAACTAATTGAGCTAGCAAAGAAGTGATCAAAGATCACTTGGTCAAACATAAATTTTAAATGAACTTCGTTATAACAATTAATTTCAAAATCTGCCGATATGAATAGAAAACAGGCACTTAAATTATTGGGTTTAGGTACTGCCATGGGTATGATTTCTGGTCCCGCCCTC
>Ga0164242_10004892_pt1 | contig 14966 bp, 17 predicted proteins | sample OricomgcompostMG_FD_108783 | JGI IMG/M metagenome (GOLD analysis project Ga0164242, IMG submission 108783) | Miracle-Growth compost microbial communities from Emeryville, California, USA - Original compost - Miracle growth compost (MG) ... | reverse complement strand
ACGCCCCCCCCCCCCCCCCCCCCCGGTCCTCGGCAGGATTGGTGCCTCGAACTCTTTAGTCCTCCAGAAGACGGTTGAGAAAAAGCGTGGCATGCCGCCGTTTGAGGGGACACTGGCAGTTCCCGGGGGTTGGTTCGGCCTTCTCGTCGGCCACCGGGGCGCTCAGCGGTTTACGTGCAGAGACAACATAGCTAGTCGCCACCATGGCTTTTAGTAAAAAGTAGCTTGCATCGTCGTAGATCTCGAGCGTGCAACGCTGGGAAGGAGGAGAAGGGAACTCCGGGAGAACAAAGGAAAATGGAAAAGACGACATACGCTGGAGAGTAAGCCTTGATCGTGGGATCCCTCAGGTCCGTCTTAACTTGACGGAACAAGGTATCTACCATGCCCTCGCTCCACCCTAGGCCCCTCATGAGCAACCCCTTGCACTGCGCCTCGAGCAGCCGGCCCTCCTCGAACTGCCGCCGGTACAGCCTCGCGACCTCCCTCTCCAGCCTGTCCCGTTCGCCCAGCTCCTCGTCCGGCCTACCTGGCGCCACGGAATCCGGGTTCACGGGGCACCGCGTCCTAGCCACGACTACCTCCACGAACCCCGCCTTCTCCAGCGTGGACCCGAGACCGGTCAGCGTGTCTCCAGAGGGACGGGGGCGGTCACAGTCGTCAATGCCGTTGCCACCGCGGCTGCGTTCCTGTCGGGCCGCGTCCCGCTGGCGGCGATGGACCTCCTCTATGGCGGTGCCGGCCAGAGAGCCGTTGTCGGCGATGACGCGGCCGAACTCGTGGATCTCAAGCCGCCCGCCGGGCACGAGGCTGTCGCGACATTGCTCGAAGAATCTGGGGAGATCCGCGATGGATTGCACCGCTGAGCGAATGTGGATGAGGGTGTACTTGCCTAGGTGGTCCCGGTCGAAGGTGCAGAACGGGGCGTCGAAGTTCCCGGCCACGCAAGAGAGGTTGGGAGGGCAGCTGTGTTTCCCCGGAGGAGACCGCGTGAGCCAGGCAGGATTTTTTCTTGCGGCGTAATAGGGGAGGCTAAACTTACATGATGCGTGACGGGACGCATAGGTCGACCCCCAAGACTCTGGCTTTTGGGTAATTCCTGGCTAGAACGGGGGGCGGAATGGTAAATAAGAATAAGAGGTAGGTCGGGCCACTAAGTATGCGGATGTTACGTACCGACATCAAAGGCCCATTCCCCGTTTCCGAAACCGACATTCAGGATCGCAGTCGGCTCTTCCCCTATGTCGATCGTTCGTGGTTCCCCGGCAAATTCCACCTCAGCTTTTGCTTCGAGGTATCTTGCTGGTTTCCCATCGAGGATGCGGTTCCACATCATGTGGTTCAGCGCTTGGGTCCCGTGAGCTCTAGAATGGAGGAACTGTTTAAAGGGGGGGTTGCTCCTACCACTACGTCGTAGAGCCATCTGTTCCTTGTTAGTTACAAAACCCGGAGCAGCGAGGTAAACATTCGGGTAACATACCACGTCACGAAGATTGTTGTACTCTAACTCCAAAATTAACTATAGTTCATAACATGAAAAGATCTTGCATTAGACCTTACCCCCCGTGTACCATTTGGAGTACGTAGTCCAGTCATCCACCACGCCCATTCCAATGTGCGAATTGCTTGGAAATGCGTTAGCTAAGGCTCCGCTCAGGACGTGACAGAATATACCGATCATTCATAATGTCTTCGGGCACAAGAGAAGGCCTCGTTGGCTCCGGCAGCGAGCGTAGGGGGGCAGATGATTCTCCAGCTGGCTCCAACGACCGTAGGGTCGCAGCCGATCGTCGAGTTGGCTCCGGCAACAAGCGTAGGGTTGTAGCCGATCGTCGAGTTGGCTCTGGCAACAAGTGCAGGGCATGTTCGGGGAATCTACAGTCGGATCTCGCCACACGAGTTCTCTTCTGAATGCCCGAAGGCTTCGAAACGGCACCCATTTTAGGTGAGGGGTTGAGTGAGAGAGCTCAAGATTACGCAACAGTCTTGGATCTCCAAAGGTGCGGAGGGGAACGAGGCCGGAGGTAACGAAAGAGAGATGTGCCTAGGGACAAGCTCGGGAAACCTAGCCTACCTCAACGGTTCACTTATGTACGGTGAGCGATTGCTTGTTGACCGTCAAACAAGAACGCCCAAAAGCCAGCACCCCCCCAATCGCCATTGGACCTGGACCCAGTCCTTCACAGATCTCACAATATCCTCTACGCCTCGAGTCTTCGGCTAAGGCAGCCAAAGATAGAACCACATGATACGGCCACTTGGCGGAACTCCCCGAGGGGGGGCGCCGGGAAGAAGCTCTCCTTTTGAGTACCAATCATAGATCTCATACTCTCAACCTCCAAATTCCCGAGGCAGGACGCGTCCAAGGATCCAGGTTGTTGCCAAAGACAATATCAAGACTCTGCGGAGGATTGCCCAAGAAAAACAAATATTAGGTCTGGGGATGGGCGAAGGAGTGAGACAAGCATGGTGTTGGAACCTGAAAGCCTGGAAGCCCCTCCCCAGACTTCCGTTTCCGTGCGGCGGCAGCAAGATGGTGTGGAGAACGGACACTTGACCGCTGGTCGCTATATGTTGGAGCAAGTCGCATCCCCGGACGGAAGATGATAGCAGGAGCGCCGCCAAGAGGGGTAGCGAGAAGAAGCACTGAGAGGAAAAAGAAGCAAAAAAGCAAAGATGCATAATGCGAGAGATCGGGAAACGGGATAGCTTCTGAGAAGGGCTGGGCTGAGACTCTCTGATGTAGGTAAGAAAGAAGACGCGTGGCGCATGTGTATATGCGTGTGACATGGCTGCTCACGCCCTCGATCCCAGGCATGAACCAAGTTGGCGCAACATCTCGAGGTGTGATATCGTTTCGCTCTCAAAAGGTGCTGAGATGCTTCAAATGTGGGCGTCGAGGAACGAGGGGTGGTTGCACAAGAACCAGGGAACCAGGTGGGGATAGACATGGCTGCAGTGCATGGGTAAGGGGCCTGGTAAGCCCCACAACCTCGCCGATTTACGTACCTCCGTACTGTACAAAGGTGGTAGTACAAGGTGGTAAGCACTGCCCTCCATGGCCAACCTCTTGCATCATTCAAGCCATCAGATTAGGAGGCACCTGTGGGTTTTATATGCATCAACCCAACCCTCATTCCTCGAAAAGAAAGTACCCAACTTCGGGCGCCAAGCCAGAGGTGCACGCCAAGCGAGAGGCGCGCTGCCTTGACCACGTCTTGCTCTCAGACAAGACGACCACTACGACCACCGCGACCACTACGACCAATAGTGCGCCAGCGAATCTAAGCCTCCGCGCATTCCAGACCTCAATCGATCAAATCAACCACTTCAGGATCGAACCACTTCAAGATCGAAGCACTTCAAGATCGCCGGGCGCAAAGATCGATCGCCGTCGATCGCAAGAGCCTAGGGCTGTCTCTTCTCTCGTATTCTCCCCCTCCTCCTTCTCATCCCCTCATCCCACACCGGTTCCCAAGATGGCCGAACGCATCCCCGCCCACCAGCCCCCCATTCTAGTGCCGACGCCGACCCACGGCCCGGGCGGCAGCTTCACCGTGGCGTGCGGGACGCGCATCGCTGCCACTCCCGCCACCTGCTTGGCAGTCATCCTTGATGCCGCCTCCTATCCGCGGTGGAACCGGTTTTGCCGCTCGTGCAACATCGACGCCGGTGGCGGCGATGAGGGGACACTAGCACCAGGCACGCAGTTCACCTTTGACGTTCACATGGACCTCGACGAGGAGGTCGACGATGGAGACGACGGGGAGGAGGCGGGGGGGCAGACAAGCGGCAGGGACATCAGGGGTCGGGCTACGAAGCTTGAAATTAGTAAGCTCGATGCGATTGGTGACCGCGAGGAGGAAGGAGGGGATGACGACGACGACGGCTACGCCTTCGCTGCACCTTCGCTGGTGCTAGGGGATAGCGCGGTAGCAGCGAGAGGAAGAAAGGGGTGGCGCGTGGCCTGGAAGACCCGCGGCATGCCGGGCATGTTACTGCGGTCCGAGCGAGTGCAGGACTTTCTCGGGACCGAGGACGGCCATGAGACCGACTACGTCTGCTGGGAGACCTTTTACGGCTTGCTCGCGCCGATCGTCAGGTTGGCTGTCGGGGCAAAGCTTGAGAACGGATTTGGGGCTTGGATGGACGATCTGAAGGCTAGGGCCGAGATCTTGGAGGGAAGGAGAGGGGAAGGAGGGGACAGGGAGGATGAAGGGACGCAAGGGAGCGAGTAGCGGATAACTTTAAAGATGGTGTGTAAGGCTGGCTTCGGTGTTTTCGGAGTGCGAAATATGGCTTGGATGGCGTCGAAGTGGGAAGGGGCCATCATTGGGCTTGCGCTGCGTTGCTTCTTTTATACCTGTATATAGATAGGAATGACACATAATTCTATCCGCATCTGAGACACGTACGATAGCCTGTCCTCCATACGAGCCTAGATCTTGGCCCCTCACTTCGAGATGGTGGGTTGGCCCTCAAAGTAGACACTGGTGGGCTGCTCGGTAATTCCAAACACTGACGCCGTCTTTTTTAGCCCGGCGTGCGCTGCACATGTCTCGTCATAGTACCTCATGTCCTCGAGCGTCTCGAACTCCATCTTAAGCGCCACGGTGTATCCTTTTGACCGGTCGTCGGGGAGAGCCTTGCCGGCGCAGATGTAGGGAATGTAAGGTTTGCCATCCTGGGCGGAGGTTTCAAGTAAGATCAGCAAAAGGAAAAACGAAACGAAGAAAAAAAGAGCTGCGAAAGGGTTGTTGATGTGCTGGGGGAATATGTAAGGGGTAAACGAACTTTGGCTTGGTCTTTTGCCATCACCTTGACAGCCTCTAGTAGCTTCTGTTGGTTCTCGGGATCTGGGAGCTTGAACAAGGTTATGCGGTGGATCCGGGTAGCCATCTTTGATATTCGATCTAATTGGTACGTAGGTAGTCTGTTTAACTTGGAGAAGAGGGGGGCAAATGATCGCAGTGTAGATTGTTGACCAGCGTTATGTCGAACTGCTTCAACAATAGAACGGCTCATGCAGCGAATTTATATACCTTCCGCAACGGAACGGTGCCCGAATTGCCCACGTTCTTGACTTGCCCACAAACTCCCGACGATAACTAGCACGTACTACGGAGCCGTGGACCGAGGGTGCAGGCCGTTTTGTCAGCGAAATCCCGGCGCTAGGTAATTCTCCCCTAACAATACTAGAGAGCCAAGCTGTGGTGGAACCAAAGAACCTCCCCCGCATACCTCGGAGAATCTCTTTCCCTGCTTCTTAAGGCTCTAGGTGATGAAAAGCCAGGGTTTTGTCCTCTCTTTTGCAGTCTACGGGGGGTTGGGGCTGAGATAGATGCTCGGCAGCTTACTCCGTATCATCCGCCGGCTTGTCTCGTCAGGGGGGCCGGCTGGAGAGCAGCTATTTCCATGGCGACGCCATCTCATGTGATTTCGAGGAACCAAAAGTTGTTCCTATTCTACTGCTTACATGAAACAATCACCCTTAGTTGCTTAATCAAAGCAACCATCTTTGAATGCAGATAGGTAGAATCCTCTTGTCTCGCAGTGGAGTGCGTTGCGAACTCGTCCGGACACCCCTTCGGAAAACCGGCCGGAAAACCCGAACATGAATGGATACGGTCCCCCTTCCGGCCAACCCTACCTAACCAAATGACCAACACGCCGAGGTGTGAATAGGACAGAAAAAGAAGTCTCATGAAGCTAACTTTGTGAGAAATCCCTACTATGGCTATCAGTGCCTCACATGTCGTTGTAGATAATAACTCTCGGCAATTGCTTCCCACAAACCATCCATGTCCACGCCGCGCTCGGTGCATAGCCCGTAAGGGTTGAATACGAGTGGCCATAATCTGCCCTCTCGAACAAGCTCTCGTCAGCCTTCTTCATCTCCGCCATCTTCTCCGGTGTGGCGAAGGCTAAGAAATGATCCCTCTGAGGTCCAGGGGAAAACGCCCTGCTTAAAGCGTTAGCAACGACGAGTGGGGCCAGTATGTACAAGGGAGAGTTGTAACCCACAATGCGTTCCCCAGGACCCCATGGCATATACTTGGTTCCTTTCGTAAGAGTCCCTCCTTCCAGATGAGCTCCCGTCCCTTCTTGATACATTCGTCAATCTTATCCTGCAAGGACGGGAAGAACGGACGAAGGGATAGGAGGGATGTGATGAAACCTGGTGCTCCGTGGCAGAATTGTACCAATTCTCCGTTGGTACGTCCTTCGGCAGATGGCCAGTTCCCGCTTGGGAATTGTTGGTCAAGCAACCTTCCGAGCTGCTCCTCGAGCCGTGGAGCGAGCGGCGGCGTGGTAATAACAAGCTGGGTGATGATACCAATGTCCCCATGCACAGAGCCCAGATATCGAACCCCGTGCCATGTCCAGTTCGGACCCTTCTCCATGATCTTGTTGGTCACCATGACGATAGAGCGCTCGACGAGCGGTGCGCTGTTGGGTACCCAGTGCCGGATCATACGCAACAGGTACAGCGTCCCGGCGCGGCCATGCAGCATCTCCTCCGGATACTCATCCGAGAGGAAACGGGACGTATGAGAGACAAAGTTCCGGACGTGGGATAGGTCCTTGGAGACGCTGGCGCGCACAGCCTCAAAGGCAAGTCTTTCATCAAAAATACCACAACCCTTGGACTTGAGCTCGGAATGGTGTCGATTGCCTCGGATGTATTCCTTAGCCCAGCTGAGGCATGTTTGCCCGGCTATTAGGAGTTTGGGGTGCTCGACGGAGACGTGGAGGAAGAGGTAGGCTATTCCCGTTGGACCACTCCAAACGCCCCGGAGGACCTCTATGGGATATTCATCTTGAGGGCCATAGTTGGTGACAATGTCCTCCAGCGCCGCTTTGAGGTGGTTTCCGGTGTTGCTTATGTTGAGCAAGCGAGGGAAGTCATTGGCGATAAACCTGAGCTCCATCTCTCTTCTTAGAGTATGAGCCTCGGCTCAGCTTCTAGTTTTGGCGATTGGGACGAGGTACGGGCTGCGCTGGCGGTGAGCAAGAAGTTCATGGTCCAGTCACCTAGCGGCCCGGCCAAGCTTGTCGGGGCTAGCAAATAGTCGTGTCTAGCGTTTACAAACTATAAACCGGCACTTGTCGTCACCCCTTGAGGTAGGAGGGGTTGACCTCGAACGGGAAGCTGTGAGGAGATCGAATCCAGACGGGAGATCCCCAGCCACGCACCAGCCACATCACATGCTGTGGCTCGCACGCCGTGATGAGGTACCTGTGACGAGGTACCTATGACGACATTGGAATCAACAACAGCATGAGACCGCGACATGGGGTCGCCCATCGTGATGTCGACGTGGGGTGGCGCATTGTGATGCGATAAATTGTCGACCAACTTTCTTCATCTCGAAATTAAAACATCGCTCCGACTGTATACCGCATCTGTTCAACTATCGCGACCTTAGTATATGCCCTGCTATTTGGACGAAGAAGCTGAACACGTCCACAATGTCGAGTGGGTTAGTTGATTCGGTGCGGGCCAAGGCCCAAGAAGTCACGTTAGTAAACACCGGCGAGGAAGATACCATTATGGCTCTCAAACTGATACCCCAACCAGGAGGGAGGACTTTAACAAGGCCAAGGTCCTCTTTAGGGATGCGACTCGAAGCGGCTCCTTCTTGTACCCCATCAAGGGCATCTTCTATTTCGCCTCCCACAGGTCTCTCTGGAGCCCCTTCCTCTCAAAGCTTGTCCCGACCTTGAGTCTCTCGGTTGGAGTTGTGACTTCCATGTTCTTCTTCACCTATATCCCGCAGCTCACCGTCCTGGTCTTCGTAAATGGACCCTTGGCCGTGTTTACCACGGTCCTGTTGATTCTCAATGAGAGCTCGACTATTGTGTCTTTCATCTCGAAGAACTTCTTCCTCCAGGATGCCCTACTTGACACCTTCGACGGCACCCTTGTGGCAAGGAATGCAACCAACATCGTAAGAGAGGGACGACAGCTCAAGTCAGGCGGTGATCCCATCCAGAGGCTGGGGAAGGTCCTCAAGAATCCCTTCGATCGCTTTAGCCTCAAGGGAATTGTCCGATACGTCATCTATCTGCCGTTGAATTTCATCCCAGGTAACCCCCCCCCCCACCACCATTGCCATTATCGTTCTTGTCAATCCACGATTCTAACATGATCTGGTATAGTGGTGGGCACTGTGATTTTCATCCTGTTACAAGGTAAGGAGGCCAGTTCCATGTACACATGGTCCCATATTGACATTTAGAAGGACGGTCAAGAGGTAGAATTGTCCATGATCGGGTGAGTGCTGTCCAACTGATTATATATCCCGATCTGTCACACAAAACTAATGGCATCGGGTAGTACTTCCAACTTAAAGGGTGGTCTTCGTCACAGAAAGCAGAATGGCTACAGGAGCACACTGGAGCGTATAGCGGGTAGGTCTAGACATATTGGTTGCTCTCACCATGTTTGATACTGGGGCAAACAACCCCCTGGAAATGCTACCCTAGAACCGGTCCACCCCGGAGAGCACCCGATTTCGTCAGTACCGCCTTTGCTGACCTTGACCTCCGTACCAGGTTTGGGATAGTCGCAACGCTCCTCGAGCTGGTTCCCTTCGCGTCCTACTTCTTCTCCTTTACAAACACAGGTATGCTTGATCTAGGGCTTGGATGGGACATGGATGCAAGTTGGCTAACATCCCTTCCCCCTCAAAGTGGGTGCCGCCCTGTGGGCTGCCGATATCGAAGGGAAGGGAACGGAAATGACTCCGAGCACGGCACCAGAGCTGCGCGAGGCGGCGAAGAAAGCCGAGTGAAGGAGTGACCGCTGGAAATGACACGGAGTGGTTTTCTTTGCAGATCAATCGCGGAGCGTTGCATCAGTCAAACGGGGTTGCATCTCGATACGAGCGATCCGGCGGCTGTGCGAGTAATGATTGATCACAGTTGATATCGCTCGCACTCTGACAGCGGCAGTATGTTGTGCAACGGTTGAGCGTTCCGGCCCGGGTTTGAGAGTAGGATGCCATTTCTGGCGACGTCACGGAATTGTACTGGTGCCATTCAGTGGGCACTGTTGGTGTTGGTCACGGCGGTGGATTGCTTATACCGTCCAGTATCAGATTTGCTAGGAATCTCCAGCATCCCCTCCAATTTCATCAGCCACCAACGCCGTTGTCATCAAACAGAAACAGCTCGTTGGGAACCTAGATATGCCTTGCTCCGGGGCCCAGTAGTGGAAGAAGCGGAAGGGCCGGAAGTGCAACGCTCCGTTTGCACTCGGCCCTTGGCTAGTAGCTTGCTTGCCAACCGACTACTGTGTACGGAGGTTGTTTGTTTGGGAGGTCTCACAGCCACCCACGGCTCATCACCGAGAACGCCATTCGGGGATGCCCCCGTCATACCGACCCAAGTAGACCAATAGCGCCACTGGAAACACCCTGAAGTATACTGAGACTTCTTCCTCTCCTTGTCTCTCGCTTCAGTCTTTTCCCCCATTCCTAGACCTTTACCTGCAACCTATGCGGCCAACTACCGCTGAAATGTGCCACAGCAAGCTAGAGATAGCTGTCAATCTCGCTGACGGCTACCTGCATGCTGAATCCCCTCACTCCCTCCCGCGGGCAGTGGCATCCTCCTGCATACAGCCTCGATGGAGCCTCCCACCCTGCCGCTGTCAAACGCTGTGCACGATGGTCTTGGACTCGCTACCCCCTGGGCCTAGGCCTGTGCAGCCGCGGTGGCCTTTTTATGCTTCCCGGTAGCCGGCCGCCGTGCAAGCATCACATATCTATCCAGAAACCGTTGAGGAGATAATCGAGGTTGGTGGACCCATTCCAGAGCCCGAAGATATGTCGAACCGATGTTCGTGTTAGCTTCAAGGAGCAGGCACATCTCCGCCACGAGGGCTAGGAAAGGGGAACCAACAGATTCACGGGTAGTTTAACTACCAGGACCTCACATCTGGCAATTTCCGTGTCGTTGGCGGAGCTCCGACTTTGCAGGTTTGCTGTTCGAGGTTGAGTTCTCCTCTCCGAGACCCCCCGAGACTCGAATCATATTGCATCATTCGTCCTCCCACTACCTATTACTAGGTGAAAGAGTGTTTACATAGCCATGCCCTTTGGTAAGAAGTCCATCCTGGTCGTACTTGTCCTCCATGACAGTATACTTCAGCAGGGGGGGGGCAATGTTGGGACCCGGCGAGTGGAGATGCTCCCAACCGGGTGCCAACCGGCTCCCAACCGGCTTCTAGCCGAATTGTATTGAGGCGATTTACCTGAAATCTCACCTCCCTGCTCTTGTCTGACAGATCAGATGGACTCAGGGCCGATAACGGCCAGCCCCTGAGCGACGATGGTATATCTACCCTCATCGGTCGGCCATATCCTTCCTTCAACTCCACATGGGAGGACAGAGAATAGTTCACTTCCTCGGACCCAGCTTCTTTCTCTCAGTTTTTGTGAGGGAAAGGTGGTGTTGACACTCGTCCTTTCGTTGATATTAACTCAGGCAGTCATCCATTCGTTTAACACCTCCCCTATCCCACTCTACTCTCTCGTTCTCCCAACCATCTCCTCTCTCACCCACCAGCGTTCCGGTTCTTCAAGTCTGGTCGCTCTACCAACTGGGTATCACGTCTTAGCATGAAGGGTTTAATGCTCTTCATCGACCTCGTGTCGACCGTCGCCCTGCTGAGCTGTGCTCCCGGCGCATCCGCTGATCAGGATGGCTTTTGGCAACGACTTCGCCGGGGACTAGGTAAAGATGGTAGAGATGGGGCTGGGAAGCGTTCAGAACTTCAATCCGCTGGTGGATCTACTTTCTTTGACGAGTCAACTGCCTACCCGTACGGATATCCTCCTCCGGGCGGTGGTTCCACCGTTACCGTCACTGTCGACGTGACAGTGTCGACCACGCGTGAGCTATTTACGACTTATTAGGTGAACTGCTTCTTCTAACATCGCTCTATAGCCCCAAGTATTCGAGAGTCTTCATCAATTCCCGTTACATCTTCCACTTCGGCACCTGAAACTAGTGTCTCCGCGGCGGACTCCACGTCGGCATCATCGACCCGTTTATCGTCGCAGGCGTCGCCGTTAACTTCGACCACGGCCGTACCCGTGTCAATAAGTTTAGGTACGGACTTCTGAGCTCTAATCCGTGCCTCTCGCTCATCATTTAACGTCGTTTGAATAGAAACCGGACCAGGGTCGAGTAGTGAAGTATCTAGTACGACTGTACTCACCACGACGGAAACCGTCACCATCCCCTTTTCGCCAAGCTCTTCGGGGGCACTTAGCACAACTACCAGTATTTCCAAGTTGTCTAGTGAATCCGCGGAGTCCCCGGCGGCAACATCGACAACTTCAACGTCGTCTGCCCAACCTTCCACGAGCACTTCATTGAGTACCATGTTTACCTCGGAGACGGATGCGCTTACCGCATCATCTCCCCCAGGAACGGGGGTGGGCACAAGCACCTCACTCGCAAGCTTGGTGCCTACCGGTTCTGTGACGGCTGTCTCTCCCTCCCAACTATCTTCTACCGTTACTTCGGCAGATACCGACGCTTCGGCTTCAACCTCTATTTCTCCTGAGCTCACAAACTCGACCACGCTCACATCTATTTCGAGTCCGGAAACGGAAACGAGCATTCAAGGTTCTGGGACCTCGACCTCGACCTCGGTTTCTCAGCAATCCTGGTCTAACTTCCCAGCTTACTCATATCCGACTTCAAATGGGTCCCCTAGCAGCTCCTCAGCCCTGCCAACTACCGCGCCGAGCTCACGGTCGACTGCCTACACGATATGGAATTCCACCCTCTCCGATGCGTCACAAACCGGGGGAACGGGACTCTCGACTGGGGTTTCTAGCTCCCAGGGTTCAATGACATCATCAGGTTTCCCGTCGTCGGTGCCACAGCAGGCAAATACTACGCAGACGTCAGCTCCCGGTACTGATGTTTCTAGCTCGGCCCTCCCGGCCTCTGAAGCTCCTTCCTCCTCGTCGCCTAATACCACGTTTTCGACCGCTGCCTCGTCCGGCACTACGGTGTTATCAGGAACCGGACCTGGGAGCTTTTCGCCGTCATCGTCTATTCCTTTCCCGCTTTCAAATTCCACTTTCACCTCGACCCTACCCTCAACAGGTGCGCCCATCTCAACAGCTACAACACCTTCGTGGTCTCCAACTTTGGGTACACTGAGTACAGGTGTTCCGTCGGGACATACTGTAGGCTCTGGGATAACATTCTCGACGGGCACATCAACACCCCCATTCTCTTTATCAAATTCCACGACTGCTGTGGCCACTATTCCCAGCGGCACTGTCACCCCCAGCGTGGGTCTTACCACTTCGACACCGCCATTCCCTATGACAAACTCGAGTAGTGCGGCCATAGGTGCAACTGGAACCCCGACTCCGACCAGCTCTGGTCTTAGTACCTCAGCAGGACTTACAACTGCGCCCACATCGTCCGCTCCTTTCCCCATGTCAAACTCTACGACCACGCCAACGCCGTCTGGAAGTGAGCCATTATCTTCGAGCCTAGGAACAGCCAAAGGTACAGGCACCACAACACCTACGCCTAGCCTGCCGCCGTTCCCTGTCACAAACTCTAGTAGCGCCCTGGCCGCAACGGGAACATCGGGGAGTCTAAGTGACGCTTCTTCATTGCCGTCCGCTGGAGTGACCCCAACCTGCCAAGCAGGCACAACTTGTCCGCTTTCCCCTATAAGCTCGACGACGACGCCAACGCCTACCTCGACTCCGATAGGCACTGGGGGGGTTAACTTCACATCTGCAAGTCTTGGAACGGGATTCCCGGGCGGTGTATCTGGTACCTCTTCGACCTCGCCCCCATTCCCGACGTTCAACAGTACTGGTGGGCCATGGTCATCCCGCACTAGTTGTTGGAGCGACACAACATGGCCGGTGACCACGAGCAGCACAAGCCAACTTCCAACCTCTATCCCAACAACTACCTGCAACGAGACAACGGCCGTGACAGCGGTTTCAGCCGCTTCCATTGCGTCGACTGCTTCCGAACAGCGGAACAGCACATCAGCTTCTGACTCCATCTCTATCCGTAAGCCTCTCACGCAGTTTCACGTCCGTTTAAAGTCCTGACTGATTAAAGCGCTAGAAACTATCGACCCCACAACCTTTGTTACGGTGACAAGCAAGGTTACGACCACCTCCGTGGTCCCTAGGCCAGGGACTAGCAGCTCACCTCCTCCACCGTCCACCTCGGTAGCGCCACCCATCAACCCCCTCGCTGTCGGTGGGCCACTTGATCACCATCACAGCCATATTAACCCTAAATCTGGCACGAGGCCGACGTCAGCACCAGGCGACCAACCGGACACGGAGGGTCGATGGTCGCGATGGAAACCGCACTGGGGCATGTTGGGACAAGGCATTCAGCGTCGGGGGGAGTAGGGTGGCGGAGGCGGTGCCATAAAAAAGGCCATCTAGATAATTTGCCATTCAGGAGGCTCGAGAATGGGCTTTTTTTTTGGATTGTGATTATCTCTTTGTTTCTTCAAGGTTTTTCTGGCCTACGTATTGCAGGGCATAACCATCTCATTCGCTTCAACGCATCTTCCTCTTCTACCCAAGGTTTAGTTCACCACATGCCAACGTCGGGAATACAACCACATCTAATAAGGCCATCGAAGACTGTGGTTTACTTAGATATGCTCTTCGTGAACTTAGATTACGACCTAATGACGAGACTTCCATTGATCCCACACACTTCTAGGTTGGCTGTTAGGCCGGACATGGGCATGGCGGTCTGCTTCAGCACCCACCGGGACTATGGGGCCTTGTGTTACGGAATAAGTTGGCAAGTGGCCCTGGGTTCTTCTTCCGGTTATCACGAGAGCATTATCGTGACGGACGATGAGCAACAAGCATCGGAATGGAAAGAACGGTATTATGTATATTTCGCGGGTGCTATCAAGCCCTCCTCCTTCCGAGTCTCCATCTCAATCTCTCACACACACACTCTTCAGAAAAACCGCGTCCTGCCAAAACAGGGGGAGTCGAACTAACACACGCCTCCTCCACCATTTTGTCCCGCCTAAATATGCAGAACAAGCGAAATCCATTTCTTCTCATCACTGGACAAAGGAAATAAAAAATGAACGGAGTACACAGCAAAAAGCGTGTGTGGGATTTTAGAAAACGTCTGGTAGGATTTCCTTCCTCAACGCAGACAAGAAAATGCCAATCTTCCAATCTGAAATAGGGGTGTACTTTGTGTGTAAAAAAAAAACAACAAACTAGGCAGGCGGGAGCTACTGCTTTTTTGCTTAAAATAGCGGGTATCATTCTAGTCCACTCTTGGGTGTTTGTGCGCTGCGCTGGGAAACAAAGTTCTGAATAAAAATAAAGGGGGCTTTAAAGCGAAGAAGTAAAAAAGTATATGCATATGCCGGAAAGCTGGTACAACGAGTGCATGCAGTCGTGATGATATCTGCCGTATTCTCTTGAGTAGTAGAAAAAAAGAAAGAAGTAGCAAATTAAAACGGCGAAATAGAAGTAACAAATATCCTCGCGACTATCAGTCGTCGAAGAAGCCCGTGTTGTCAAAGTCCTCGGCCTGCGCATCCGAGTCGTAGGCGCTAGGCCGCATCATCGGCGGCGTCACCGGACCGGAGACGCCCCTTCTCGACGGCGTCCCCATAACGGGCTGCTTCTCCGCCTGCTTGGGCGTCAGCGACGGACCCCGCAGTCTGCCCTGCTGGCCGGTGTAGCGGCGCCCCGTGTTCGAAAACGCGGTGGGCTGGCTCGAGCCACTGGCCGCCCTAGAGCCAGCAGTCGGTGGTGTCTGGCGCACGCCGGATGCAGGCGGCGTCAGGAGCCCGCCGAGGAAGCTGCTTTGCGATGCGGGGCTGCTCCGTGAAGGGGTGGAGTTGCTGCCCGCCGCAGGAGCTGGGGAGGATAGGACGCCGGACAGGCTGCCGAACGAGTTGGGGT
>Ga0164242_10004891_pt1 | contig 14967 bp, 8 predicted proteins | sample OricomgcompostMG_FD_108783 | JGI IMG/M metagenome (GOLD analysis project Ga0164242, IMG submission 108783) | Miracle-Growth compost microbial communities from Emeryville, California, USA - Original compost - Miracle growth compost (MG) ... | reverse complement strand
TATTTTGGAGATAAAATAGCACTGGTATCCCCTGCATGCCGAGATGAGTCAGCCAAATCCTGGCTGCATCCACCAGATATTGGCCAAGGGCCCGAGACTGAGAATCCGTGGTTCCGCCAAATCGTCTCTGGTCCCGGCATGTAATGAAGATTTACCCCGCGCGTTGGCAGGATAATAAACAATGCCTTCCCGTCACGCGATTCCAAGTCCTGACGCTGTCTCCGAATAGCGGATTCCATGCTTACACAACTCAACATGGCTACCGTAGCGCACTGGTCATTTGCCCCCCTTCTACCTGCCTTCGCCCCCACCGTGTTTCCAAACGTCGAACTGTGGAATGCCAGTAATGGAGTCAACCTTGAATATCAAATCGAGATCTCGTGGCCATTTGAGTGGGAATCACGAGAGGTGGAAAAGCCGGCACTTGCCATGTATGTTTGTTAATACCCAAGAAGGGGCAAATCGGCTAACCACCGGAGCTTAGGTACATCCTGGATGGGAACGCGTTGGGTATGACGGCCTCAGAAGCATTCAAGCGGCGGAAGCCGGTAGAAAGCACACAACCGGATGCTATCGTAGTCAGCATAGGCTACCCGCTGGTAGATACTGTCTACAGCCCGCAACGCGCTATTGACTTCCAGCCGCCGTTCCCTGAGGGGTCTGGGCCTCAGGATCCGCCGTCGGGTGCTAACGACTTTATCGAATTTATTGACCAAGTCCTTCGTCCCTTCGTCCAGTCAACGCTGTTCCCCAACGTTCATTTCACAAGGGACGCACTCTACGGGCATTCCTTTGGTGGCCTGTTCATCATACACGCCCTCATCACCCGACCAGACCTGTTTGACACCTTCATATCCGCAAGTCCAGCCATTTTCTGGAACAACGGGTCCATCCTGGACGAAGTCCACCGTATTGGCTCGTCCGATCAACGCGCTCAGAACGCAACCCGCCCTGCATTTGCTATCAACTACGGCTCACTCGAGCAGTTCCCTATTCGTCGCCGGACCGAGACGGAAGAGGCGTTTCAGAGCCGCAAAGCTATCATTGAAACCTTTAAAATGACTGATAATTGCAATGAGCTTTATCGTCGTATTCGCGGCAACTGCAGGCTAAGGGACGTCATTCTTAAGGAATATACGGGTCAAGACCATTCAAGCGTAGCTGCAAGTGCTATCACCGACGGTATTGATTATTTTGTCGATTGGTAGAGCACAGAGAACGCCTTTATGAATTGTCACTAAAAGTAGCAGAGTCGGCCGCTACTATGCAATAGGATATTCGGCCTGGATTGAAGCGAAGCGTTCAAGGTTAAAAGTGCCAAGGGTACAAGAGTGGACGTGAACGCTTTTTTGCTAGATGTTTACAAATAGGAGGGAGCTGATGTAGATGTTGACAACGGAGTATGCCAATCGAACGTGGTAGCTCCAGCTTGCCGCCATATCCGTCAACATCTGGACCGGAGCGGCTTCTTGGTCAGTCGGATTCTGATGCGGTGCATCGACCTTTTGAGACTGGGTCCGCCACTTTCCTTGGTGTTCGCTTGGGGAGGCAAAGAGAAAAGAGTAGTAAGGGCCAGCCACCACGGCCAGCTCTCGTATGAGGCGAGTCCAAAAGCGGACACATGACGAAAAGACTACGAGGTGGTCATCGTGTGCAAAAAAAAAAGAAGAAAGATTCAGATATGTTGAGAAAAAGATCAGTCCATTAATGTAGGATTGTTAGAAGCGAATTATCGGAGAAGCATTACACATTAGCTCTACCAATCCTCCCACACGCTTCCAAAACTACCGCAGCCCGCATGGAAACTCGAGGCCACATAACCTAGAAAATCATGGCGACGGCAGCCACGATACCCGCGGCGAAGACGCCAGACTTGACCTTGCCAGCCCCGGCAGTAACGATCTGCGACGCCGTGGGATAGGTATTGGCGGTGGACCCAACGTATGAAGGACTGGTGGCGAGTGTGGTGGTGGGGTAATAAGCCTCACCGCCGGGGTAGGTGGTGTAATGAGCCTCGCTGGCGGGGGTGGTTGTGTAGTGAGCCTCACTGACGGGGGTAGTGGGGTAGTGAACCACACCGCCGGGGCCCCAGGGTGCGATGGATTCTAAACCCACGACGGTGGTGACGGGGGCCTCGGGGTGCCAGGTCAAGGTGGTATAGCTCTCCTCAGTCGTCACGTGTCCGATCGGGCAGTTGGTCACGGTAGGGGGGCATTGAGTGACTGTGTACGTCTGTCGAACCTTGTAGGTGGTTGTATAAGTTGGCTTCGGGGCGTACGTGACGCTGGGACTGGGGCCTTCGTTGCCAGGGCAGTACGTGGTGGTGAGGATGACGTAGTCGGTGGTTTCGTAGCCGCTGTGGGTGCGGACGTTCGACGAAGTGTAAGTCGATGTGTAGGTGGGGTACGCAGTTGGGCCGGCACTGTCGGTCTCGGTGCCATTGTACGTGGGGTACAGGATCGTGCTAGTGGGGTAGACGTCGATTGGCGACGACGAGCCAGTTGGGAGAGCGGTGCCGTAGCTAACGGTGAAGCTGGTTCCCGGATACTCAGTCTCGGTTGCGGTTTCGCTGGTTCCCGGGTACTCGGTCTCGGTTCCGGTCTCGCTGGCAGTCTCGGTTGCGGTCTCGCTGGCAGTCTCGGTTGCTGTCTCGCTGGCAGTCTCGGTTGCGGTCTCGCTGGCGGTCTCGCTGGCAGTCTCGGTTGCGGTCTCACTGGCAGTCTCGGTTGCGGTTTCGGTTGCGGTCTCGCTGGCGGTACTAGACGGCGGCGCAGTCGTTGAAGGGGCGCCGCATTCACCAGTCAGGGAGGGGACGGCATCGGGACCGGAGCCAATAGCCACGAGGTTCTCGCCGCAGTTGTCGGCCTGGGCAAGATGAAGGTTGCGGTTATCCTGATCGTAGACAACGTACGCGGCTCTGAGGAACGAATCTCCAAGGACAGATTGCTCTGTTTTATTCGTTAGCCTTGGTTTGCGATACCGAGCGAGATAATAAAATTAGAGTGGCCGAGAAACGGGGGAATGCTCACCATCGTCGGGGAGGATACCAATGACACAGAAGGTGCTCTCAGGGATGTGCCAGATAACATCCTTGTATTGCACGCGAATGATCTTGTTGCCAAAGCCAAAGTCAACACTTCCCTCCATTTCTGCTACGGAGCAGTCCACGATGTAGTAGCCGGATCCAGCGTCGTATTGAGAAGTGGGCATAGAGCCTCCGACACCGTTGAAGATAGTTGTGGGCAGGCGACTCAGAGTACCGCCGCTATCGAGGAAGACTGGGAAGCCGCTACCAGTGTAGACCGACTTCTCGGTACCATCGGGCAGCGTAATGGCGGCGGAGCTCATCGAAATCCAGTAACTAAGATCCTGGTCAGCAAGAGCGATATAAATACGGTAATATGGGGACTAACCGGTCACCCAATGATGCAGAGAGATCAAGAATCGGGACCTTCTCGAGTGAACCCTGGAATTTCATGGTGTCAATGCCACCGAAGATGATAGAGCCTAATCTCAGGTTAGCTGAGTTGGGTCGAGGGACCCGGCGACCGACAACCTACCATCATCGGGAGAGTCAATGCTCCTCAGGTCAAGAGAGAAAGCACGGCTGTTGATGAGCCCCTGGTCGGCCATGCTGTCGAGAACCAAGGAGTACGACTTGGTTCCCGACACAGGTGGCGCAAGTCCGAGAATGCCGGCAGGAATATCGGTACTGTCGGTGGCCGCGCCGAAGATTTGACCCTCGATCTTGGAGGCTAGGGCATACAATATTAGTCACGCAAGTTCCGGAAACGAATGCATGCTTTGCTATAAAACCTACAGCCAACCCTGACAAAGTCTAAGACGTACTCCATATCTACGTGGCCCTTGCCGTAGGAGATCTCGCCGCTGACACCGGTATCGACGAGAGAGGTGCTGGCATTCGGGTCGAATTGCGGCAAGGTCTTGCAGAATGCGGTGTTGGAGGCGCTACCGGCGGCGGCACAGTTGGGCGATACCCAGAGCTCTGAACTTCCCGTATCCAAAATTACGCTGACATCCTGGGATGGAGTACCAATGCCCAAGTCGATAGTGTACAAGGTACCGGTGCGTTGGTCCTCGAGTTGGACGGCATTCTGGCGTTTGACCCAGTCGTTTGACGAAGGAGGCAGCTTGGCAGTGATGCCACGACGGATGAAGCCTGCTCCAACGACGTCACCAACCGCAGCGGCAGCCAGGGCCGGAAGGGCGGCAAGGAGAGCAAAAGAACGAGCGGACGACATGGCTTTGACTAAAAGAGGGATTCAAAGTCCAGTCGAAGAAGGAATGATGAAGATTCACGAGCTCCCGGGTGCGCGGCCGCAGGTGAAGATCTTCCTTTTGTACGAGATGCAGAGTCTTGCCGACCCCATCAAAAATAAGGTTAGCTTCATCAGGAACCGTTCGGATGTGGAAATGAGTGTCCTAGCTCCTCCATTTGGGAGGGTCTGACCTGCATTAGCGCCTAGAAGTGACCACTAACCGCCTCGAATTGAAGGTTGGCGATCCTGCTTGCGCTCTGCCACACTCTTGGCAGCGTTTTGAAATTACGATCCACAATTTTCCCCCTTTTTCAACGACCCCTCCCTAGGAACTGCGGCTGAGAACGCCAAGCCTTGACTCTTCGTCACTCACCCCGGAAACAGGACGCGGTTTGCTTGGTTGGATTTGGCGCCTCCTCCGTCAGAGGGAGTTGCCCAACGCACCGCAACGGTGTTCGGAGACAGGGACATCATTATTAGGTGTATATTTTTGTAAGTACTCGTCCGGTAGCAGCCCAAAGTACCTTACGGAATACTCCGTCGGTATCCCTACTCACAACTAACTTTTAAAATAGCATTGCCCCGCCCAAGATGCGCCCGCCATGATGCCCCCCAATGCGGAACCGCCTCGGGGTGAACGGCCAGCCAGGTGTCATGTCAGCTCGGGGTGATAGGGTAGCCTTTCACAGTAAACCCCGGCGCCAATTGGCTCTCAGCCATTCTTACAGGGGCGGACATCGGAACGTGGCGCTTGTAGGAAATGAACGTTATCTTGAAGGCGCACTCTCAAACGTGGCTGGCGGCACGCCACCAATGCAAACCATGATTTCCTCTCCTCTGATCTGTCATCGCCATCGCCATTTCAGCTTCCACGTCGTGTCGTTACTACGTCATGCCTAGTCCTCCGTCGAAAAGCACGCCTGCTAGACACCGGCCCACAGGTCCCTGGTCGCGGTAGCGCCGAAGGTCTTCGCAGTAATTAGCGAAGCTTCCTATCGGACACCTCCGACGCTACATCATGTTTGTTCCCTGCGGCTTTCCAATATTACTCCCAACACTCTCGCAATGTCGCCATCTTGTTATCCCCTTGCAACCGTCCTTTGTAAAACCGGATGGTAGAAATCCGGTTAACTAACTGCGTCGATTGTATCCGTATGCGCTGGGCTTGCTCCGGTGTACTCGGAAAGGTACCAAATCCCCATTTCACGATCTATTATCCGTATTTCGCTGATTAGTAGCGATGATTTCGCATCTGGCTATCCTCTCAAATCGACAGGCGTCCTGCCACCATCCCCTCCACCCAGAGAGGAGAGATACAACTTCCCAGTGACCACAATATACCTAGAAGAGGAGCGACTCTTCGCCCTTCTTGCACCCGATATTCTGCGGCCACTCCCGAGCGCCGGGTAAATCCGATAGTCTACGATAGTCTCTCCCGAACTCTCTTTCACATTCCAGCGAGGCGAGATGCTAGCCCGGGTGCGTTGCCATCGAACTATAGGCACTCGCCCAGAATGTGAAAGGCAAGGCGAGTAATTCATCACATTCTAGGTATCCACTTAGCTGGCCTAGGATTATTGCAATTTCGAGAGAGGTCTCTAGACTCCCAAAATGCTCGTCAATGACTCTCGAAGCCGTGTGCCTGTGACTTCCCGCTGGGTGATGGCACCGGTCGGCTTGGGAACCCTCTACTGCTGCTAGGACGGTCGGGGCTGGCCTCCCAAACAACCAAGATAATGGTCAGTTCTATATGTTGCTGTCTCTTATGTTGCCTATTAATAGCGACCCGGCGAGCGCTGTTCTTTAGATAGCTAGGGAGTCAGACATCTCGGATAATGGCTAGGAGAACCTTCAGTTGGTGGATTCCTCGGAGTCTCTTGGAAATAACCATATATATCTCCGTCTCTAGTTACGTCCGTATAATTCCGGCCTTCAACCTTGGGCATTCCCTATCACAGCTTCACAGTAGCCGCAAACACGCCTTGTCCAGCTCCGATGTAAACTACATCCTTGTCCGCATCCGTGCGACCAAAGGTGCAGGATGTAGAGCCTGTGACCTTTGCGATAGCATTTGGCTTGCCGTCGGCAGGGTCGACTTCAACAACGGAATTTCCACTATTCGTTGCGACGTAAATTTTCCCATTTGGCCCAAAGCAGAGGTCATCGCCCATCAGATTAGTCCAGAGTGTGGTAACGGCGCCGGTTGCCTTGGCACTGGCGTCGACGGAGACTTTGTGGAAGCTGTTCTTGAAGATGTTGGTATACCACACCACGCCGTCTTTGTACTTGATGCCGTCAATTCCGAACGGGATGCCGCCAGAGGGGGCCATGGTCGGATCCGTAAGAGCGATAGAGTAGTCGCCTGTCGAAACGCTGAACTTGTAAACGTTGCCCTTTCCGGCATCGGCAACCAATACCGTGTCGTTGTCAAACACTGCCAACCCATTGAGGTTTGAGGCTTCTGTGATCTGCTTGATCAACGATGCCTTCGGAGAATCCCCTGTGAAATCGACTTTGTAGATTCCCTTCCCGCCGATTACGGCAAAAACATCAGGAGACACCTCGCCGATTCCACTGAGCCCCGTAGCCCCAGTAACTACGACCGCCGTTGATGATGTTTTCGCAACCGGGTCCACGGCGTACAGGTTGGCACTGTTCATGTTCGTGGCTAGGATTTGACCATTTGACCGAGCAGCCACGTTCTCGATAGATGCGAGCCTCACAACCTGGGCCGCCGCCGCCTGCCGAGACTCGATTTGAGGCATAGGACTGGCAAAAGCCGGGCCCAAGGGCAAAAGCCCTAGAAGAATCAGTGGTGAAAGCATTCTTGGGCGTGGAAAGGAGCGAAAGAGTTTCGAGAGAGAAACTTCGCTGTACCAACTGAGAAGAACTGGAGGAATTATACGGAGAAAGCTCACGACAGGTCGGCCATGGACTAGAGTTTGGAGGCCACTGAAACTATGCCTGTTTTATGGGCGTCCCCCCTCTAATATATGTAATATGGTAATGACGGATCAATTGCAGTAATTGAGGAGCGTTCGAAAACCAGCGACAACGCTGAGGCCAATGCTTAATTTCCTGGTCTTGGGTCAATTTGGATAATACCGGAACAGGACGTATTCTCGCCAAATCCAGTAAAAGCGGGCAATTATTAACCTTATTGTAAGAGGCTCGGCCGGTATCTTCCTTGAACGTAGCGGCATTCTCCAATTTTGAGCTTATTCTAGCCGGCGTTTTACTATCCCTAGACGGGTGCCAGGGACTCCTCACACATTGAGCCACGCATCGACGCCATGAGGATTAGTACGTACCTATGATGGACGGCAGATCCCTCTGCCAAAATTCATGGTCCATGGAGCAGCTGCGGCAGCTCTGACTAACTCTCATCACCATGAGATGGGGCGTCAGTGAGGGCGTCAGTGAAGGCGGGTGTTTTTTCTAGGGTGAGAAAAGGGAAGGTGGAAAACCGCGGTGATGGTGATGTTCTTTTTACACGGGAACAGCTACCACAAGAGCTATACAAATGGAATAAGCTGTGGGTTGTCTCCATTCTAAGTCTGCGGATTCGTTTTCGTTTGCCATCCTGGAAGATAACTTAAGCAATATAATGCAGTTGCGTTAGACACGAGCAGGGCCCTGTAGAAAATCATAGAGTTACTGCAAGGATGAGCTTGATTTAGTTCGGCGAGGGTTGATTCTGCGTTAGCTAGATCTGCGACTGCGCCGGGGTGCATCCAATGGTACCTAGGGAGGTACCTGTCTGGAGAAGATTCATAAATAGGTAACCCATAATTATATCAATGCAAGGGACCAGGCATTACTACAAAATTGGTGCGTCCACCAAGTAAGAAGTTTCCGTCCAACGATTATGAATGGCTTGCGTTTTGGCAAAAGGAGAAGTTTGTTTTATACGGCCTGGCACTGCTGCCTCCGTAGACCTAGGAGTTTATACTTGCGTCTCGAGTGTCAGAAGGGCAGTTCACCTGGAGCGATAATATTCCTGAAGTGTCCCTAGGAGGCAATCTGCTAGCGAAAGTACGCGAGACAGGTGTCCAAACTGGACCCCGAAAGGGTAAGGTAGTGGGTAGGTGCCGGAAGTTAATCTAGATCCAGCACCGAGGGTAGTTCCCGAAGGTAGGGAAGAATAATAACAACGATAGGTTGACTACACAAGGATAGAATCAACAGACAATGTAAATGGCACCTTGCGATTGCCAAGAAGAGGGGTCCATGTAGGCTTATCCGTCCATTCACCCGGACTCTTGGTTGTTTGGGGTTTCCACTGAAATGGGCACTGCGAAATTGCGACAGGCAAGTGCCAATAAACCTAGATGCGGATATTGTCAGTAGAATGGTTATTTGAATTTATTTTCTCTTAGGGGATGACGGCAGATCCCCAGCGACAGGCTCTATTTTAGGCTTACGGAATCGACCCTCTCATAACCACATATAGAGTCGAGCGTATGGGAACCGAACGACTACCACCCATGCGGGGAATGTCTTTTGCGTACGAATAAATTCAATGGCCTAGGGCTGAAAGGTTAACGCAATGGCGTATGTATTATCAAAGGATGGTCGTTCTTTTCCCTGCCAAAAGAATAACCTTTAACTCTTCTAGCTAGCCAAAGATGTATCTTGCATCAAGCTCTTGCGTTCCTTTCCTTCTCAGGCTGGCCTTCCTTATGTATAACCTCATCAGAGGTCTTACAAACAGGTTTCAGTAGTGGTCCTCGGCATTTTGTAAGTTGAACAGCAAAGGGGTTTAGGAAGAGGCACGTCCACGGGTGAAACTAAAGGAGATAAGCCCCGATGAATCACAGATTGGTCCACAATCCGAGGCATTATCCAACATACCACTTTGGTAGGCTGTCAGAGTGTCCTGGGCGTAAATAAGTTCTGACTGCTCCAGCCGGGTGATGTAGTTGGTTGCATGTCATGACACACGAATATTACCTACCTACTTATATGGACGGGAAGTTGCTCGAGCGTGTACGAAGTAGTGGACCAAGAGGAGTTCGAGATAAACCGTGAGCGTTACAAATCAAGACGCAGGGCATTAGCCGTAACAAATAACGATATGTAGTCTGTTTACCGCGTCCGAGGATGGAGCAGGGGGACTACTTTCACACTGAAAAGAGATTATCCGTGGGAAAGATGATATGACCGATGCGGTGCTGATTACCGCCATACAAAAGTAGATGAGGGAGAAGAATAAGCCAACTTTCTGATAAGGCGCCTACGACATAGTTAGGTGGAGGAAACTATACGTGGGGTACTAAGTCTGGTTATATTGCTCGTCAAGGGCGTAATGAAAAGAATATGGCTTACTGAAAGCTGTTCCGAGAGGATCGAAGATACGAAAAGCTGATCACCGCCACCCCCGAACATAATGGCCGAAGTTCCCCGTTAGTAGCATGTTAGTAATTTGTAGTAGCGCCAACTACAGGATGACCTGGGATGGCGAGGGAGTTTGGATCAAGCACAATATCAACGTGAACATTTGTAACGGTGGCTTGAAAATAATGTAACCTCCTTTCTAGCCCAGTACAACACAAGGGAAAGAATAGCACGGGCTTCCACTCAGTCGACAACCGTCAAGGCACTTGGCAACCACCCAGGACGGAGTCCCCCTCCCCTCCCCCCCAAACACAAGATGTCTGTCCGTAGTATCTAGTCTAGCGAGCTCTAAAAGCTTCAGAAAGCGGTATCTCTTAGGTTTGGGCCTACTTACAAGAGGCTCGTTCTTACAACGGCACGGCCGGTGTTAGCAGGGGCGCCTTTCCGGCAATTTCAAGTTAAAAACTTGAAGTTTGTACAGAGGTGAATGTGCACATGTAATGGTATGGTGACAATAGGTTGCTGCCAGCCTGCCCTGGTATTTTGAGTTCCATTCTATGCCAACTATCAACCTACTAGTATAAGTTGCGGTGTGTCCTGGCGGCAAGTTTATCATTGATAACCCGCTGCATTTGGCAGATATGTTGGTAGATATGTCGTATTGTGTACAAGGAGAAATTCCACGACTCTAAGAGGCTCAACTTCATCCTTCCATGACCCTCCTAAGGAGTCTTAAGAATTTGATAGGAACCTATTTTCTAAATCTCGACAGGCTCCGAATGCGTTGGGCCACGTTCCCGTCTGCGCATTCTTCACCATCAGCTTTTTTTGCAGCGAGGACGAGGCCCTAATTTTGGAGGGCGCAGTCCGCCGGGACGATTAGGAATCTAGGAAGACTGGTGTTGCCGACAGACACGTTGTGACCAGAACTAATAAGATTCGCTTCTGGTGTTTGCTATAGCCACGGGTGCCCTTGGCGTTGCCATCGTGAATGCCTGCAGATGGCAGGATGAGCTGAGGTACCAACTTCTTTAATGTGAATAACGCAACAAAGAGTTCATTGACCGTATATTTGATGCAACAGAGCTTACGCGGGCCCGATACGTAGATGATCGGTGCGCATACCCGGCCTCGAATTGGACCAGCCGAATTCGAGCGTCCTGGAAGAGGTTGAACAACCATCTTCCCTCGAGCAGGAGATGTGGGCCCTAGTACAGCCTCAGAGGGTTCCTGCCCGGCGCATGTATATGCCGTGTCGTCCATAAATCCGAACGCACGTTGTCTGACTGTAAAAAGCGCTAGTTCCCTGCAAGAAAACAATGACTACATATATTTTGCGCGGCGGAAGAAAAAGAACACTAGTGCATTTCTAGGCAATCGGTACAAAGGCAGGGTTTGGATTACACAGTAGAGCAAGTGTCGAGGGGCGCACATACGCCTGAGCCGGTCCCAACCTCCGGTTCCTATCAGGTAACGGCGTCGGGGCAGGTACCACATGAGTCTGCGGCGGTATCGAGTAGTATGGTAACATACATGGGTATTCAAGACTAGTGAAGGCCAGTACGCAAAAATTTCACGTTGTCTAGTCTTGAAGACATATCCATTGCCTCCCTATCGATGTGTTCCGCCGTTCTGGAGCTACGGTGAGGGTTGAGAACCGATTTTGTGGAGACTACATATCCTCCTGTCAGAGGTACATTCCCCCTCTGCTAGACACAGGAACGATATAGAGCCCCATTAGGTGTACGCACATTTTTCACTCCGTGTATGCGTACGCGAAGGCCCAAAGCTAGCTATCTAATTCGCAGCCAGCTGCAGGCTGCAGCTGTGCCAAGGGCTTGGGTTACAGAAACCTGGATCTCCTTACCCGCTAAGTACTTAACCACCTTCTTGCACCAGCGGTATAACTTTACCTTATAGGACTGTTGTAGTTCCTCCCCCAAATGCATTTAAGGCCTGCACCGGGAACTTGCGTTCGGAGACTGCGGTACCATGGCTTGTACTACACGACCCTGCGCTGCTCCAGGGGACAAATTGTACTGTGCTGAATCACCGAAACCGATCCTGAGGTGTAGGGAAGAGTATTGGTGGCTTACACTTAGTAAATTGCATACCAAAAGGGTTATTTAGTGGGATTTTGCAGCTAGAAAGTAGGAGTGCGTATACGTAGTGGAGTTCTAAAGATATCGATTGATAATTTACCTTGGTAGCAAGTGGATAAAAAGAGGTTAGAATAGCGAACACGATTGTAATTAGGGCTTGGACGGTGTGATTTGGGCTGCTTATCAATTTCTACCAGATCCGCCAACCGAACTTTAAAAGTCCCCGACATGAAACTAACGTCGCAGATTCGTAGGGAGTGTTGTAATAATGGCTAGGGAGTGGAACCTTGGGATGTGTTTTTTTTTTCTAGTCTTCTCGGAGGATTGCGCGGAGCTAGTCAAAATCTGCGTTCCAGATATATACCATACGATAAGCTATCCAGGGACATGCCCAACATCAGACAGCCTAAGGTAGTGGAGGGTGGGTTCGTCGCTACCCTGCGACGTAGGTAGTCCGGCGAATCTCTAGGCGAATAATGCAAAGTCGGAAAGATGGCAAGAAGTAGCTCTAAGGTGGTAATACCGTAATGGGGATATTTGTCAATCAAGTGGTATCTAGAAGCTACGGTGTGTATACGGCGGTATACCCGTGAGGCGCGACTCCTCTCGGCGAACCTAGACCGGGAGTAACTATGCTAACCGATTTGGCGGTAAAGGGATTAGATGCCAGTACGATGTCTTATTTTGTCTTCGCCACCTAAACACCCCTCCCGGTGTTGAGAGCCCCAATTATGGGAAACTAGGCGCAATCCTTAGGAATGGGCACCGGAGTCCTGCCTCCTGCCACTGGCGCCTTGGCCGACCTACACCACCTTATGCGAAAGGGCCTGGGAAATGATTAACGTATCGCTGGAGTTGAGTACGACGGGAGCGAGGTCCCTAGCTGATACGGAGTAAAGTGTATGATATCTCTATTGACTTCAATGACGGGAATATTTTGACGTTTTTGAGTGTTCGGTGGTCTCTTTTAAGATGTGGTCCCCGACCAGAGCCGGGAGGTCCAGTCCTCCACCACACATATATGGGACGAAGCAACCTAGAGGTAGGACGATTGTACGACGTTGCAGAACTACACGATCCCTGGTAAACAGTCGGCTGGCACTGTTAAATGCGATTACTTTAGATGCAGATCAAGTCTAGCCGCGTTCCGCGCGTTCCTCGGGACCAACAATCCTGGGTGGATGGTACGTTTAGGGCGGATTGTTCTGTGTTTCCCGGAGCGGCAAAGCCGCATGTCCGCAGATGAGGAAGTCGGTCGGTCAAATGATACCTGCCTACTTACCTGTAGGTAGGTATGCAGGCATATTGCGTGTTCGGCCGAAGGAACCGCTATCGCGGAAGGCAGCGCTGATAGAGGTGGGTCGTGCGGATGGATGTCGAAATTTACGGCGATACCGGTCACCTTTCAGGAAGATTCATTAAAAAAAGGAGCTCGGGTAATTTACCCTGCTTTGGTTTCAATGGCAGGAAGAGCCCGGAAGTACCCCACCTGGTGAGGGCGGATGGACAGTACATAACCTTAGCTACTGTACAAGAGGACGGGCATTGGAAGGCTTTGCATGCAAGGTCGCATCCTGATCCAATGAACACGTACGGGGCGGCAATTGTTCTCTTTCATTCCCCCTCCCCGATGAATCGACGACAAAAGTTCCAAGGTGCGTGAGGAACACATAGGCTCGCTTCGCAGATGGGCAAGTGGTGCCGCTATACCCGAACCTATCTAAGGCAGTATGGAATGGATGCAAGTGAGCCTCAAATTGTCTTGTCAGCAAAACTTCAGCCGATAGTGTGGTATGATGCGGGCCACATCCGTGATGGTGGGAAGTGGCAGACGGCGGCAGATGCAGGTGGGAATCCGTGGGAGATAGGATGCGCTAGAGTACTCCGTACCTCGGTACCTAGGTACCTCCAGTGTCGACCCGCATTACATAATGCGAGCATCTTCCTTGTATGTTTCAAACCAGAGGGGCAAAGGGCAGGGTGCGGCAGCAATGCTTGCGGCTAGCAGAGCCCGGCCAGCAATTACTGAACCGGCTCCCTGGTGTCATTCCACGTGGAACTACCGTCCTCTTGGGAACGCGATGCTGAAGGAAATCGGTCTCGACCTACCACTCGGACATGACGCCAAGGCGATCCCCGCAGCTCGGGGGCGCGCCACTCCTGTCACAAGGACGCAACTAGGTTGCTAGGCACCTGAAGGGGAGAGGGGGCGTTCTCCAGTTCTCCAGTTCCCCAGTTCCCCAGTTCCCCAGTTCTCCACAGTGTCGGCCCGGGGCTGTGTGGTGATCGAACAATATCTGCCGGACGGACACAACCCGTGCTGAGGTCGTTACTTGAAATCTAAGGGGCGGGTGGGGACAGGGGATGGCCCTGATTGGGGAGTTGGCGCAACCCCGCACAGCCACGCATCAAATCAGGCGAGCGAGATTCAGCCAACAGGATGAAATCGGACTCGCCCCGCCAACCGACCCAGGAGTGGACATCAATAAACGCTCGGTACACGTTCGGTTCTGATCCGAGCGAGCTGCGTGCTACGGTATAAGCTTGGCGCTCTCTTCCCCAAATATGCGCCTTTCTCCTCACAACGATTGACCTTTCGTCGCCTGCTCTTCTTTCTAGGAGACCGGAAATCTTGCCAGCCCGGACGCAAAAAAAGAACAAAAAAAGAAACACTATGGCTCCCGACAAGCCATTAGCATCACACTTGGTGCACAGGTAAGCTGCGAATCTGCGAATCCCACGGCGCAACCGTGAGTGGGTGGTTGGGGGAAGAAAACTCACACATGTCACGACAGCCATGCCCGCGAAGGGGATGTTCCGGGAACGGTATACTTGAAAGCTGCCGGTAAGCCCCTATCAGCTCCTCCTTACTCCATCCCCCGCACCGAGCTCCCAGCAACTAACCGTGATTTATCTAGAGGGCGACGACACTGCCTATGGCCAGGCGCTCTTCCCCGTCCCCGCCGAAGACCCCAATGACCCCCTGCAATGGCCGCAGTACAAGAAGATACTCATTCTCATCGCCTGTTCTCTATACTCGTTCCTCGGAAACTCTGCCCTTCTTGGGCCATCGGTCTATATCGAGATATATGCTGATGAGTTCGGCGTCACGCCGAACGATGCTGGTGGGCTTATCAACTATCCCAACCTTGCGTTCGGGTTTGGTGAGACCCGCCCCCCCCCCCCCCCCCCCCCCCCCCCCCCCCCCCCCCCCCCCCTCCTCCCCCCCCTCACACCACAACTCATTT
>Ga0164242_10004890_pt1 | contig 14968 bp, 11 predicted proteins | sample OricomgcompostMG_FD_108783 | JGI IMG/M metagenome (GOLD analysis project Ga0164242, IMG submission 108783) | Miracle-Growth compost microbial communities from Emeryville, California, USA - Original compost - Miracle growth compost (MG) ... | reverse complement strand
GACCGACACCTACATCGAGAAGGACTCCTCGGTCAACGACGAGGTCGAGCGGCTGCGGCACTCGGCCACCAACTCGCTGCTCACCCGGCGCGACGTCGTCGTAGTGGCCACCGTCTCCTGCATCTACGGCCTCGGCACCCCGCAGGAGTACGTCGACCGGTCGGTCCGGCTGCACGTCGGGCAGGAGGTCGAGCGGGAGTCGATCCTGCGGCACCTGGTGGATGTGCAGTACCAGCGCAACGACCTGTCCTTCACGCGCGGCACGTTCCGGGTCCGCGGCGACACCGTCGAGATCTTCCCGGTGTACGAGGAGCTCGCCATCCGCGCCGAGATGTTCGGCGACGAGATCGAGCGACTCTACTACCTGCACCCGCTCACCGGCGAGGTCGTCAAGGAGGTCGAGGAGGTCTTCGTCTTCCCGGCCACGCACTACGCCGCCGGCCCGGAGCGCATGGAGCGCGCCATCCGCGGCATCGAGAAGGAGCTGGGGGAGCGGCTCGCCGAGCTGGAGGGCCAGGGCAAGCTGCTGGAGGCTCAGCGGCTGCGCATGCGCACCGCCTACGACGTCGAGATGATGCGTCAGGTCGGCTTCTGCTCCGGCATCGAGAACTACTCGATGCACATCGACGGCCGCAGCCCGGGCTCCGCGCCGAATTGCCTGCTCGACTACTTCCCCGAGGACTTCCTGCTCGTCATCGACGAGTCGCACGTCACGGTCCCGCAGACCGGCGGCATGTACGAGGGCGACATGTCCCGCAAGCGGATGCTGGTCGACCACGGCTTCCGGCTGCCGTCGGCGATGGACAACCGGCCGCTGAAGTTCGAGGAGTTCACCGAGCGCATCGGGCAGACGGTCTATCTGTCGGCCACCCCCGGCGACTACGAGATGCAGCGGGCCGGCGGCGAGTTCGTCGAGCAGGTCATCCGGCCCACCGGCCTGGTCGACCCGGAGATCGTCGTCAAGCCGACCAAGGGCCAGATCGACGACCTCGTCGGTGAGATCCGCGACCGGACGGAGAAGAACGAGCGGGTGCTCGTCACCACCTTGACGAAGAAGATGGCCGAGGACCTCACCGACTACCTGCTCGAGCAGGGCATCCGGGTGCGGTACCTGCACTCCGAGGTCGACACCCTGCGCCGCGTTGAACTGCTGCGTGAGCTGCGCCTCGGCGAGTTCGACGTGCTCGTCGGCATCAACCTGCTGCGCGAGGGCCTCGACCTGCCCGAGGTGTCGCTCGTGTCGATCCTCGACGCCGACAAGGAGGGGTTCCTGCGCTCGGGCCGCTCGCTGATCCAGACGATCGGCCGCGCGGCGCGCAACGTGTCGGGCCAGGTGCACATGTACGCCGACAAGATCACCCCGTCGATGGAGACCGCGATCGAGGAGACCGCCCGCCGGCGGGAGAAGCAGATCGCCTACAACACCGAACGCGGCATCGACCCGCAGCCGCTGCGCAAGCGGATCGCCGACATCACCGACCTGCTGAACCGCGAGGCCGAGGACACCGAGAGCCTGCTGGGCTCCACCCCGGTCGGCGGGTCGGGCCGGTCGCAGTCCCGCGGCAAGTCCCCGGCGCCGGGCAAGGCCGGCCGGGGCATGTCGCCCGGCGTCGTCGGCGTGGGCACCAACGCCAGCGGCGGCCTGGACGTCGCTGAGCTGCCCCGCGCCGAGCTCGCCGACCTCATCCAGCAGCTCAACGACCAGATGCTGTCCGCGGCCCGCGAGCTGCAGTTCGAGGTCGCCGCCCGGCTGCGTGACGAGATCGGTGAGCTGAAGAAGGAGCTACGCGGCATGGACGCGGCGGGCGTGCAGTGACCTCCCCGGTGTCCGGATCCGGCCGTACCCTGGGTGGCATGACCGCTGAGTACGTCCTGCCGGTGCCGCGCGATGGCCTGACGTGGGACGACCTGCAGGCGATCCCGGACGAGGCGCATCACCACTACGAGCTCATCGAGGGGCAGATCCTGATGTCGCCGAGCCCGGGGCTGCACCACCAGCGGTGCGTGTTCAACTTGGCGCTTGCACTGCGCCAGGCGGCGTCGCCGGAGTTCGAGGTCATACTCGCGCCGTTCGACTTCAACCCGGAGCCGGGCACGGTGCTGCAGCCGGACGTGCTGGTCATCCGGCGGGGCACCGCCGAGGCACAGCGCGTCGTCGTACCACCCGTCCTCGCCATCGAGGTGCTCTCGCCGAGCCACCCGACCGTCGACCGGGTCACCAAGCGCGCCCTCTACGCCCGCTTCGGCATCGAGCACTACTGGCTCGTCGACCCCGCCGGCCCGGCCATCGAGGTGTTGCGGCGAGACGGCCTCGGCTACGTCGACGTGGTCACCGTGACCGGTGGCGACACCCTCCACGTCGACGCGCCGTTCGAGCTGGCCGTCTCGCCCTCCGCCCTCACCGACGACTGAGCCGGCCTGACCCCCTGACCCCCTGACTTCGGGCTTCGGTCAGGCGGCCGGGGCCACCGGGCGGCCGAGCGCGCGGTACGTCCAGCCGTTGGCCCGCCACAGCTCGCTGTCCAGCGCGTTGCGGCCGTCGACGATGCGCTTCTCCCGCACCACCTCACCCAGCGTCGACGGGTGCATCTGCCGGAACTCCGGCCACTCGGTCAGATGCAGCACCAGGTCGGCATCGGCCACCGCCGACGGTGCGTCCGGCACGTAGGCCAGGGTGGGGAAGTCGCGCCGGGCGTTCTGCATCGCCTGCGGGTCGTACACCCGCACCGCCGCCCCGGCCCGCTGCACCGCCACCGCCACGTCCAGCGCCGGCGAGTCGCGGATGTCGTCGCTGTTCGGCTTGAACGCCGCACCGAGCACCCCCACCCGCACACCGGCCAGTGAGCCGTCGCACAGCTCGCGGGCCAGGTCGACCATCCGGCTGCGGCGACGCATGTTGATCGCGTCGATCTCCTTCAGGAACGTCAGCGCCTGGTCCACGCCGAGCTCGCCGGCCCGGGCCATGAACGCCCGGATGTCCTTCGGCAGGCAGCCGCCGCCGAAGCCGAGCCCGGCGTGCAGGAACCGCCCGCCGATGCGGGCGTCGTGCGACAGCGCGGCCGCCAGCTCCACCACGTCACCGCCGGTCACCTCGCACACCTCGGCCATCGCGTTGATGAACGAGATCTTCGTAGCCAGGAAGGAGTTGGCGGCCACCTTCACCAGCTCGGCGGTCGCGTAGTCGGTGACGATGCACGGCGTCTCGCTGTTCTCGGTGATCGGCGCGTAGACCTCTTGCAGCACCTCCACCGCCTCCGGCGGGCCGCCCATGACGATCCGGTCCGGCCGCAGCGTGTCCTGCACGGCGAAGCCCTCACGCAGGAACTCCGGGTTCCAGACGAGCTGCCCGCCGGCTGCCTCGACGTCAGCAGCCAGCCGCGCCGCGGTGCCGGCCGGCACGGTCGACTTGCCGACCACCACGCCACCGGGCCGCATGACGGCCAGCAGCGACGCGACGGCGGCGTCGACGTAGGTCAGGTCGGCGCTGAACTCGCCGCGTTTCTGCGGCGTGCCGACGCAGATGAAGTGCACGTCGCCGAACGCCGCAGCCTGGTCGAAGGACGTGGTGAACCGCAGCCGGCCGGCGGCGAGGTTGCGCTGCAGCAGCTCGGGCAGGCCGGGTTCGTAGAAGGGCACCTCGCCGGCGTCGAGGCGCTTGACCTTGAGGTCGTCGACGTCGACGCCGAGGACGTCGTGGCCGAGTTCGGCCATCGCGGCGGCGTGGGTAGCGCCGAGGTAGCCGGTTCCGATGACGGAGATCCTCATGTGCCTAACCCTTCACTAGTTTGACCGTTGTGCCCGCCGGAAGCGGCATGAGGCCACTGCCGAAGGCCGCGACAGTGATGCCCTTCTGGAAAGCTGCCAGGGCCGCCGGCGAGGAGTCGAACTGCCAGTTGGTGTTGACGGTCAGGTGCGTCCCGTCGGTGAGCTTGATCGTGTGCAGCCCGTCCACGTTGTTGTTGAACAGCGAGAAGCCGACGATCTGCGGATCGCTGGCGAACTGCTGCAGCGTCGCTGTCGTGATGGCGACCTTGTTCTCGGTGTTGTCGACCATCTGCCCCCCGTCCGACCCGACCTCCTGGGCCGAGCCCCACTCGGCGATGAAGATCGGTTTCCTACTGACACAGTCCGTTCCAGGTACCTGGGCGTCGCGGCACTCGAGACCGACGTCCACCGAATTACCGGTGAGCGTCCCGCCGAAGATCCAGTCGTAGGTGGCCGGCTCCGTCGGACGGAACTGGTACGCCGACATCCCCATCCAGTCGACGTAGGCGTCGCCCGGGTAGTCCTCGATCAGGCCGGTGTCGCCCGCGGTGAAGCCCGAGTGCGAGTCGACGGTGAGCGTGTTGGTGCGTGACGGCGTCCAGGCCCAGATCACGTACTTGTTCGCACCGGCGTCCTGGAAGATGTTCCAGATGTGCTGCCAGGCCATGCGGAACAGCTGCGGAGTGTTCTTGATGCCGCGAGAGTTGTAGCCCGCGCTCCACGGATACCAGTTGCCGTTCATCTCCTGGTCGAGGCGGATGGCCACCGGCAGCCCGGTGCTCACCACCGAGGCGGCGAAGCTCTTCAGGTAGTGGTCCTCCGTGCCGCCCTTGGCGAGGGGCTTGAGCGTGCTCGGATCGACACCAGCGATGTTGGCCATCGAGTAGTTCTTCAGGTTGACCGACGTGTTCGAGAAGTCGTGCGGGGCGGACTGCCAGGTGATCACCGGCAGTGCGCCCCGCGACCAGGCCTGTGTCACCTTCTGCGGCGAATAGCTGTCGTCCCAGTACTCGAACCACTCGACGAGGTCAGGTGCCTTGCCCGCCGTGTTGTCCAGCTTGTCGTAGAGGCTGCCGCTGCCGGGCAGACCGTCCTCGGCCAGTCCGTAGTACTTCTCGGCCGGGTCGATCAGCTCGCTCTTGCCGGGCACGTGGACGGTCACCGCCTTGCCGTTGGACACGGTTCGCACGACCGTCGTGGTCGAGTGGACCGTGCGGCCGGGCTTCTTGACGACGACCACGTCGGTCTTGGCCGGTGGGCGGACGACGTCGACGACGGTCCTGCCGGGCCGGGGCTTGCCGCTCGTGGTCGACGGTGTGGTGCGCTTCGGCGTCGACGGCGTGCTGCTCGACGACGGGCGTGGGACGGCGGCGGCCGCCTGTGGGGTGGGAGCGGCCGGTCCGGCATGGGCCAGGTCGTGCGTGATCTTCGGCGACGAGCCGGAGGGGCTGAGGTAGATCGCGACGCCGAACCCGGTCAGGACGAGGCCCAGCAGCGCGCTCGCCAGACGGTTCGAGCGGACGAAGACCAGCGGGCTAAGCAGGGAGGACATCGTAGGCAACTCCAAGGAAGAGGACGGCGGCGGCGATCGCATAGGGGAGCAACCCGCGCGGGTCGCCACCCACGGGTTGCTTGCGGGCGTGGTCGGCGGGCCGGTCGTCGGTCGGCGTGTCGGCCGTGTAGGCGTTGGCGCGGGTGCCCCAACCGCCGACGTGGCCGAGGCGCAGGAACCCGAACAGCCGGATCGGCATCAGCACGAGCGTGCTGAACATGATGTAGACGGGCATCCAGAAGAAGTCGCGGGGCACCTCGGTGATGTGCCGGACCTGCCGCAGGCACATCGACAGCGTCGAGGTCAGGACGGTCACCAGGATCACGGCGATCACCGCGTAGTGGTGCGTCTGCAGGATGCCGCCGTAGAGGTTGTTGCCCTCGTGCTTGACCGAGCGGATCACCCACGCCGTCGCCGACGCCACCCAGATGAACGGCAGCAGGATGTCGGCGACGAAGAAGAACGCGAGCAGCGGTGCGTGGCCGAGCATCCACGGCAGCATGCGCATCGTGTTGTACTGGCTGCCACGCGCCCAGCGCAGCTGCTGCTTGACGAGCTTCCGCATCCGGGTCGGCGCGTCGGTGTAGACGAGGCTCGTCGACTGGTACACGGTGCGGAAGCCCTGCTTGAGCGTCAGGTTGGTGAGCGTGCGGTCGTCGGAGACTTCGAGGAAGACGCCCAGGAACCTCCGGGTCAGGAAGTCGTGCATCGCGCTGACGAGGATGGCCCGGCGGAACGCGATCGTGCGGCCGGGCAGGCAGCCCACCGTGCCGAGCACGCTCTGCGCCGGCATCGCGTAGAGGGCCCGGCTGTTCTCCAGCCAGTCGGCCCAGCGGGTGAGGAAGTTGCGCTCCGGCTCCAGGATGCGCTGCCGGGTGGTCACCCCGCCCACGCCCGGCTCGGCGAACGGCTTGACCAGCTCGGCGAGTGCCTTCTCCGTCCAGATCGTGTCGCTGTCGACGAGCACGACGACGTCACCGCGTGCCCGCTCGGTGCCGATGCGGATCGCGTTGCGCTTGCCGGGGACCTCCGTCCATGTCCACTGCACGGCCGGGCTGAACTCGTCGCACACCGCTTCGAGGTCGGGGTTGCGCCGGCCGTTGATGACGACGATGACCTCGGTGGGTTCCTGCGACACGATGCGGCCGAGCACCTCGCGGAACAGGTCCAGTGGTTCGTCGACCACCGGGATCACCACGCTGGTGGTCGTCTCGTACGGCTTGGTCCACGGCCGGTACTGCCGCGACAGCACCACCTTGAGCAGCCAGATGGTCCAGGTCAGCAGGACGAAGATCGTGAACAGGTAGAGCCGGACGTGTTCTTGCAGGCTGTGCCGGATCTGGAGAAGTCCGATGAACATCGCGTTCCCGTCGGTCGACTAGCGCGGCAGGTGGGGGCGGGTCACTTCGTCGTGAGCAGCGGCGCCACTCTCGGCGCGAGCCACGCGCTGAACGTGTTGGTCAGGTGGGTGTCGTCGCGGTAGACGAGCAGGTTGCCGACGATCGCCGGACAGCGGTCGGCGGTGCAGATCCACGACCGCGGTTCGATCACCGGGTAACCCGCCTTCGTGGCCGCTGCCGCCAGCGCCCGGTGCCGTGCGGGGAAGCTGTAGGCCTTGCTGACCGGGAACGTGCAGTCAGTCACCGCGCTCAGGTGCTCGGCGACGCAGCTCGGCATGTCGTACGCGGGCACCGGGTCGTCCTGCAGCAGTTCGACCTTCGTCGTGCTGGTCGCCGTGTGGATCGCGTTCATGGTGGCGACGGTGGCCCGGCTCCACTGTTGTGGGGTCACGCCGGCGCCGACGACGTTCTCCGAGTCGCTGAGGAAGACGAGGTCCGGGCGCAGCCTGCCGATGCGGGCGACCACCTGGGTGCGCCACGTGTCGCACTCGGTGTAGGTGCGCTTCAGCGTCGACTCGTAGACGGTGATCCGCGCGGCGGGGCACGACGACTTCGTCCAGTCGACGATCTTCCAGTGCGCGGCCTTGCCCGCCCGGTCGAAGGCGGCGAGCCACATGTCGGCGTGCGAGTCACCTACCAGCACGGCGGTGTGCGTGCCGGTCGGGTCGCCGTAGACGCAGGCCCCCTGGGCGATCGTCGTGAACGAGGCGTGGCAGTTCGTCGAGTCCGCCGCCGGCAGGTCGTGGGCGGCCGACTGCGGTGTCGGCGTGAGGTTCTTCGGCGCCGCGGTGATGCGCACCCCGGCGGCCAGTGCCGCGCTCATCTCCTTGTCGACCTTCGTGCTGGCGGAGGCGGCCTGGACGACGTGCGTGGCCTCGCCACTGCCGACCATCGACGGCAGGTTCCCCAGCACGAGGGCGGCGGCGGCGAGCACCGTCGCGGAGGCGGCGAAGCCGGTGACGAAGCCCTGCCAGTTCAGCCGGCCGAGGTGCCGGATCGGGTCCTCGATCCAGAAGTAGCTCGCGATCGCGGCCAGCAGCGACAGCCACACCACCACGCCACGGCCGGCCCAGTTCAGCGAGTGCCCGACGGCCATCGGCGCGATGATCAGCATCGGGAAGTGCCACAGGTACCAGGCGTAGGAGATGCGCCCGATGCACTGCAGCGCCGGCTCGGCGAGGATCCGTTCCGCGCCGCGCCGGGGCCCGCAGCCGGCGGCGATCACCAGGGCGGCTGCGCCGACGGGCAGCGCCGCGTAGGCGCCGGGGTAGGTGGTGTTGTCGCTGTAGATGAACGCCGAGGCGATCATCGCGATCAACCCCACCCAGGCCAGCAGGCCGCCGAGCGCCCTCGGCATCCGGGCCAGCGGCCCCGCGCCCACCGCCACGAGCCCGCCGAGCGCGAGCTCCCATGCCCGCGTGTGCAGGGAGAAGTACGCCCACGACTCCAGGTGCGCGGTGGTGGTGATCGAGTAGCGGTAGGAGATGACGACGGTCGCGGCGAGCGCCACGGTCAGCAGCGCGCGGTGATAGCGGCGGCCGATCGCGGCGATGAGCACGATGACGATCGGCCAGACGACGTAGAACTGCTCCTCGACGGCCAGCGACCAGAAGTGCTGCAGTGGCGAGACCGCGTCGTTCTGGTGCAGGTACTGCGTGCCCTCGACGGCGAGGCGGTAGTTGAGGCCGTAGAACGTAGTGAACATGCCGTCCACCGCGATCGAGCGCACCTGCAGCGGCGGGGCCCAGGCGCGGGCGGCCAGCACGGTCACCGCGACGACCACGGCCGCAGCCGGCAGCAGCCGCCGGATGCGGCGGGCGTAGAAGGTCGGCAGGCTGCGGACGCCGCGATCCTCCACCGAGCGGACCAGCTGCCGGGTGATCAGGAAGCCGGAGATCACGAAGAAGACGTCGACACCGACGAAACCGCCGCGCACGCCGAGGTCGGCGTGGTACAGCACCACCGCCAGCACGGCGAACGCGCGCAGGCCTTCGATGTCCGGGCGGAACCCCCGCGGTGCGGGTCGCGAGGCACCGGTGGAGGCCCGGCGGGCACCACGACCCGCGGACACCTCCTCCGGCGGGTCGAGCAGCTGCGTCATGCCTGAGTCCAGACGTCGTGGGGCGAGTGTGGTTCGGGAGCGGCACCCGAGCGATGCCTCATGGCGGGAAGTCGATGGCGACGTGCTCGACGTTAGGGACGCGAGATTGCCGCGCAACGACATTTGTTTGTCCGGTCTGTTACCAGTGGTCCCTTCGGAGCTTAAGTCGATTTATCCCGGATTCACCCGAAATCTGATCACGGAGCGTGTTGATACGGCTACCGCATGAGTATGTGAACGCGGCCACAATTGATCTCGGACATTTCTCTGAAATCTCGCACCGGCGGGCCGCCTCCGGAGGTGCGGGGCGGGGTCGCCGCCGCCCCGAATCCGTGCCACGATATCGACAACATGCGTTGTCAGAATGATCATCGTCGGCACACCATCGGCACATCGTCGGCACGAGGACAGGCAGCGAGGAGCGACACGTGGCGAAGGCAGCGGGCACGGTGCGGGGCAAGGTCGTCGCCATCACCGGCGGCGCCCGGGGCATCGGTTACAGCACGGCGCATCGGCTGCTGGCCGACGGCGCCAAGGTCGCGATCGGCGACATCGACGCCCAGCGGCTGACGGAGGCGGTCGGCGAGCTCGGCATCACCGCCTACGGGCAGGTGGACGTCACCGACCCGGAGTCCTTCGAGCAGTTCCTCGACCACGCCGAGGACGTACTCGGCCCCGTCGACGTCCTGGTCAACAACGCGGGCATCATGCCGCTCGGCGCGTACGTCGACGAGGACGACCGAGCCACCCGCCGGATGGTCGAGATCAACGTCCTCGGCGTCATGTACGGCTCGAAGCTCGCGCTCAAGCGGATGCTCCCGCGGCGCAGCGGCCACGTCATCAACATCGCCTCACTGGCGGGCGAGAGCTACGTCCCCGGCGGCGCCACGTACTGCGGCACCAAGCATGCGGTGAAGGGCTTCACCGAGTCGCTGCGGCGGGAGTACCGCGACTCCGGCGTGCACTTCTCCCAGGTGCTGCCGACGTTCACCAACACCGAGCTCGTCGCCGGCACCGGGGGCTCCAAGGGGGTGCGCAACGCCGAGCCGGAGGAGGTGGCCGAGGCGGTGCGCTCGCTGATCATTACGCCGCGCCCGCGGGTAACCGTCACCCGGCTGGCCGGCCTCCTCGTCGGCAGCCAGGCGTTCATGCCGCGCAAGGTCAGCGAGGCGATCGCCCGCAGGTTCGGCGTCGAGGACGCCTTCACCACCAGCGTCGACCAGGACGCCCGCAAGTCCTACGAGGAGCGCGTCCGCGCGCTCTGAGCCGGCCTCAGGTCGACGCGCCCGGCACCTCCGACACGGCCCGCGAGCCTGAGGAGGAACGCGCGCAGCCGGGTGCCCGTGTGAGGATCGGACGATGGTCTCCGCAGCACCGCCGTACTCCCCGCCCCGCCGATCGAAGGCGTGGCGGTGGCTGGCGGTCATCGTGGTGGTGCTTCTCGTGCTGCTGGTCGCGGCCGACCGCATCGGGGTGGTCGTGGCCGAGCGGATCGCCGCCGACCGCATCCAGTCCGCGCAGAATCTCCGGCAGCGGCCGTCGGTCGACGTCGACGGGTTCCCGTTCCTCACCCAGCTCGCGTCCGGCAGCTTCGACAAGGTGACGGTCACGATGCACGACGTCGACGTCGGCCAGGACGGCCACGTTGCCACGCTGAACTCGCTGCGCACCGTGCTGCACCACGTCGACATGTCCGACAACTTCCACACCATGCACGCGCGCACCCTCGCCGCCACCGGGTCGGCGCCGCTCGCCCAGGTCAGCCGGCTGCTCGGGCAGACCATCACCTACGCGGGCAGCGGGCGGTTGTCGGCCACCCGGTCGGTCACCGTGCTCGGCCGCAGCATCACCGCCACGGTGACGAGCAAGCCGGTCGTCCAGGGCGGCGCGCTGAGCTTCACCGACACTCGGATCGAGGGTGCCGGCTCGGCCGTCGCGTCGGTGTCGGCGCAGATCTCGGCGCTGTTCGACCTGACGGTTCCGCTGAACAACATCCCGTTCGGGCTGCGGGCCCAGTCGGTGGCGGTCGACCCGTCGGGCGTGACGTTCGCCCTCACCGGCGCCGACGTCAGCCTGACCCAGCGCTGACGAGCCGTTCGGTCAGCCCTTGGCGTCCGGTCAGCTCCTGCCGTTCGGTCCGCTCTTGGCGTTCGATGGCCGGGCGCCGACGATCGTCACGACCCGGGCCGCAGCCCGGGTCGCGGCCGCCAGCCGCTCGTCGACCGTGCCGCCCGCCGCGATCCACCCGGCGGCGAAGGCGTCGCCCGCGCCGGTCGAGTCGATCACCGTCACCGGCAGCGCGGCCGCCGAGCGCACGTCGCGCCCGTCGGACCACACGGCGCCGGCGGAACCGCGCTTGACCACGGCCTGGCCGCACAACGCGCCCAGCACGCGCGCCGCGGTGCTGGGGTCGGCCTCGCCGGTGAGCACGCGGGCCTCGTCCTCGTTGGCAAACAGCGTCACGTCACTGCCGATCCAGTCGAGGAACGCCGAGCCGCCCGCCTCGGCCAGCGGCGCCGCGGAGGCCGCGTCGATCGCGATCGCCCATCCGCGCTCGCGCGCGACCGCCAGCGCCCCGAGCGCGAACGTGCGGGCCTGCTCGCTGAGCAGGGCGTAGCCGGAGGCGTAGAGCCAGTCGGCGCGTTCGGGCAGCAGCGCGACGTCGGCGGCCCGCCCGTTGGCGCCGGACCACGGCACCATCGAGCGCTCACCGCTGGGGTCGACCAGCACGATGCACACGCCGGTGGTGATACTCGGGTCGATCTCGACGAGCGGCACGACCCCGGCCGCGGTGAGCTCGTCCACCGCACGCAGGCCGAGGCCGTCGTCACCGATGCGCCCGACGAAGGTTGCCGCCGCACCCTCGGCCACCGCCCAGCTGGCCACGTTGGCCGCCGCTCCGCCACCCTGCAGCGTGATCGGCGCCGGCCGGTCGGAGCCCGGCTCGAGCGGGCCGGGCAGCTGCGCGACCACGTCGACCATGAGGTCGCCGATACAGACAACGTGGGTCATGCGCTGTACGCCGCGGCGATCTCGGCGGCCAGCCGCGCGTTGGAGCGGACGAGCGCGACGTTGGCGGTCAGCGAGGCGCCGTGGGTCTCCCGGTGGAAGAAGTCGAGCAGGAACGGCGTGACGTCCTTGCCGGTAACGCCGGCCGCGTCCGCCGCGGCCAGACCCGCGACGAGGGTGCGGTCGTGCAGCGCGCGGTCGAGCTCGTCGCCCGGCGCGATCGGGTTGGCGACGACGAGCCCGTAGCCGGTGGTGGCCTGGGTGTCCTGCCCGTGGAGCACGGCAGCCGCTTCCTGCGGCGTGGACACCGTCCAGCGCACCGGGTGGCCGGAGTCGCGTAGGTAGAAGCCGGGGAACCGGTCGGTCCCGTACCCCAGCACGCCGACGTTCAACGTCTCCAGCCGCTCGAGCGTGGCGCCGACGTCCAGGATCGACTTCACCCCGGCGCAGACCACCGCGATCGGTGTGCGGGACAGCGTGGCCAGGTCGGCCGACTCGTCCCATGTCTCGCGCGCGCCCCGGTGCACGCCGCCGAGGCCGCCGGTGGCGAACAGCCGGATCCCGGCGCGCGCGGCGAGGTGCGCGGTGGAGGCGACGGTGGTGGCGCCGATGCCGTTGACCGCGGTGATGTAGCCGAGGTCGCGGACCGACACCTTCTCCACGGCGTCCGAGGTCGCGAGCTCGGTCAGCGTGTCGTCGTCGAGCCCGATCCGCGCCTGCCCGCCGGCGACGGCGACCGTGGCCGGCACCGCGCCGCCGTCGCGCACTGACTGCTCGATCTCCCGGGCGATGCGCAGGTTGTCCGGGCGGGGCAGGCCGTGGCTGATGATCGTGCTCTCCAGCGCCACCACCGGGCGGGCGTCGGCCAGCGCGTCAGCGACCTCGGGATGGATCAGCACGGAGTCTCCTGTCGATCAGGGCAACGGGGACGGTCACGACCGCCGCCACCGCGAAGGAGATCAGGGACGCGCTCATCCACGTGTGCAGTCCGAACCACCGGACATCGGCCCACATCCGGACCCACCACGCGATGTATCCGGGGTTGATCAGCTGGTAGGCGACGAACCCGACTGCCCACGGCAGCAGCATGAGCCAGCGTAGAGGGGCACGCCCGGTGAGGTCCCAGCGGCCTCGACTGATCAGGAAGTAGTCGACGGCCAGCACACCGAGCAGCGGCACGAACACCGAGCCGAGCAGGGTCAGGAAGTTCGCGTAGTCGTCGATGTCGAGGACCAGCGCCCCCACCGTCGCCACCACGCCCACCGCGGTGGTGAGCACGCGCCGATCCCACCGGGGGGCGAGGTTCTGCACCGACACGCCCGTGGAGTAGGTGTCGACGAACGCCTGGTCGACTTCCCGCACGGCGAGCACGGCGAAGGCCAGCGTGCCCACCGGCACCGCCATGAACGAGCCGAACACCTGGTCCGGGTCGCCCTTGGCCACGGTGACGAGCGCGACCAGACCGACGGCGTAGCAGGCGATCTGGGTGATCGTGTAGCCGGTGAAGCAGCCGAACACGGCGGCGCGGGTGGAGGTGGAGTGCCGGGAGTAGTCCGACGCCACCGGCACCCACGACACCGCCACGCCGATCACCGTGTCGACGGCGATCCAGAACCCGTGCCACGACCCGTCGCCGAGCCCCGGGAGGGGATTGCGCAGCAGCTGCACGGCGAGGTACACCATCGCGACCGCGACGAGAACGGTGACGTAGCGGCGCAGCATGCGGATCCACCCGAGCGGCCGCAGCGACAGGCCGATCGTCACCACGCCACCGGCGAGCACGTAGACCCACCGCGGCACGGACGTGGTGATCTGGTGCATCGCGGTGCTGATCGTGACGAGCTCGAAGGCCGTCCAGCCGAGCAGCTGCACCACGTTGACCACCGTCGGCAGCCAGGACAGGCGAGCACCGAACAGCCCGCGCAGCAGCACCATCGCCGGCGCGCCGGTCCGTGCGCCGGGCACCGCTGCCACGGCCACGGCCGCCGTGCCGAGCACGGTGCCCACGACGAGCGCGAGCAGCGCGGCGCCGAGGGAGAGCGGGACGTCGTCGACGGGGTAGAGCACGTAGATGGCGCCGGTGAACCCGAGCAGGCTGACCCCGAGGTTGGCCCACATGCCGAGCTGGTCGATCGCGCCGAGCGTGCGTGGCGCCTCGTGTTCGAGGGTGAGCGGTACTTCGGTGAGAGCAGTGCTCTCGGAGTGGCCGGTGTGCAGTGTTGCTGTCATGCGTCGTCTCCCGTGCCGGCATTACCCGGCGGGTCAGGCGGTCGGCGGCGGGGTGCCGCCCTCTCAGCCCTGGTGGGCTCCCGCGAACGTGTGGACTTGTGCAGCCGTTCCGGTTACAGCACGGGCATCCCCTCGACGGGGGAGCTGGCCTGTGCGTGGAACCGTTGCGGGATGCGGCCGGCACCGCGGGCGAGCCGGCCGGCCTCGACCGCGCGCGCCATCGCGGTGGCCATCGCGACCGGGTCCTGCGCACGGGTGACGGCCGAGGCGAGCAGCACGCCGTCGCAGCCGAGCTCCATGGCCAGCGCGGCGTCCGACGCCGTGCCGATGCCGGCGTCGAGGATCACCGGTACGACCGCCTCGCTGACGATCATCTCGATGTTGTGCGGGTTACGGATGCCGAGGCCGGTGCCGATCGGCGAGCCGAGCGGCATGACGGCGGCGCACCCGGCCTGCTGCAACCGACGGGCCAGCACGGGGTCGTCGTTGGTGTACGGCAGCACGGTGAAACCCTGCGCGACCAGCGCCTGCGCGGCGTCGAGCAGTTCGATCGGATCGGGCAGCAGGGTGCGCTCGTCGGCGACGACCTCCAGCTTGACCCAGTCGGTCTCCAGTGCTTCGCGGGCTAGCTCGGCGGTGCGCACGGCCTCGCGCGCGGTGCGGCAGCCGGCGGTGTTCGGCAGCACCCGCACGCCGTGCCGGTCGATCACGTCGAGGATCGAGCCGCTGGTGCCGGCGTCCACGCGGCGCATCGCGACGGTGCACATGGCGGTGCCGGAGGCACGCAGCGTGGCCTCGATGACCTCCATGCTGGGCGCGCCGCCGGTGCCGAGGATCAGCCGGGACGCGAGCGGCACCCCGGCGATGACGAACGGATCAGTCACGTCAACCTCCCTGCACGGCGGTGATGAG
>Ga0164242_10004889_pt1 | contig 14969 bp, 13 predicted proteins | sample OricomgcompostMG_FD_108783 | JGI IMG/M metagenome (GOLD analysis project Ga0164242, IMG submission 108783) | Miracle-Growth compost microbial communities from Emeryville, California, USA - Original compost - Miracle growth compost (MG) ... | reverse complement strand
GGTTAATATCAATGGCGCAATTTATCGAAATGTTTCTGTGCCGAAAGACAAATGGACGCATGTGGCGCTGAATATGGATTTGGCGGATTGGCAGCATTCAAAAGATGTTTCTGCATGGCCCGTTCTCAAGACGATTAGTTTCTATCAGAAAACGTTGGACGGAGCGGAAAAAGAACTGCTCATCGACGGATTGCAGTTTGTGATAAACGGAAACATTCAGTCGCCGCAAACAGCAACGGTGCAATTAACCAATTGGAATTTTCCCTATCAAACTGATGACGCGTGGTTAATCGGTGACGCGCAATCCGCCTGGGCGATTTCCAAAAAATCAGGAGAAGTGTTGGGCGGATGGAATACGAAAACGAAAGAACAATATCTCCAGTGGAATGCCGGGCGTTATTATATGCAGGATGCTAAAAGTACTTTTATAGCGAAAGGCGAAGAGGATGAGATTAAAAATATACAATTTAATTCCACCAAACAGCAACTGCAATTGAGCTGCATCAACCCGGCATTAAACGACATCACAATAGAAAAATTATTTAGTGTTGAAAACGGCAAATTAATTAAACAGATACGTTTCGCTACTTCGCAATCGAAGCAACTATTCATCACCTATAATAACGAAGTCAGCCTGGTTCCGGCCTATCGCGACAATGGCTATTATTTCGGCGCGGGAACAGTTGGTCCATTGGTGCCCGCGCCCAAAATTACCAGCCGGCAAACAATTACGCAATATCGTTCCAGCAGCAAAGGCATGGTTCTTAGTCAAAGTCAGAAAGGATATAGTTTTGCTGATTATCGATATAAGATAGATCAACAATTCGTGTGGCCGTGGTGGGAGAAATATAGCGAATCGTCGGACGTATTGACTTATACGCCTACCGGTTGGGAAATGTCGCTAGGAACATTGAGTTTGACGAAGAATCGCGCCGCGACCTATGAAGAACATCTCGGTATTTTTCCCGGCACCTGGTTTGATTTTTTATCGAACGATTATTCCGCATTGCCGGAAGTGCAGAAAGAACGCGCTAATATTCCCAAACCTCCCAAGTGGCTGGATAATGTGAAATTAGAGATTAATCCCAAGGATCTTGAAACTGTGCGACAGACAGTGAAAACCTATCAGACCGGTGACATTTTGGTGCTGCTCAATCCTCAGGCTGATTGGTCAGATTATTTTCCCGATCAACCTCATCACGGCAATAATGGGGGTTTTGTGAGCGGCCCGGAATTGAAAAAGCTGATTGATGACATTCGCGCTATTTCGCCGCGGCTCAAAGTGGGGCTTTATCATTTTGATACCAGCGCGCTGGACGTTTCGCCGATTTATAAAAGCCATCCGGAATGGTTTCGTAAATTTGACAAACAAGGCAACGCCGTCAACTTGTTTCCCGGTCTCCACGCCAAATATGCCAGCATGATTAATAATCAAGGTTTGTATGATAATTTATTGGATCAGTTCAAAGCCGAGATGGATTATTATCATGTTGATTTTATTAATCTGGATGAATCCAAAACCACCAATTTAATAGATTGGAAAACTAACGGACTGACAACTGATTATCAATGGCAGCAATTTTGGCTGGAAATGAATAGAAATGCAAAGCAACAAAATCCCGATTCGTTGCTCTTTTTTAACGGCCGCGGAAATCCGTATGCCGGCTTGAATTACATCGAAGCGCGCAGCCAATTGCGTCCCGGTTTCTGGCACGATTTTGCCGGAATTGGCCTGGCAAAAGAAGTATTTATGGAGCCGCATCAACGTATTATTCCGTTGTATTTGGTTCCAGGTTTGGCGCAAAGTTACCTCAATCGCACACTGGCGTTGGGCTGGATTCCCAAATTGGAGAATTCGGATATTTTGCGTTATCGGCCGTTCGTCACGGCGGCATTTCAGATCGGCAATACCACGCCGGTCGATGCGCAATATACGCCAGATTGGAAACGCGATCCTGATTCTGATGTGGAATCATATGTAGTTCGCCGCGATGCCGGACAGGAAAGATTGCTCTCGTTGATTAGCCACGAAAAGAAAGCGCGAACGGTTCCGATAACGATTGATACGAAAAGTCTGGGATTCAATACATCACAAAATTTATATATTTGGGGTTACCGAATTGCCGACGCCACAAACTGGAAAGACGCGATCGCCGAACAGGAAGCGCAAGATGCGTTCGCAAAAGGCGGCTGGCAATTGGATCGAATCACGATCCCAGAATTACTTTACAGCGGCGCGTGGCAACCGCAACTCAAGCTCGACATTTCGCTCAATCCGGATCAGTTATATATGGTCTCGATCAGCACACAGCCAGCGGCGATTTATTCCGAAAACAATATGGCGGCTACTTTTCGTTTCGCCTCATCGCGCCTGGTGAATATAAATAGTAATACTCAAGCAAATAGTATTAGCGCTACAATTGATGCGAAAAGTGATTCAGCAAAAGTACTTTTTCCCCTACCCGATAAAAGTACTTTTACCGGCGCGACGGTCGATGGCAAAAGTGTGAATGCTGAACTCACGCAAATCGGAAATGTATTATCACCGATTATTTCTATCGCAAAAGGCATCCATAAAGTAAGTGTCGCATTTGCGGATTCTCCAGAAACGCGGACGTTAAATAATAGCGAAATTAAGGCAACAGTCAATGCAGATTTTATTGATGTCACCCTGCCCGCACAATTCCATAGCGCCAAAAATGCATTGATAACCGTGACGCAAGACACAAAAGTACTTTTGAATAGATCGTATCCAATCCTCAATGGCGTCAGCAAAATTCCCCTTGCAGCGCAATTGAATGGAACATATCAAATCGAAATAAAAGCAATTGAAAATACGCAATGGATTCCGATTCAATCAAATCCTGTCAAGGTAACTGTGCAACAAAAAGAAGTAGCGACTGCGCCGTCGCCGACATCAACCATCGCGGGGAAATTAGAAATTAACAACGTCGATAAAACGATTAAGGGAATTCGCATTTTGCGACAGGCGAGCGAAACCACGGCAACGCCCGATGATTTTATTCAACAAGGAATGCCTGCCTTAACAGCCAACGCGAACGCGGAAAATCTCATTTTATCAGCCGGCACCACGCGCAAAACAGTCAATTTTACAGGCGCAGCTTTTGCGGGTTTTGAAGTGGATGGAATCAAGCAGGTAAAAGTACTTTTGCAAAATACTTATTACGATGCATTTTCGCTACGCGGCGGAATCAACATTCCCGACTATACAAAAACCGATCGCTTCTTCGCGGGCATCATGCTGAATTATCACACGGCAAAAGGATATACAAAAAAAGTAGCGCTGGGCGTCGGCGTTCTTGCGCCGGATTGCGGAACGGTTTATCCCACTTATGCCGCCAAACAAGCGTCGGATCAAATTATTGATTTGGGTGCTATTATTGATAAAAGTGCCCAGACAACTTTGGCGCTGGATCTGACAAGATATGCTCCATCGGATTGGGATGGAAAATTGTGGTTTAGCGTGGGCAGCGATTACGTGGCGGCAAACCGCCGTTTGACGGCGCAGATTTTGTCAGTGAATAAAGACGCCGGAAGTACTTTTATTGAAGGAAATGATCCTAAACAATTAGAAAAGTTATACCATCAACCGCGACAAATAACGATTCCCAAAGAGTCACAACCGCCGATGATTGATGGCGTGAATGATGAAGAAATCTGGAAAGCCGCTACGGAGTTCAAGCCGTTATATTTGCTGGGCGGAAAAGGCATTCCCACGCAATCCACAAAAGCAATCGCCTATTATGATAAGGAGAATTTATATATGCAAATTATCTGTCAGGAAAATCAGCGCGAAAAACCGCTGACTGGCACAGGCGCAATCTGGCATGACGACGAAGTGGAAATTTGGATGGATACAAACCGCGATGGAAAAACATATAAGCAACTCATCATCAACGCCGCCGGCGACAAACTGGAAATGAACCAGGATGGGCCAACCAAAATTGGCGCGCAAGCCGCAGCCAAAATAGAAGATGGCCGCTGGATTGTGGAAGTTGCAATTCCGTTCAAAGCGTTGGGAATTGAAACGCCCAAACCAGGCGATATTTGGAAATTCAATTTCGTCCGCCAACGCCCCGGCGGAGGAAATATCGCTACCGAATTAACAACATGGTCACCGTTGGATAAAGCGTTTAATGAATTGCAAAACTTTGCAACGTTGACATTTGGGAAGTGAGCGATTGCTGTATTAAAAGTACTTTTGATACAGCAATCATTGCAACATTCATTAATAGCCAAATCCTAATTCTCGGCATAAATGCTCAAAATGTCTTTCACCGCATTCCAAATAATTGCCACCGAAGGAATTACCACGCATTCTTCCGGCGAATGCAAAGCATACAATTCTGCACCGATAGAAACAACATCCAGATCATCCAATTTAGAAGCGATAATACCGCATTCCACACCGGCGTGAATTACTTCGATTGTCGTCTCTTGAGCGTTCGCCTTTTGTAAAGCGCGACTGGCAATTTCCGCAAGTTTCGATTCGGCGCGCGGTTCCCAACCGGGATAACCTTCCGCGCGCCGCGCCTGCGCGCCTGCTTCGCGGCCGATTTTCAAAACTCGTTCTTGCAATTGATATAATTCCGCATCAATCAAACTGCGGCTGCTGACGTGAATCTGTAATTGATTATCGGTAATTTCCGCATTCGACAAATTGCAGGAAGTTTCCACTTTGCCATCAAAGCGCTCGCTCATTTTTTGCACGCCGTGCGGCAAATCATTTAACAACTCAATTGTCGCGATGCTGGAATTTTTATCAAAAGTACTTTTACAATCGTCCGCCAAAAGTACTTTTAACTGCAAACCCGGTTCATCTTTTTCCCAGGTTTTCTTTAACGCGCTCGCCTGCTCTGCAATTAGCAATTCCAACCGTTCTGCATCCTGTGCGGAAATTGCGATATTCGCCACAGCATCGCGCGGAATGGCGTTGTGCGCGGAACCGCCGTGAAAATCACACAAGTTCCAATCCAAATGATTTTCACGCAATTGCAAAAGTACTTTTGCCAGCAACTTAATCGCATTGGCGCGCGGTTCATCAATCTGCACGCCGCTGTGACCGCCTTGCAATCCGCTGATTTGAAGATCGTAACAACGGCATTCGCATTCGCCGGAATTTTCCGGTTGCAAATCAAAACTAATATCCACACCTTCGCCACCCGCGCATCCTACAGTGACTTCCGTTGTGCTGGTGCTGTCGAGATTAATCATAGTGCGCGCCGTCACCAACGCCGGATCCAATTTCAACGCACCAATCAATCCAATTTCTTCTTCCACGGTAAATAACAATTCCAACGGCCCGTGTTTGATTTCCGAAGATGTCAAAAGCGCCAACATTATACTCGCGCCGATCCCATTATCCGCGCCAAGCGTGGTGCCATTGGCATAAATGCGATCGCCGTCGCGATGCACTTTAATCGAATCATGCAATGGATCAAAAGTCACGTCTGGAAGATGCTGACAAACCATATCCAAATGCGATTGAAATGCCACGACAGGTGAATCTTGCAAATCATCGGAAGAAGCTTTCACGCGCACCACGATGTTGCCGTAATCGTCAATTTGAAAAGCAGTGTTATTTTCATCAGCCACGCGCTGCACATATTCACGCGCCGCAGCTTCATGTTTCGAAAGACGAGGAATATCATTCAGCGCCGCAAAATGACGCCACACTTCGGCGGGTTCCAAACCGGCGTAGACAGATTGATTGTTGCTCATAGGAAGATAGGTAAACAGATTTTGGAAAAAGAGGCAATAAAGAATGGTTTGCGCTGGAATACAAAAAACGAAACGTCGTATCTATCCGCATTAATTTTGGACAAATTACAAAAGTACTTTTCGCCAAAATCAACTCTTAACATGGTGCTTGAGCACAAATAGAGAATGTGTTCGCGGCGTCGCCAAAGTAAACTTGCTTTATGAAAAAGCTGGCTTCATCATTTTGTATCCTATTTGTATCGCTGCTTCTTGCATCCTGCATTGAGACTTCATGGAGTGCTGAGCTAACAGAAGCTCTGCAAAATTCTACTGTGATTCGTCATGGTGATAACGTAACTATTATGCAAGCTGCTACTGATGCCGATCTGTCTGTATTGAAACAAATGCACGGCATTAAAGCCGTATCGATGAACGGCATGTTGTATGGCACTGCGGGACCGTTCATCACTGATAAGGGACTGACAAACTTGGAAGGATTAACTGATCTCGAAGTATTGCGTTTGTCTTATATAAAAATTACCGATGTTGTCCTAACTCACCTGAAAGGTCTTAAAAAATTACGAGTTTTGGTATTGGTCAGCAATCAGATCACGGATAATGGTCTTGCTAACCTGACAAATTTAACTAATCTTGAGGAACTCTGGTTGGATGGTAACAATCAAATCACGGATAAAGGCCTCACCCATTTGAGCAAATTAACCCAACTAAAAGTACTACGATTTTACGGCGCTCACATTACAGATGCAGGTATTTCCTCCATCAAAGACCTTAGGAATCTTGAAGATTTGCAACTTGGATTATCTGACGTGACTGATGTGGGACTGGATGATATATCCAAATATTCACAACTCAAAACGCTGGATTTGCAGGGCACGCAAATCAGCGATGCAGGGCTTGCTCGATTTAGCAACCTATCTCACCTTAACTGGCTATGTCTTAAAAATACCAAAATCACCAATCAAGGACTAACGCACTTGCAAAATCTCACAAACTTAACATGGCTATTCCTGGGTTTTACGAAAATTGGAGACGATGGCCTTGTCTATTTGAAAGGAATGAAACATCTGCAAATGTTGAATTTGACTTCCACAAATATTACCGATAAGGGAATAGAACATCTTAAAATACTCAAAACGCTGGAATACTTAAGATTGAATCTCACCGCTATAACCGACGTTGGTCTGCAATCACTTGCATCACTTCCTACACTGAATGACCTTGAGACATTTGGCACAAAAACGACTCAGAATGGCATTGATACATTGAAACAATCATTGCCCAATCTTACGGTGAGAGTTACGCATAATTTTTAAGAAGGTATTTGGAGATGACAAAAGTATTTTCTCCTGATAGGCGAGAAGTCTGCGCTCCATAGTAAAAGTACTTTTTCATCTCTATAGAACTCACAAGAACGGATTTATAAAACGCACGCCGGTAATTTCCTGCCCGTGTTGAAAGTCTTCTGAATAGATAATTTTAATGTCGTGTTCGCAAGCTGTTGCCCAAATTAAGAAATCCCAAAAACTCATACTGTGCTTGCTTATTCCTTCCAAGGCACACATCGTCGCATTCGCTGTTAACGGAAGAACATCACAGGCAAGCGCCATATCGCGCACAAAATCCGCAGCCTGCGCCTGGGTAAAACCAAAACCACGTCGTGGACGAGTTAAGACAGAATACACCTCATTGAGAATTTGCGCAGTAATCACCAAACACTGGTTTGTCTCCAAATCATTGAGTAAATGAATTGCTTTGTCGCGATTCAAGCCTGCATCAGAATCCTGTGAATAAATCCAGATGTTGGTATCAACAATAGCTGGAATCAATTTAAGATTGATGGCGCTCATGCAATTCGTCTCTTGAAAGATACGGCGCTCCACCCAGAGAATGCCCCTTTTTCATCTGTGCTTGAATGCGCTGCCACGCTTGCTGTCGCACCGTTTTCTCTGAAACCGGCTTAGATAGGAATGTCACCAAAACAGGAGTTTCTGATTGCACTTCGGGCTGCTCTTTTAAAGCAACTTCACCATCTCGATAAACGCCTTCGATAGTATGTAACATGAATTAATCCTCCAATTTCTCAGCGATATTACTATTATATCAAACCGTTGCCCATTTCGATTTCTCTTATATGATAAAAGTACTTTTAACGCGGCACTTCCACCCCATCCAACGTCGATCGAATTACGTCATCGCTACTCAATCCTTCCATTTCGGCTTCGGCGCGCAACAGTAAACGATGACGCAACACCGGCAATGCGGAGGTTTTGACATCTTCGGGCAATACATAATCGCGGCCATTGATGGCGGCGTGGGCTTTGGAACATTCCAGCAGCGCGATAGAAGCACGCGGACTTGCGCCTAAAGTGAGCGTAGGCAAAGTGCGTGTGCGGCGCACCAATTCGGTGATATAACCGAACATTTCTTTGCTGACAGTTACCTGACGCACCGCCAGGCGTGCGGCATTAAGCGTTTCCGGCGTGCTGACTGCTTGCAATCCGCTCATCGCTAATTGATGCGCATCGAATCCCTGATGAATGCGCTCCAGCAATTCCGTTTCTTCTGCCGCTTCAGGATAATCCATCAATACTTTGATCAGGAATCGATCCAATTGCGCTTCCGGCAATGGATATGTTCCTTCGTAATCGATGGGATTTTGCGTAGCGAAAACCGTGAATAACGGCGACAAATCATTGCGCTGTCCGTCGATGGTGACGTGGCGTTCCTGCATCGCTTCCAACAACGCCGCTTGCGTTTTTGGCGGCGTGCGATTAATTTCATCGGCCAGCAAAAAATCTGTAAAAACGGGGCCGCGTCTCAAGGTGAATTCCTGCGTGCGCCCATCAAAAACGTGTGTACCAATGACATCAGATGGCATCAAGTCCGGCGTGAATTGAATACGATTAAATCCCGCATTATTGACATGCGCCAGCGCTTTTGCCGTCAGTGTTTTGGCAACACCGGGAACGCCTTCCAGCAATACATGCCCGCCCACTAAAAGGGCGATCAGAAAATGGGTGATGACTTCATCCTGACCGACCACCGCTTTGGCCACTTCGCTGCGCACGGCATCGGCAAATTCTTGCACGGGCGTGGTCGCGCCGATGATGATTTCGTCTTCTTCTGGTTGAGGTGTTTGGTTGATTTCTGTATTCATAATATTCCTGATTGGTAAACTCCATCTCCACTTCGGGAGAAGGCTGGGATGAGAGAATTTGTCCGTATAAAAGTACTTTTACCAATAATGTAAATCGCCCTCATCCTCTCCCTGCCGGGGAGAGAGAACTATTTCTTTACTCCTAACTTCTCTTCAATTTCCTCCATCTCCAACGCCATTCGCAAAACATCCGCATCCGAGCGCGCCGGCTTTTCCAGTTGTTCCAATAACTTGCGAATCTTTTCTCGCGGTAAACCAGTTATCTCGCTACAACGCGCAGCTAATGTTGTTGCGTTGTCCATTGGCGAAGCGCCGATTCGCCGCACGATTGTTCGACGAAATTCTTTACCCAGCACATCCGCCGCTACTTTAGGCCGGCGCGCTTTTTGATACAGCGACGCCATTGCAACAGCGAATTGTGACGCTCGCGTCACTGGATGTTGCACGGGAATCGGCATTGGTTTTCCCAATCGTCGGCCGTAAAACGCCCACAATAATAATCCCGCCAATAGCAACTGAAACCAAACCCAGCTCAACGGCACCTGCCACAAATAATACAACAACGTATGCGGCAATTCCATTTGTCCCGGCACTATAGCGGCGACGCGTTGATCGAAATAAATTCCCGCGCCGCGTGGCACGTCTTCGCGAATCAGATTGCTGATCAACACCGCATTATCGCCTTGCGCTAAACCATAATTAGTAAAAATCAACGCATCGGCGGAAATGATGATGCGGCCTTTGCCATAATCCATGGAAGCCAGGCGTAGCTTTTTCTTCGCGCCAATTAATGTTTCATATTTGTTGTTAATTAAAAAGGTGTTTGGAGAAATAGACACATGAGGCGCGCCTGCGCCATAAATTCCTTTCGGTGATTGCACCGGTTCAAGAATCGGTAACAGGCTTTTATCGATATTAATAAAGCTACCATCGATATCAGTTTGTGAAACTTTTAATTTCTGCCGCAGACTTTCGGAGTCACCTTCCGGCGTGTTCATTTTCCACCAATCATAATTTTGGGAACTTGTTTGCAAATTAGACCAGATTAGAACGCCGCCGCTTTTCACCCATTGTAAAAGTACTTTTACATCGCCTTTGGAAAGCCGTGTTTGCGGATCCAACAGCAACCAAACTTTGGCATCTTTCGGAATCGCTTTGATAGAATCGGATTGCAACTTCGTTTTATAGCCCTGGCCGTCCAGCAGCAAATGCAATCCTTTACCGCCCAGCGGCGTTTTGTCTGCAAAGCGCGCTCGTGGAAAATTGCTGTTTGGTTTATTATTGCGCTGCGCCATGATTCCCAAAATCACCACGACGGCAAATAATCCGAAAATCCACCAATAAGGCAAAGCGCGTTTCATAGTTTTGGTAAACGCGCCTCCAACTCGCCATAAGTATGCTGGAATTTATTCCATTCGTTGTCATCGCAATCAGCATTGCCATAACGCACACGATCAAAACGCCGCGTCATTTCCTGCAATGGCAAAACTAACTCGGGACGTTTTTTCTCGCGTGATAGCAACGCGATATGTTCCCAATTAGTGCGATTAATGTCGTAATGCCAAACGCCGCGCGCGTCCATTAACATTAACATCGAAATATACAAATAGCGCAGCGCTTCGCGATAATTTCCTTCCGCCGCAAAGCGCGCGGCGCGCTGACGCAATTCGTCCGGCGGCAATAAAAACAGTTCTTCATCGCCCATTTCCATGTCGTCAGGAATAGGTTTGGGACGGTTCTTCCAAACGCGCCAGATCAATAAAGCCGCAGCGAGCAACGCCAAAACCAAGGCACTGATGAAAAGTACTTTTAGCCAGACAAAGGAAGGTTGTGTTGCTGGTTCCACATGCTTTGGCGCGGGGAATAAGTCTGACAACCATTTCCAAAAATCATGCCACCATTGCCGAAACTGGCGCATCAAATTCCACCACCACAATTCAAACGCCGTCGGCGCAACTTGGATTTTGCCGTCGCTGGCCATTTGATGAATAGTGCGCGGCGCACTTTCATCCGGCACAAACGCCTGCGCCGCATAAGCTGTGGCGCTCCAGAATAAAAGGCAAATTGTGGTGAGATAATGACGTAACTTCATTGGTAAAAGTACTTTTTGCTGGATTAAATTCTAACAGGATGTAAGGTATTAAGAATATCCCACAAAGTTATTTACAATAATTATCCTTGGCAGCAAGTGCGCCAATGACGTATAATATGTTTTGATGGTTATCATCGAAACGCGCACCTTCACCAAGCAAGTTCTTAGTTTATTATCCGAGGAAGAATATCGGATGTTACAGGAAGAATTGGTCTCCGCGCCAGATGCTGGCGCTATTATTCGCGGTAGCGGGGGCATTCGGAAATTTCGATGGAAGCTGCCGGGTCGCGGCAAAAGCGGCGGGGCGCGTATTATCTATTATTGGGCAATATCACACGACCAGATATTGATGTTGTTTATGTATCCGAAAAATGAGCAGGAAAATTTAACGCAGGAACAACTACGTATTTTGCGTCAGATTGTGGAGGACGAGTATCCATGAAACAAGAACTTTTTGAAGAGCTGATAGAGAGCGTCCGTGAAGGTGGCGCTATCCTTCGCGGCCAAAAGAAACCAACGCGTTCTTTTGAAATAGATGCGCCCGACGTGCGACGCATTCGCAAAAGTTACGATCTGTCGCAGCACGAATTCGCGGCATTGCTGGGGATTAGTGTGGGAACTTTGCGCAACTGGGAACAAGGACGCCGTTTGCCCGAAGGCCCGGCGCGAGTATTGCTGCGGGTTGCGGAACGCCAGCCGGAAGCACTTTGGGAAGCAGTTCAGCCAGTCGGGGGGCGTTAAATCTATAAGTCCCAAAGTTATCATAAGCTGATTTTTTCCGGTTATTGTCAACGTCCAAAAATTCTTGATGACTCAGGATCGGCTCAGCCGCGCGTTCCTCAAAAGTCGCCAGGTCTTCGCGATCTTCAGCATCCATTGTTTTCTTTCGCCATGAAAATAGTCGGGATATAATTATGTTGAGGAATTTCATAATCAGTTATATAGAAAACTGTGCTTCATTTTACCAATGAATCACCCATTTCAGCTTGTGCCATCACATTCATAGTGATAAATTACTCCGTGCAGCATCGAAAAATTCAGTAAAAGTACTTTTATGATTAGCGATCAAATTACCGGCCCCGGCCCCACCATGGGAACGGTTCCTATTAATAGCAGTGGCGCGGCGAATTATGTAATTCCGCAGCAGGCGGAAACGGCGTTGGAAAAATTAACGGCGCAGTTTCCTGAAATATTCTTTGAGACGCGGCGTTTTCGCGATGAATTGACTGTCTACGTGCCGCGCGAAAATATCATGGCCGTGGCGCAATTCCTGCGGGATGGCGATGGCCTCAATTATAACTATTTAGCCGATTTGACCGGTAATGATTGGCCGGATCGCGATCCGCGTTTTGAAGTCATTTATCAATTGTATTCCCTGGAACATCACACGCGATTGCGGCTCAAAGTGCGCGTGCCGGAAAATGATTGCACTTGTCCCAGCGTCACCGGCGTTTGGGGAACGGCCAATTGGCACGAGCGCGAAGTATTCGATATGTTCGGCATTACATTTGACGGTCATCCCGATTTGCGCCGCATTTTGATGCCGGTGGAATGGGAAGGTCATCCGCTGCGTCAGGATTATGCAATCGGCTGGGAAGAACCTGAATTTACGGTGCGCAAAGTGCATCGCGACTACGCCAAAGGCTAAAAGTACTTTTGTATTATGTCCACCACTACACAACAAGATCCCAAAAAGATTTACGATAATATCCGCTCCGACATGGCGCCGGTTGAGGCCATGATGAAACGCCAGGCAATGGCCGCCGCTTCCACGCTGACAGATCGTGTGACGATGGAACGACTGGTGGAAGGCGATCACGCGCCCGGCGACAGCGAACGCATGGTCATCAACATGGGGCCGCAGCATCCGTCCACACACGGCGTTTTGCGCCTGGTTTTGGAATTGGATGGCGAAACCGTGACCAAAGCCGAACCTGTGATAGGTTATTTGCACACCGGCATGGAAAAAACCATGCAGCAAAAAACCTATCAGCAGGCCATCGTGGTGACGGATCGTTTCGATTACACCAATGTGATGGGCAATAATTTGGTGTATTGCCTGGCTGTTGAAAAATTATTAGGCGCTGAAATCCCCGAACGCGCGCAAGTGTTGCGTGTGATCATAACGGAATTGGGACGCTTATCGGCGCATTTGGTTTGGTTGGGAACGCACGCGCTCGACTTAGGCGCGATGACTGTCTATTTCTATTGCTTCCGCGAACGCGAGATGATTCTCGACTTGTTCGATATCATTTGTGGTGCGCGTTTGACAGCTTCTTATATGCGTGTTGGCGGCCTTGTCGCGGATGCGCCGCCCGAATTTATTAGCGGATTGCAGGCATTTCTGGAAATTATCGATGAGCGCATTGACGAGTATAATTATGTGTTCAATAACGAAATTTTCAGACATCGCACGCAGGGAATTGGCGCGTTGAGTAAAGAAGAATTAATTGATTTGGCTGTCAGCGGTCCGGTGCTGCGCGCGGCGGGAATCAATTATGACGTGCGCAAAGCAAATCCCTACAGCGGCTATGAGAATTACGATTTTGATATTCCGCTGGGCACCAATGGCGATGTGTATGATCGGTATCTGGTGCGCGTGGAAGAAATGCGCCAGAGCGTGCGCATTGTGCGTCAGGCGCTGAAGAATTTGCCGGATGGTCCGATTCGCTGCGCCGACCGCAAAATTTCATTGCCGCCGCGCGAGGAATTGGCTACTTCGATGGAAGCGGTTATTCATCATTTTAAACTGGTGACGGAAGGTTTTCATCCGCCCAAAAATCAGGAAGTCTACGTTGCTTGCGAAGCGCCCAAAGGCGAAATTGGTTTTTACATCGCCAGCGATGGCGGCAACACGCCGTATCGTTGTCATTTGCGCGGGCCCAGTTTTGTGAATTTGCAATCGCTGCCCAAAATGATGGAAGGCAGAATGCTGGCCGACGTGGTGGCGATTATCGGTTCCATCGATATTGTATTGGGAGAAGTCGACCGCTAAAACAATCGTTCCCTGAGCGAAGTCGAAGGGAACGAAAAAACGGCACTTCGGCTCCGCTCAGTGACCGTTTTCGATATGCTTAAAAGTACTTTTACCGGAGAACGTAACAAATATGCTCAGTGATCAAGCGGTTAGCCGCATCGAGGCTCTTGCCGCGCAATATCCTCAAGGAAAAAGTAAATCCGCCGTGGTGCCCGCGCTCTACGTGGCGCAACGCGACAGCGGCGGCTGGCTGCCGCGCGAGGCGATGGACGAAGTGGCCGAAGTGCTGGAATTGCCCGCGTCGCATGTCTATGGCGTGGCGTCTTTTTATTCGATGTTTTATCGCACGCCGGTTGGCAAAAATGTGGTGCAGGTTTGTGGAACGTCACCCTGCCGTTTGCGCGGCGCGGGAGAAATGATTGAATGTCTCGAAAAGAAATTAGGCATCAAAGCGGGCGAAACCACCGCTGATGGCGAATTCACGCTGATGGAAGTAGAATGTCTTGCCGCGTGCGACAAAGCTCCGATGGCCCAGATCAATGCCGATTATTACGAAAATCTGGATGAGGCCAAAGTGGATGAAATTCTGGATGCATTGCGCAAGGGCGAAGTGCCGCCATTCGCAGAATTTGATAAGTACTTTGGTAACGCCCATCCGGTGACGATGACTGATGAAGAACTGGGGATTTCAGTTGAAGGTATTCAACGGGCTGAAAATATTGTAGTGAAGAAGCAACCGAAGCCGGAACCGGCGGAAACACCATAAAATGCAACACCGTAATTCCCCCTTTTTAAAGGGGGATACAGGGGGATTTTTGAGCGTAAGAAAAACAGTATAAAAGTACTTTTAATACGCTGAATTTTTAAGGAAAAAAATCCCCCTAACCCCCTTTAAAAAGGGGGAATTATGTACTAAGGAAAAGTACTTTCATGGCTTACGAAGACGAACCAAAAATTATCCATAAACACATCAACGTGCCAAACATCAAGAAAATTGGTGT
>Ga0164242_10004888_pt1 | contig 14969 bp, 14 predicted proteins | sample OricomgcompostMG_FD_108783 | JGI IMG/M metagenome (GOLD analysis project Ga0164242, IMG submission 108783) | Miracle-Growth compost microbial communities from Emeryville, California, USA - Original compost - Miracle growth compost (MG) ... | reverse complement strand
CGTGCAACGCGGCGAGGCGCTCGCGTGCACCGGCATTGAGAAAAGCGTGCTCATGAGCCGCCTGGCGCCGAGCGTCACGCAGCTCTGCCAACTCTTGGCCCGGTCGTCGGGGCGCCGTCTTACTCGGGTAGCAGTGATCCGGCTCGCCATCGTCTTGCTCAGCTTCCAACTGTACCTCCGCTGCGACGAGCACCTCGAACAGAGGATGCATGCCGGCAACTCCTGGAGCGTCTCCTCCTTTTGGGCGATTAATATCACTCCTTGGCCCGACGCGCAAACTTCATCACATACCGAGACTGGTACTGCCGCACGCAACCGGTGTCGTGACGGCTTGCGGGAGGGAGAGCAATGACGGGGCCATTGAGCTTCGCGATCAGCGCAGAGCAAGAGTCGCTGGTAGATGTCGCGCGCCGCTTCGGTGAGCGGGAGCTGGCTCCGTACTACAAACGGCGCGAAGAGGAGGGCGCGTTCGACCGCGCGACGCTGCGTGCGATGGGCAGACTCGGACTGTTCGGTGTCGAGTTGCCCGAAGAGTACGGCGGCCTTGGCCTGGATTGCACGACGGCGGGTCTGGTCCTGGAGGCATTGTGTCGAGCCGATTACAACATCGGCCAGCTCATGGTGACGATGTCGTTGAGCGGCGCAATCCTGGCCCAGCACGGAGATCCAGATGTCGTTGCGCCGTTTCTCTGCGGCGTGACAGCAGGGGAGATGATCCCCGCTATCGCCCTGACCGAACCTGGGGGCGGGTCGGACGCGGCGAACCTCACGCTGCGTGCAACCGCGGATGGTGATACCTACGTGCTCGACGGTGAGAAGACCTCGACCAGCTTCGCTGCGCAGGCTGATTTCGCAATCGTCTGGGCTCGTACTGGAGCGCAGTCCAGTGGCGCCCGCGGGATCAGCGCCTTCCTAGTTCCCCTGGACTTACCGGGCGTCAAGACGAGCGAGTTCGACGACCTCGGAGGCCGATGTGCAGGCCGAGGATCGGTGCATTTCGATCAGGTCGTGGTACCGGCCACACATCTCATCGGGCGGCAGAACGAAGGCTTCATCCAGGTGATGCAGGGCTTCGACTACAGCCGTGCACTGATAGGGCTGCAGTGTCTCGCGGTCGCCAGGCAGTCGCTTGACGAGACGTGGTTGTCCACGACTGAGCGGACAAGCTTCGGCAAACCGCTGGTCGCCAACCAGGGCGTGTCGTTCCCCCTGGCAGAGGCCGAAACACAGGTCGAAGCGTGCCGACTGCTGTGCCTGAAAACCTTGTGGCTCAAAGACCAAGGGTTGCCGCACACAGCCGAGGCCGCAATGTGCAAGTGGTGGGGACCCAAGCTGGCGTTCGACACGGTCCAGACATGTCTGCTGCTCAATGGGCACGCCGCCTATACCGAGGAAATGCCATACGCGCAACGGCTCCGAGACGTTCTCGGGCTGCAGATCGGCGATGGCACCGCACAAATCATGAAGCTCGTCATCGCCCGACACAAGGCCGGCCGCAGTGCGGTCTCGGCATGACCACGGAGGGAAACCCGCCATGCCCAAGGTGATCTACGAAAAGCTCGACCAGATCGCGTACATCACACTCAACCGGCCAGAGGTCCACAACGCCATCGACACCGAGACCGACGAGCTGCTGTTCGAGGCCTGGACCGAATTTCGGGAGGACCCCGACGTCCGGGTCGCGATCCTCACCGGAGTCGGCAAGACTTTTTGTGCGGGTGCAGACCTAAAATCGCATGTCGACCCCTGGCTCAACGCGGGGCCCGAACTCGGACGCAGCCTGCTGGCCAAGGGGTTCGCCGGCCGGATCACCCGGGGCCTGCATCGGACACCGAAACCGATTATCGCGGCGTTGAACGGTTGGGTTATCGGGGGCGGGATCGAACTCGCGCTGGCCTGCGATATCAGGGTCGCCTCGGATCGGGCGAACTTCGGCTTTTTCCACATGCGCCGCGGTATGCATTTCGCCGACGGTGGAATCGTCCGGCTGGTCAACACCGTCGGGGTGGGAATTGCGATGGAGCTGGAGCTGATGGGCGAGCCCATCGACGCGCAACGCGCGAAAGAGGTGCATCTGGTCAACCGCGTCGTGCCTCACCAAGATTTGATGGCAACAGCCGAGGACATTGCGGCAAAAATACTCCGGAACCCAAGAGCCGCGGTCGAATCGGCGAAAGAGACGATCCTTGAGGTCGTTGGCCGGCCGCTCGACGACCAGTTGCGGATCGAGTGCCTGTACGGCTATTCGACCATGGGCAATCCGGAGATCGTCGCACGTAAAGACGAGTTCATCGACCGCCGCGATACCGACCGGGTGACAACACAGTCCGATAGCGGTTAACCGTACGCGTAATTCCGTCGGGATTGAGTTATGGCGGGATCCCGAATGTCGCTCAAAGTTCGGACTCAGCGCCCAGGCTTCAAACTCGCCCCTTAACTGAAAGTAGAGCACATGTCGTACGAGTCGATCTTCAGGCAGCACCTGTTTCGTGACAGGACCGTCATCGTCACCGGCGGCGGCAGCGGCATCGGGCGTTGCACCGCACACGAGTTGGCAGCGCTCGGAGCGCATGTCGCGATCGTCGGGCGCAACGAGGCGAAACTGGAGCGTGTCCGTGGTGAGATCGAGTCCGACGGCGGTTCAGTCTCCACGCACGTCGCCGATATCCGCGATGAGGCCGCCGTCATCGCCACCGTCGAGCAAGTACTGGGCGAGCAGGGCCGCATCGACGGACTGGTGAACAATGCCGGAGGGCAGTACCGCGCGCAACTGAAAACAATCTCCACGAAGGGGTTCGAAGCCGTCGTGAGGAGCAATTTGGTCGGCGGCTTCATCGTTATGCGGGAGGTTTACAACCGCTGGATGATCGACCATGGCGGTGCGATCGTGAACATGATCGCCGACATCTGGCACGGATGGCCCTATTTCTCCCACTCCGCGGCAGCACGCGGCGGAATGCTGACACTGACCGAATGCGCCGCGACCGAATGGGCTGAGTCCGGTGTTCGTGTCAACACGGTCGCCCCCGGGTCAATCGCCTCCCAGGGCCTCGACACCTACGAGCCCAAGGACACCGAGTTCATCAAAAACGATGTGACGCCAGGAATTCCGCTGCAGCGGTTCGGAACCGAAGCCGAAGTCTCGGCTGCAATCGTGTACCTGCTGTCGCCGGCGGCGAGTTTCATCACCGGCTCGTGTATCCGCGTCGACGGCGGTGCACCCAACGCCCGGCGTGGATGGTGGGACCTGCAACCGGCGAAGAACAACGCGGCGTTCGATGGGTTCCACCGGTCGTCGTTACCTGAGATCCTGAGCGGGGCGCAGTGAACGAGTTGCAGCCCCCACCTGTGGCTGACAGCGGGGTCGCGGTGCTCGGCGGCACTGCGGGGGTCGGTTTGGAGACGGCGAGTCAGTTCGCCGAGCAGGGTGCGCGGGTGGTGGTGCTGGGGCGCGACGCGGAGCGCGGCGCAGTGGCCTGCGACAAGGTCCGGTTGCGGGCCCCGACGGCCGAGGTCTCGTTCGTCCGCGTCGATGCCACTGACCCCGACGATGCGCTGCGGGCCGAAGAAGAGAGCCGTTCTCTGCTCGGGTCCATTGATGTCCTGGTGAACACGACGGGCCCGAGCGACCATCCGCGGCTGCTGCACACCATCCCGACCCAGTCCATCCAGCGGCGGATCAACGAGATCATTCTGCCGCCCCTGCACATGATGCATGCCACGCTGCCCGCAATGCGCGGCAACCGCCGTGGATCGGTAGTCAACGTCGCATCCGACGCGGCCAAGGTGGCGACGCCGGGCGAAACTCTGATCGGTGCCGCCATGGCCGCGATTGTGATGTTCTCCAAAGCCGCGGCGCTGGAAGCCAAGCGTGAGGGTGTCCGCATCAACGTCCTGACTCCGTCGCTCATCGCCAATACCCCGGGAGCCGCCCTCATCGGCTCGGATCCATTCAGTGCCAAGATGTTCGAGAAGGCGACAGCCATGGCCCATCTCGGGGTAGCCTTGCCCGCCGACCTGGCGTCGATGACCTTGTATCTGGCCAGCCCGGCGGCTTCGCGGATCACTGGTCAAACCATCAGCATCAACGGCGGGATATCGGTCGGCTGAGAGATCAGGAAGGTAATTCGAGTGTGGCTCCACAGAGAAATCAAAACCCTTGGGGATATCCCGCGGCACTACGCCCATACGACACCGCATCGACCAGCGCTCGTGGATTCGTCCGGACCCACTACCTTCGCTGAACTGGATGACCGATCCAACCGGGTGGCCAATGTACTGCTGGCGCTCGGTATCTCATCAGGAGCCCGAGTCGCTTTCCTGGCGAAGAACACCGCCAGGTATTTCGAGGTCTTGTTCGGCGCCAATAAGGCAGGTGCGGCGCTGTTGCCGATAAACTGGCGTCTGGCGGCTCCCGAAATCGAAGAAATACTGCAGGATTCGACACCTGACGTTCTCATCACCGATCGCGAGTACTCAGACCTAGCGGTCGAGGTTGTCCGATCGACGGGCCTCCCCACGCGCATCATCGGTTTCGATTCCGCTCTGCCGGGCGCCGGAGAGTTGGACACACTTGTGCAAGCCGCCTCAGGGAACGACCCGGATGTCGATGTAAACCCCTGGCAGACAGCCATTCTGATGTACACGTCTGGAACCACCGGCAAGCCAAAGGGCGCTCAGCTATCTCATCAGGGATATCTCTACCTACGGCTGTGTGAGCATCTGCAACATTCGTTCGGCTACACAGATCGCGACCTGATGCTGACGGTTATGCCCTTGTTCCACGCTATGGCCGTGGGCCTTTCATTGCAAGCTCTCTATAACGGGGTGCCGGTCGCGGTATACTCCATGCCTACACCAGTGGAACTCATCGAGCTCATAGCGCGGGACCGACCGACCGTCATCCCATTGGTCCCCACCGTGATTCAGATGTTGCTGGATGAACCCGACAACGCTGACGCCGACTATTCGTCGGTGCGGTTGGTGATCTATGCGGGGGCCGCGATGGGCGTCGAACTGTTACGGCGGGCACTGACCGAGATGACGTGTGATTTCATGAACTTCTACGGTGCCACCGAGACCAGTGCGGGGGTCACCTTCCTCCTGCCTGAAGATCACCGGGTCGAGGATGAGGCGAGTCTCAAATCGTGTGGCCGCCCACTGCCATTGGTCGAGATCAAGGTGGCAGATCCGGAAGGCAACGAACTGCCCGACGGCCAGGTTGGCGAATTTTTGATCCGATCGCCATCGCTGATCACGGGTTACTTCAATCAGCCCGAGACCACCGCCGCGGCGTTCCGCGACGGTTGGTACCACTCTGGCGACTGTGGCTATCGCGATTCCGCCGGAATGTTCTATATCGTCGATAGGCTCAAGGACATGATCGTGACTGGCGGTTCGAACGTGTACTCGACCGAGGTTGAGCAGGCAGTGTCCAGTCTCGATGGTGTGTGTACCTGCGCGGTTGTGGGCCTGCCTGACCCGAAGTGGGGTGAGCGGGTGGTTGCTGTCGTCGTTCCGGAACCGGGAACTGACATGACCGAACCGCAAGTCATCGCCCACTGCCGTGATCTCATCGCGGGTTACAAAGTGCCCAAACAGGTCTACTTCGTCAATGCGCTGCCGTTGACCGCCAGTAACAAGGTGCTCAAACGTGCCCTTCGTGAAGAGCTGATGAGCAGATCGTCGTGACGAAAACGGTCGGCAGGCTGCGTGGATAGGGTCGGCGGCATGAAGAGGAGCGGAACGTGTGACGGTGGCAGTAGCAGCATCGTCGGCAGCCGTCGGATCGAGCACGTTGACATGACGCTCGCGCATTGTGCGCGAGCCCGCGAACTGACCGACGCCGACGCCGACGAACAGGACGGTTCGCTCGATGATCAACTCGCTGCCGCTCGGCAACGCCTGCATGCGTTCCTCGTCGATGTGTCGCTTCCAGCCGACGTGCGTACCGAGGCATGTCGGCAGTTGTATCTGGTCCATCAGGAACAGAGCCGCCGCCTCAACGAACGGGTCACTCGGTCGATTCGCGCGGTCACCGCGGTCCGCCGGGGCATCACGCCCCTCATCGGCAAGTCCACCGCCGAACTGATTGCGGCTGTGCCCCTTGCGATGTGCCGTGATCTACCGTTTGAGCGGGCGATGGTGTCATCGGTTCACGGCTCGATATGGGTGCCACGCCAGACCTACTTCGTCCACCGGGACCGCGCCGACCTGGAGTTCGAACGCTACGCGAGCCGCGTGCACATCTCATTGGCTGACGCCCCGTTCGAGACCGAAGTGTTGCGCAACCGGTCAGCCACGATGGTCAACTCACCGGAGTCCGACAAGCGCACCTTCAAAGAGCTTATCCAAGCATCGAGGTCCAGCGGCTACGTCGCGGCCCCGATCGTCTCCGGTGGGCAGGCCGTCGGGATCCTGCACGCCGACCGGCCGGCGGGCAAACGCAAGGTGTCGTCGTTCGATTTGGATACTTTGGGCAGCTTCGCCGAGTGCCTGTCGCTGCTGTTCGAACGTGCCATCCTGGCCGACCGTCTGCATCGGAGCACGCTGAGCCTGGAGGACGAGCTCGCTGCGCTGGCCGATGAACTGAGTGAATTGGTGTGCCAGCCATGTCCGACTGGCCAGACCTTGGCCGCCCTGCCGGCATTCGCCGCGGTACCGTCCATCGATTCCGCGGGTGTGCCGACGTCGTTTCTGACGGCTCGCGAGCGTGAGGTGCTCGCGCGTCTGGCTACCGGAGCTACCAACGCGCAAATCGCCCACTCCCTGGTGATCACCGAGGACACCGTCAAATCTCATTTGCAGAAAATCTTTAGGAAGCTGGGGGCCTCGACCAGGTCGGCGGCGGTCGCGAAGTTCGCTCGGTTGACTCAAAAGGCGGCGGCTTCTCATTGACCGGGCGCCGCACATCGCGAGTTCTGCTGGGCCGGCTTGTTCAAGCCGACCACCAGTTGCGCGAGTTCTACGGCATGGATGCCCCGCCCCAGCCCCGATCTCTGCGGGCTGCTCTCGACAGCTCCGTTGACTTGGTCGCGCAGGTGATGGGTCGCGAGGACCTCTCCGAGCGGGCGTCCGCGCTCATTGCCGAACTACTCGACATTCAGATGCGGGCACAGCAATCGATCGCGGATTCCCTCGTTCGCAGTTCCAAGGCCATCGCCGGCTCGGTGCGCCGGCTGAGCAGTCTGGGTACGAGAGCTAATCTCCCCAGGCAGATGTGCATCGAGGTGGTTGACACTGCCGCGTTCGACCTGGCCATGTTCTCAACGGTGGATGCGACCGGCTGGGAGGTTCACGTCGAAGTTCCTCAGCGTCCGGATGGTCGAAGTGCGCGATTGACGTGGGACGAGTCACCAGCCGAGCGTCAATGTCTACAGACCCGCGAGGTCTTGGTGGCCGGATCCGACTCTCCGGCCACTGAGGCGGTGGCTAACCACCTTGGTGCCCGTGACTACGTGGTGGCTCCCGTCGTCGTCGAGTCGGGGGTGGTGGGGTTGCTCCATGCATCGCGACGGCCCCCGATGGTGATCGACAGTGACGCCGCCACGCTCATCGACCTGCTCGTTTCGACGTTCGGGGCGGCCTACGAGCGCGAATTGTGGACATATCGAGCGTGGGCGCATCAGCGGATCGTGAACGAACGAGTAGCACGGCTGATTCCGCGCAGTGAACAAGCCTTTGGATCCCAGTTTGAGATCGCCTGTGCTCCAACGGACTTAACTGTGGACCGGCTCCGTGTTCCAAAACCGAAGGCAGGCTCAGCACTGGATTGGTTGTTGACCGCCCGTGAACGCGACGTCATGCAGCTGATCGCCGACGGCGCCTCCAACGCCGAGATCGCCGACGAGCTGTTCATCACTGTGGAGACGGTGAAGTCGCACGTCAAAAAAATCCTGCGTAAGCTCGGCGCGGTTAATCGCTCGGAGGCAATATTCCTGTACCTCGACCAGAGATGACGTCAGGGATCGCCGCGATCAGCCGTCGTTGCCGGGCGGGATGGTCAGTCGCATGCCGTCGCATTTCTCGGTGACGATCAGTTGGCAGGCCAGTCTTGACCGAGAGCAGAACGTCTCACTGAACTGCAGCAGTTCTATCTCGTCGTCCGAGGGTTCATCGAAGTATGCGTTGAACTCCTCACTGATATGGACATGGCAAGTGGCGCAGGAACACCCACCGCCGCACTCGGCGATAATGCCCGGCAAATTGTTCCGGACCGAGCCTTCCATCACGGTCGTGCCCAACGGGACGTCGACGGTGAACTCCGAGTCGTCAGGTGTTACGTAGGTGATCTGGGGCATCGGCTTTCTCCTCTGGGTATGACCTCACGCGTTGGAGGTCGACGGAATCGTCGGACAATTGAACGGGATCGACGGCTACCTGGTCGTTAATGAACTTCTTGCTCCCCATGAAAAGCCCGGGGCTGTTGGAGGTTTCAGCACTGACCACGACATTTGCGGAAGTCAGATGGAATAAGGCGAACTTGCCGGATTCGGGGTTTCCGCGGCACACCACGGTGTCGGTGTCGCTTTGCACACCGGCGATCTTGAGCTTGAGATCGAACTGGTCCGACCAGAACCAGGGCACCTCCACGGCCGGTGGGTCCGCGCCGAGAAGGGCGGCCACGACTTGCTTGGCTTGTTCGACGGCGCTGGGAATGCTCTCGAAGCGGATGTGCCGGCCGGCGGTCGGGCGTCGGGTGACATCGCCGATCGCGTAGACATTCGGTGCGCTGGTCCGAGCCGAGTTGTCGACGACTATTCCGCCGTCGCAGGTGATACCGGCCTCCACGGCCAGCTCCTCGTTGGGGATCGCACCAACACCGACGAGGGCGACGTCGCATTCGAGAACAGAACCGTCACCCAGTTCCACCCCGGTTACACGCCCGTTGGCACCATGAAACGCCGCCACGTCGGCACCGGTCCTGACCTGTGTGCCACGCCGCTCATGGTGACGAGTCAGGAGTTCGGAGAACTGCGGACTGGCGACCCGGGCAAGTACTCGTTTTTCCCGCTCGAGCACAGTAACCGGGATCGAGCGGGAACGAGCCTCCGCGGCGACCTCCAGACCGACGTAGCCTCCGCCGACCACCACAAGCCGTCCGCCACGCAGCAGTCCCGCGCGCAGTTCCGCCGCGTCGGACAGACTCCGCAGGTACAGCACGCCGTCGAGATCAGTGCCAGGAATCGTCAATTTCCGCGGCCGTGCCCCGGTCGCGATGACCAGCGCGTCGTAGTCGAGCACGGAGCCGTCCGATACGGACACCTTGTGCCGGTCGGTATCAATACTCGAGACCATTGCGCCACAACGAAGGTCGATGTCACTGGCGTGATAGAAGTCGCCGGGTCGCAAGTCTTGCCGGTAGTCCTCGCCGAGGAATCTCTTTGAAAGCGGCGGACGATGGTAAGGAATGTGCTCTTCGGCTCCCAGCAGCACGATCGATCCCTGGTACCCACGTTGACGGAGCAAGCCGACCAGCGTCGTACCGGCGTGACCGGCCCCGACAACCACAACCGAGCCTGGCGCCTCCATCCCGGGAGCGGGCATCGATGGGCGGGCCATACAGTTCCTTTCGGCAGCTGGTGCAGCTGGCGCTCGCATGCGAAGCCCAAAGCTATGACAAGTCTCGTTTACCGGGGTATCGCGCGCGTCACCACAATGGGTGATTCTGTGCCCACATCCGAGTGAAGCACACTGGGTTTCGTGCATACCTTCTATTGAGGGAGGGGATGGCACGACAGTTGGCGGGGGCCAGGCAGGCCACATCAGTCAGGCGACCGGAGCCACGTAATCCGGCGTGCACGAAGCGTTTCTGTGCGCGGCCGCGAAGGGTATCTACCGAACCCGCAGCCGGGATTCTCAGCAGCGAGGGGAGCGGTAGTTGAAGACGGCGTTCGGACGTTTCCAAACCGGCCGCTGACTGAAGTGTCGACGCAACACCTCACCGGTGCTCCGAACCACCCATACGCCACGACCGATGACCGCGATGGAAGGCCGTCACCACCTGGCCACTGACTTATTGTGCCGTCAGCCGTTCGCCGGCGGCTAAGAACGAGGCCACAAACGCCGGATCGGCGTAGTAGGGGTCGCCGACACCGTCGAGGTAGCGCCGGCGGCTGTACTCATAGAGTGCGGCGAGTTTGTACATTGCGAACGTCGCATGCCAATTTACCTGGGATAAGTCGGCGCCAGTGGCGTTGGCGTAGCGGTCCAGTAGTTCTGTGCGTGTTGGATAGCCGGGCTCCAGCACCGCGGTACCCATCGCCGAGGTCGCCAACAGTGGCTCATCCGGTACCGGGTATGACGCGAGCAGATAGCCGACGTCGGCGAGTGGGTCGCCGATGGTTGCGAGTTCCCAGTCAAGGACGGCGGCAACATGTCCGGATTTGATGTCGACAATCATGTTGCCGATGCGAAAGTCATTGTGAACGATCGATGTTGCAGATTCCGGAGGCAGGTGCGCATGCAGCCAATCGTCGATCGGAGCGAATGCGGGCTGCAGGACCCCGTCCACGGTGGCCAGCGACCGCATCCGCCGCAACTGGCGGGCGTTGAACCCATCGGGTTTGCCGAAATCGGCGAGTCCTACCTCACGCCAAGCCACGCCGTGGACTTCGACGAGAGTGTCCACCAGTGATTCGCCGATGCGCCTGCGTAGCCCGTGATCATTGACAGGCGCTGGAGTGGATTCGGTGATCACCGCCCCTTCGACGAATTCCATCACCAGTACCGGTACATCGAGTAGCTCACCGGTGGCCGCGGTGCTGAATACCTGCGGAGCGGGCACCCTGGTCTCGGCCAGCGCCGACAGCAGCCGCGCCTCGCGCAGCATGTCGTGGGCGCCAGGGGGTAGCGGTGGCGGTGGCGGTCGGCGTACCACCACCCGGGATTCACCGTCCGACACCAGAAACGTCAGATTGGAGTGGCCGTCGCCGATGGCTTCAGCGGTGACATCCGGGCCGCACAGTCCACGTTCGGCCAGGAAGCGCCCGAGCAGTTCGAGCTGGGCCTTCGACCAGTTCCACATCATGTCTCCCGTGCCGAGAGGTAGTCCAGGTAACTTCCCTGCCAATGGGTTTCGAATTGGCCGGCGCCATGCTCGCCGTCGATGACGGCCTGACAAGCCCCTTCGCGGATCACGGTCTGCAACCGGTCGTGGGTGGGCAGTTCGATCACCCCGAAGACGTCGAGTTCCAGCTCGGTTCGCGTGCCGGTGATGTCGGTCAGGGTCGCCCGCAGCCGACGCTGGCGCATCTGGTCGCCGTATTCGGCGTGCTGATCGATGTGACTAATCGGATAGGTGATTCCGTCGCGGACGACGTACCCGGCGAAACCCCACTCGCCCTTGGCGATCCATGTCCACCCGTTGACCGCCCGGCCGGATTCGGTGTAAGCGACCAACCATTTCCAATGCTGTGGGACACCCCAGTCGCGTACGCCCCAGGAATGGTCCCGGTGCCCCACGCGGTCCCAAGCGATGTGGCGGCCCGAGACATCGATTCCACCGCGTACCCGGCCGGTCTGCTCGATGCGGTTGGTCGCAAACCATGACGGTAGGCCGTCCGGATTGCGGCGGTAGCTGAACGCGTCGTGAATACCGGTGAACTCAAACTCGATTTGCACACCGTCGCGGTCGTAGGCCATCAGGCAGGACTTTCGTAGCTCCGGCTGGGTGAGGGTCAACCCGTCGAACGAGAAGTCGTCGAGGTCCATGTCGTCGGGTATTCGTCCGCTGTGCAGGTGCACCGCCAGCGGCTCCGGATCCGGTCCCCACACGCAGACGTTGTAGCCGGCCTTTCCGCTGCCGGTGAGGTACAGGTAGACCTGCATGCCGAGTTCCTGATCGGGCATGATGAGCTGCCAGAACAGGCTGTCACGGGTTCGCTCCCCAGCCACCGGCCGGTGCCGGAGGTCATCGTCGGGGCCAAGACCGGAATCCAGATCGGTTGTCATTGTTCCTTCCCTGCTTCGATCAGTGCCCGCCGAGTTGCCGGCGCCTCTGCCGCCAGCGCCTGTCCGCGGCCGTCTATCTCCAGCGCCGACTGAAAGGAGTGGTTTTCGAGGTTGCGGACCATGGCATTCTTGGTGGACCGCATGCTGGCGTCCGAGTTGGCGCCGATCGTCTCGGCCAGCTTGATCGCCGCGCTCAGGGCCGACCCGGTTTCGGCGAGCTGATTGGCCAGCCCGATCCGCACCGCCTCGACGGCCCGCACAGTACGCCCGGTGAATGCCAACTCGGCGGCGCGGCCGGGGCCGATCAGCCGAATCAGGTTCCACGACGTGCCCAATTCTCCGATAGACAGCCCGACCCTCACGAAACCCGCGCTGAAGCTGGCGGTCTGATCGGCGATTCGGATATCGGCGGCCAGCGCCAGTGAGAGGCCACCGCCGGCCGCGGGGCCGCTGACGGCGGCGATCACCGGATAGGGCAGTGCCCGCAACCCGGTGGATCCGGCGGCCGCGGTCTCCACCAGGTCGGTGAACTCCGATACCGACATTCGGGTGAGGACATCGATTTCGCCGAGGTCGAACCCGGTGCAGAACGTCTTTCCGCCCGCCCCGGTGACGATCAACGACCGTAACGGCGCGTTGCGTAACAGCGCAGCGGCCCACGCGAGTTCGCCGAACGTCTCCACTGTTTGCGAGTTCCCTCGTTCCGGGCGGTTCACCGACATCACCAGCACGCCGGGGCTGTGTTCGTCGAAGGCCAGGGTGTGCGCGGTGCGCAACTCGTCGAGGATGTCGGTCAGTGGGCGTCGCGACACCCGGTTCCAGCGTGTGGTGGAGGTGCTCATACTCACCGCCCCGAGAAGTTCGGGGCGCGCTTGGCTTTGAAGGCCGCCAGCGCTTCGGTCATGTCGTCACAGCGCGTCAGCAGCGCCTGACCGCGGTTTTCCAGTTCGAGCGCCGCCGCGAAGGAGGCGACTTCCAGGTTGGCCTGCAACGCGCGTTTGGAGACGCGAATTCCGCCGGGGGAGTTGGTGCAAATCTGGCCCGCCATGGCCAAGGCCTGGTCGAGTAGGTCGTCGGGGCCGGTCACCCGGTTGAGCAGACCAAGCCGTTCAGCCTCCTCGGCTTCGACGATGCGCCCGGTGAATCCGATCTCGGCGGCCGCGGATGGACCGATCAGGCGGGGGAGAAGCCAAGAGGCACCCAGGTCGCCCGCCGACAGCCCGATCCGGACGAACGCGGCGTTGAACTTCGCCGAAGGCGAACCGAGCCGGATGTCGGCCATCAGGGACAGTGACATGCCGCCACCGGCGGCGGCGCCGTTGACCGCGGCGATCACCGGAACTGGAACCGCGCGCACGGCACTGAGTGCGCGGGCAGCGCGTTCCTGCCGGTCCAGCATGCCCAACGCCGACAACGACGTGAGTTCCTCGGCGTCAGCCAGGTCGTAGCCCGCGCAGAACGCCCCACCCGCCCCGGTAAGGACCAGCGCTCGCACGTCGCGGTCGTCGCCGACTGCGCGTGCGACCGATTCCAGTTCGTCGAACATGGCCACCGTCATCGCGTTGAGCCGCTCAGGACGATTCAAAGTGACCTGGACCACGCTCGCGGCCGGTGCCGCGAGAAGCAGTGTCTCATAACGCTGTTCGAGATCAATCACGACACCAACTCCGATCGTTGTGTACTTCGGTTGACGGTCTTGTCCGGACGCCCGAGCAGATTGCGCAGGGCGGCCAGGATCCGCCTGGTGCCATGCAGGGTCTGCTCATCGGATAGTCCCCACGGCGGTGTGATCAGGTCCACATGATCGAAGCCCTGCGAAGCCGCCAGCACCCGGCCGTGGAAGTTCTCCGGGGTGCACGCCACCGCGATTGCGTCGACGGCGGCGTCGGGCACAGCTTTGATCAGGGCATCGACGTCGCGCTCCCGGGCGGCCCGGCGGATCTCGTCCTGGGAGGTCGACCACCCATGCAAAGCGAAGAGCCGATCATAGACCCGGGAGGCCGCGTACTGGCCGATTGCGTAGGCGGCCTGCCGACGCGCCACCTCCTCATCGTCGTCGATCACGCAGATCCGGATCCCCATGACGGCGATCTGGTCGACTGTGCGGTCGTTCTGCTGCGCGCCCGCCGCGAGTTCTGGGCGCACGACCTGTTCGAGGTACTCGCTCGTGAACATCGGATGCCCTACCAGCCCGTCGGCCAGGCGGCCGGCCGTGCGAATCATCGCCGGATTCACACCCGCGATCCAGATCGGCAGGTGCGCCCGCAGCGGTGGTGACATCTCGGTGCCCGGCTTGATGTGCACGGTATAGAACCGTCCATCGTGGTCCACCGGACCCTCATGCAACCGCCAGAGCTGGCGCAGCACGGTAATCAGCTCTGACATCCGGGCCGCCGGTGCGTCGCCCGACAACCCGTGCCAGTTGCTCATCATGTTCGGGGTGCCGTTACCGAGGCCCAGGATGAGTCGCCCCTCTGACAGCTCATCCAGGTCGCGAGCTTCTGCCGCCCAAATCAGCGGGGATCGTCCTACGCCGTAGGCAATGTTGGAACCGATCAGCACCCGACTTGTGGTCGCTGCCAGCACGGTCATCGGCACCGTCGCCGAGCGACTGTAGAGCTCGCTGCTCCATACCGCTGCGCAACCGGCATCCTCCGCCTCGCGAGCCAACTCGACCATGGTGTCGAACCGCTGTCGCCCGCTACCGCATCCGACTGCATTGATGCCGTATGACGCGTGCGGCACAGATTCTCCGAACGCAGCTGAGGTTCTCATCGAAGCTCCCCGGGGTCAGGCGAATTCGGGTGTGCGTTTGTCGATAAACGCGCGAATGCCTTCGACCGCCTCGCCCCGCTCGAACAGATCCTGAATCTGCTCGGCTTCGAAGCGCAGGCCGTCACTCAGGGGCCGATCGTAGGCCGCATTGACGGTACGTATCACCGCACGCTGGGCCGCTGACGAGGGGCCGCATAGTTCTCGGGCGAACTCGCGAGCGGCCGTCACCGCGCCGCCCGCCG
>Ga0164242_10004887_pt1 | contig 14969 bp, 14 predicted proteins | sample OricomgcompostMG_FD_108783 | JGI IMG/M metagenome (GOLD analysis project Ga0164242, IMG submission 108783) | Miracle-Growth compost microbial communities from Emeryville, California, USA - Original compost - Miracle growth compost (MG) ... | reverse complement strand
CTTTTGCCACGGGCGAAGTACCTCGTTTCCGTATGGGGAGGATCGGATGCGCGCGCCTATAGGACGACTTTCGCGCCGGGCGCAATGACCCCGGTGCCAGCGCCGGCCGATGGGCTCGTAACGGAAACGAGAAGCGGCGGAACTCGATCCCATGCGCATGTCGCCCCGGCAGGAGCGACTTCAGCATCGGAAGTTCTAATGGGACCACGGCCTCGGCCGGTCCTTCATTTCAGCGGAACGATTACCTCGTTCGGCCCAACTACGCCGAGTTCTTTGCGAGTCAGTTCATCGGCCATATCGGGGTCGACATGCTTCGGGTTGAGCAATGCCACGCGATTCTTGAGCTTCGTGCGCTGCTGGTCGAGTTGCTGATAATGCGCTTCGCGCACTGCCAGCTCGCGCTTGTATTGGCCGTAGGCGAGAATGCCGTTGGGACCGAGCACGGCATAACCACCGAAGAACGCCATCACAATCAACACCGCTGCCGGAATCCAGGTGCGGCGAAGCAAAGTGCGAAAGGTGGATGGCGTCGTCATCCACCCTTCTGTGAATCAACGCGACTCGTGGATCAAGCTGTTATTTCGTTCTGATCACGTCACGACCGGCATAGCGCGCCGCGCCGCCCAGTTCCTCCTCGATGCGGATCAGCTGGTTGTATTTGGCGAGCCGGTCGGAACGGGCCAGCGAGCCAGTCTTGATCTGCCCGCAGTTGGTCGCGACGGCGAGATCCGCAATCGTGGCGTCCTCGGTCTCGCCCGAGCGGTGCGACATGACCGCGGTATAGCTCGCGCGCTGCGCCATCGACACTGCCTCCAGCGTCTCGCTCAAGGTGCCGATCTGGTTGACCTTGATGAGGATCGAGTTGGCAATCCCCTGATCAATCCCCTGCTTGAGCCGTTTGGGATTGGTGACGAAAAGATCGTCGCCGACCAGCTGCACTTTGTCGCCGATCAGATCGGTGAGGGCCTTCCAGCCCTCGAAATCGTCCTCGGCCATGCCGTCCTCGATCGAAAAAATCGGATAGCGGGCGACGAGATCCCCATAATAGCCGGCCATTTCTGCCGGGCTCAACACCTTTCCCTCCGCCGAGATGTGGTATTTGCCGTCCTTGAAGAACTCGGTCGAGGCCGGGTCGAGCGCCAGCATCACGTCGTCGCCAGGCTGGTAACCGGCCCCCTCGATCGCCCGCATGATGAAATCGAGTGCATCGGTCGTGTTGGCGATATCGGGTGCGAAGCCGCCCTCATCACCGACGCCGGTTGCCAGCCCCTTATCGTGCAGCATCTTCTTCAGCGTGTGAAAAATTTCCGAGCCGTAACGCACCGCCTCGGCAATCGAATCGGCGCCGACCGGCACGATCATGAATTCCTGGAAGTCGATCGGATTATCGGCATGTTCGCCACCGTTGATGATGTTCATCATCGGCACCGGCAGCACATGCGCCGAAACGCCGCCGACATAACGGTAGAGCGGCAGCCCCCGCGCGTCCGCGGCAGCCTTTGCGGCGGCAAGGCTGACGCCGAGGATCGCATTAGCGCCCAGCCGCCCCTTATTCTCGGTGCCGTCAAGTTCGATCATCTTGGCATCGAGATCGGCCTGTTCCTCGGCATCCATGCCGACCACCGCCTCGAAAATTTCGGAATTGACAGCGTCGACCGCGTCATCGACGCCCTTGCCGCCCCAACGGCTCTTGTCTCCATCGCGCCGCTCAACCGCCTCATGCGCACCGGTCGAGGCGCCCGAGGGTACCGCGGCACGGCCGAAGCTTCCGTCCTCCAACAGCATGTCGACCTCGACCGTCGGATTGCCGCGGCTGTCGAGAATCTGGCGCGCGTGGATGTCGATGATTGCGGTCACGAAACGGTCCTCCTAGATATGGGCAAGGCGCCGGCGGCGGCGGTACGCGGGCGGCTCTAGCGGCTGATGCGCGGCATCGCAATTCGCCGCTCAGCCAATGGAACCGGGCCCGGCACGGCTCGTTGGCTTGGTGAAACGGGAAGAGGCATAGCGATCATGGCCGACGATACGACGAGCAGCAACGGCGCCACCCCGCCGATCGGCGCCGCGCCCAGGGAGCGCAAGACGACTACCGCGGCCAAGGCCAAGGTCGGCGCCGCCGCCCAGACGGTGAGCGAAGAGGCGAGCAAGGCCAAGGCAACCGCTGCCAGCACGCTGAAGGAGAGCGCCGCCAAGCTGCAGAAGCAAGCAGGTGAAAAGGCTCGTGCCTATGCCTTGGACGGCAAGGCCAAGGCAGGCGGCGCCCTCGACGAATTCTCAAGGTTGATGAGCGAAGCGGCCGGCTCGGTCGACCAAAACGTCGGCGAACAATATGGTGATTATGCTCGCTCGGCGGCCAAGGCGATTGCCGGCTTTTCAGACCAGCTCAAAGCCAAGGACCTCGATGAATTGATCGACGACCTCAGGAATTTCGCTCGCAAGAGCCCAGCGGTCGCGGTCGGGACCGCGGCGGCGATTGGCTTCGTGCTGGCGCGGCTAGTCAAGTCCGGGGTTGAGCCCGCCGCCGATCGCGACGCCTGACGGCGCGGAAAAAGGGGGCAGGATGACCGATTCGTCCATCGACGAGGAGACCGCCGCGCCGCGCGAGAGCATTGCCGATCTATGCGGTCAACTTGTCGACGATGCCAAGTTGCTCGCCCGCGCCGAGGTGGCGCGAGTGCGGGCGATCGTCTTCAGGCGCATCGTCAAGGGACGGATGGCAATCCTTTATGCGGTCGCCTCGGCGCTGCTCGCGCAAGCAGCGGTGCTGTTGCTGCTGGTTGGCATGCTGTTCTACCTCACGCGCCACGTCGGCGTGATTGTAGCGACGCTGATCGTAATGGCGGTGGCAGCCAGTGCCTCGGCGCTATTCGCATGGCTTGCCTTCAGCCGAGTCAAGCGGGCGTTAAGCAAGGAGGACGACCTGATATGAGCTTGAGCGGCGACCGCCTCGCCCGCGCCGAAGCGCGCTCGGCGAGAGCACGCGCGCGGTTGGACGCGACCGTGCTAGAGCTCAAGGAACGTCTCAAACCGCGTCACTTGATGGAGGACGCGATCGAGGAAGCCCGCAGGCTAGGCGAGAGCGGTGCCGCGCGGGCAAGGCGCCACCCCATCGCGGTGGCGGGGCTGGTCGCGCTCTTTTCCGGGTTTGCCCTGCGCAAACGCCGCGCCAAACCCAGGAAAGCAACCGACACGGCGCCCGAGAGTTTGCCAATCGAACGAAGCCATCCCCGCCGACCGAGGAGAGACAAATGACCAACACCCGCTATTCGCCCGATGAACAAGAACCGCGTTCGGCGGTGAAGCGCGCCGGTGATGTGATGGAGGCGAACCCGCTCGCGGTACTCGCCGGGGGCGCGGCAATCGGAGTCCTCGCCGGTGCGGTGTTGCCACGCACCGAGCGAGAGGCCGAATGGTTCGGCGCGGTCGGCAAGCGCCTGACCGCGGCCGCTGCAGCCGCGGCGACGGCTGCGCGTGACACGGGGCTGGAACAGCTTGAGGCTCACGGCATCAGCGGCAAGGCGGCGCGCCGACAGGTGAACCAATTGCTCGAAGGCGTCGTCGAAGCGGCAAGCACCGCTGGCGAAGCCGCCGCCAGCGCCGCTGCGGCCAAGGCGAAGAAGCCCGCAAAATAGGGTCCCCCGGTTGCCGGGTTAGCGATCCGGCTCGACACGACCGACCGAATCCTAAGAGGGCTTCCAAAAGGCATCCCCGTGCCGCTAGAGGTGCGCGCAAAGCTTTTTTGAAGGCCAAGCAATGAGCAAGCTCCATCTCGTCTTCGGCGGGCGCGTATCCGATCCGCAGACGCTCGACTTCACCGATCTTAAGTCGATCGACGTCGTCGGCATCTTTCCCGATTACGCCAGCGCCGAAAAGGCTTGGCGTGGCGCCGCACAGCGCACCGTCGACGACGCCGAGATGAAATACGTCGTCGTTCACCTTCACCGGCTGCTTGAACCCGAGCTGCCGCAGGCCGAGGCCGACTGAGCTGAGCGGCCCGACCTCATCGAAACATCGCACCGGCCGCTGGCCGGACTGCAGGCGGTAGGGCTGAGCCATGGGCCGGGCGCCGCGCCGCAGCAGCAATGTGGTAACTATGGCCGATGTCGCAGCGCGCGCCGGCGTTTCGACGATGACCGTTTCGAACGTCATCAACGATACCGGACGTGTTTCGGCGGCGACTACCGAAAAGGTACGCGCCGCGATCGAAGCGCTTGGCTACGTGCCCGATCCTTCCGCCAAGCGCCTCGCTAGTGCCGGGGCGACACGGCTTGGCGTCGTCTACAAGAAATCGCGCAGTGCCTTCGTCAGCGAGGTGCTGATCAGCGCGCTGGATGCTGCGTCAGCACGCGGTGTGCAGGTGCTGACAATGGATTGCGACGAAGACGATGTCGATGCAATCGAGGCGGCGCTAAGCGGGCTCGTCCGCCAGGGAGCTCAGTCGCTCCTGCTGCTGCCGCCCTTCGCCGAGCGAGTGACAGGACGGCCGATTGTCTCGGAGCTCGGCGTGCCATTTGCGGCGATCGGCACCGGCCGGGCGCTTGCCGATATGATCACCGTGCGCATCGACGAACGCGCCGCCGCCGCGGCGATGACCGAGTTCCTGATCGACCATGGCCATCGTCGAATCGGCTTCGTCGCCGGTCCACCGAGCCATTCGGGCTCGATCGCGCGGCGCGAGGGTTATCAGGCTGCACTCCAGGCTCACGGCCTTGCCATCGATCCGGCAATCATCGCCACCGGCGATTATAATTTTGATTCCGGCCTCGCGGCGGCGCGCATCCTGCTCGAACGCCCCGACCCGCCGAGCGCGATCTTTGCCGCCAATGACGAAATGGCTGCGGCGGTCGCGTGGGTGGCGCACAGCCTTGGGCTGAGGCTGCCGCAGGAGCTGGCCGTCGCCGGCTTCGACGACTCGCCGATTGCGACGCGCGTATTTCCGGCCTTGTCCGCAATTCGCCAGCCAGTGACCGCGATCGCGACTCGCGCCGCGGAGCGACTGATCGCCGCGATGCGCGACCGCGCCGCCGGCGAGACCGATATCCTGTTCGATTTCGAACTCGTTCCGCGTCAATCGACCGACATGCGGCACTTGTGATGTATCGCTAAACCGGCTAGCCCTCGTTCGTCATACAATTGGGGAGAGGGACTATGGATCGGCGCGCTTTCATTAAAGACGGTTTGTTGGCGGGAGGCGGCCTGGCTGCCGCGGCAGTCGGGGGAACGCGGGCCCTCGCGGCGACATCCGAAGCGCTGGCTTTCCCGGACGGCTTTCTTTGGGGCTGCGCAACGGCCTCGTACCAGATTGAGGGCGCCGTGAACGAGGACGGGCGCGGCCAAACGATCTGGGACGTATTCGCCCATACGCCGGGCAAAATCGCCGACGGCGATACCGGCGATGTCGCATGCGACAGCTACCACCGCTACGGCGAGGATATCGCGCTGCTCAAGAACCTGGGCGTTAAGACTTACCGAATGTCGCTCGCCTGGTCGCGCATCTTTCCCGAGGGGCGCGGCACACCCAATCAGAAGGGCATCGACTATTACAATAAAGTGATAGACAGCCTGCTTGCTGCCGGCATCTCGCCCTACGTGACCTTATTCCACTGGGACCTGCCGCAAGCGCTTCACGGCGAATGGCAGAACCGTGATACCGCCCACGCTTATGCAGATTACGCCGGGTTCATGGCGGGCAATCTCGGAGACCGCGTCAAGCATATCATGACGGTCAACGAGTTGCGGTGCTTCACCGATATCGGCCACCAGGAAGGTCGTCACGCCCCGGGCCTCAAGTTGCCGCCGGAGCTAGTCAACCAGGTGCGCCACCATGGGGTGTTGGCCCACGGCCTCGGCGTGCAAGCGATCCGCGCTCATGCACCGCGCGATGTCGCCGTCGGCATCGCCGACAATACTACCTTCTTTGTCCCCGTCATCGAGACGCCCGAGCATATCGCTGCCGCCGCCAAGGCGACTAGAGAGCAAAACGCGATGTTCCTCACGGCAATCATGGAGGGCAAGTATCTCGATAGCTATCTCGAGCAGGAGGGCGCCCACGCTCCCAAGGTGCAACCAGGCGACATGACGGCGATCGGCAGCCCGCTCGATTTCCTCGCGCTCAACATTTACGCGCCCGAATGGGCCCGGGCCGACGCTTCGTCACCCCGCGGCTATGAGATCATCTCGCATTTCCCCGAATCGCCACACATGTCCTCGCCTTGGCTGTTCGTCGGGCCGGAGGTCGCTTACTGGGGTGTGCGTCAAGTCAGCGAGATGTGGAAACCAAAGGCGATTTACATCTCGGAAAACGGCTGCTCGGCCGAGGACAAGGTGGTCGATGGGCGCATCGACGACCCCGATCGCATCATGTACCTCCACAACTATCTCGCCAATTTCCAGCGCGCGACGGCCGAGGGCTACCCGCTCAAGGGCTATTTCCTGTGGAGTCTCATGGACAATTTCGAATGGGCCGACGGCTATACGAAGCGGTTCGGCATCCACTACACCGATTTCAAGACGCTAAAGCGCACGCCCAAGCTGAGCGCGACCTGGTATCGCGAGGTGATCCGGCGCAATGCGCTGGTTTAAGTGCGCCTGAGGCTCCGCGAACGGCGCAAGCCGAAAGGGGCACGCGGTAATCGCCTTTGGCTCGGTGCTCCCGCTACGGCGGGAGCACCAATATCAAACGAACTCGATTTTCGAGACCAGGTAGTAGCGATCCCCTGCCGGGACAGACACCTCGACCTCGTCATCCACCTTGCGGCCGATCAGGGCGCGGCCGAGCGGCGAATTATATGAAATCCGGCCCTTGTTGGCGTCTGCCTCGGTCTGGCCGACGATCTGATACTTGATCGGCTTGTCGTCCTCGTCGAGCAGCGTCACGGTCGCGCCGAACACGACCTTGTCGCCCGACATTTCTTTCGGATCGATGATCTGAGCGCGGCTCAGCTTGTCCTCGATGTCGGCGATTGCCGCCTCGATTTGGCCCTGGCGCTCCTTGGCCGCGTGGTATTCGGCGTTTTCGGAAAGGTCGCCGTGCGCACGCGCTTCCTCGATCGCGTCGACGATCTGTGGGCGCTCTTCCTTCAAGCGCTTGAGGTCCGCGGTGAGCTTCGCGTGGCCCTCGGCCAGCATCGGCATCTTTTCGACCGTCGCCATAATCAGTCCTCTGTAAAACGCCCTTTTCCAAGCGGCCCTTCAAGGGACCGCCCGCACGTCACTCTCTCATGTCGGGGATCAGTTGTGCGATTGCGAATAATAGGACTGCAGCGGGCGCACTTCAAGGCTCTCAGTGCCTAACGCAAGTATGGCCTTGGCCGCTTCGACACTTGCCGACGCGGTGGTGAAGTACGGAATCTTCTGCGCCACTGCCGACGCGCGAATCGGCTGCGAGTCCTTCAAAGACTGCCATCCTTCGGTGGTGTTGAAGATGAGATCGATGCCGCCGTCCTTGATCCTATCAACGATATGCGGTCGCCCTTGTGCCACTTTGTTGATGCTCTCGACGGCAATGCCCTGCCCCGCCAGATAGTCAGCGGTGCCGCCGGTCGCCACGATAGTGAAGCCATGGTCGGCCAGCATCTTCACGGCGAGGACGATGTGCGGCTTGTCGCTATCCTTGACGCTCACGAACAAGGTACCCGATTGCGGAAGCACCATGCCGACACCGAGCTGCGCCTTGGCGAAGGCAATCGAAAAATCGCCATCAATTCCCATCACTTCGCCGGTTGATTTCATCTCGGGTGAGAGTACCGGATCGATGCCCTGGAAGCGGCCCCAGGGGAATGCTGCTTCCTTCACCGCAACATAATCGATCCCGCGGTCGATGGCGGGAAGATTGGCAAGCTTTTCACCGGCCATCACGCGTGCGGCGATCTTGGCAATCGGTACGCCGATCGCCTTGGCGACGAACGGCACAGTGCGCGAGGCACGCGGGTTGACCTCTATGAGATAGACTTGGCCATCCTTAACCGCGAACTGGATGTTCATCAGGCCACGGACCTTGAGCGCGCGGGCGAGTGCATCTGCCTGGCGCTCGATCTCGCCAATGATCTCGGCCGAAAGGCTGTACGGCGGAATCGAGCAGGCGCTATCGCCCGAATGCACCCCGGCTTCCTCGATGTGCTGAAGCACGCCTGCGACCACCACGTCAGTCCCGTCGGCGATCGCGTCCACATCGACCTCGACCGCGTCTCGCAGATATTGATCGATCAGAACAGGCGCATCACCAGACACTTGCACGGCAGTCTGGATATATTCCTCGAGCTGAGCGCGGCCGTCGACGATCTCCATCGCCCGCCCGCCGAGGACGTAGCTCGGCCGCATCAGAACCGGATAGCCGATCCGTTCGGCCACCGCGATCGCCTCTTCACGACTGCGCGCAATGCCGTTGGCGGGCTGGCGCAGCTTGAGCTTGTCAACCAGTGCTGCAAATCGTTCGCGATCCTCGGCAAGGTCGATCGCGTCGGGCGAGGTGCCAAGGATCGGAATGCCCGCGGCTTCCAGCGCGCGCGCGAGGTTGAGCGGGGTCTGGCCGCCGAACTGGACGATCACCCCGACAAGCTCGCCCTTCGACTGCTCGATGTGAAGGATCTCCAGCACGTCCTCGGCGGTCAGCGGTTCGAAATAGAGGCGATCAGAGGTATCGTAATCGGTCGACACCGTCTCCGGGTTGCAATTGACCATGATCGTTTCGAAACCGGCCTCATCCAGCGCGAAGCAGGCGTGGCAGCAGCAATAATCGAACTCGATTCCCTGTCCGATGCGGTTAGGGCCGCCACCCAGAATGACGATTTTCTCCCGGTCTGAAGGCGCCGCCTCATTCTCGGGCTCGCCAAAGCTCGGCGCCTCGTAAGTTGAATACATATATGGCGTCTTCGCCTCGAACTCGGCCGCGCAGGTGTCGATGCGCTTGAAAACCGGGCGCACGCCGAGCTTGTGCCGCAGCGCCCTCACCTCGGCCTCGGTAACGCCGCCGGTCATTGCCTTTACCGTCTCGTGGATCAGTCCCGACCCACGGGCGACGCCGCGCTCGTTGCCAGCAAGATTAGCTGATTTGAGAGCAAGATACGCCAGCCTCTTGTCGCTAAACCCCATCGCCTTCAAGCGGCGCATGCCTGCTGCGTTCCGCGGCAGGCCGCGCCGGCACACCTCCTCCTCCGCGTCGACAATCTCGGCGATCCGCTCCAGGAACCAAGGGTCGTATTTGGCAATCGCATGCACTTCCGCGACGGTGAAGCCCTCGCGCAGCGCCTGCGCTGCAACCAGCAACCGGTCGGGTGTTGCTTTGGCAAGTGCCGCCTCGATCTCCGCGCGCGGCGCGCCGGCCAGCCGGTCGATCTGGTTGAAGCCCGAAAGCCCTGTCTCAAGGCCACGCAGTGCCTTTTGCAAGCTTTCGTGTATGTTGCGCCCGATCGCCATGACCTCGCCGACCGACTTCATCGCGGTCGACAGCACCGCCTCGGCTCCCTTGAACTTCTCGAAAGCGAAGCGCGGGATCTTCGTGACGACATAGTCGATCGTCGGTTCGAACGAGGCGGGCGTCACGCCGGTAATGTCGTTGTCGATCTCGTCGAGGGTATAACCGACGGCTAGCTTCGCCGCCACCTTGGCGATCGGAAAGCCGGTCGCCTTCGACGCCAGTGCCGAAGAACGCGAGACCCGGGGGTTCATCTCGATAACGACCAGCCGCCCGTCCTTCGGATTGACCGCGAACTGCACGTTCGAGCCGCCGGTTTCGACGCCGATTTCGCGCAACACCGCAATGCTGGCGTTGCGCATTACCTGATATTCCTTGTCGGTTAGCGTCAGCGCCGGGGCGACGGTGATCGAGTCGCCGGTATGCACGCCCATCGGGTCAATGTTCTCGATCGAGCAGATGATGATGGCATTATCCGCCCGGTCGCGGACTACCTCCATCTCGTACTCCTTCCAGCCGAGCAGCGATTCCTCGATCAGCACCTCGGTGGTTGGCGAAGCGTCGAGGCCGTTGCGGACGATCTCTTCGAACTCTGGCCGGTTGTACGCGACGCCGCCGCCAGTGCCGCCCAATGTAAAGCTTGGCCGGATGATCGCCGGCAGTCCAACATGATCGAGCGCGGCGAGCGCCTCGTCGACCGAATGCGCGATTGCCGAACGCGCGCTTTCCAGCCCGATCTTGTCCATCGCCTCGCGGAACTTGAGCCGGTCCTCGGCCTTGTCGATCGCCTCGGCGTCAGCGCCAATCATCTGAACGCCGAATTTTTCGAGCGTGCCGTCGCGGAACAGCGCCAGCGCGGTGTTAAGCGCGGTTTGCCCGCCCATTGTCGGCAGTACCGCGTCTGGCCGCTCCTTCTCGATGATCCTCGCGACCACTTCGGGGGTGATCGGCTCGACATAGGTGGCATCGGCGAGCTCGGGATCCGTCATGATCGTCGCCGGGTTCGAATTAACCAGGACGATGCGAAAGCCCTCTTCCTTCAGGGCCTTAATCGCTTGCGTCCCCGAATAATCGAACTCGCACGCCTGCCCGATAATGATCGGACCCGCGCCAATAACGAGAATCGAAGAGATGTCAGTGCGTTTGGGCATTATTTCGCTATCTCGCAGATGCGGACATGATCAGCGCAGTCGAGAGACGGCGCATTGATCTCCAAGAAACGCAAAGGCTTGCGCTTGATATTTTCCAGAGCGTCGAATTGAACCACCAGCCCTGTTCGATAGGGGCCTGCAACGCATCCCTTCTGCACGACTTCACCGCGCTTAGTTCTTTCGCTCGCAATGCGTGTCGAGGTCTTGCAGGCCCTGCTCTCGAAGACTTCCAAATCGGCATTCCATTGCGCCACAGCCGAGGCGGCGGCGAACGCGGAACTGATGGCTTGAGATGCCGTCACTGAAGCATCCCCACGAACCGCTCAAACAGATAGAAGCTGTCTTGCGGACCCGGGCTGGCCTCGGGATGATATTGCACGCTGAACGCAGGGGCGTCGGTTAGTTCGAGGCCAGCGTTCGAACCATCGAACAGCGAGACGTGCGTCTCGCGCGCGTTCGACGGAAGGCTGTCGCGCTCTACCGCGAAGCCGTGATTCATGCTGGTGATCTCGACCGCGCCATCGGCGAGGCGCTTGACCGGATGGTTGGCACCGCGATGGCCCTGGAACATCTTGGTCGTGCGAGCCCCCACCGCAAGGCCGAGCAACTGGTGGCCGAGACAGATGCCGAACAGCGGCTTTCCGGTCTCGAGCATCTTGCGAATCACAGGCACGGCATAGTCGGCGGTTGCGGCTGGATCGCCCGGGCCGTTCGACAGGAAAAAGCCGTCGGGCTCGAGCGCCATGATCTGCTCGAAGCTCGCCGTCGCGGGAACGACCGAGACCTTGGCGCCGGCCTTGACCAGGTTGCGAAAGATGTTGCGCTTGCTCCCAAAGTCGACGGCGACGACGTGGGGGCGAGTTACGGACGCTGCATTTTCGCGCTGTTTCTGAACCTTACTCGAAGCGAACGGAGCTTTTGCGTCGGCCGAATCTATACCTTTCTCATTTGCCGTGGCCGAAATCGAGAAGCGGTTGGGCTCCCCCTCATAGCCGAACCCAAGCCGCCAGACGCCACCCTCCCAGCCGTAGTCCATCTCGGTAGAGACGACCTTGGCAAGATCCATGCCCTCCAGCCCAGGCCAGTCACGCGCCACCTTGAGCAGCAGGTCGATGTCGAACTCGCCCGAAGCCGAATGCGCGATCGCCCCGTTAGGAGCGCCTCCGGTTCTGATCCGCCCCGTCAAAGCACGCGTGTCGACGCCGGAAAGCCCGATCCGCTCGTGCGCCTTCATCCATTGGTCGAGCCGTTCGGCCGCGCGGAAGTTCGACGGGGCGGTAACATCCTCGCGCACGATCATGCCCAGCGCGTGTGGATTGTCTGCCTCGACGTCCTCCGGATTGGCGCCGACATTGCCGATATGCGGAAAGGTGAAGGTAATGATCTGACCCGCGAAGCTGGGATCGGTCATGATCTCCTGATAGCCGGTCATCGCGGTGTGGAAGCACACTTCACCGACCGCCTGCCCCTCGACGCCGAAGCCGCGGCCCCAGATCACCGTGCCGTCGGCAAGAACCAATACCCCCGTCGCTCCAGTGGGCGCAGGCGAAGGGTTGGCGTCGGCCATGGCGGCGGGCACTCCGATACGAGGGTTGGCGATGTCGCTAAGGCCCACCCGCTAGGCGTGCCGGGCCCGCGCGTCAATCTGTTAAAGACTCGCGGATCGGGCTATCGGACGGGTTTTCCTCCAAAGGACCCACAATGATTCGCGACGACATCAAGGCCGCGCTGGTGACCGCCATGAAGAGCGGCGACAAGGAGGGCACCGCCACGCTTCGCCTGATCCAGTCGGCGATCAAGAATCGCGACATCGAGGCGCGGACCGGCAATGCCCCTTCCGATGACGACGCGCTCGTCACCGAGGTTCTCCAGAAGATGGTGAAGCAGCGCCGCGAGTCGATCGACCTTTATGAGAAGGGCGGCCGGCAGGAATTAGCCGACGCGGAAGCCCGCGAGGTCACGGTGATCGAACGCTTTCTTCCAGCACGGATGAGCGAGGAAGAGACCCGCGCCGCGATCGAAGTGATCAAGGGCGAGACTGGTGCTTCCGGGATGAAGGACATGGGCCGCGTCATGGCCGAGCTGAAGGCGCGCCACGGGAGCCAGCTCGACATGTCCAAGGCCAGCGGGCTGGTGAAGGCGGCACTGAGCTGACCCCCCCCGCCTTGCGGGAGGCCTTTCTGGTCTCCGCTCGCTTTAGGTAAGATCAAAAACGTCCGCGCAATATTGCGATGCGCCTCGGCTGCGCTCGACAGGAGCGGGCGAGTCGAGGCAAATGGGTGCATGCGCGCGAAGATGAAGGGGCTGTTGATCGCCGGAGACTGGGTTCGGCTATCCTTCGTCCCCCAGCCAACCGAGAATTGCTGCGCGGCATTTGAAGCGAGCCGAATTGGGGGCGAGCCCGCAATGTCGTTCGTTTCAAATCAAATCGAAGAAGGGGGGAGTAAATGAGCCTCTCTCCTCAATTTCTCGACGAACTGCGCGCCCGCACACTGCTCTCCTCGCTCGTCGGCAAGTCGGTGAAGCTGCAGAAGGCCGGCCGCGAGTTCAAGGGCTGCTGTCCGTTCCACAACGAGAAGACGCCGTCCTTCTACGTCAATGACGACAAGGCATTCTACCATTGCTTCGGCTGCGGCGCGCACGGCGATGCGATTCGCTGGATGACCGATCAGCGCGGTGTCCCCTTCATCGACGCCGTGAAGGAGCTCGCCCAAATGGCTGGGATGGAGATGCCCGCCGCCGATCCCCGCGCTGCCGAACGCGCAGAACGCGCCAAGGGACTGCACGAGGCATGCGCAGACGCCGCCGAATGGTTCGTCCAGCAGCTGAACGGCATCGCCGGCGCCGAAGCGCGGGGCGTCCTGGAGCGCCGTGGCATTTCGGCAGCCACCGCAAAGGAGTTTGGTCTCGGCTATGCCCCCGATTCGCGAGGGAAGCTCAAGGCGGCGCTCAAGGAATTCGGGGATTTGCTGCTTGTCGAGGCCGGCTTGCTGATCGCCGTGGAGGGCAAGGAGCCCTACGACCGGTTCCGCGGTCGGCTGATGATCCCGATCCGCGACCCTCGCGGCCGAGTAATCGCGTTCGGCGGCCGCGTGATTGGAGATGGCGAGCCGAAATATCTGAACTCGCCCGAAACCCCGCTCTTCGACAAGGGTCGTACGCTCTACAATCTCGATCGCGCCGGCGCCGCGAGCCGCAGGACCGGGCGCATCCTCGTTGTCGAAGGCTATATGGATGTAATCGCGCTCGCCCAAGCGGGAATCGAGGAAGCGGTCGCCCCACTCGGCACCGCGCTCACGGAGGGACAGCTCGAGCGGCTTTGGCGGCTGTCGGACGTCCCGATGCTGTGCTTTGATGGCGACGCCGCCGGGCAGAAGGCCGCAATCCGCGCCGCCACGCGCGCGATGCCGATGCTTGCTCCAGGCCGGAGCCTCGCCTTCGTCACGCTGCCCGACGGCCTCGACCCGGATGACCTCGTTCGCCAGCGAGGTCCGGGCGCTCTTGAGGCTCTGCTGAGCAACGCGCAACCAATGGCAGACCGCCTTTGGGCGCACGAACTTGCCGCCGAACCGCTCGACACACCGGAGCAGCGCGCGGGCCTGCGCCAGCGCCTCAACGCGCGCGCCGAGGCCATCCAGGACCGCAACGTCCGTCAGGAATATCTTGCCGATTTCCGCCGCCGCTTCGACGAACTCTTCGCGCCGCCGGCCCGGCAATTCGCCAATCGCCCGTTCACGCCGGGGCAGCGCAAAGGCGGCAAGTGGATGCCGCCCCTGCCGCCGGTCACCTCGGAGGCCAAGGCGGTGCGCGCTTCGGGGATAGATCCGGTGCTGGCCAAGGCGGTGCTCGCCGGGCTAATCCGCCACCCCGCCGAAATCGCCCGCCATATCGAAATGCTTGGTTCACTACGGATGGCTGCCGGAACCCTCGGGCGGTTGTTCGAGGTGGTGGTAGATCTCGCGCTCGAACACCAGACGCTTGATAGTGAGGGCGTGCTTACCATATTGGCGAAGTCCGGATTTGACTCAGTGGCCAGCGATTTGCTGAGGGCCGACACCCTGCCCTTCTCGTTCACCCAGCGGACCGCCGATGCAGCGCGCGCGGCGGCCGACCTGAACGAGGCGATCGCGGTGCTGGTGGCAGGTCCGGAAGTGGATCAGGCGCTCGCCGATGCGACGGCGGCGCTGCAGGCCGAAGGAAGCGAGGCAGCCTTTGCGCGCCAGAATGCGTTGGTGCGCGAACAACAGGCGCTCCGCCATCGGCTTGCAAATCTGGTCTTGGCAGACGAAGACGACGAAACTCTTGATGCTTGAGGGCAATTGATGGCGAAGACTAACGGCGGCGGTGGCGACGACAGCACCACGGAGGTGGGCGACGCGCCGCTGATCGATCTCAACGAGGCGTCG
>Ga0164242_10004886_pt1 | contig 14969 bp, 12 predicted proteins | sample OricomgcompostMG_FD_108783 | JGI IMG/M metagenome (GOLD analysis project Ga0164242, IMG submission 108783) | Miracle-Growth compost microbial communities from Emeryville, California, USA - Original compost - Miracle growth compost (MG) ... | reverse complement strand
GTCAAGACCCGGGCGCGTCGGACAACGCACCGCCGCACCGGAACGGCCGTTCGCCTAGCGGCTCGCGAGCGGATGCGCGGCGTCGTTGTCGCTGTCGTTGCGGGCGGTCGCCGTCGACTGGTCGTTCCAGACCACGTGGTTGTTGACCGCGTACAGCCGGCACGGGTCGGTGCTGTGCTTCTGGCAGTTCGTGACCGCGACAGCCATCGGATTGTCGCCGCCCTCGGCCCACGACCAGGCGCCGGAATCGGATACCGCGAACGCGCGGCTCGGGTACTGCTTCAGGAAGTTGCGATAGCCGTCGCGCCCGGACTGGTCGAGATACGGCACCGCGCCGACCGAGTCGATCGACGCGTAGTCGGTCGCGCGGGGCGCCACCGGGTCGGCGACCTGGTACTGGACCGCGGTCGGCATCCCGGCGCGGGCGAGGAACGCCTCGACCGGCGGCCACCAGATCCGCACGCCATCGCGGTCGCCGACCAGCCGGTGCGAGTCGTTCTTGTACGAGCCGAAATCGACCATCTTCACCACCGCGGGCGACGTGCGCGCGTCCAGCGCGTCGCGATACGCATCGAACATCCGCGAAATCAACGACGACGACCACACCGAGTCGTTGTCGCCGTACAGCCACAGCGACGGCACGCGGCTCTTCTCGCCGTACGCGCCGAACGCCGCGGTCAGGTTGTTCTGCCAGCCGGCGCAGGTGTCCTGGCGCAGGCCGCCCGAGAAATTGATCAGCGCGCGCACGCCCTGCGCGGCTTCGGTGCCGTACGCGATCGTCGCGAGGCCGCCGTGCGACGTGCCCGCGATCGCGATGTGATGCGCGTCCACGTACGGCTGCTTCGCCATGTAGTCGACGGTCGCGGCGACGTCGCGCGCCTGGCCGAGGCCGTTGCGCGTCACGTCGCAGCCGTCCTGCTCGTAGGTGCCGCCCGACTGCGCGAAACCGCGCCGCATCGGTGCGACCACGACATAGCCGCGGCGCACGAACTCGCGCGCGAACGACAGCGGGTCGCTGCGCGCCTGGTTGCGCGGATCGCCGGGCATCTTGCCGTGATTGAACACGATCAGCGGGAACGGACCGGGGCCGTTCGGCCGGTAGACGGTGGTTTCGAGCGTGACGTCGCCAGACGGATCGGCAGGAACGCGAATGATCTGCTCGTTCATGTCGGCGCCGACGGTCGGCAGCCACGCGTCGTCAAGCGCGAGGCGCGGCACCTGGGCGCTGCCGAGCGGGCCCGCCGACACGTCCGGGCGCGGTGCGGACGTGGACACGGACGCAGCAGTCTGCGGCGGCGAACCGGCAGGATGGGCGGACGCCGCGTGCGCGGCCGGCAGCATGCACATCGCACCTGCCGTCACCCATCCGGAAAGAAACTTCCTGAATGCCATTCGCTACTCGCCTGCGAAAACCACTGCGTCGGATCATCTGGTCCCGCGCCTTCGGGCACAACGCTTCGCCTTGGCGTGGGCGGCAACGCGCGCGCCGGGGAAAGCCGTCCTCGAAAGGGAAACCAGCCAGAATTGCGCGGCGGATCCGCAAAGGCAGACGCACCGCAGGTATCGCGTCGCCTCACGTTGCCGGCGACGCTTCGCTCGTCGCACCCGATGGGTGCCGGCGAATACCGTGGGGGCATCGTCGCACGACAAATTTACTTTGCGCAATTAAGGAATTACCCGGCATAACGCATGCCAGCGGCCTGGAAAGGGGCGCGGCGGCAGCACTGTCGCGGCACAGCCACAGACGTAAAAAATACCGGGAGAGGCGAGCAGTGAGCGACGGTGCGCGGCGCAGCGCGTCGGCGTTGGGTTCGCGGTGGCTTTCGCCGCTTTCAACGTTCGCGAACCTTGCCATCCAGGTACCGCCACCGACCGTCGTCGCCGCGCACGAAGCGGCTCGACTCGTGCAGCCGGAACGCGCGCCCGCCGCTCCTGTAGCGGGCGACGAATTCGACTTCCGCATGCGTCGCGTCGAGCGCCGCGTGGCGCCGGATCGCGAGCCCCAGCCAGCGCGGTGCGCCGGGCGCGGCCGGGTCGACGTCGAGATCGGCGGGACAGGTTTCGCTCGCCCACGTCGCGCGCAGGTAGCCGGCTTCACCGAGCACGTAAGCGGTGTAGCGCGAGCGCATCAGTTCGAGCGCGGTGGACGGCCGTTCGCCGCCGTCGATATAGCGGCCGCAGCAGGCCGCGTAACGCGGCGGTTTCGCGGCGGCGGCGCGGTTCGGTTCGGCGCCGCCGCACGGGCACTCGGTCGGACGCGCAGCGCGCGGAGATTCGGCGTTCATCGGCATCGCAGTGAAAGGAAAACGACAGAAACGAACGGGCGCCGTCCGCGCCCCGCGACGCAATGCAAGACGCAGCGCGTTACCAGTCCAGTTCGGTGCCGTCGTACTGAAAGAACCGCCCGTTGAACACCTCGCGCACGGACGCGGCCTGCGCGAGCACGTCGCGCATCCCGGCCACGCTGACCGACGGTTCGAGCGCCGCGTGCGCGCCGCCCATGTCGGTCTTCACCCAGCCCGGATGCAGCGCGATGCAGGTCGCGCGCCGCGTCTGCAGCGACGTGATTTTCAGCGCGTCGTTCAGCGCGGCCTTGCTGACGCGGTAGAGCCAGCCGGTCGTGCCGGTCGTCTGCGAGATGCTGCCCATCGCGCTCGACAGCACGCCGAGCACGCCGTCCGCGTCCTCGACGAGCGGCAGCAGCGTCGGGATCAGTTGCATCGGACCGCGCACGTTCGCGTTCATCACGTCGGCGAAGTCTTCGTTCGCGACGGCCTCGACGCCGTCGGTGCGCGGCCCGTATACGCCCGACACGATCAGCGCGACGTCGAGCCGGGCGCCGTCGAGCCGCCAGCCGAGCGCGGCGATGTCCTCGGTCTGCGTGATGTCGAACCGGTACGCGTCGCCGACGCCGAGCGCGCGCAGCGCACCGAGCCCGTCGTCGCCGCGCGCGGTCGCGAGCACGCGCCAGCCCGCCCGCACGTATTGCCGCGCGAACTCGCGGCCGATGCCGCGCGACGCGCCCACGATCAATGCCGTTCTCATATCGTCTCCGTCCCGGTCCGCCGGGCTTATATCCGTTCGATACCGATCGCGGTCGCCTCGCCGCCGCCGATGCACAGACTGGCAACGCCGCGACGCGCGCCCCGCTGCCGCAGCGCGCCGAGCAGCGTGACGACGATCCGCGCGCCGGACGCGCCGATCGGATGCCCGAGCGCGCATGCGCCGCCGTTCACGTTCACCGCGTCGTGCGAAAGCCCGTGCTCCTTGATCGCGGCCATCGTGACGACCGCGAACGCCTCGTTGATCTCGAACAGGTCGACGTCCGACGCGCGCCAGCCGGTCTTGCCGAACAGCTTCGCGATCGCGCCGACCGGCGCGGTCGTGAACTTCGCCGGCTCCTGCGCGAACGTCGCGTGCGCGACCACGCGCGCGAGCGGCGTAACGCCGAGCCGCGCGGCCGTCGATTCGCGCATCATCACGAGCGCCGCCGCGCCGTCCGAAATCGACGACGAATTCGCGGCGGTCACCGTGCCGTCTTTCGCGAACGCGGGGCGCAGCGCCGGAATCTTGTCGATGTTCGCGCGAAACGGCTGTTCGTCGCGCGCGATCGTCCGGTCGTGGTCGCGCGCGGCGATCTGCACCGGCGCGATCTCCCACGCGAACGAGCCGTCCTCGTTCGCGCGCCGCGCGCGCGTCAGCGATTCGATCGCGAACGCGTCCTGGCTCTCGCGCGTGAACGCGTAGTCGCGCGCGCACTCCTCGGCGAACGTGCCCATCAGGCGTCCCTTGTCGTACGCGTCTTCGAGGCCGTCGACAAACATGTGGTCGAGCACGACGCCGTGCCCCATGCGCATGCCGCCGCGCGCCTTCGGCAGCAGGTACGGCGCGTTCGTCATGCTCTCCATGCCGCCGGCGACGATCACGTCCGCCGAGCCCGCGACCAGCATGTCGTGCGCGAACATCGCCGCGCGCATCCCCGAGCCGCACATCTTGTTGACGGTCGTCGCGCCGGCCGCGAGCGGCAGGCCCGCGCCGCGCGCGGCCTGGCGCGCAGGCGCCTGTCCCTGCCCCGCCGGCAGCACGCAGCCCATCACGACTTCGTCGACGTGCGCGGGCCCGACGCCCGCGCGCGCGAGCGCCGCCTCGATCGCGAGCGCACCGAGCCGCGGCGCGGCCAGGTCCGCGAATTCGCCCTGGAACGCCGCCATCGGCGTGCGCGCCGCGGACACGATGACGACCGGATCCTTCGTTGCCTCATTCATGTTTGAGCTCCTTCACGACGCCGGCGACGACCGCCGGCACATCGCCGAGATGGGCGGCGTCGGCCGCCACGACATCGTTGTGCGTATGGCGCGCGCCGCTCGCGGACACCGCCGCGACGCAGCGCTCGTAGGTGGCCTGCAACAGGTGCGGCGCCCACACGGTCATGCCGAGATCGCGCACGCGGCCGTCGTGCACGCCGTACACCCAGCCGTGCACGGTCAACGGCTGGCCGCGCGCCCATGCGTCGTTGACGATCGTCGTGCGGCACACGTTGACCACCTGCTCGATCGTGTTCAGTTCGACGAGGCGCCGGTGACGCGCTTCGCCGACCGGCCACTCGGCGAGCAGCGCCGCATGCTTCGCGCGTACGTCCTGCACGTGGTGCAGCCAGTTGTCCGCGAGCCCGACGCGCTGGCCGAGCAGCGCGGCGCGCACGCCAGAACAGCCGTAATGGCCGACCACCATGATGTGCTTCACCTTCAGCAGATCGACCGCGAACTGGATCACCGACAGGCAGTTCAGGTCGGTGTGCACGACGACGTTCGCGATGTTCCGGTGGACGAACACTTCGCCCGGCGGCAGGCCGATGATCTGGTTCGCGGGCACGCGCGAATCGGAACAGCCGATCCACAGATACTCGGGCGCCTGCTGATGCGCGAGCCGCGAGAAATATTCGGGGTCGGCCGCGAGGCTCTCGGCAACCCATTTTTCGTTGTTCGCAAAGAGCGACGCGAGCGTATTGTCGGCGGGATTCGTCATGGATCGTTCAGGGATGCAAAAAGGGTGACGCGACGGTTCATGCGGCGCGCGCGGCATCGCCGGCTTCGGCAGACTCCGCCGCCGCCGCGAAGCGCGCCGGATAGCGGATGGCGAAGCGTATCGCAGGGTCGTACGGAAAGAAATCGGGCAACTCGCCGCGCAGCAGCATCTCCTTGTTGCGCTGCCATAGTTCCGGTTCGAAGAAGTCCGGATGATGTTGCAAAAAATAGCGCTGCACGCGCGGATCGCCGAGCAGGAACGTGCGGTACGTCTCCGGGAAAATGTCGTGCGGGCCGACCGCATACCACGGCTCGCCGGATAGTTCGTCCTCCTCGTTACGCGGCAGCGGCACGCGGCGCACGTTGCAGTCGGTCAGGTATTCGATTTCGTCGTAGTCATAGAACACGACGCGCCCCTGGCGCGTGACGCCGAAGTTCTTGTACAGCATGTCGCCCGGAAAGATGTTCGCGCGCATCAGGTCCTTGATCGCCTCGCCGTATTCGCGGATACCGTGCTCGACCTCGGCGTCGGTGCCGTTCTGCAGATACAGATTCAGCGGAATCATCCGCCGCTCGATGTACAGGTGGCGGATCACGAGATTGTCGCCGTCGTATTCGAGCATCGACGGCGCGAGCGTTTGCAGTTCGCGAACGAGCGCGTCGTCGAGCCGCGACAGCGGCAGCGCGACGCTCGAATATTCGAGCGTGTCCGCCATGCGCCCGAGCCGGTCGTGACGCTTCACCAGTTGATACTTGCGTTCGACGTCAGCGCGCGTGGTTTCCTTCGGCGGCGGAAAACTGTCCTTGATGACCTTGAACACATACGGAAACGACGGCAGCGTAAACACGATCATCACGAGCCCGCGGATGCCGGGCGCGACGATGAACGGGTCGCTCGAATGCGACAGATGGTGCAGCAGATCGCGATAGAACAGGTTCTTGCCCTGCTTCTGCAGCCCGACCGACGTGTAGATTTCGCCCTTCGATTTCGCCGGCATCAGCGTGCGCAGGAATTCGACGTACGCGGACGGCACTTCCATGTCGACCAGAAAATACGAATGCGAGAAGCTGAAGATCACGTGGAGCGGATCGCGTTCGAGCAGCACCGTGTCGAGCGCGAGCACGCGCGGCGACACGTGGCGGATCGGCAGCGCGAACGGCGCCAGCATGTCGCCGTTGATCACGCGGCCGATCACGTACGCGGCCTTGTTGCGCAGGAACAGCGACGACAGCACGTGGATCTGGAAATTCGGCTTCTCGTCGAACGCGCCGAAGCGGTCGAACATCGCCTGCACCACGCAGTCGACGTCGCGCGCGAGATCCTCGAACGGCGCATCGAGCTGGAAATTCGTGACGATGCGCGCGAGCGTCGCCGCGAGGCCGTCCTTGCCCGGGTAATACGCGCGATAGGTCGGCTTCGCGGCGGGCTCGTCGTTCTCGATGTATTCGGTCGAGATCGCGGGGCGCACGAAGATGAAGTCGTTGTTGAAATACGAGCGATGCAGGATCTTGCAGCACACCGAATTGAAGAACGTCTCCGCGCATTCGGGCTGGCGGTGCGTCGTCAGCAGGCCGATGTAGTGCAGCTTGATCTGCTGCCAGACCTCGTCGTCGATGTTCTCCGCGTCGTATTCGTCCTCCAGCAGCAGCACGCATTCGGCGACGCGGTCGTCGTACGACGTGATCCGCTCGCGCGCGAGCCGCTGCAGGCCGGGCCAGTCGCCGGCCTCGAACAGCGCCTGTGCGCGCACCGCCGCGTCGCGAAACGTATGGTAGTGGCGTTTGAAACCTTCCAGCATCGTCTGCGCGACATCGAAGCCGATCTGCGACGACAGCAGTTTCGGGAAATGATTCATGCGAAACGTCCGTGCGGGCCGGGTCCAGGATCCGTCATTGTATCGCCCGCGCCGGGTGGCCCGCCGCCGGCGCGCGGCGTACGGCAACGGTCGCGGGCCGCACGGTTCGATCGCGCGGATCGCCTGCGCCCGCCCGCGTCTCGCGGCGCAGCAAACCGGCGCCGCGGGAGATAGAATCGACGTTTGAGCTATCGTCAAATCGCACGGCCCGCGCGATCCGAAGCCGCCTCGCAGAAAGGCGCCGCCCCCACAGGAGAAGACTCCCGCAATGAACGCCCTCGAACACCAGCTCGACTATCCGTTCGCCGACACGCTGCCCGAGCCGGGCCACGCGCTCGAAGTCGCGCCCGGCGTGCACTGGCTGCGCATGCCGCTGCCGTTCGCACTCGACCACATCAACCTGTGGCTGCTGCGCGACGAAATCGACGGAAGCGCGGGCTGGACCGTCGTCGATTGCGGGATTACCGACGAGGCGATCAAGGGGCACTGGGAACAGGTGTTCGACACGCTGCTCGACGGCCTGCCGGTGCTGCGCGTGATCGTCACGCATTGCCATCCGGACCACCTCGGGCTCGCGCACTGGCTGTGCGAAGGCGGCGACAAAAAGCGCTGGAACGCGCGGCTGTGGATGACGCTCGGCGAATACATGAACGGTCGCGTGCTGGCCGCCGGCGACGGCTCGAACGCGGGCGGCCCCGGCGCGGCGCGGCACTTCGCGCGACACGGGCTGACCGATGACGCGTCGCTCGCGCAGTTGCGCGCGCGCCACAGCTACTATCCGACGCTCGTGCCGTCGATGCCGTCGCAATACCGGCGGCTGCGCGAAGCCGACACGATCGCGATCGGCGCGCGCCGCTGGCGCATCGTGACCGGCTTCGGCCATTCGCCCGAGCATTGCGCGCTCCATTCGGAAGCGGACGGCGTGCTGATTTCCGGCGACATGGTGCTGCCGCGCATCTCGACGAACGTGTCGGTGTTCGACATCGAGCCGGAAGGCAACCCGCTCGCGCTGTATTTGGCGTCGCTCGGCCGCTACGAGACGATGCCGCCGGACACGCTCGTGCTGCCGTCGCACGGCAAGCCGTTTCGCGGCGTGCGCACGCGCATCGCGCAACTGCGCGAGCACCACGATGCGCGGCTCGCCGACGTGATGGCGGCCTGCGCGCAGGCGCCGCGCAGCGCAGCGGACATCGTGCCGATCATGTTCAAACGCAAGCTCGACCTGCACCAGTTGACGTTCGCGATGGGCGAGGCGCTCGCGCACCTGCATCTGCTGTGGCTCGACGGACGGCTCGCGCGCGTCGTCGGCGACGACGGCGTGTTCCGCTTCAGCGTCTGAGCGTCGTTCGGGAAAGCGCGCGTCGCCGCGGGCCGCCGCATCCGGCAGACAGCGCGCGGCGACCGGCGACCGGCAAGAACGAGAAGCGCGGAAAAATGCGAAGCGGCGTCAGCCGTCGATCAGATCCGCGCCCTTCGGCACGGTGAACTTGAACTCCGACGCCGGCAGCGGCGGGTTCTTCTGGATGTCGGAGAACGTCAGCAGCGTGACGTTGCCGAACACGTCGTGCAGTTCCATCGCTTCGAGATTGCCGTCGCGAAAACCGATGCCGACGCTCTTGAACTGCGTGTCCTTCGACTTCGGAATCAGTTCGAGCCAGTCGATGCCGTCCTTCACGCCCGCGTCGCGCAGCGTGAAGTTCTTGTCCAGATCGTTGCTGCCGAACAGGATCGCGGCCGGGCTCGCGCCGAGCGCGCCGCCCAGCTTGCGCCGCGTGACCTGGTTCAGGTCCTTGTCGTACACGTACAGCGTGTCGCCGTCGGCCTCCAGCAGTTGCTGATACGGCTTGTCGTACGACCAGATGAACTTGCCGGGCCGCGAGAACACGAACGTGCCGCTCGACGTCTTCGCCGCGCCGGCCGCGGCCGCGACCGCGTCGCTCGCGCGCTTCGCGGCCGGCTGCGCCTTCAGTTCGCGCTGCACGAACGTGCCGCGCGCCGAGTGCACCTGCGCGACGAACTGCCTTAGCTGCTCGGTGCCGCTCGCGAACGCGTGCGACGCGACGAACAGCGTCGCGCCGAGCGCGACGCCGGCCGCCTTGCGCACGAGGTTGCGCACGCGCGCCGGGCCGGCAAGACGGCCATGACCTACGATTTGCTGCATCAGGGATTTCTCCATCAACGAAAGCCGGCGTGGCCGGCGGATTTCAATCCGCTTCGCGCGTCGGCACGAGAATTTCGCGGTTGCCGCTCGACGACATCGTCGACACCAGCCCCGACTGTTCCATTTGTTCGAGAAGGCGCGCGGCGCGGTTGTAGCCGATGCGCAGGTGGCGCTGCACGAGCGAGATCGACGCGCGCCGGTTCTTGATCACCACTTCGACCGCCTGGTCGTAAAGCGGATCGGACTCGTCGCCGGTGCCGCTGGTTCCCGCGCCGGCCGAGCCCTCGTCGCCGTCGCCCGCGGTGCCGCCTTCCAGCACGCCGTCGATGTAGTTCGGCTCGCCCTGCTCCTTGAGCTTTTCGACGACGCGGTGCACCTCGTCGTCGCCGACGAACGCGCCGTGCACGCGCACCGGCAGCCCGCTGCCCGGCGGCAGATACAGCATGTCGCCCATGCCGAGCAGCGACTCCGCGCCCATCTGGTCGAGAATCGTGCGCGAGTCGATCTTCGACGACACCTGGAACGCGATCCGCGTCGGCACGTTCGCCTTGATGAGGCCGGTGATCACGTCGACCGACGGACGCTGCGTCGCGAGAATCAGATGGATGCCGGCCGCGCGCGCCTTCTGCGCGATCCGCGCGATCAGTTCCTCGACCTTCTTGCCGACCACCATCATCAGGTCGGCCAGTTCGTCGATCACGACGACGATGTGCGGCAGCTTCTGGAGCGGCTCCGGATCGTCCGGCGTCAGGCTGAACGGGTTCGGGATCTTTTCTTCCCGCTTCGTCGCTTCGTCGATCTTGTTGTTGTAGCCGGCGAGGTTGCGCACGCCGAGCTTGCTCATCAGCTTGTAGCGGCGCTCCATCTCGGCGACGGTCCAGTTCAGCGCGTTGCCGGCCTGGCGCATGTCGGTGACGACCGGACACAGCAGATGCGGAATCCCTTCGTAGACGCTCATTTCGAGCATCTTCGGGTCGATCAGGATCATCCGCACCTGCTCGGCGCTCGCCTTGTACAGCAGCGACAGGATCATCGCGTTGATCCCGACCGATTTGCCGGAGCCGGTCGTGCCGGCCACCAGCAGGTGCGGCATCTTCGCGAGATCCGCCACCACCGGCTTGCCGCCGATGTCCTTGCCGAGGCCCATCGTCAGCGCGGACGGCGCGTCCGCGTAGACGGCCGAGCCGAGAATCTCCGACAGACGCACGGTCTGCCGGCGCTGGTTCGGCAATTCGAGCGCCATGAAGTTCTTGCCCGGAATCGTCTCCACGACGCGAATCGACACGAGCGACAGCGAACGCGCGAGATCCTTCGCGAGGTTGACGATCTGGCTGCCCTTCACGCCGGTGGCCGGCTCGATCTCGTAGCGCGTGACGACCGGGCCCGGATACGCGGCCACGACCGCGACGTCCACGCCGAAGTCCTTCAGCTTCTTCTCGATCAGGCGCGACGTGAATTCGAGCGCGTCGGCGGAGACCGTCTCCTGCGTCGCCGGCGCCGGATCGAGCAGCGAGATCGGCGGCAGCGTCGAATCGCCTGGCAGGTCGGTGAAGAGCGGCACCTGGCGCTCCTTTTCGACGCGCTCGGAGCGCTGCGGCGTCAATACCGGCGGCACGATCGTCACCGGCTCGTGCTCCTCGATCTTCACGCGGCCGCGCTCGACCTTGCCTTCGCGCGTGACGGCGGCGGCCTCGCCGAGCTTGCGGTCGCGGCCCGCCTCGCGGCGCAGCTTCGCGAACGTGACCGCGGAAATGATGCCGTCGCCGACCTTCTCGGCGACCGACAGCCATGAAAAGCGGAAATACAGCGACAGCCCGATCGCGAGCACGATCAGGAGCGCGAGCGTGCCGCCGGTGAAGCCGAGCGCGTGCGACACGCCGCGCGCGACCGCCTCGCCGATCACGCCGCCCGGCGCGCGCGGCAACTGCACTTTCAGCGACCACATCCGCAGCGCCTCGATCCCGTTGCTCGCGAGCAAGACGAGCACGAACGCGCCCGCCTCGGCGATCCAGCCGTGGTCACGCGGCTTTTTGCCGTCGGGCTCGGCGTCCGGCGCGTCGGGGTTCGTGATCCGGCGGTAGTTCGCGGAAATGCGCCGCGCGAGCAGCACGACCCACCAGTACGCGGACAGCCCGAACAGCAGCAGCAGGATGTCCGACGTCCACGCGCCGACGCGGCCGGCCCAGTTCGCGATGTGGTCGACCTGGGTCGCGTGGGTCCAGCTGGGGTCGTGGCGGTTGTAACTGATGAGCGCCATCAGCAGGAACACGCACAGCGCGACCTGCAAAATCCAGCGGATCTCGGTGAGAAGACGCGACATGCGATGAGGCAGCGCCTGCGCCTGTGCGGAATAGGTAGCTTTGGCCATTGAATCCTGGTGGTGCTGAAGGCTCCCGGCAAATGCGCGCACCACGCGCCGGGGCCGACGACGTCCGAACCGGCCTATTGTAAACGGGATGATTGGGCCCCGCTGTAAATGACGGTAACGGACAACACCGGCGGCCGTCCGCCGCCGCGCCCGCCCCGGGCCGGCGGGGCCTTGCTATCGGCGCGATCAGGATCCTCGATGAGGCGTCCGACGCGCCCCGCCTTTATAATTGCGCGTTGATGCCCATCTGAGCATGAGCCCCGCCGCCTTCGCCGAACCTGCCCGCGGGCGGCAGACCGCCGGCCATGCGCCGCGCCTTTCTACGGATTTCGATCATGTCTGCAACGAAACACGCCAAAGTCCTGATTCTCGGTTCCGGCCCGGCCGGCTACACGGCCGCCGTCTACGCCGCGCGCGCGAACCTGTCGCCGCTGTTGATCACCGGCCTCGCGCAGGGCGGCCAGTTGATGACGACGACCGACGTTGAAAACTGGCCCGCTGACCCGAACGGCGTGCAGGGTCCCGAACTGATGCAGCGTTTCCTCGAACACGCGGAGCGCTTCAACACCGAAATCGTGTTCGATCACATCCATACCGCGAAGCTCGACGAAAAGCCGATCCGCCTGATCGGCGATTCGGGCGAATACACGTGCGACTCGCTGATCATCGCGACCGGCGCGTCCGCGCAGTACCTCGGCCTGCCGAGTGAGGAAGCGTTCATGGGCCGCGGCGTGTCCGCGTGCGCGACCTGCGACGGCTTCTTTTACCGCCAGCAGCACGTCGCGGTGGTCGGCGGCGGCAATACCGCGGTCGAAGAGGCGCTGTATCTCGCCGGCATCGCGAAGAAGGTCACGGTGATTCACCGCCGCGACAAGTTCCGCGCGGAGCCGATCCTGATCGACCGCCTGCTGGAGAAGGAAAAGGAAGGCATCGTCGAGATCAGGTGGAACCACGTGCTCGACGAGGTGAAGGGCGACGACTCGGGCGTGAACGGGCTGCGCATCAAGGACGTGAAGACCGGCGCGACGACCGACCTCGAACTGCAGGGCCTGTTCGTCGCGATCGGCCACAAGCCGAACACCGACATCTTCGAAGGTCAGCTGCAGATGAAGAACGGCTACATCATCACGAACGGCGGCCTGAACGGCAATGCGACCGGCACCAGCGTGCCGGGCGTGTTCGCGGCGGGCGACGTGCAGGACCACGTGTATCGCCAGGCGATCACGAGCGCGGGCACCGGCTGCATGGCCGCGCTCGACGCGCAACGCTATCTGGAGAGCGTCCACGAAATCAGCGAAGCGCACGTGATGAGCGCGGAAGCCGACCGCTGAACCCGCATCGACGGGCGCGCCGGCGCCCGCGCCGGTAAAATGGCGCGCTGAAAGCCTGTCGGCGTGCCCGTTGCGAGAACGAAGGGCCGCGGCCAGCCAGCCGCGGCCCTTTTCCTTCGGCGCCGCCGGCCGTCCCCGTCGATCAGCGAAGATTTGCGTGATGCCGAAGAACGTGCCCCATCCCGGCGAGCCGAAGCGCGCGCCGGCCACCGCGAAACCGCCGCCCCCGCGCGACGCCGCGCCGCCGCCCGCGCGCGCCGACGGCCGGCCGGTGGCCGGCCTCGCGGACCTCGGCCACCTGCGCGCCGCGCTCAGGAGCGATGCGCAGCAGCGCGAGCGCGCGCTGGCCGCGGCGGCGGCCGCGCGCGTCGAAGCGGCCGCGGACAGCGAACTCTTTCGCCGCGAAGTCGGCGCGGTCGCGCCGCTGAATGCGCCGTCGCGCGCGCCGCAGCGTCACGAGCCGCCGGTGCCGCTGCCGCTGCAAACGCAGCGCGACGAACAGGCGGTGCTGCACGAGGCAATCTCCGACGACTTCGATCCCGAAACGCTGCTCGATACCGACGACTCGCTGTACTACCATCGCGCCGGCGTCAGCGGCGAGGTCGTGCGCAAGCTGCGGCGCGGCACGTGGATCGTGCAGGCGCAACTCGATCTGCACGGCCTGCGCCGCGACGAGGCGCGCGACGCGTTGCAGGCGTTCATCCGCGAGGCGGTGAAGCGCGGGCTGCGCTGCGTGCGCGTGATCCACGGCAAAGGGCTCGGCTCGATCGGCAAGGAACCGGTGCTGAAGGGCAAGGTGCGCGCGTGGCTGGTGCAGAAAGAAGAGGTGATCGCGTTCTGCCAGGCGCGGCCGCACGACGGCGGCGCGGGCGCGGTGCTCGTGCTGCTGCAACCGCAGACGCCGCCCCATCGCGGCCCCGTGCCTCTCCGTTGACCCGCCGGTGATCGAACATCCTGGCTTGATGCTCGTGCTGTCGATTGCGGAGCGGATCGCCATCTTCGCGTATGCGGCCTCCGGATTCATCGAGGCGGGCAAGCGCCGGCTCGATCCGGTCGGCACGTTCCTCGTCGCAATGGCGACCGCGTTCGGCGGCGGCACGGTGCGCGACGTGCTGCTCGAACGCCGGCCGTTCTACTGGGTCGAGCATCAGAACTACGCGGTCGCGATTTTCGTGCTGTCGTTCTTCACGCCGTACGTGCTGAAGTGGATGTCGCGGGTGCTGTCCGACCGCGCGCTGCTCGTCGCCGACGCGGTCGGCCTCGGGCTCTTCAGCATCTCCGGCACGTCGCTCGCGGTGTCGGCGCAGATGCCGTGGTTCACGTCGATCATGATGGGCGTCGCGACCGGCGTGTTCGGCGGCATCCTGCGCGACGTGCTGTGCAACGAGGTGCCGCTGATCCTGCGCGACTCGCGCCCGTACGCGACCTGCGCGTTCGCCGGCTGCGGAGTTTATCTGCTGCTCGCGCAGACGCCGCTCGACCCGGTGTACAACGTGCTGCTGTCCATCGCGTTCATCCTGCTCGCGCGGCTCTTCACGTACCGCTTCGACGTGCGACTGCCGCACTAGGCGGCGGCGCGCGCGTCGTCGCGGCCATTGATCGCGACGCTCAGGTCAGGCGATCCGTTCTTCCGTCTGCGGATCGAACAACACCGCCTTCGACACGTCGAACAGCAGATCCATGTCGGCCGTCGGCTGCGGGTTCGCGCCCGGATGCACGCGGCTCACGATCCGCTTGCCGTTCACCTGCGCGAACACCAGCGTGTCCGGCCCGGTCGGTTCGATCACGTCGACGCGAATCTTGCGCGCCTGCATTTCGCCGCCGTGGCCGTCGTGCGCGCTGCGCGCGTCGGTGATCCGCTCCGGCCGCAAGCCGAGCACCACGTCGCGACCCACGTGCGCGCGCAGCGTGCCCGCGTCGAACGGCAGGTTCAGCACGCCGCGCTCGATGCCGGTATCGAGTTCGATGCCGACGCCCGAGCCCTGCTCGACCAGCTTTGCGCCGATGAAGTTCATCGGCGGCGCGCCGATGAAGCCCGCGACGAACAGGTTCGCCGGCGAGTCGTAGATGTCCTGCGGCGCGCCGAACTGCTGGACGACGCCGTCCTTCATCACCGCGATGCGGTCGCCGAGCGTCATCGCCTCGATCTGGTCGTGCGTCACGTAGACGATCGTCGTGCCGACGCGCTGGTGCAGCAGCTTGATTTCCGAACGCATCTCGATGCGCAGC
>Ga0164242_10004885_pt1 | contig 14969 bp, 12 predicted proteins | sample OricomgcompostMG_FD_108783 | JGI IMG/M metagenome (GOLD analysis project Ga0164242, IMG submission 108783) | Miracle-Growth compost microbial communities from Emeryville, California, USA - Original compost - Miracle growth compost (MG) ... | reverse complement strand
CGGCCCAGCTGGCCGCGGCGCTGCAGGAGAAGGCCGCGAACGACCCCACGATCCTCGCAGGTGGTGCGGGCGAGCCCGTCGCCGCCGAGGAGGCCCCGGCCGAGGCTGCTGCCGCGGACGAGGCCCCCGCTGACGAGGCGGCTCCGGCCGCCTCCGACGAGGGCGACACCGCCGAGGCCTGAGGCTCCCCTCAGCCTCTCGGCAACCACCACCTGAAACCCCCGACCCGGGGCCGCGACGGCCCGGGTCACCCGAGAAAGGAAACGCCACCATGGCGAAGCTCACCACCGACGAGCTGCTCGACGCGTTCAAGGAGCTCACCCTCATCGAGCTCTCCGAGTTCGTGAAGGCCTTCGAGGACACCTTCGGTGTCACCGCTGCTGCGCCGGTCGCCGTCGCGGCTGCTCCGGCCGCCGGCGGTGCCGGTGCCGAGGGCGGCGCCGAGGCCGCGGCCCAGGACGAGTTCGACGTCATCCTCGAGGCTGCCGGTGACAAGAAGATCAACGTCATCAAGGAGGTGCGCGCCCTCACCTCCCTCGGCCTGAAGGAGGCCAAGGAGCTCGTCGAGAGCGCCCCGAAGCCGGTTCTCGAGAAGGTTGCGAAGGACGCCGCGGACAAGGCCAAGGAGGCCCTGGAGGGCGCTGGCGCCACCGTCACCGTCAAGTGACCTGAGCGGCCTTGGGCCGCATCGCGACGCCGCGAGCGCCGCACTCGACTCAGCGGCCTTCGGGTCGCGCCGTCACCCGCCCGAGGGCGGCCACCGGAGCCCGGTGGCCGCCCTCGGCTCGTTCTGCGGCCGGGCACTGTCCCGCGATGAGGGCGGCGCGGTCGCTGCCGCTGAGCCTTCTGTAGGGTCGAGCGCTCATGCCCCGCTCAGGCCCGGTCACCTCGAAGTGACGGACACCGCAACTCGCCCGTAACCTCGGTCACAGACCTCCGTTGTTACTGGTCAGTGGGGAATGGAGGGACCCTGCGTCTGAGGAAGGGAGCGGCCCAGTCATGGGTGTTGACATCGAGATCGAAGGCCTGACCAAGAGCTTCGGCAAACAGCTCATCTGGGGCGATGTCACGCTGACGATCCCCGCCGGGGAGATCTGCGTGATGCTCGGTCCGTCCGGGACCGGCAAGTCGGTGCTGCTCAAGACACTGATCGGGCTGATCAAGCCTGACCGCGGCTCGGTGGTCATCGAGGGCGTCGACATCGCAAGCTGCTCCGAGCGTGAGCTGTATGAGGTGCGCAAGCTCTTCGGCGTGCTGTTCCAAGACGGCGCGATGTTCGGCTCCATGGACCTCTACGACAACGTGGCCTTCCCGCTGCGGGAGCACACCAAGAAGTCGGAGTCGGAGATCCGCAACATCGTCATGGAGAAGATGGACCTGGTCGGTCTCATCGGCGCCGAGCACAAGCTGCCCGGCGAGATCTCCGGTGGTATGCGCAAGCGCGCCGGCCTGGCGCGTGCGCTCGTCCTGGACCCGGAGATCGTGCTCTTCGACGAGCCGGACTCCGGGCTCGACCCGGTGCGCACGGCCTTCCTCAACCAGTTGATCGTCGATCTCAACGCCCAGATCGATGCGACCTTCCTGATCGTCACCCACGACATCAACACCGCCCGCACCGTGCCCGACAACATCGGGCTGCTCTACCACAAGCACCTCGCGATGTTCGGTCCGCGGGAGATGCTGTTGAGCTCGGAGGAGCCGGTTGTCCGCCAGTTCCTCAACGCCCAGCGGGTCGGGCCGATCGGCATGTCGGAGGAGAAGGACGCCGACCAGCTCGCAGCCGAGAAGGACATGGACCTTCCGCCGTTGCCGCCGATCGCGCTCCAGCTGGAGCCGTCCAACGGCATACCTCGCCGCAGCCAGAAGCCGCCGGGCCAGTGGTGCCGTGAGCACGGAGTCACCCCGCCTCCGGGATCGTTCATGCCTGACTCGATCCTGGCCGGAGGGGCGGCCCGTTCCTGATGTCCTCCCTGACCTCGGCCAAGGTGCTGGCCCCGGTCGGCACCGCAGGCAAACTGTTCGCGTTCGCGCTCGACGTGATGCGGGGCCTGTTCAAACGCCCCTTCCAGCTGCGTGAGTTCATTCAGCAGGCCTGGTTCATCGCGTCGGTGACGATCGTGCCCACGGCGCTCGTTGCGATCCCGTTCGGTGCCGTCATCGCCCTCCAGGTGGGTGGGCTGATCAAGCAGTTCGGTGCCCAGTCCTTCGTCGGCTCGGCGGCGGTGCTGGCCGTCGTTCGCGAGGCGGGCCCGATCGCGACCGCGCTGCTGGTCGCCGGAGCCGGCGGATCCGCCATCGCCGCCGACCTCGGTGCCCGCAAGATCCGCGAGGAGCTGGACGCGATGATGGTGCTCGGCATCGACCCGATCCAGCGCCTCGTCGTCCCGCGGGTGCTGGCGGCGATGCTGGTCTCGGTCTTCCTCAACGGCCTGGTCAGCGTCGTCGGCGTGGCCGGTGGCTACGTCTTCAACGTGGTGCTGCAGCACGGCACGCCGGGTGCCTACCTGTCGAGCTTCACCGCCCTGGCCCAGATGGCCGACGTCTGGCAGGGCCTGATCAAGGCGCTGATCTTCGGCCTCATCGCGGCGATTGTGGCCGCCTACAAGGGCATGAACGCCGGCGGCGGCCCCAAGGGCGTCGGTGACGCGGTCAACGAGTCCGTCGTCATCACCTTCCTGCTGCTCTTCATCGTCAACTTCGTGATGACGGCGTTGTACTTCGAGCTCGTACCAGCGAAGGCGTGAGCAGGATGGCGAACCTGAAGTCGGTCTACCAGAAGCCCACCAAGTCGTTGGACGATCTTGGCGGGCAGCTGAGCTTCTATCTGCGCGCTCTGGCCTGGACGCCGCGCACGCTTCGGCGCTACAAGAAGGAGATCCTGCGGATCCTGGCCGAGGTCACGCTCGGTTCTGGGGCGTTGGCGGTCATCGGCGGCACGGTCGGCGTGATCGTGGCGATGACGTTCTTCACCGGCACCGAGGTCGGTCTGCAGGGGTACGCCGCGCTGAACCAGCTCGGCACCTCGGCGTTCTCCGGATTCGTGTCGGCCTACTTCAACACCCGCGAGATCGCGCCGCTGGTCGCCGGCATCGCGCTCGCCGCGACGGTCGGCTGCGGATTCACTGCGCAGTTGGGCGCGATGCGGATCTCGGAGGAGGTCGACGCCCTCGAGGTGATGGCGATCCCGTCGCTGCCATTCCTGGTCACCAGCCGCATCATCGGCGGGCTGGTCGCGATCGTCCCGCTCTACGTGCTGGGTCTGCTGTCGTCGTACGTCGCCACCCGGCTTACCGTGACGATGGTCTACGGCCAGAGCACCGGCACCTACGACCACTACTTCAACGAGTTCCTGCCGCCGGGCGACGTGCTGTGGTCCTTCGGCAAGGTGCTTGTCTTCTCGGTGGTCGTGATCCTGATCCACTGCTACCACGGCTACAACGCCTCGGGCGGTCCTGCCGGCGTCGGCGTCGCGGTCGGCAAGGCGGTCCGGACGAGCATCGTCGCCGTGTCGGTCATCGACCTGTTCCTGTCCATGGCGATCTGGGGCACGACGACGACGGTGAGGTTGGCCGGATGAGTCTCCTCGGCAACCTCAAGATCCGCATGCTCGGGATCATCTTCCTCTGCCTGCTGCTCGTGGGGGTGTGGTTGACCTATGCCCTGTTCGCCAAGAAGTTCACCCACTACGACCGAGTCACCCTGCTGACCGACCGGGTGGGCCTGCAGTTGCCCGACCGCGCCGACGTGAAGATCCGCGGCGTTCTGGTCGGCGAGGTCCTCGCCCAGAAGGCGACCGCCACGGGCGCGTCCCTGACACTGGGCCTCTACCCCAGCCAGCTGGACTCCATCCCCAGCGACGTGACCGGCGCGATCTTGCCGAAGACGCTCTTCGGCGAGAAGTACGTCTCGCTCGAGGCGCCCTCGGATCAGACCTCGAGCAGCGGCGCCGCGACCAGCCACATCGAGCCCGGCGCGGTCATCCACAAGACCCACGTCGCGATCGAGGTCGAGAAGGTCCTCAGTGACATCTACCCCCTGCTCAACACCATCCAGCCGGCCGACCTCAACGAGACGCTGAACGCGGTCGCGACCGCGCTGGAGGGCCGCGGCGCGAAGCTCGGCAGCACCATCGAGACCCTCGACCACTACCTGAAGCGGATCAACCCGCAGGTCCCGCGGTTGGTCAACGACATCAAGATGGCCGCGAAGGTGTCCGACACCTACAACGCCGCCCTGCCGGAGATCGCCGACATCCTGCGCAACTCCATCACCACCGCGACGACGCTGCAGGATCACGCGACCGAACTCCGCTCGCTGCTCACCAACGTGACCGCGTTCTCCCAGGTCGGTAATCAGTTCCTCGCCGACAACGGCGACAACCTCATCGAACTCGGCAACGTGACCGAGCCGGTCGTGCGGATGCTCGCCCGCTACTCGCCGGAGTTCCCCTGCCTCCTCGGCGGCCTCGACAACCTCACGCCCCGGGTCGCCGACGCCTTCCGCAACTTCACCTTGCACATCACCCTGGAGACGCTGCCGCGGCAGCCGCGGACCTACACCACCAAGGACAAGCCGCGGTACGGCGACGACCGCGGTCCCGCCTGCGGTCACCTGCCCAACCCGCCGTGGAGCCAGAGCAACCCACTCAAGGTGGTGCCGAACCTGAACGACGGTGTCGATGAGCCCACCGGCAAGGGCACCGACCGTGCGCCGGTCGACTTCGGCGGCATGTCGTATGCCGGAACCCCGGCTGAGACCTCCGTGATCGACCAGCTGCTGGCCCCCGGTCTGGGCGTGTCCGCCAAGCAGGTCCCCGACCTGGGCGCGCTGCTGGTCGGCCCCCTCGCCCGTGGAGCGAAGGTGGGTCTGCAGTGAAGCTGTTCGACAAGAAGACCACCTCGGCGCTGTGGAAGCTGATCGTGTTCGCCGTGGTCACGACCCTTGCCACGGCCCTCCTGGTGGTGACGATCGGCAACATCACCTTCGGTAGCTCCAAGGACTACAAGGCGGTGTTCGTCGACGCCACCGGCGTCAACCCCGGTGACGACGTACGCATCGCCGGAGTGAAGGTCGGCAGTGTCAAGAAGGTCGACATCTACGAACGGGCCCGCGCGCTGATCACCTTCAGCGTCGATTCGGGCGACAAGCTCGCATCCCGGACCCACGCCACGATCCGCTACCGCAACCTCGTCGGGCAGCGCTACATCGCGCTCACCGACGAGGTGCCACAGGGCGGCGCCACTCTGCAGCCGGGTGCCACGATCCCGGTCAGTCAGACCAGCCCCGCATTGGACCTGACGGTGCTGTTCAACGGTTTCAAGCCGTTGTTCCAGGCGCTGTCGCCCAACGACGTCAACACCCTGTCCTACGAGATCGTCCAGGTCTTCCAGGGTGAGGGCGGCACGCTGGACAGCCTGTTGGCCCACACCGCCTCGCTGACGAGCACCCTCGCCGACCGGGACAAGGTGATCAACGAGTTGATCGACAACCTCAACCAGGTGCTCGCCCACGTCGGCCAGCGTGACAAGCAGCTGTCCTCCTTGATCGTCACCTTCCGCCAGTTCGTCCATGGGCTGGCGGGCGACCGCAATGCGATCCTCGGCTCGCTCAACCAGATCTCGGACCTGTCGGTGCAGACCGCCGACCTGGTGAACGGCATCCGCGATCCGTTCGTCGAGGACATCAAGCAGTTGAAGACCTTCGCCGGTGACATCGACCAGGACAAGGCCCAGCTGGACAAGGAGCTCCAGATCGAGCCGATCAAGCTGAACAAGATCGGGCCGACGGCGACGTACGGCTCCTGGTTCAACTTCTACCTGTGCGGGCTGCACGGCAACGTGATCCTGCCGGGCGGCAAGACGCTCCCGCTCAAGTACGCCACCGGGTCTGCGAGGTGCAATCTCGGATGATGCCCTTCCGCGAGCGCAATCCTGTCGTGATCGGCGCGGTCTCCATCATGGTCATCGCGTTGCTGATCGTGCTTGCCCTCAAGGCAGACGACCTGCCGCTGATCGGCGGCGGGACGACCTACTACGCCGACTTCTCCGAGGCCGGTGGTCTCAAGTCGGGCGATGAGGTCCGAATCGCCGGGGTCCGCGTCGGCAAGGTCAGCGACATCTCCCTGGACGGCAACAAGGTCAAGGTGGCCTTCAAGGTGAAGTCAGACTCCGGCTTCGGCGACGACACCGGAGCGGCGATCAAGGTCCGGACCCTGCTCGGGGAGATGTACCTCGACCTGGAGCCGGCGGGCAGCGGTCAACTCGACAGCGGCGCGACGATCCCCGAATCGCGGACACAGTCGCCCTACGACGTCGTGCAGGCCTTCAGCGGCCTGGCCAACACCGCGGGCAAGATCGACACCAACCAGCTGGCGAAGGCCCTTACCTCCATCGCCGATCTCACCCGCTCCACGCCGAAGTCCTTCCGGGACGCGCTCAGCGGCGTCTCCCGGCTGTCTCGCAACCTCGCCGCGAAGGACGACCGGATCAACACGCTGCTGAAGAACCTCGACCGGGTGACGAGCACGCTGGACGAGCGGGACCAGGACATCGTGGGTCTGATGGGCGACGCCAAGACGCTCTTCGACGCGCTGGTGCAGCGCCGGCAGGCGGTCCACAACCTGCTGGTCTCGACCACCCAGCTCTCCCAGCAGCTCGACGGGTTGATCTCCGACACGCGTGCCGACCTCAAGCCGGCGCTGACCCATCTCGACGACGTGGTGAAGGTGCTCAACAAGAACGAGGACAACCTCGACCAGACCCTGCGGCTGGCCGGCCCGTTCTACCGGGTCTTCGCCAATGTGCTGGGCAACGGGCCGTGGTTCGACTCCTACATCCAGAACCTGCCGCCGATCCCGGGGTTGTCGCGATGAGTCTGAACAAGATCGCCGTTCCGATCGTCGTCGCGGCCCTCGTGCTGGCCGCCGGCGTGTGGCTGCTGTTTCGCGACAGCGGACAGAAGGAGCTCGTGGCCCACTTCCCGCGCACGGTGTCGATCTACAAGGGCAGCGACGTCCGGGTGCTCGGTGTGCCGGTCGGCAAGGTCGACAAGGTGACGCCCGACGGCACCTCGGTGGCCGTCACGATGCACTACGACTCCTCGGTGAAGGTGCCCGCCGACGCCAAGGCGGTCATCGTGGCGCCGTCGATCGTGGGCGACCGCTACGTCCAGCTGACCCCGGCCTACACCAAGGGCGCCGTGCTTGCCGACGGTGCCGACCTGGGGATGAACCGTACGGCGGTGCCGCTCGAGCTCGACCAGATCTACGGCAGCCTCGACAACCTGCTGGTGGCGCTCGGGCCGAATGGCGCCAACAAGAACGGCGCGCTCACCGACCTGCTCCAGCAGACCGCCCGGAACTTCGGCGGCCAGGGCACCAAGGTCAACCACACGATCCACGACCTCAGCACGCTGACGAAGACCCTCGACGACAACAAGGACCAGCTCTTCGGATCGGCCAGTCAGCTCGAGTCCTTCGTCCACACGCTCGCCAAGAACGACTCGACGGTGCGCCAGTTCACCACCTCCCTCGACCAGGTCTCCAAGATGTTGGCGGGGGAGCGCAGCGACCTGAGCAGCGCGCTGCACAACCTGTCCGTCGCGCTCGGCAACGTCCGTGACTTCGTCAAGAACAACAAGGACGTGCTGCACTCCAACATCCAGGGACTCGATCGGGTCGCGAAGGTCCTGGTGAAGCAGCGTGACTCGCTCGACGAGACCCTGCACGTCGCTCCGCTCGCGCTACAGAATCTCTACCAGACCTACAACCCCGACACCGGCACGCTCGACACCAACCCGAACCTCACCGAGCTCGCCCACCAGATCACCTCCGACCCGAAGACCTTCCTGTGCGGGATCCTCGACCAGGCGGACTCGAGCGGGAAGGCGTGCGACCTGGTGAAGGGCCTGCTGCCGCGGGGCGTCCCGTTCGGTGCCGGCACCGGCTCGTCGTACAACGTGCCGACGGATCCGACTCTCGGCGGTCTCGTGGGGGTGAAGAAGTGAAGCGTCTCCTCACCCTCCTGGTGGTCCTCCTCGCGGGCAGCCTCGCGTTGGGCGGGTGCAGCTTCTCGGTCTACAGCCTCCCGCTCCCCGGCGGCGCCGACACCGGCAGCCACCCAATGACGGTCAAGGCGCAGTTCGCCGACGTCTTGGACCTGGTCCCGGAGTCCACCGTCAAGGTGGACGACGTCACCGTCGGCAAGGTCACCAAGATCCAGCTCGAGCACGGCGTCGCGGTCGTCACCATGCAACTGCGCAACGACACCAAGCTGCCGTCCAACGCGCGCGCCGACATCAAGCAGACCAGCCTGTTGGGGGAGAAGTACGTCGAGCTCTCCGAGCCCAGCGATCCCAGTCCGACCCGGCTGGCCAACAACGCGACCATCCCGCTGGCCGATACCGGTCAGAACCCGGAGATCGAGCAGGTCCTCGGCGCACTGAGCCTGATCCTCAACGGCGGTGGGGTCGCGCAGCTCAAGACCATCTCCACCGAGCTCAACAAGGCGCTCGGCGGCCACGAGGACGCCGCCCGCTCGGTGCTCAACCAGGTCAACGTGCTGGTGACCAACCTGGACAACAACAAGCAGGCGATCGTGCATGCGATCGCCTCGGTCAACAAGCTGTCGAAGTCGGTGCACCGGCAGGAGGGCACCATCGACAAGACCCTCGATGAGCTGCCGGCCGCGCTGTCGAGCATCGACTCCCAGCGCAAGGACCTGGTGACGATGCTCAAGGCCCTCTCCAAGCTCGGCGACACCGGGGTGCGGGTGATCAAGGCGTCGAAGACCAACACGATCGGGATCATCCGGGACCTGCAGCCGGTCCTGACCGAGCTGGCCGCCTCCGGCAACCACTTCGTCAACTCGTTCAACACCCTGATCAGCTACCCGTTCGTCGATGCGGCGGTGGGCAACAACCCGCAGGTGGCGCGGAACCTCCACATGGGCGACTACGTCAACCTCGACATCACCCTCGACCTCGGCCTGGACACGCTCAAGCAGCTGCCGGGCGCGGGCAGCCTCACGTGCACCGTGACCGATGCGCTGACCAAGCAGCTCAAGAACGCCAAGACCCCCGGCCAGCTGGCGAGCATCCTCGGCAAGGTGGCCAACAGCCTGAACTCGAGCGTCTGCGGCCAGGTCAAGAAGAACCTCGACGCCTGCCAGCAGGCGATCGAGTCCTCCATCGTCGACCAGCAGCCTTTGAAGGGCCTGCCGCCGTCCTGCCAGAAGCTGCCGACCAACCTGGTCAACACCGTCGACAATCTGCTGGGCAACCTCGTGGGAGGCCTGCTCGGCAGTTCGAAGAGCAGTGCGAAGAACAACTCCGGGGGCCTCCTCGGCAGCCTGGGAGGCGCCCTGGGGTTGAACCGCGCGCCCACCGGCTACCACCCGCAGCGGGTCAGCGTGCGGCAGCTCGACACGGCCTACGACCCGTCGCTGGTCCAGTTGATGGTGCCCGAGTTGGGGGCCGATACGACGACAGGAGGCGGCCGATGATCTCGCGTCGGACCAAGGTCCAGCTCCTGATCTTCGTGCTCATCACGCTGGTCGGGGTCAGCTTCGTCGGTGCCCGGTACGCCAAGCTCGGCTCGCTGTTCTATAAGGACCATTACACGGTCGTCGCGCACCTCGCCCAGTCCGGCGGCATCTACCAGGGCGGCGAGGTGGACTACCGCGGGGTCCAGATCGGCAAGGTCGGCAAGATGGTCCTCTCCCCGAGCGGCGTCGACGTCTATCTCGACATCGAGAACAAGTGGAAGTCCATCCCGTCCGACACGCTCGCCGTGGTCGGCAACCGCTCGGCGGTCGGCGAGCAGTACGTCGAGTTGCAGCCACAAACCAACAGCGGTCCGTACCTGCACGACAACTCCCAGATCCAGGAGCGCGACACCTCGACCCCGATCCCGACGCAGAAGCTGCTCGCTGATGCCGCCCGCACGGTGAACTCGGTGGACAAGAAGTCGCTGACCACGACCATCGACGAGCTCGGCAAGGCGTTCCAGGGTGCCGGCAACGACCTCGGCCAGATCCTCGACACGGGTACGGCGTTCATCCAGACCGCCAACAAGAACTTCGATGTCACCACCTCGCTGCTGCGCGACAGCAACACCGTGCTGCGCACCCAGGTGGACAGCGAGTCGGCGATCAAGAGCTTCAGCAAGAACCTCCAGCTCTTCAGCGGGACGCTCGCCGGTGACAACGACGACCTGCTGAGGCTGATCCGGAACGGGTCGGCCAGCGCCACCGAGCTGCGCACCTTCTTGCAGGAGAACGACGTCGACCTCAGCGAGTTGCTCTCCGAGGCCGTGACGACCGGCAAGATCCTGCGCAAGCACCTCGATGGCCTGCGTGAGATCCTGGTGGTCTACCCCTACGTCGTCGAGGGTGGTTTCACCGTCGTCGACCACAACGCCACCGACGGCCACTACAACGCCCACTTCGCGCTGATCCTCACCGATGCCTCGGTCTGCCACCGCGGCTACGAGAGCACCCACACCCGTCCGCCGCAGGACCTCACGCCGCAGAACTTCAACACGAAGGCCCACTGCGCCGAGCCGCCGACGGAGAGCAACGCCCGTGGCGCACAGAACGCCCCGCGTGCCAGTGCGTCCTACCGGGCGCCGATCGTGGCGTCCTACGACGCGAAGACGAAGAAGGTCACCTGGGGCGACCAGGGGTACGCCGACAGCGCCGGTCTGGACTCGGGCGCGACCAGCACTGGCTCGGCGGCTCCCGCCACCCTGGGTCAAGACACCTGGAAGTGGCTCTACCTCGAACCTCTGACTGCTGGGAAGTGACACATGCCGTCGGCAACCGACACCGCACAGATGCCCGAGACGCCGACCACGCCGTCTCCGGCCTCCGCCGGGGTGCGCTGGGGGACCTTCCTCGTCCTCGTCGCGCTCGTGCTGGCCTCGCTGGGCGTCCTCGCCTGGCACTTCACCCACAACGACGGCGGTGAGGACACCTCGCTCGCCGCGAACCGGGAGAGCGTGATGGCCGCGGCCGACAAGTTCATGATCACGGTCAACACCTACGGCCCCTCCATGCTCGGCAAGGACGGCAAGACCATGCCGTCCTACCGCCGTGCGGTCGAGAAGCTGTTGACCGCGAAGTACGACACCGAGTTCAAGCAGAACGTGCCCTACGCCGAGGCCACCGTCGCCGGCAACCACGTCGGTCGCTCGGCGAAGGTCTTCCAGACCGGTGTCGCCGCGATCGACGACGACACCGCCACCGTGCTGGTCGCCGGCCAGCTCACCGTGACACTGCCGAAGAAGGGCAGCAAGAAGCCGGTGGTCGCCGGTCGAGAGCCGTTCCGCGTCTCGGTCGACCTGGTCAAGTCCCACGGCCGCTGGCTCGTCGACAACTGGGGCCCGGTGGAGAAGGCCTCGACTGGGACCGGCACGTCGGGGGTGGCACAGTGACAGTCACCATGACGAGTCCGACCTGGTACGACCTGCTCGACGTCGATCGGGACGCCCCGACCGAGGAGATCCGCGCCGCCTGGAAGGCGGCGGTGGCCGATCTGGACCCGACCGACCGACGGTTCCGCGCGCTCAGCGAGGCGGCCTCGGTCCTGCTCGATGCCGACAAGCGGGCGGCGTACGACGCCGACCTGGCCGCCCAGGAGGCGAAGGCGGCCGAAGCGGCCGAGGGCGCGGAGGCGGGGTCCGAGGTGGAGGCACGGACCGAGGTCGGTGACGACGCGGCCGTGGCCGCCGGTGGGTCCGCGCCGCGGACGAGGACCGAGCAGGGCGCCGAGAAGGCGTCGGAGACGACGCGGCGCGGGCTGCTCGCATCGCTCCCGGTGCTGCCGCTGTGGCTCCTGGGCGCCGTGGGCGTCCTCGCCGTGGCCGCCGTGGTGGCGGCGGTGCTCGTGCTGGTGCACGGCTCCTCGGGGTCGCCGGTGATCACCGCGGAGAACAAGAACTCCACGACCAGCACGGTCCAGGGCAGCTCCGGCCAGCGGATCAACAACGACCACGTGACCCTGATCGAGGAGCACGCGGTGGGTGCGCTGCAGGCGGCCAAGGCGGCGGTGGTCCCGATCCTGTCCTACGACTACCGCCACCTGTCCCAGGACCAGCAGCGCGCGCACGCCTACATGACCGCGGCGTATCGGAAGAAGTACGACCCGCTGTTCGCCACGATCAAGGCGAACGCGCCCCATCTCAAGGCGGTCGTCACCACCAATCCGCCGGTCGACGCGGGCATCGTGCGCGTTTCCGGCGATCGGGTGCAGGTGCTGGTCTTCGTGGACCGGCCCACCACCAACGCGAAGTCGTCGAAGCCGATCCCGTACCAGGACTACGTCACCCTGACGATGGTCGACCAAGGCGGTCACTGGCTCGTCGACAACCTGGAGACGACGCCCGCCGGGAGCTGATCGAGCGTGCCCGTGGCGCTGATGCTGTGCGCCACGGGCACGCCGGCCGCCTCGGCCGGAGGCCCCGTCATCGGCCGCGGTGCTTGACCTGAGGTCCCAGACGGCGCATCATCGTCGGCGTCGATGCGTCCGCGCCGAAGTCGACCGGGCCGTGGTGTTGAGACGTGTCCCTTTCTCGGGTACTGTTGCGCTTTGCGCATGCCCTCAGATGCCCTTTCGCCTGCCCGGTGGCGGATGGAGTGGTGGGCAGTGTGCGATTCCACCTGCGAACCTCGTCGAAGGATTCCTCTTGGCCGCGCGCAGCACCTCCTCGGGTTCTCACAACCCTCGCCGCATTTCTTTCGCAAAGATCCAGGAGCCTCTTGAGCTCCCTCAGCTCCTCGCCCTCCAGACCGACAGCTTCGACTGGCTGATCGGCAACGAGCGCTGGCAGGAGCAGGTCCAGGCCCGCATCGACGCGGGCGAGGACGTCAGCACCAAGTCCGGTTTGGAGGAGATCTTTGAGGAGATCTCTCCCATCGAGGACTTCTCCGAGACGATGTCGCTCTCGTTCGAGAACCCCGTGTTCTACGACCCGAAGTACACCGTCGAGGAGTGCAAGGTGAAGGACTTCACCTACTCCGCGCCGCTCTACGTCTCCGCCGAGTTCACCAACAACGACACCGGCGAGATCAAGGGCCAGACGGTGTTCATGGGCGACTTCCCGCTCATGACCGACAAGGGCACCTTCGTCATCAACGGCACCGAGCGTGTCGTCGTGTCCCAGCTGGTCCGGTCGCCGGGCGTCTACTTCGAGCGCACCGCCGACAAGACCTCCGACAAGGACATCTTCACCGCCAAGCTCATCCCCAGCCGCGGCGCCTGGCTCGAGTTCGAGATCGACAAGCGCGACCTCGTCGGCGTACGTCTGGACCGCAAGCGCAAGCAGAACGTCACGGTCCTCCTCAAGGCCCTCGGCTGGACCAACGAGCAGATCCGCGAGGAGTTCGGCGAGTACGAGTCGATGATGCTGACCCTCGAGAAGGACAGCACCACCGGCCAGGACGACGCGCTGCTCGACATCTACCGCAAGCTGCGTCCGGGCGAGCCGCCCACGCGCGAGGCCGCGCAGACGCTGCTCAACAACTACTACTTCAATCCCAAGCGCTACGACCTCGCCAAGGTCGGCCGCTACAAGGTCAACAAGAAGCTGGGCCTCACCGAGGCGTTCGACCAGCAGACGCTGACCGTGGACGACATCGTCGCCGCGATCAAGTACGTCGTGGCGCTCCACGACGGCCGCACCCAGTTGGAGATGCCGGCTGGTCCGACCGACGTCGTGGCCGACGACATCGACCACTTCGGCAACCGCCGGATGCGGACCGTCGGCGAGCTGATCCAGAACCAGCTCCGCACCGGCCTGGCCCGCATGGAGCGGGTCGTCCGGGAGCGGATGACCACCCAGGACGTCGAGGCGATCACGCCGCAGTCGCTGATCAACATCCGCCCCGTCGTCGCGGCGCTGAAGGAGTTCTTCGGCACCTCCCAGCTCTCGCAGTTCATGGACCAGAACAACCCGCTCGCGGGCCTGACGCACAAGCGGCGTCTTTCGGCCCTCGGCCCGGGTGGTCTCTCCCGTGACCGCGCCGGCATGGAGGTCCGCGACGTCCACCCCTCGCACTACGGCCGGATGTGTCCGATCGAGACCCCCGAGGGTCCCAACATCGGTCTGATCGGCTCGCTGGCGACGTTCGGCCGGATCAACCCGTTCGGCTTCGTGGAGACGCCGTACCGCAAGGTCGTCGACGGTGTCGTCACCGACCAGATCGACTACCTCACCGCCGACGACGAGGACCGCTACGTCATCGCGCAGGCCAACGCGCAGCTCGATGACCAGGGCCGGTTCGTCAACGAGCGCGTCCTGGTGCGCCAGCGCGACGGCGAGGTCGCGGAGATCCTCCGCGAGGAGATCGACTACATGGACGTCTCGCCGCGCCAGATGGTGTCGGTCGCGACGGCGCTGATCCCCTTCCTCGAGCACGACGACGCCAACCGCGCGCTGATGGGCGCCAACATGCAGCGCCAGGCCGTGCCGTTGATCCGCTCCGACAGCCCGCTGGTCGGTACCGGCATCGAGTACCGCGCGGCCGTCGACGCCGGTGACGTCCTCGTCGCCAGCAAGGCCGGTGTGGTCAAGGAGGTCTCCGCCGATCTCATCGAGACGCTCAACGACGACGGGACCTACACCACCTACCGACTGGAGAAGTTCCAGCGCTCCAACCAGGGCAACTGCGTCAACCAGCACCCGCTGGTCGACGAGGGCGACCGGGTCGAGGTCGGCACACCGCTGGCCGACGGGCCGGCGACCCAGGGTGCCGAGATGGCGCTGGGCGCCAACCTGCTGGTCGCCTTCCAGTCCTGGCAGGGGCACAACTACGAGGACGCGATCATCCTCAGCCAGCGGCTGGTGCAGCAGGACTACCTCACCTCGATCCACATCGAGGAGCACGAGGTCGACGCCCGCGACACCAAGCTGGGTCCGGAGGAGATCACCCGGGACATCCCGAACGTCTCCGAGGAGATGCTGGCCGACCTCG
>Ga0164242_10004884_pt1 | contig 14973 bp, 14 predicted proteins | sample OricomgcompostMG_FD_108783 | JGI IMG/M metagenome (GOLD analysis project Ga0164242, IMG submission 108783) | Miracle-Growth compost microbial communities from Emeryville, California, USA - Original compost - Miracle growth compost (MG) ... | reverse complement strand
ATGAATCGAATTAAGCTTTTATTTTTGGCGTTGGTAAGTGTATGGGTAAGTTGCAGCGGACCCCAGTCTCAGGATCAGTCCTCTACGGCGGGCGATCCCTCGACGTGGAGTGAGGAAGAGGTAAATGAGTGGTTTACCGGGGGGCAATGGCTGGGAGGCCGGTCGTTGGAGGCAGACAGCTCGATCAATGGTCGGGAGTTGGCCGAACAGATGACGCGCCACCCGGAACGCTGGGATACGATCTTTGGTTTTTTGGCGCGCAAGGACCTGGATACGCTGAGTGTAGGGCGTTATCCGTTGTCAGGGAGCGATGCCTATGCGCTGGTGTCGCTGTATCATGGCCGCAATGCGGACAGTGCGCATTTTGAGGAACACCATCATTATGCGGATGTGCATATGGTAGCCTCGGGGGCGGAATACATCGAGCGGGCCGATACGGCGGGGTTGCCCCTGGCGGTGCCCTATAATGCGGACCAGGACATTGTTTTTGTGGATGCGGAGAGCTACAGCCGGATGTTGGCGGAGCCGGGTCATTTTTTTGTATTTTTCCCGGATGATGCGCATAAGGCGTCGCTGCATGCCAACGACAGCCTGGTGCGCAAAGTGGTGGTAAAAGTGCGGGTAGACGATTGAAAACAAGGTTAAAAACGATAAAAACAGGGAAAAGATGAGTAAAAAAGTAGTGACATTGGGAGAGATCATGCTGCGGTTGTCGACGCCGGGTCATGAGCGGATCGTCCAGTCAGACAGTTTTGATGTGACCTATGGAGGGGGAGAAGCCAATGTGGCGGTAGCGCTATGCAATTATGGGCTTCAGGGGGTGTTTGTGAGCAAGGTGCCGTCCCATGCGGTAGGGCAGGCGGCAGTGAACCACCTGCGGCGTTATGGGGTGGATACGCAGTATATGGTGAGAGGAGGTTCTCGTCTGGGGATCTATTTTCTGGAGACTGGGGCGTCGATGCGGGCCTCTCAGGTGATTTATGACCGGGCGGCGTCCTCCATAGCGGAAGCGAAGGTGGAGGAGTTTGATTTTGACCGGATCCTGGAAGGGGCCTCCTGGTTTCATACGACGGGTATCACCCCGGCGTTGAGTGCGCAGGCGGCATCGCTGACCGAGGCAGCGCTCAAGGCAGCGCGAGAGAAGGGGATCACGACGAGCATAGATTTGAACTACCGCAAGAAGCTGTGGAGCAAGGAGCAGGCTCGGGAAGTAATGAGCCGTTTGTGCCAGTATGTGGATGTGTGTATCGGCAATGAGGAAGATGCGGAGACGACGCTGGGTTTCAAGAGCCGGGGTACGGATGTGACCCAGGGGAAGCTGAACCTGGAAGGCTACCAGGATGTGTTCCGTCAGATGCATGAGGCCTATGGTTTCAAGTATATTGCCTCGACGCTTCGTCAGAGCTACAGTGCTTCGGACAATGGGTGGAGTGCGCTGGTGTATGATGGCAAGGAGTTTTATCACAGCCGCCAGTATGAAGTGCGGATTGTGGACCGGGTAGGGAGCGGAGATTCCTTTGCCAGCGGGTTTATTTATGGATTAGTGACGGGGATGAAGATGCCGGAAGCGGCGGAGTTCGGGGTAGCGGCCTCCGCACTGAAACATACAATTCCCGGAGACCTGAACCATGCGACGCTTTCGGAAGTCCAGGGACTGATGGGAGGAGATGCCTCCGGGCGTGTACAACGTTAACCAATAAACGGAGAGATCATGATTATAGACAGTCTTGAAAATGCCAGGAAATACAGTGTGCTTCATCCTTCCTTTGAGGCTGCATTTTCCTATCTGCAGAAACCGGATCTGGCACAGACCGAAGTGGGTAAATTCGAGTTGGAAGGCAGCGGCCTGAAAGTGGCGGTGAGCGTCAAACCGGGTAGTGACCGCGCATCTGCCAAATTCGAGGCGCATGACCACCATATTGATATCCAGGTATGTCTGTCGGGATCCGAGGAGTTGGGATGGAAGCCCAGAAGTGCATGCACCCAGCCTAAAGAGGCCTACAATCCCGAGAAGGATGTCACCTTTTACCTGGACCAGCCGGACATGTATTTTCGTCTTCAACCCGGACAGTTTGCCATTTTCTTTCCTGAAGATGTCCACGCTCCGATGATCGGAGAAGGAGAGATTAAAAAGATGGTGATTAAAGTTAAAGCATAAGCATCCGGGATATCCCGGAATAAAAAGAAACGATCTATGAGTAAGAAAACGGAATTGATGGAGATGATCCCGCGTCAGGGAGTGTTGCCCTTGTTTTTCCACAAGGATGCCGAAGTCAGCGCGGCCGTGTTGAAGGCCCTGTACGCGGCCGGCATACGTACGATTGAATATACCAATCGCGGAGCCGCCGCTTTGGAGAACTTCCGGAAGTTGAAGGCAGCACGGGATGCAGAGATGAAAGACCTTTACCTGGGAGTGGGCACGATCAAAAACGGGCAAGCCGCCCGCTTATTCCTGGATGCCGGCGCCGATTATCTGGTGTGTCCGGGGTTGGTCGAGGAAGTGGCCCAGGTAGCTGACGGCGCGGAGATTTTGTGGATACCGGGATGTATGACGCCTTCGGAGATCATCCGCGCGGAACAGATGGGAGCCAAGTTGATTAAACTCTTCCCGGGCAGTTTGTTGGGGCCCGGATTTTTGAGTGCGATCAAGACACTCTTCCCCGATCTGCAATTCATGCCCACGGGCGGAGTAGACGTCAGCGAAGAAAACCTTAAAGGTTGGTTTAACGCCGGCGTGTGTGCCGTAGGTATGGGAAGTAAACTCATCAGCAAGCCCTTGCTGGAGAAGCAAGCCTACGGAGAAATCACTGCCCTCACACAGAAGACCATGCAAATGATCGACCAGATTCGTCAGAAATCCTAGGATAACTGACCCGGTCAATACAGCGCTGCCGCTTTCGTTCAGTTAGCCTTTGAGCACTCCCAGTGCCTTGGCTACCCGGGTGAAGGCGGCAATTGCTTTGTCCAGATGTTTGGGATCATGGGCCGCACTCAATTGCACCCGGATACGGGCCTCTCCTTGGGGGACGACCGGGTAAAAAAATCCGATTACATAAATGTCCTCTTCCAGCAACCGGTCCGCCATTTTTTGGGCCAGCACTGCATCATAGAGCATTACCGGTACGATCGGGTGGTCCCCTGCCTTAATATCAAAGCCTGCAGCCGTCATTTTTTCGCGGAAATACCGGGTGTTAAAAGCCAGTTTGTCCCGCAGGGCGGTCGTCTCGCTGAGCAGATCCAATACAGCAATAGAGGCGCCGACCACACTCGGCGCCAGCGTGTTGGAGAACAGGTAGGGGCGGGATCGCTGGCGGAGCATCTCAATGATTTCCCCGCGACCGCTGGCAAATCCTCCTGAGGCTCCTCCCAGGGCTTTGCCCAGGGTTCCCGTGATCAGATCCACATGGCCCGTCACTCCCCGATATTCCGGAGTGCCTCTTCCTGTTTTTCCCAGAAATCCCGTGCTGTGGCTGTCGTCGACCAGAAGCACGGCATCATATTTTTCTGCCAGCATCACGATCCGATCGAGTTGGGCAATGGTTCCATCCATGCTGAAAGTGCCGTCCGTCACGATCATTCGCGTGCGTGCACCCGCAGCCTCCTGCAGGCGTGCTTCCAGGTCTTTCATGTCGTTGTGGCGATACCGGTAGCGTTTCGCCTTGCATAACCTGATTCCGTCTATGAGCGAAGCGTGGTTCAGTGCATCGGAAATTATCGCATCCCCGTCGTCGAGCAGGGGCTCAAATACGCCTCCGTTGGCATCAAAGCACGCGGCATACAGGATCGTATCCTCGGTGCCGAGAAATGCGGACAACTTTTGCTCCAGCAGCCGGTGAATGTCCTGGGTGCCGCAGATGAAGCGCACACTGCTCAATCCGTATCCTCTTTCATCGATGGTTTTCTTGGCTGCTTCAAGCACTTTGGCGTGACAAGACAGTCCCAGATAATTATTTGCGCAGAAATTCAGTACGGTACGTCCGTTTACCTGGATCTCGGGGCCCTGGGCAGATTCGAGGATGCGTTCCTGTTTATACAGTCCCGAGGCACGAATCTCGGTGAGTTCATCCTGCAGGCGCGATACAAAGGCTTCATTCATGGTATACGAGTTTGTAAACAAAAGTACGGGATATGGATTGTTTGGCCCCGCGTGTAACTTTTTGCCGGGTGATCCGTCCCATATCAAAGGACTTCCGGAGACAGATGGTGTGGCGACAGGATTGATTTACCCCGTTCCCCTATATTTGGGGAAGGGGCGGGCCAAAAGGGGGATTTATAGCCTCTTTCCCGCTTCCAGGAACGCTTTACCTTCGTCTTTCGAATTTTCCATCGCTTGAACGCATCCCATGACGGAGACAGAATATAACGAGTGTGTGGACCGCTATGCGGACGGACTCTATCGCTTTATTGTCAAAAATCTCAAACATCCTGAAGATGCGAAAGACATTGTGCAGAACAGCTTTGAAATCCTTTGGACCCACCGAAAGGAGCTAAAGGCAGACAAGGCCAAATCCTATTTGTTCACCACCGGATACCGCAACATGATCGACCACTTGAGAAAGAGCAGCCGCGTCAGTTTGACGGAAGAATTTCCCGAGAACCTGCCGGCAGTCAGGGATCAGGAGCCCGACCTCAAAGCTGTGCTGATGGCAGGGCTGGAACGACTGAGCACGATTCAGCGGTCTTTGGTCCTGCTGAAGGACTATGAAGGGTACAGCTATGAAGAAATCGGTGCGATCACGGGGCTCAATGCCTCTCAGGTGAGGGTTTATTTGCATCGGGCCCGGCTCAAGATGAAAGCCTATCTGGTCAAAATGACCCATCTCACTTGAGTGCCTGTAGGGATATATAAAAAAAGTCGCCATGGATATCAACCGGAATAACTATCAACAATATCTGCTTCGCGAAGTGGATGATGAGCTCAGTGCAGCAGAAAAAGCGGCATTGAGGGGCTTTTTGCAGGCCCATCCCGCATTGCAGCAGGAACTGACGCTTTTGCGGGACACGAAACTTTCGGCGGAAGAAGTGCCTTTTCCGGATAAAGCGTCTCTGTATCATCGTCAGATCGCCGGGAAGCCGTCCTCGCGCCGGGGTATGTATCGCCGGATTGTCTTGGCCGCGGCCTGTGCGGCGGCGGTCTGTCTGGCGGCCGTATACCTGTGGCAAGCAAAATCTCCTGCAGGGGCGCCGGCCACCTCCTATTCGCCCGTAGCCGGCCATCCGGATTCTGATTTGGTGCAATCCCCTGTGCGGCCCCCACAGGATCCTGCTCCGGTGCCTCACCTGGCGACCATACGTGCGGCCGATAAGCCCGGGTCCGGATCGAAGCAAAACCTTCCAGGGCCACCGGCTCCTGCAAAGCCGCGGGCTCCTGCCCCCCCAGAGATTCCGACGCTGGCTCTCAGACCGCTGTCCCGGCCTCCTGCAGCAGAGTGGGTGCCGACCATCAGTAAGGAAATATCCCGGGAAGCTCCTGAAATTTCTCTGCCGGCTGAACAGAACGGGGAAGCTCCGGAAGTCAAGGCGCCGGGAGTCCTCGGCACGGCAGAGGCCCTGGCTCAGGCCAAGGACGAGCTGGATGAGGCCATCACCGAAAAGGTGGCTACGGTGCACCGGTCGACACGGGATTGGATGGCACAGCTGGCGAAAAAAGGGATTACCGTAGGGAACCTCACCATTGCATTGAAAGATTAAAACAGAAATCATGATACGACACTTCCTTGTTTGCGGCGCACTGGCCTTGTTGGCCCTGGTATCCGGATCCCGCTCCTCATCGGCCCGCCAGGCTCCGGTGTCCGATCTGGACACTACCGGGCATCGGGCAGATACACTCCGGGCGGATACCAGCTACTATGGCCCCGTGACCATTATTGTCAACAATTCGGAAGGCCATTCGAAGGTGAAAGCGGTCCTGGGCCATGCTGATAAGGACAAGAAAGACAAAAATATCAAGGTCAGCTGGCTGGGTTTTGATCTGGGGTGGAACAACTACGCGGACCGCAGTCACTACGGTTCGGCTGAAGTCGAAGCCTTCGTACCTGGTCCACCCAAGGCCACGGAAGATGAATTTTCCCTGCGAACAGGCAAATCCGTGAACGTCAATATCTGGCCGGTGTGGGTCAAAGTGAATCTGGTCCGCCATTATCTGAGCCTGAAGACTGGGGTGGGTGTGGAAATGAATAATTACCGTTATGCCAAGCCCCTCACCTACGTCAATGCACCGTCCGGTACCTATATCCGCTATGATACGGTCGGGTTCAAAAAGAACAAGTTGTTTACCGAATACCTGACCATTCCGCTGCTGCTGAATCTGGAGACCGATCCTTTTCATGATTCCCGTTCCTTTCGCATTGCGGCGGGCCCCACCTTCGGATATCTGGTAAAATCCAGGACCAAACAGATCAGCAAAGAACGGGGCAGAGTAAAAAATAATGATGCGTTCAATCTGGAAAAAACCCGGCTGGGGCTCCGGGCTGAGCTGGGCTTTGGGCCGGTAACCCTCTATGGGGCGTATAGCTTTACTTCCATCCATCGCAACGGGCTGGATCAATATCCCTTTGCCATCGGTATTGTGCTGATAGGAAATCAGGGCTGGTAAAGCGAACCGGCGTGGATGTGGCTCGCTTCCTGTATCTTTGTGGCATGAGCATGGAAATACTCCTTAAGGCGGCCCAAGAAGCCGGAGCCATCATGAAAAGCTATTTTAACGGGCCGTTCCAGATCAGCAGCAAGGATACCGTCAATGACCTGGTTACCGAAGTAGACAAACGAGCCGAGGCGGCGATTTTTCAAATCATTCGCGACGCCTATCCTGATCATGCGCTGCTGAGTGAAGAGGTCGGCGAAATACCGCAGCACTCCCCTTATAAATGGATCATTGATCCGATTGACGGCACAGTTAACTATGCCCACGGCGTGCCCATTTGTTGTGTCTCTATTGCGCTGGAGAAGGATGGAGTAATCGAGATGGGAGCGGTCTATAATCCTTTTTTGCAGGAAATGTTTGTGGCGGAACGGGGAAAGGGTGCCACCCTGAATGGAAAGAAGATCCAGGTGTCGGCCAAGTCCCATGCAGAAAGCGCATTTCTGGTCACGGGTTTTCCTTACCAGTGGGAAGACATGGCCAATGACCCCTTGCAGGTTTTTGCCCGCTTTATCCGGGAAGGACTGCCGGTAAGGAGGATGGGTTCGGCGGCGATCGACCTGTGCTGGGTAGCCTGCGGGCGGTTTGATGGTTTTTGGGAACATCGGCTCAATGCCTGGGACGCCGCTGCCGGATTTTTGATCGTGGAGGAAGCAGGAGGCAAGGTCACGGATTTTGACGGGAATCCTTATTCCCCGTATCAGCCGCGCCTGCTGGCGACGAACGGAAAAATGCACGAGGCCCTTCTGAAAGCCGTCCGGGGTACCCAAGCTGCTTCTGCAGACTGATAACCGAAAAAAGCGCCGTATGGACAACCCACGTACTGAAATCAGCTCCCTGGGAGAGTTTGGCCTGATCGACTTTCTGACCAAAAATGTAGAATTGCAGAATGCCGGAACGCTGGTCGGCGTGGGGGATGACGCCGCTGTAATGGAGCCCTTTGGCAAACAGGTGGTCGTATCTACGGACTTGCTGGTGGAAGGCGTTCATTTCGATCTGGCTTACACCCCTTTAAAACACCTGGGTTATAAAGCGGCCGTGGTGAATTTTTCGGACATCTACGCGATGAATGCCGAGCCCACGCAGCTCATTATGGGCATTGCCCTGTCCAACCGGGTGTCGGTGGAAGCCATCAGCGAAATTTATGAAGGGATTCACCTGGCCTGCACCCGTTATGGCGTGGACCTTGTCGGGGGAGATACCGTTTCCTCACGCTCGGGCATCATACTGAGCGGAACCGTGGTAGGAGAAGTGACTCCCGACCGTTACGTGTTGCGCAGCACCGCTCGCAAAGGAGATTTGCTCTGTGTCAGCGGGGATCTGGGCGCAGCCTATCTGGGCCTGCGGTTATTGGAAAGAGAAAAGCAGATTTTTCTGGAACATCCCGACGTACAACCGGACCTGGGCAACCAGCCCTATGTGCTGGAACGCCTGCTGAAGCCCGAGGCACGCCGGGACATCATCCGTTTTTTTTCCGAGCAGGGTATTGTGCCTACCGCCATGATGGATGTCAGCGACGGGGTCAGCTCCGACGTGCTCCATGTTTGTCGCCAGAGTGGCCTGGGCTGTCTGATCTATGAAGAAAAGCTGCCGATCAACCCGGCCGTCAGCCTGTTGGCCCTGGACATGGGATTGGATCCGGTGATCTGTGCCCTGCACGGGGGAGAAGACTATGAACTGTTGTTTACCCTCCGGCCTGAGGACTACGATCAGGTACGGCTGTCCGAACAGATCAGTGTCATCGGATATATGACCGATCTTGCCGAAGGTACCCAACTCCGGACCCAAAGCGGAAATTTCCATCCGCTGGTGGCCCAGGGGTGGAATGCCTTCCGCCAGTAAAGGGTCGCCGGAGGGGAGCCGCCGGCGAATTCTTGTCCCCCGGCCGTCGGAGGTTTTGCGGGCAAAAAAGTACCTTCGTGGAAACATGCATGCAATGTCTTTTCTTCTGCGCATTCTGGTGACTTCACTGGCTGCTTTTGCAGCCGCCTATCTCTTGCCGGGGGTACACATTGACCAGTATATTACTGCGATCATACTGGCGCTGGTCCTGGCATTGCTTAACGTGGTCGTCAAGCCGGTCCTGATCATTCTCACGCTGCCTATTACCCTGTTTACCCTGGGATTATTTCTGCTCGTCATTAATGCGGTGATCATTTTAATTGCCAGCCATTTTATCGGAGGGTTTCATGTCAACGGTTTCTGGTCTGCCCTGTTCTTCAGCATTCTTCTGTCCATCTTTACGTCGGTATTGTCCAGATTAGGAGGCAAAGAACCGCTCCGCCGCAATGGCAGATGACCGGAGAAGGGCCGGACCGCGGGGGATAGTTCACGTGTTTTAAAATGCTCCTATGTTTTTTGATCGAAAGAAGCTGAGTGATGCCGAGCTGATCAACTGCTATGAGCGGTTGTTGTTTCCCCGGCTGGTGGAGGAGCGGATGTTGCTTATGCTTCGCCAGGGAAAACTCGACAAGTGGTTTAGCGGGATCGGGCAGGAGGCGATCTCGGTGGGGGCCACCCTGGCCATGGATAGCCGGGAATGGATTCTGCCCCTGCATCGCAACCTGGGCGTCTTCACCACCCGCGATATGTCGTTAAAAGAATTGTTTCTGCAATGGCAGGGCTTCCGCGACGGGATTAGCCACGGAAGGGAACGTTCATTTCATTTCGGCAGCCGGGAGCATCACATCTGCGGAATGATCTCGCACCTCGGGCCGCAGCTCTCCGTGGCAGATGGGATTGCTTTAGCGCATAAGCTCAGGGCCGAAAACCTGGCCACACTGGTATTTACCGGCGAAGCGGGAACCAGTGAAGGAGAGTTTCACGAAGCCCTGAATGTGGCCTCTGTCTGGGACTTGCCGGTGATCTTTCTTATTGAGAACAACGGGTATGGACTCAGCACTCCCGTCCAGGAGCAGTACCGTTGCTCCCGGCTATGCGACCGGGCGGAAGCCTACGGCCTGGAAGGGATCAGGATCGACGGCAATAATGTGCTGGAAGTGTTCCATACCGTGCAAGAGGCCCGACAATATGTGATCGACCGCCAACGGCCTTTGATCATCGAGTGCATGACATTCCGGATGCGCGGACATGAGGAAGCCAGCGGTACCGCTTATGTGCCGGATGCACTGCTGGAACGCTGGCGCCAAAAAGATCCGCTGAAGTGTTTTACGGCTTATCTGCTCGCCGAGCAGGTGCTGCAGCCCGCTGACATAGACCGGATCAGGGAGGACCAAAGCGGGCAAATCTCTCAGGCCCTGTCCGCAGCTGGCGCGCTGAAGGTGAAAGCACCGGTCCGCAGCGAAGACGAGCTCCGCGACGTTTTTGCCGCCCCACCGGCCTGGATAGCAGCGGATCCCGACACAGAGCACGTACATATGCGGTTTGTGGACGCCATTTCCGATGGATTGCGGCAAGCCATGCGGGCTGATGATGACCTGGTGATCATGGGGCAGGATGTGGCTGAATATGGAGGAGCATTTAAGGTCACGGAGGGCTTCGTGGAGGAGTTCTCCAAGGCGCGCGTCCGCAACACACCCCTTTGTGAAAGTGCCGTGCTGGGTGCTGCCCTTGGGTTATCCCTGGAAGGAATTCCCAGCATCGTGGAGATGCAATTTGCCGATTTCGTCAGCTGCGGCTTCAACCAAATCGCCAACAACCTGGCGAAGATCCATTACCGCTGGGGACAGCAAGCCCGGGTGGTGGTCCGCATGCCTACAGGAGCGGGAGCGGGCGCTGGCCCCTTTCATTCTCAAAGCAACGAATCCTGGTTTTTTCATATCCCCGGTCTTAAGATCGTCTATCCGGCCACCCCCTATGATGCCAAAGGACTTTTGCTGGCGGCCATTGAAGATCCCAACCCCGTGCTCTTTTTTGAACACAAGCTGTTATACCGCAGCATTAGCGGTCCGGTGCCGTCTTCCGCCTATACGGTAGAAATCGGCAAGGCGCACGTCGTGCAAGCCGGCGATGAAATCGCCGTAATTACCTACGGCATGGGCGTGCATTGGGCACTCGCCTGCCAGCAGCGTCATCCGGAGGTGTCTATGTATATTCTGGACTTGCGCACCTTGGCTCCCCTGGACTACGATGCGATTGCCGCTGCCCTCCGCGCTACCGGAAAGGTGCTGGTGCTGCATGAAGACACGCTTACCGGTGGAATAGGGGCAGAAATAGCCGCCTGGTTGGCAGCTCATTGTTTTGAATGGCTGGACGCGCCGGTGATCCGCTGCGCCAGCCTTGATACACCGGTCCCTCATTCTCGGGAATTGGAAAAAAACTTCCTTGCCGACAGCCGCCTGGACGTCGCCCTGGCTCAACTGATCAATTATTAGCCACGGGGAAATCCCACCTAATTTTTCGCAATGGCATCGCGGACTTCGGCGCTCATCGGATTGACCGGAGATGCGAAGACTGCCACCAGTTCGCCCCGCTCGTTCAGCAGGTATTTGCCAAAATTCCATTTCGGTACTGCCGGTTCAAAGCCTTTGGCTTTGGCTTCGGCTTCCAGCCATTGATAGATGGGAGCCACATGATCCCCTTTCACATTGATCTTGGTGGCCATGGGGAAGGTAATGTGATAGGTATTGGTGCAAAAAGCAGAGATCTCTTTCGCGGTACCCGGGGCCTGCTGCCCGAAGTCGTTACAGGGAAAGCCTACGATCACCAATTTGCCCTTGAATTGGTTATAGAGTTTTTCCAGATCGGCATACTGAGGAGTAAATCCGCACTTGGAGGCCGTGTTCACGACAAGTATCTTTTTGCCTTTAAAATCAGCGAAGTTGATCGTCTGGCCATCCAGGGAATTGACCTGGAAGGAATAAATGCTTGCCTTGGCGGGCTGGCCGGGCTGGCCCGGACCAAAAAGCAAGGTGGCAGCGAGCAGAAAAGAAGTGATCATCATCATACAGTGGATTTTGGTGGTGAAAATATCGGGTCCCGTCGGTCTCCACCAGCCTTATCCGCACAACGGGATGCTATTAAAACGAACCAGCCGGTCAAATAGTTGCGGCAAATCAGCCGGCCTTCATTTTTTTTGCCCGCTGGGCTCTTCGGGAAGAAGATCTTCCTGCCGAAGAATGTCCTTCAGGATGCCGGTAATAGCCGGCTTGATATCCTTCTGGGTACCGGGTTCCTCTGCACAAAGCACAAAAAAGTGGGGCCGGTCGCCGATCTGGACCCAGCCGGTGATCCAGCCGATTTGTTTGCCGTCTGACAGCGCCACGGCGGTTTTGTCATACAGGGAATACCGCATATTCTGCCGCTGGAACAGCAGGGCCTTGACCAGGCGCTGGGTGCGCGGCTGGAAGGGCAGCTTTTCGGTATAGAGGCCTTGTAAGAATCCCAGCTGTTCGTCGGCGGAAATCTTCAGGCTGTTATCAAGCCAAAACCGGTCAATGCGTTTGCCGGTCAGGGTGTTGCCGTACCGGACGGAATCCAGCCAAAATTGCATTTTCGCGGCACCCACCCGCCGGGCCACTTCCATGAAGTACAGGGAGTCTCCTGTGCGGAAAGCTTTAGCCAGGGTCATGCCCTCCAATCCTGCCGGACTATGGCCGAGGCTATCCAAAAAGACGGTGTTGGTGTCCGCAATGATACCGGTTTCCAGCCCCACCAGGGCATTCATCAAATCGAAGCTGGCTCCCGGAGAATATCGGACCTGAGTTCCCTGGAGGTTGTAAATATTAAAAATATTGAGGGCGGTGTTGTGCAACATAAAGCAACCGGTCAATCCCTGGTCGCTAAAATACTTTTTCCATTCATGGCGCTGATGGACATTATTAGAGGAACAGGAATATAACGTGCATGCACACACGATTATAACCAGGCAATGGGAAAGCCGTTTCATGAATAGATCGGTTTTTGGCGCAAAGATACAGGTTATATCCGCAAGGGTGGAGCCTCCGGGTGATTTTGGCGCCCTGTGCTACACTACGACAAGATTATAGAAGTCGTCCTCTCTGAAGTATGTGCGAGCCAGTTGTAGGAGATCTTCGGCCTCTACCGTCTTGATGGTTTGGACGCTGTGATAAAAATATTGCTCATCCAGGCCGGAAAGGATCAGGCGCCGCCAACGTCGGATGACCTTGAAACTGCCATCCAGGTCGCCCAGGATACTGCCGATCAAATAATTGCGGACCAGACTGAGTTCCTCGGCAGGAATCAAAGCTTCGCATAACCGCCGCATCTCATGAAAGGATTCGGTGACCGCCGCTTCACAGACATCGCGGCCCGCTTCGGTCATGATCGCCAGGGAACCGGCTTTCTGAAAAAGGTACAAGGCGCTGAATATGCCATAGGTATAGCCTTTGTCTTCGCGGATGTTGCTCATGAGCCGGGAGCCGAAATAACCGCCCAGTACCGTGTTTAGCACCTGCATTTTAGGCACGTCGGGATGATAGAGATTGGGAAAGGGACGGGCGAGGCGGATGGCGCCCTGTACGCCGGAAGGATCCTGGACGATCCGATATTTCTTCTCCAGTGCAGGTTGCAACGGATAGTCTTTCGGTAGCGTTTGAGGCTGGTCCTGGCCGGACTCGTTCCAGCGATCGTTACCGAAATAGCGGTTCATTAAAGCCCCGAAATCAGCCGGGACCTTTCCGGCCACAAAGATCCGGCATCCGCCGGCCGTATAATATTTGCGATAAAATGCATAAAGATTATCCCGCTGCAGGGCATCATAGGCCTCCATGGTGCTGTGGCGCCCATAAGGATGGTATTCTCCAAAAAGGAATTTGTCGATGTATTGGTTGGCGGTGAAATCGCATTTTTTTTGGTTTACCGCCAACTGCTGTTTGCGGTTCTGGCGGAAAATATCGAGTTCTTCCTGGGGAAATGCGGCTTCGGTCAATATCTCCCGGACGATGGGCAGCAGGGCCGCAGTGTATTTTTCCAGGCAGTGGAGGGTGAGCGACGCAAATTCATGATCGCAACGGGTACTGAGAAAGGCCCCATAATATTCGATCATTTCATGGATTTGCCGGGCAGAATGCTGGTGCGTGCCCTGCTTCAGCAGCGCGTTGACGGAAGCAGCTACCAGGTTTGCCGATTCATACCAGTTCCCGGCTTCAAAGACCCATTCCAACTGCAGGGTTTCCTGCTCTTCGGCCCGGGCCACATAGACCGGGATTCCGTTATCCAACTCAATCCGGTCCAGCGGGGGGAGATGGATATCGAATGCGGTGGCATCTTTTATTTCCGGTGATTGGGTTCTATTGATCATGGACTAACGCGTTTTCGTGCCGCCGGACGCCTGAAGGATGTCCGGCGGGTCTTCAGTGTTTGGCAAAGTAATAAAGGGTGTTGGCATGGTCCGGGTTAAATAATTCGCCGGAAATTTCCCGGACCTGTTCGGGGGTGACCTGGTCGTACTTATGCATCTCTTCATTGATGAGTGCCGCATCACCCAGCAATTCGTAAAACGCCAGGTTATTGCAACGGCTTAACAAGCTCATGTCTTCGAAAGCGATGAGACTTTCCACCCGGTTTTTGACTTTTTGCAGTTCATCGGTTTCCACCGGCTGGGTGACCAGTAAGGACAGTTGTTCCCGGATTGCACGGTCTGCCTCTTCCATAGATACTCCGCGGACCAGTTTCCCTTCGATGGTGACCAGCCCGGGATCAAGACTTCCGAGATGATAGCATTCTATCTGGGAGAAAAGTTGCTTTTCTTTGACCAGGCTCTGATATAAACGGGAAGAACTGCCTCCGGACAAAAGATCGGTGATCACATCGCTCACGTAGAAACGCGGGTCAAGCCGGCTGTACATCGGGTAACAGGTATACAGTGCGTCCAGCGGCACCTCAGCGGTCACTTCCCGGCGCCGGGCTTCCGTTTGGGCCGGTTCCTGCGGCAGCTGCCGCACATACTTTTTGCCTGCGGGAATATCCCCGAACCATTTTTCCGCCAACTGTTTTACCTGGGGGAGTTTCACGTTCCCCCCCACTACCAGGATGGCATTGGCCGGATTATAATGGGTGAAAAAGAAGCGCTTGACATCTTCCAGCCGGGCCTGTTCAATGTGAGACAACTCCTTACCGATGGTCATCCATCGGTAAGGATGCACTTTATAGGCGAGCTCCCGTAATGTCTTCCATACGTCGCCGTAAGGCTTGTTAATGTAGTGTTCCCGGAATTCCTCGCAAACCACTTTGCGCTGCACTTCCAGACTCTTCTCGCTGAAGGCGAGGGAGAGCATCCGGTCGCTTTCCAGCCAGAATGCGGTTTCCAGGTTATCCGCCGGCAGCTGGATGTAATAATTGGTCAGGTCGTTGGTGGTATAGGCGTTGTTCTCTCCTCCGGCACGCTGCAAAGGCTCATCGTAATCCGGGAT
>Ga0164242_10004883_pt1 | contig 14986 bp, 13 predicted proteins | sample OricomgcompostMG_FD_108783 | JGI IMG/M metagenome (GOLD analysis project Ga0164242, IMG submission 108783) | Miracle-Growth compost microbial communities from Emeryville, California, USA - Original compost - Miracle growth compost (MG) ... | reverse complement strand
CCTCGCCGGCCTCGAGCGCCGCACTGCGGAACTCGGCCGGTCCGGGCACGCCGCGGACGTCCCCGGCGACCGGCAGCACCATGCGCACCGGACCCCCACCGCGCCGCCATGCGACCAGCACCTCCCGCAGCGGGACGAGCTCGGCGTCGAAGTCCGCCAGGCCGCCGACCAGGTGCGGCGCGTCGTCGCCGGTCACCGCGTCGACGACGTCGTCCGGCCCGGCGTTGCCCTGGAACCACGCCCATGTCCACGCCGCGAGCGGACCGGACAGCAGGCGTTCCACGGGCGGTGCTCCTCGGCGTTCTCGGGCTGACCGAACGACATTAGCCGTCGTGCAGCGGCCGCCGTCCGCGCGCCTCGACCCGGCCGGCGGCGGCGTCGCTTAGCGTCGCTGGACGTGCGTTACGACTCCGATGTCCTTGCCTCGCCGATGCGTTCCCGCCGAGCGGTGCCGACCGTGCCGGCCGAGGACGGCTTGGTCGTCGAGACACCCGACGGGTCGTTCTGCGGCGCCGTCGTCGCGGTCGGGCGGGCCGTCGACGCGGGGGAGAAGCGCGACACCGTCACGCTCGAGGACCGGCACGGCAAGCGGCGCGTGTTCGCGATGCTGCCGGCCGCGTTCCTGCTCGACGGCGCGCCGGTGACGCTCGTCCGTCCCACCAGCGCGCCGAGCGGGCCCGCGCCGCGCAAGAAGACCGCGTCCGGCTCCTACGCCGTGGCGGGTGCCGCCGCCCGGGTCGCCCGCGCGAGCCGGATCTGGGTCGAGGGCGTGCACGACGCGGCGCTGCTCGAGCGGATCTGGGGCGACGACCTGCGCATCGAGGGCGTCGTCGTCGAGCCGCTGTCGGGCATCGACAACCTCCTGGACGAGCTGCGGGCGTTCGGCCCCGGGCCGGGCCGGCGGGTCGGCGTGCTGGTCGACCATCTCGTCGCCGGCAGCAAGGAGTCGCGCATCGTCGCCGACCTGCACCGCGCCGGCTTCGCGTCGTCCGTGCTCGTCACCGGGCACCCGTACGTCGACGTCTGGCAGGCCGTCAAGCCCACCGCGCTCGGCATCGCGGCCTGGCCGACCGTGCCCCGCGGCACGGACTGGAAGACCGGCATCTGCACCGCGCTCGGGGTCGCGGACCCGCGCGAGATGTGGCGGCGGGTGCTGGCGAGCGTCGACAGCTTCGCCGACGTCGAGGTGCCGCTGCTGCGCGCCGTCGAGGAACTGATCGACTTCGTGACCGCGGACTGAGCCGGTCACCGACGAGCCGCGTCAGATCCAGCTGATGTGCGGCGACAGGTAGACGTAGCCGATGAAGCTCACCGCGTCGAGCAGGGTGTGCGCGACGACGAGCGGCACGACCCGACGGGTCCGCTGGAACCACCAGCCGAAGATCAGGCCCATCACGAAGTTGCCCGCGAAGCCGCCGAACCCCTGGTACAGGTGGTAGCTGCCGCGCAGCGTGGCGCTCGCGATCAGCGACCGCTCGCGCGACCAGCCGAGCTGGGCCAGCCGCGTGAGCATGAAGCCGACGACCACGACCTCCTCGGCGAGGCCGTTCTGGAACGCCGACAGCAGCAGATAGGGGATCCGGTACCAGACGTCCGGGAAGTTCACGACCTGCAGCGACGCGTTCGCCCCGGTCAGGTGCGCCAGGTAGACCAGCCCCAGCCCGGGGATGCCGATCAGCGCCAGGAACCCGACGCCCTGCAGCAGTTCGCGGCGGCGGCGCAGGTCGAAGCCGATCCCGAAGCCGGGCCCGCCCGGCCACCGGGCGAGCAGGACGAGCGCGAGCAGCGGCGGCGCGAGGCCGTGCAGGATGTCGGCCAGATCGTCCAGCAGGTCCAGCACCGGGTGCACGGTGCTCTCGCCACTGACCACGGTGGCGGTGGTGTTGCCGACGCCGCCGACCACGGTCAGCTCCGAGCGCACGATCGACAGCAGCGCGTAGATGCCGGACATGCCGAGCGAGACCAGCAGGACCGTGACCAGCTCCAGGCCGGGACGTTCGCGCCGCGGCGTGCCCGGCGCGGTCGGATCGTCCACCGGCGGTGCCGGCGTCTCGACCACGGACGCCTCGGACATGCCGTCAGTGTGCCCGACCGTCCTGTAGGCCGTTCTCAGCCGCGCACCTCGACGATGCGGGGCGCGACGACGAGCGTCGCGGCGGTGGTTCCGAGGGGTCCGGCGAGGTCGGACACCCGCGAGGTCGCGAGCGCCGACCCCGCGGGTCCGATCCGGGTCACCGCGTCGAGCAGCAGCCAGTCGCCGTGCATCGGGCGGGCAAGGTGGACGTCCAGATCGACGTTCTGGAACGACCACACGTCCCAGTCGAGTTCGGCCGAGACGCCGCTCGCCGAGTCCCCGACGAGGACGGCCGCCTGCAGCCCGGTCAGCGCGACGTCCGCCAGCGCGGGCTGGGTCGGGCGCGCCCACACCACAGCGGGGCCCGGCTCGCGCAGCGACCCGGACAACGCGCGCCACTCGATCGACTCGCCGTAGGGGAAGGACGCCCCGATGCCCGGCAGGTCCGCACGCGGCGGGTCGGGTGCGTCGAGCGGAGTGGCCAGCGGGGTGGCCAGTGCGGACGTGTCGGAGTGCCGGACGAGCCACACCCGGGCCTGCAGGCACAGGCGGGCGCCGGCGTGCAGCGCGACGTCGACCAGGACGGCGCTGCGTGCCGCCCGCACGATGCTGGCGGTGACCTCGATCCGGTCGACCGGGACGGGGCGGACGAACTCCGCGGCGTAGCGCAGCGCCACCAGATCCGGCCGGTCGCCGGCCGCCCCCGCCGCCCGTTCCGCAGCGGCGACCAGCAGCGCCGAGGGCGGCCCGCCGTGCTGGAACCGCGGGTCCCACGGCCCGGCGGTGCTGGGGTCCGACGCGTAGCTCCGGGTCGTCCCGGCATCGTCGAGAAGCCGGAAATAAGCGTCTGCCATGAGCGCGACGCTAGCGGCCCAAGCTGGTCCACCGATCATTGCTGCGATGCCCTACACTCGGTCGAGAAGGGGCGAGCGGCACATCCCTCCCGTGCCGCCGCCCCTTCCCTCATGACCCGGCCCTCATGTCCCGGGCCCATATGTCCCGGCCCGCTCGATGGCATCGCGGCCGAGAGGTGAAACCGCTCGGGCCCCTCGGCACGAACAGTGGGCATGGAACGGTTTTCGGCACATCCCGCCACGCGGCTCGGTGCGCCATGACGCGCCGCAGGATCGCCGTGGTGGGCAGCGGCGTCGCCGGCCTCACCGCCGCACACGTCCTCCAGCGCTCTGCTGACGTGACCCTCTACGAAGCCGACGACCGCCTCGGCGGCCATGCGGACACCCATGACGTCCCGACGGCGAGCGGGCACAGTCTCGCGATCGACACCGGCTTCATCGTCCACAACCGCCGGACGTACCCGATGCTGCTGAGGTTGTTCGCGGAGCTCGGTGTGACGACCCAGGAGTCCGACATGAGCATGTCGATCTCCTGCGCCGAGTGCGGCCTCGAGTACGCGGGGGGCCGCGGCCTGTCCGGGCTGCTGCCCTCGGTGCGGGCGGTGACCACGCCGCGCTATCTGTGGATGCTCGCGGAGGTCAAGCGGTTCCACCGCCGGGCACAACGGCTGCTCGCCGACGACACGGGCGAGGAGCAGACACTGGCGAGCTTCCTGGCCGAGGGCCGCTTCTCGTCCTACTTCGCGGGGCACTTCATGACCCCGCTCGTCGCGTCGGTCTGGTCGACCGCACCCACTCAGGCCGGCGACTATCCGGCGCGCTACCTGTTCTCGTTCCTCGAGAACCACGGCATGCTGACGGTGCAGAACTCGCCGACCTGGTACACGGTCGCCGGGGGCTCGGCCCGATACGTCGAGCGGGTCGGCAAGAGCCTGACCGCCGTGCTCACCTCGACGCCGGTGCGGTCGGTGGAGCGGGTGACCGACGGCGTTCGGGTGCGCGACGATTCCGACTCGATCGCGACCTACGACGGCGTCGTGATCGCGACGCATCCCCACCAGGCGCTGCGCATGCTGGCCGAACCGACCGTCCTGGAGCGGGACGTCCTCGGCGCGATCGAGTACACGGTCAACCCCACGCTGCTGCACACCGACACGTCCGTCCTGCCGCACGCACCGCGGGCCGAGGCGTCCTGGAACTACGCCATGCCGTCCTGCTCGGCAAGGCCGACGACGGTCCAGGTCAGCTACAACATGAACAAGCTCCAGCGCCTGGACGAGCGCGGCGCCGACCGCACCTACGTCGTCTCGCTGAACTCCGACGACCGGGTCGCGCCCGAACACGTCATCGACCGGATGAGCTACGAGCACCCGGTGTACACGACCGAGTCGGTCGCCGCGCGCGAGCTGCTGCCGCGCCTGAACGACGACCGCGTCGCGTTCGCCGGTGCCTATCACGGCTGGGGGTTCCACGAGGACGGCGCACGATCCGGTGTCGACGCGGCTGCCAGTCTCGGGTTCGTGTGGTGATCACACCATGACCGTCAACAGTACAGCCCAGCTGTACGAGGTCGAGATCCGGCACGTGCGTACCGATCCGGTGCGCCATGACGTCCGGCATCGTGGCTATCAGTGGTTCGTCGACCTCGACGAGCTACCACGGTTACCGGGAGTCCTGCGCCCGCTGGCGCGGTTCGACGCACGCGACCACCTCGGCGACCCGACCCGATCGCTGCGCGCGAACGTGGACGCGTTCCTCGCCGGGCATGGCATCCATTTGCGTGGCGGTCGGATCACGATGCTCGCGAACGCGCGCAGCCTCGGCTACGTCTTCAATCCGCTGTCGCTGTTCTGGTGCCACGACCCGGCAGGCGCGCTCGCCTGCGTGGTCGCGGAGGTGCACAACACCTACGGGCAGCGGCACCGCTACCTGCTGCGCACGGACGACGCGGGGCGGGCCGGCACCGAGAAGCGGTTCTACGTCTCGCCGTTCAACCCGGTCGACGGGTGGTACCGGATGAGCGTCCCCGAACCGGGTGAGCGGCTCGCGCTGACCGTGACGCTGCACCGTCCGGGCACAGCACCGTTCACCGCGTCCGTGCGGGGCACCGCCGTCCTGGCGACCCCGCGGTCGGTGCTGTCCGCCGCACTGCGGCACCCGCTCGAGACCCAAGTCGTCCGCGGCCTGATCACCGCGCACGGCGTGCGGTTGTGGTGGCAGGGCCGGCACGGCGTCCTGCCCGTGCAGCCGCGCCCGTCGGCCCCCGAACCCCGCAAGAACGTGGAGCAGGCCATGTCCGATCCGTCCGTCGCCGACCGGCTGGCCGTGCTCGTCCGGGAGGTCGCGGGCGTCGACCTGCCCGTCCGGCTGCGCGCCTGGGACGGCAGCGTCGCCGGCCCGAGCGATGCCCCGATCGTGGTCGTGCGCAACCGCCGGGCGCTGCGCCGGCTGCTCTGGGCGCCGGGTGAGCTCGGCCTTGCTCGGGCGTACGTCACCGGCGACCTGGACGTGGAGGGCGACCTGACCGACGGTCTGCGCCGGGTGTGGGCGCTCGCCCGCACCCGCCCGTCGACGGGCCTGGACCTCGGCGCCGGCGTTCTCGCGAAGGCGACCGCCGCGGCCGCGAGGATGGGCGCGCTCGGGCTGCCGCCGAAGGCGCCGGCGTCCGAGGCGCGGCTGCCCGGCGGACTGCACACCCGGCTGCGCGACCGGGCCGCGATCGCGCACCACTACGACCTGTCCAACGAGTTCTACGAAGTGCTGCTCGACGAGCACCTGGCCTACTCCTCGGCGTACTTCACGCACCCGGGCCAGTCGCTGCACGACGCGCAGACCGCCAAGCTCGACCTGATCTGCCGCAAGCTCGGCCTCGCGCCGGGAATGCGGTTGCTGGACGTCGGCTGCGGCTGGGGAGCGCTGATCCTGCACGCCGCCGCGCACTACGGCGTGCGCGCCACCGGCATCAAGCTGTCAGCCCGACAACGCGACTTCGTCGCGAAGCGCATCGCCGATCGCGGCCTGGCCGACCGCGTCGAGGTGCGGCTGCAGGACTACCGGGAGCTCGGCGAGACCGGCGAGGCGTTCGACGCCGTCAGCTCGATCGAGATGGGCGAGCACGTCGGCGAGTCGCAGTACCCGACCTATGCAGCCATCCTGTACAGCGCGTTGAGGCCGGCCGGACGGCTGCTGCTGCAGCAGATGTCCCGTCACCCCGACACCGCGCCCGGCGGCGGCGCGTTCATCGAGGCCTACATCGCACCGAACATGCACATGCGGCCGATGTCGCAGACGCTGGCCCATCTCGAACGCGCCGGCTTCGAGGTGCGCGATGTCGAGGCAATGCGCGAGCACTACGTGACGACGGTGCGGCACTGGATCGACACGTTCGAGGCGCGGTACCCGCGCTTCGTCGAGCTGGTCGGGGACGAGGTGGCCCGGGTCTGGCGCCTCTATCTCGTGGGCGGCGCGCTCGCCTTCGAGGAAGGACGCATGGGCGTCGATCAGTTCCTCGCGGTGCGTCCCGGGTAGGAGCCGGGCATGCACTTCGATTCGGGGGCATTCGTCGTCGGTCTGGGTTGGGCCGCGGCGGGCGTCCTCGTCGTGCTGTCCGGGACGTTCGTCGCGTCCCGCATCGCGCACAAGCACAGCGTGATCGACACCGCGTGGGGTCTGCTGTTCGTCTCGGTCGCCGTCGCCGTGTTCGTCGCGTCGTCCGGCCACGGCGACCCGCTGCGCCGCGTGCTGCTGCTCGTGCTGACCTGTGTCTGGGGGCTGCGCCTCGCGCAGCACATCGGCCGGCGCTCGCTCGGCAAGCCCGAGGACCCGCGCTACGAGCAGCTGCTCGCCAAGGCGAAGGGCGACCCCGACCTGTACGCGCTGCGGATGGTCTATCTGCTGCAGGGCGTGCTCGCGTACCTGATCGCGGCACCGATCCTGATCGGCGGGTTCGAGGGACGCCCGGTCGGCGCCGTCGCGTGGACCGGTGTCGGGGTCTGGGCGGTCGGGTTGTTCTTCGAGTCGGTCGGCGACTGGCAGCTGGAGCGCTGGCGCGCCGACCCCGCGCACCAGGGCGGCGTGATGGACGTCGGGCTGTGGCGCTACACCCGTCATCCGAACTACTTCGGCGACGCGTGCGTCTGGTGGGGAATCTTCCTCGTCGCCGCCGACGCACTGCCCGGCGTCGCGACGATCGCCGCCCCGGTGCTCATGACGCTCCTGCTCACCAAGGGCTCCGGGGCGCGCATCCTCGAGAAGCACATGTCCGGCCGTGAGGGCTGGGACGAGTACGCCGCGCGCACCAGCGGGTTCTCCCCGCTGCCGCCCCGCAAGCCCTGAACAGGAACGTCCGGGAAGAAGGGCGGGGCCCGCGCGCCGCTTCCGGTGTCGGCACGCGGGCCCCGTCGCTGCGGACGGTAGTCGGTCCGGGCTCAGTACGCGCCGCGAAGCACGCTCGTGCCGCTGTATTGGTACGTGGGCGCCGTCACGTCCTGGACGCTCACCTCCACGTCGCTGAACGTGTTCATCAGGGTGCCGGGTACGGTCAGCGTCGCCGTCCCGTCCGCGCCGATCCAGCCGATCGGCTGCATCCGGGTGCGGGCGGAGTTCGTCAGCCACACCTCGTAGCGGCGCCCGCTCGGCGCCGCGGGCAGCGCGGACGCGTCCAGCCGCATCCGTCCGTCGCTGACGGTGGCCGACGCGTTCACCCGTCCCTTGTCGAACGCGGCGAGCTGGATGCGCTCGGCGGTCGGCGCGGGTCGGCTGCCGCCGTTGGTCAGAGCGACCGCGGCGGCGATGCCGCCACCGACGACGATCGCGGCGGCAGCGACCGCGGCAACCCGGTAGTAGCGCGACCCGGGGCGCCGGCGGTCCGGCGCTTCGACGCCGGCGGCCTCGGCGCGGACCTGCGCGAACACGGCCGACAGGTCCGGTAGCGCCGCCGGCCCGGCGCTCTGCGCCGCGACCGGCTCGGCCGGCTCCCGCCGCGTCGCCATCACCTCGGGCGCGAACCGGCGCAGGGAGCTCAGCGACGCGTGTGCCACGACGGCCGAGACCAGTTCCTGCAGGCAGTCGTCGCAGCCGCGAAGGTGTGCTGCCGCCGCGAGGACCTCGTCCCGGTTCGCCTCACCGGTGAGCAGCAGCGGCAACTCGTCGGAAAGATGGGCGCTCATCACAGACCTCGCGAACTCTCGATCAAGCCGGCCATCCGCTGCAGACCGCGCGAGGTGCGGGTCTTCACGGTGCCGAGGGGGATGTCCAGCGCGGTCGAGATCTCGCTCTGGGTGTAGCCGTCGAAGTAGGCCAGCTCGAGCACCTGTCGCTGCAGTTCGGGCAGCAGGTCCAGCGCGGTGCGGACCTCGTCCGCCCACACGAAACGGTCCGCGGTCTCGCGCCCGTCGTCGCCGGTCATCTCGCGCATCGAGTCGATGGGTACCACGACATCGCGGCGCTTGCGCAGATGGTCGATGGCGCGCTTGCGCGCGATGCCCAGCACCCACGCGCGCAGCGGCTGGCTCGGGTCGTAGCGGTCGTGAGCGCGCCACAGCTCGTAGAAGACACGCTGCAGAACGTCCTCGACATCGGGCGCCGGGACGAAACGGGACACGTAGGACAGCACGAGTGGGCCCAGCGTCCGGTAGGCGTCCTCGAGCGCGCCCGGATCGCCCTGGTTGAGGCGGACGCCGATGTCGTCCTGCGCGGGCTCCATGTCCGGTAGTTCGTACCCGCACGGCGTCCCGGTTCCATCGAGTCGGATCGCCCGACCGCCCACGCCACGCCGCCCATTCGGGTGTCTTGTCCCGGTACGGCGTTCATGTCAAGGTCATGGGACGTTCAGCATCGGCCGTCGAGAGGAACCTCCATGCCCAGTTCGTCCGAAGCCCGGCCCCGCCGCACCGGGCCGATCGTCATCGGTGCGGTCATCGCCGCGGCCGGACTCGCGTTCGGCGGTCTGACCGCTGCCTACGCCGCCAGCCACTCCGCGGGCGGCCACCCGTCGGTCGCCCAGCAGGCCAAGCACGTCCAGGCCGAGGACAACCACGTCCCGAAGGACGGCAACGCGCTGCTCAACGTCAACGTCCTCGAAGACCAGGTCGAGCACTACTACGGCTCGGCGAGCCGGACCTACCCGGTCGTGGGCAAGGTGACCGTTCCGGCGAGCAACAGCCCGTACGCGCGGCAGATGCGCGCGATCAGCACGCGCGCGATCGCCTGGCTCGCCGCGGCGAAGAAGCACGTCAAGCCGGGGGAGAAGCCCGCGGTCGTCTTCGACATCGACGACACGCTGGTCAACACCTACGACTACACGCTGAGCGCACAGTTCGGCTACGACCCGACGGAGAACGCGGTCTGGGTGAACAACGCCGCCTTCCCCGCCGTGTTCGGCATGCCGAAGGTCGTCGCCGCCGCCCGCCACGACGGCTTCTCGACGTTCTTCATCACCGGACGTCCCGAGGCGCAGCGCAGCGCGACCGTCGCGAACCTGAAGCAGGACGGCTACGGCACGGTCAGCGACAGCCACCTGTTCCTGAAGCCGACCACGCCGCCGGCCTACCTGAACTGCCCGTCCACCGGCTGCTCGACGATCCAGTACAAGTCCGGCACCCGGGCCCACCTCGCCGCCGGCGGCTACACGATCGTCGCGGACTTCGGTGACCAGTTCAGCGACCTGCTCGGTGGCCACGCCGGCCACCAGGTCAAGCTCCCGAACCCGATGTACTACCTGCCGTAACACCTTGCTGCGCGAAACCCCCCGGTGCGCACCGTTGCCGAGCCGGCAAACGGGCCCTAACGGGGGGTTTCGCGAAGCGGCGGGACGTCCTAGCGCTTCTCGAGCGCCACGAACTCCCGCTCGGTCGGGCCGGTGTAGAGCTGGCGCGGCCGGCCGATCTTGGTCTGCGGGTCGTTGATCATCTCGTGCCACTGGGCGATCCAGCCGGGCAGCCGGCCGATCGCGAACAGCACCGTGAACATCTTGGTCGGGAAGCCCATCGCCCGGTACAGCAGGCCGGTGTAGAAGTCGACGTTCGGGTACAGCTTGCGCTCGACGAAGTAGTCGTCGGACAGCGCGACACCCTCGAGCTCCATCGCGATGTCGAGCAGGTCGTCGCGCTTGCCCAGCGCCGAGAGCACCTCGTCGGCCGTGGACTTCACGATCGCGGCGCGCGGGTCGTAGTTCTTGTAGACCCGGTGGCCGAAGCCCATCAGCTTGACGCCCTGCTCCTTGTTCTTGACGCGCTGGACGAAGGACGCGACGTCGCCGCCGTCGGCCTTGATCGACTCGAGCATCTCGAGGACGGACTGGTTGGCGCCGCCGTGCAGCGGGCCGAACAGGGCGTTGATGCCGGCCGACACCGACGCGAACAGGTTGGCCTGCGAGGACCCGACGAGGCGGACGGTCGAGGTCGAGCAGTTCTGCTCGTGATCGGCGTGCAGCACGAAGAGCAGGTCGAGCGCGCGCACGACGGTCGGATCGAGCTCGTACGGCTCGGCCGGGAAGCCGAACGTCATCCGCAGGAAGTTCTCGACGAGCCCGAGCGAGTTGTCCGGGTAGAGGAACGGCTGGCCGACGGACTTCTTGTACGCGTACGCCGCGATCGTCGGCAGCTTCGCCAGCAGGCGGACGGTCGACAGTTCGACCTGCTCGGGGTCGAACGGGTTCAGCGAGTCCTGGTAGAACGTCGACAGCGCCGACACGGCCGAGGACAGGACGGGCATCGGGTGGGCGTCGCGCGGGAAGCCGTCGAAGAACCGCTTGAGGTCCTCGTGCAGCAGCGTGTGCCGGCTGATCTTGCTCTCGAACGCGGCGAGCTGGTCGACGGTCGGCAGCTCGCCGTAGATCAGCAGGTAGCTGACCTCGAGGAACGACGCGCCCTTGGCGAGCTGGTCGATCGGGTAGCCGCGGTAGCGCAGGATGCCGGCGTCGCCGTCGATGTAGGTGATCTCGGACGTGCACGACGCGGTGTTGGCGAAGCCGGGGTCGTAGGTGACCAGGCCGGTGGACGAGAGCAGCTTGCTGATGTCGGCGCCGGCCGCGCCCTCGCTGGCCGGGCGCACCGGCAGTTCGAGCGGGTTGCCGCCGGGTACGGACAGGGTGGCGACGTCGGTATCGGCCATGGTGGGTCTCCTCGGTTCCTTGTCGACGGGGACTGCGGATCCGCGGAGCCCCGTGTCTGCTCGCGACTGACGGTCAGCCGGTCGCGGTTGGGGTTTCGTACAGGTTCTGCAGGCGTACCTGGCCGCGGGCGACGAGGCGATCGCTGTCGTCGGTGATCACGACCTGCCACACCTGCTGACTGCGGCCGCGGTGGACGGGTGTGGCGGTCGCCGTCAGCTCGCCCTCGGTGACCGCGCGGTAGAAGTCGGTCTGGTTGCTGACGCCGACCACGCGCGCGGCGGGATCGCGCTGCTCGAGCCAGCTCGCGGCGGCGATGCTGGCCGCGGACTCCACCGCCGCACAGTGCACGCCGCCGTGCAGGATGCCGAACGGCTGGTGCAGCTCGGGCCGTACGGCGAAGCGCAGCTCGAGCCGATCGGGTTCGACCGCGACGAGTTCCATGCCGAGCAGCGAGTCCAGGCCCGGCATCGTCGTCGGGGTCTGCGTCCACTGCGTCATGCTCCGAACCTATGCCACCGGCCTGGGACGCCGACGTGTCCGGGTAGTCACACAGTGACGTGGGGAATGCTCGGGGGCGTGCTGGGACTACCGGACTCCATCTCGCTGTGCCTGTTCGACCTCGACGGGGTGCTGACCGATACCGCGTCCGTCCACAAGAAGGCCTGGGGGCAGGCCTTCGACCCGATGCTCGACGCGCGCGGCCTGCCCGCGTTCACCGAGCAGGACTACGACGACTTCGTCGACGGCAAGCCGCGCGCGGACGGCGTCCGTGACTTCCTCGCGTCCCGCGGCATCACGCTGCCCGAGGGCACGCCGGACGATCCACCGAGCGCGGAGACCGTCCACGGCGTCGGCAACCGCAAGAACGAGCTGCTACTGAAGACGATCCACGCCGACGGCGTCCGGGTCTTCGAGGGCTCACGCCGCTACCTCGAGGCGGCGCGTGACGCCGGCCTGCGCCGCATCGTCGTCTCGTCCAGTGCGAACACGGCGGACGTCCTGCGCGTCACCGGCCTGGAACGCCTCGTCGAGGGCAGGGTGGACGGCGTGACCATCACCCGGAAGAACCTGCGCGGCAAACCGGCCCCCGACTCCTTCCTCGAAGGCGCGCGGATGGCCCACATCGCGCCGGCCAACGCGGTCGTGTTCGAGGACGCGCTGGCCGGCGTCGAGGCGGGCGCGGCCGGCAAGTTCGGTTACGTCGTCGGGGTCAACCGGCTGGACGCGACGCACCGCGACGCGCTGGGCAAGCACGGCGCGTCGGTGGTCGTCGACGACCTCGGTCAGTTGCTATGACGCACCGCATCAGCCGCGCGCTGGACGCGGGGCGCTTCGAGGTCGACCCGTGGCAGCTGCGCGAGACCAGCCTCGACCTGGCCGATCTGGCGCGTGCGGAGTCGCTGTTCGCGCTGTCCAACGGCCACATCGGCGTGCGCGGCACGCTCGACGAGGGCGACCCGAACGGGCTGCCCGGCACGTACCTGAACTCGTTCTACGAGACCCGCCCGCTGCCGTACGCCGAGGCGGGGTACGGGTTCCCCGAGACCGGGCAGACCGTCCTCAACGTCACGGACGGCAAGCTGATCCGGGTCATGATCGACGACGAGCCCGTCGACATGCGCTACGGCCGCATGCTCAAGCACGAGCGTCGCCTCGACCTGCGGGGCGGCGTGCTGCACCGCGAGGTCGAGTGGGAGTCGCCGGCCGGGCAGCGCATCCGGCTGACCAGCTCGCGACTGGTGTCGCTGACGCAGCGCTCGATCATGGCGATCAACTGGCGGGTCGAACCGCTCGGCGGCGAGGCGCACGTCGTGGTGCAGTCCGAACTGGTCGCCAACGAGCACGTCCCGGCGCAGTCCAGCGACCCGCGCGTCGCGCAGATCATGGAGAACCCGCTCGAAGCGGTCTCGCACTTCGGTGACGGCACGCGCGCGATGCTCATGCACCGCACCCGCGCGAGCCAGCTGCAGATGGCGGCGGGCATGGAGCACACCTTCGAGCTGCCCGACGGGTACGCGCACGAGCTGACCGTCCGCGAGCACCACGCGCGGCTCACCGTCGGGACGACCCTGCACGACGGCGAGCACCTCGGGCTCACCAAGTACGTCGGCTACGGCTGGTCGAGCCAGCGGTCCGAGCACGCGCTGCGCGACCAGGTGATCGCGGCGCTCGTCCTCGCCAAGCATCTCGGCTGGGAACGTCTGGTCGAGGAACAGCGCAACGCCCTCGACCTGTTCTGGGACTGCGCCGACGTCGAGATCGACGGCGCGCCGGCTGTTCAGCAGGCCACCCGGTTCGCGATGTTCCACACTTTCCAGGCGGCGGCGCGTGCCGAGCAACGGGCGATCCCGGCGAAGGGGCTCACCGGTCCGGGCTATGACGGCCACGCGTTCTGGGACACCGAGAGCTTCGTGCTGCCGCTGCTGATCGCGACGTCCCCGCACGCGGCTCGCGACGCGCTGCAGTGGCGCGCGTCGACGCTGGATCTCGCCCGGGCCCGCGCGTCCCAGCTGCATCTGCGCGGGGCGTCGTTCCCGTGGCGGACGATCCGCGGGCAGGAGTGCTCGGGCTACTGGCCGGCGGGGACGGCCGCCATGCACGTCAACGCCGACATCGCGATCGCGGCCCAGCGCTACATCGACTGGACGGCGGACGAGGAGTGGGGCGCCGAGTACGCCCTGCCGCTGCTCGTGGAGACAGCCAGGCTGTGGATGGCGATCGGCTACTTCGGCCGAGACCACAAGTTCCACATCGACGGCGTGACCGGCCCGGACGAGTACAGCGCGATCGTCCGGGACAACACGTACACGAACCTGATGGCCGCCCGGAACCTCGCCGCGGCCGCGGACGCGTGCGGGCGGTGGCCGGACGGCGTGGCCGATCTCGGCGTCACCGCCGACGAGATCGAGAGCTGGCGCGAGGCGTCGATCGCGGTGGCGATGCCCTACGACGACGAGCTGCGCGTACACCAGCAGGATGCCGGATCGACCACTCGCGAGGTCTTCGACTTCGAGCTCGCCGAGAAGGAGCACCGGTACCCGCTGCTGCTGAACGTCCCGTACTTCCAGATCTACCGCAAGCAGGTCGTGAAGCAGGCAGACCTGATGCTCGCGATGCACTGGTGCGGCGACTCGTTCGAACCGGACGACAAAGCCCGCGCGTTCGCGTACTACGAGCCACTGACCGTCCGCGACTCGTCGCTGTCCGCGTGCACCCAGGCGGTGGTCGCCGCCGAGGTCGGGCATCTCGATCTCGCGGCCGACCACCTGGCCGAAGCCGCGATGATGGATCTGCGCGACCTCGAGCACAACACCGGGGACGGCCTGCACATCGCGTCCCTGGCCGGCGCGTGGATCGCGGTGGTCGCCGGCTTCGGCGGGATGCGCGATCACGGTGCGCAACTGTCGTTCCGCCCGCAGTTGCCGCCCGGGTGGACGCGGCTGCGGTTCCGGCTGGTCTGGCGCGACGCCCGGGTGACCGTGACGGTGACCGAGCGGGACGTCACCTACGAGGCCAGCCACGCCCCGGCGGACGGTCTGACGATCAAGCACATCGACGAGCAGCTGAGGGTGCGCGACGGCTCGCCGGTGACCCGTCCGGTGACGCGGGTCGTGCCGACGACGCCGCGCCCGAGCCAGCCGCCCGGCCGCGACGTGATCGACTACCGCGAGCTCGACGCCTGAGCAAGGGGCGGACGCGCCGGCTCGGTTCGGCTCGGTCTGGGCTTGCGCGTCCACGAAGCCCCTTGATCGAACTAGTCCCGGGCACCGAAAGTGGTCCGACCGGGGGCCCGGTCGGCTGAACAGACGTCCGCGCCGGCTTGGTTCGGCTCGACCAGCCCGGTCCGGCTGGCGCGTCCACGAAGCCCCCGGTCGGACCAGAACCGAGCACCGAAAATGGTCCGACCGGGGGCTCGGCGGGCTTCGCGCGCAGCGGCTGGCTCGG
>Ga0164242_10004882_pt1 | contig 14986 bp, 12 predicted proteins | sample OricomgcompostMG_FD_108783 | JGI IMG/M metagenome (GOLD analysis project Ga0164242, IMG submission 108783) | Miracle-Growth compost microbial communities from Emeryville, California, USA - Original compost - Miracle growth compost (MG) ... | reverse complement strand
TCCGGGTCGCGGTACCGGACGATCAACTCGACGACTCGCGCCGCCGGATCTGCGACACCCGGTGGCCGGAGCCGGAGACCGGTCCGGGCCAGGGTGTTCCCGTTGGGGCGCTTCGCCGGCTGGCCGACTACTGGGCGACGGGGTACGACTGGCGCCGGCTGGAGGCGGAACTGGCCGGGTTGCCGCAGTTCCGCACCCGGATCGACGGACTCGGAATCCACTTCGCGCACCTCCGGTCCGCCGATCCAGCCGCCACGCCGTTGCTCCTGACCCACGGGTGGCCGGGGTCGTACCTGGAATTCCTGGAGGTGATCGACCCGCTCAGCCGGGCCTTCCACGTCGTCTGTCCGTCCTTGCCGGGGTACGGCTTCAGCGACCGTCCGATCAGCACCGGTTGGGGGATCGAACGCATTGCCGACGCCTGGGTCGAGCTGATGCGCCGACTCGGCTACGACCGGTTCGTGGCGGCGGGCAGTGACTGGGGAACAAGCATCTCGACGATGATCGCCGTGCGGGCCCCGCAACGGTTGCTGGGCCTGCACCTGGTCCCGCCGCTGGTCGCGCCCGATCACAGCCGGCCCTTCAGCCCCGACGAGCGGCGGTCGGTGGCGGCGTTCGCGGCGCGCAGTCGGACCGGGTCGGCCTACGGGGAGGTGCATGCGACCAGGCCACAGACCATCGGCTACGCGCTGACCGACTCCCCGGTCGGACTCTGTGCCTGGATCGCGGAGAAGTATCGGGACTGGGTCGATCCCCGCGGCCCGGGCGTGTCCGAGGACCGACTGCTGGACACGGTGACGCTGTACTGGCTGACCGGCACCGCGGCCTCGAGCGCCCGGCTGTACGCCGAGAGCATCGCAACCGTCAGCCGATGGTTCACCGAACCGCCGACCGACCGCATCACCGTGCCGTGTGGTGCCGCCGTCTACCCGGCCGAACTGCCCAGGCCGTCTCGGCGCTGGGCCGAGCGGCGGTTCAGCAACCTCGTGCACTGGGGTGAGCCGACGATCGGTGGACACTTCGCCGCCCTCGAGGTCCCGGACAGCTATGTCGCCGAACTGACGGCGACCGGACGGGCGCTGATGAGAAGCTGACAGTTGGCAAAGAGCTTTCCCGACACGCCTTCAACGGACCGCGTTCCCGGCTAACGTCGGGACTGCGCTGCAACAATGGTGTGTGTACGCCGTCGACGTCCTGCACCGGGCGGCGTACGGCAGTTCCTTCCCCGCGCTGCTGATGCTGTGCAACTGTCTGGAAAGGCATGTCTAGTGATCGTCTACGTGGTTGCCATGATCGCGATCCTCGCGGTCGCCGCCGCCGTCGTCGGGCTGGTTCTGGTCGGCATGGAGGGCCGGGGACGTTCCCGGATGCCCTGGCTCGCCGACAAGTTCACCCGCGCCGCCCAGCATCTCAACGGCGAGGTCGAGCCGCCGGAGGGTTTCACCCGGATCGTGGAACGGTCCCGGATCGCCCGGGAGCGTACCCGGGAACATTCGACCGCCGGCCACTGATCAGGTCGGGGCGGGTCCGCACCGATAGGCTGACGCGGTGACTGCAACGATCCTCACCCTGATCATCGCCGGCGTCGTCATCGTCGTCGGACTCGTCACCGGCCTGGTCGTCGGAACGCGGCGCAGGCGGCTGCCCGCCCAGGTCCGTCCCGAGCTCGGGGAGCAGCGCGGCGACCGCGTCGTCGGCGGCCCGGCCGTCGCCGAACGGGAGTCCGATTCGGCCACCGGCACGGTCGAAGCAACGCCTGGGGTCGTGGCGCCCGAGCCCGGCCCGCAGCCGCCGGTGGAGGCCGCCGCCGAGGAGGCGGCCGAGATCCCGACGATCGAGCGGCCGGAGGCGCCGGAAAGCCGGCTGGTCCGGCTGCGTCGCCGGCTCGCCGGATCCAACAACGCGCTGAGCCGCGGCCTGCTGACCCTGCTCTCCCGGGACCGGATCGACGAGGAGACCTGGGAGGACTTCGAGGACACGCTGCTGACCTCCGACCTCGGGGTGAAGCCGACCACCGAACTGGTCGACGCCCTACGGGACCGGATGCGGGTCGAGGGAATCTTCGATCCCCATCAGGCCCGCGGTGTGCTGCGTGAGGAACTGATCAAACTCGTCGACCCGACGCTGGATCGTTCGCTGGCGACGACCCGGACCGAGACACCGGCCGTCGTCCTGGTGGTCGGGGTGAACGGCACCGGCAAGACCACGACCGTCGGGAAGCTGGCCAGGGTTCTCGTCGCCGAGGACAAGGACGTCGTGCTCGGTGCCGCCGACACCTTCCGCGCCGCTGCGGCCGACCAACTCCAGACCTGGGGCAGCCGGGTCGGCGTGCCGACCGTCCGCGGCGCCGAAGGCGCGGATCCGGCCAGCGTCGCCTTCGAAGCGGTGAAAGCCGGTATTGAGGGCGAAGCCGACGTGGTGATCGTCGACACCGCCGGACGGCTGCACACCAAGACCGGTCTGATGGACGAACTCGGCAAGATCAAGCGGGTGATCGAGCGTCAGGCTCCGGTCACCGAAGTGCTGCTGGTGCTCGACGCCACAACCGGCCAGAACGGCCTGACCCAGGCGCGGATCTTCGCCGAGGTCGTCGACATCACCGGTGTCGTGTTGACCAAGCTGGACGGTACGGCCAAGGGCGGCATCGTCATCCAGGTGCAGCGCGAACTCGGTGTCCCGGTCAAGCTCGTGGGACTCGGTGAAGGTGTCGACGATCTTGCGCCGTTCGACGCGGAGTCCTTCGTCGACGCGCTGCTGTCCGCCGACTGACGGCCGGTTGTCCGCGGTTGCCGCGGATCACAGCCGGGACTCCATCCGGACGCTGATCGCCGCCTCGTCGTAGTCGAGCTGTTCCAGCATCTCCCGGTACGTGTCGTCGTCGAGCCGGAACGCATCACGTTCGGCGGTCAGTGCCCGACGCTGGGCGGTCAGCATCTTGAGCCGGAATCCGTTGACCACCCGCCACCGATCGGCGCGCCGTTGATCGAGGTCGTCCCGCTCCGAATCCTCGGCCTCTGTTTGCATCGCCTCCCGGATCTGCTGGAAACGCTGCAGCTGTTCGCTGAGCGTGGCAACGGTCGCCGGATCCAGGTCGGGCTCCTCCCCGGTGGTCGGCTTCCAACCCGGTCCGTCCTGGCTCGTGGAGTCTTCGGACTGCGCACGCTGGATCGACGCGACGGTTTCCTTGATCAGGTCGGCTGCGGCCTGTTGGCTGATCTCGGTCGCCCGGCGCCGCTGCTCGGCCTCGTACTTCTCGTCCTCGTCGGAGCGGATGTCGAGTCTGCGGATCAGCGGCGGCAGGGTGAGGCCCTGGAGCAGCAGCGTTCCGACCGCGACGACGAACGCGATCATCTGGATCTCGGCCCGTGCCGGGAACGGGCCGTTCTGGGCGGTGAGCGGGATACCGGCTGCGGCGGCGAGCGTGACCACGCCGCGCATTCCGGTCCAGGAGATCACCAGATCGTGTTTCAGCGGGAGCCGGGAAGGCTGCCGCGGCGGGCCGCCGGCCCGCATCTCCTGCGGACGGTCGGGATGTCGTCGGTTGTAGTCCTCGAGCCGCCGCTGCAGCATCCGCCGGCGGCGCTGCTCGCGCTGGGCTTCCCGTTCCGGGTGCCTATGGCGCTGCCGTTCGATGAATGACTGCAGGAGTGTCAGCCTGCCATGGTTGAGCAGGACGTACGCCGGGCGGATGGCCAGCACCACCAGCAACGCCGCCAGGGCGGCCACCACCACCGCGGCCACCGACGTGGGGGACTCCACCACTTCGTCGAGGATGAACTTCATCTGCAGACCCATGTAGGCGAAGACGAACGCCTCGAGCAGCACGTCGAGGCTGCGCCAGACCTGGGTCTCCTGGATTCGCGCGGCATACCCGCTGCGCGCCCGGTTGTGGCCGATCGCGAAGCCCGCGGTGACGACGGCGATCACTCCCGAGGCGTGCAATTGCTCGGCGGCCAGATAACAGGCGAACGGCAGCACCAGGCCAAGCACCGTCTCAAGCCCGGGATTGTCCAACCGTTGCTGGATCCTCTGGACAACGAAGGCCAGGACCCGGCCGACGGCGATGCCGACCAACACGCCATACCCGAAGAACAGCACAGGCTGGGAGATGAACGCGGTCCGTCCGGTGACCGCCACCGTGGTGATCGTGAAGAGCGTCAGCGCCGCTGCGTCGTTGATCAGGCTCTCGCCGGTGAGGATGGTCATCACCCGCTTGGGCAGCCCGAGCCGACGGCCGATCGCCACTGCGGTCACGGCATCCGACGGAGCGACGACCGCCCCGAGCACGAGTCCGGCTGCGGGCACCAGGCCGGGCACCAGCCAGCTCGCGGTGACTCCGACCGCGCCCGCGGTGAGGACGACCAGGACCACGCCTAGACCGACGATCGGCCAGAGGTTGCGGATGAAGTTGATGAAGGAGAACTCGATCGCCGTCGAATAGAGCAGTGGCGGCAGGACGACGCTCAAGATGATCTCCGGTTCGATCTCCAACCGGGGCAGACCCGGGATGAAGGAGACCACCAGGCCGAGCGCCACCAGCACCAACGGCGGTTGCAGTCCGCGACGTTGGGCGACAGCCGTCACGGCGATGGCGGCGATGACCACCAGAAGAAGTTCCACGCCGTTCATGGGGGTGAGCGTACGGGTCGCCGGACACGCCTGGGTGCCGGTGCGGCGCGGTACGGTGCGTGTCGTCGCGTCGTCTCCGACAGTGCCGGGCGATGCACGGGGTCACAGTGCATCCACACTTCGTTGACTAAAGTAATAAAGTTTGGGCCGGGAGGTGGGTGTGAAAGTACTCAAGGGTGCGACGGCACTGGAGACGCACAGCGCGATCCTCGACCTGATCCGTTCGTCGGGAGAAGTGACGCGGATCGAACTGGCCGCACGCTCCGGGCTGACCGGCGCGTCCATCTCCCGCATCGTCAAGCAGTTGCTGGCCGAGGGGCTGGTCGTGGAAACCGGTGTCGGGGACTTCACCGGAGGGAAGCGGCGGACGATCATCCAGCTCAACGCGTCCGCGCGACATGCCGTCGGGGTGTCGCTGGACGATGCCGGTGTGACCTATATCGTCACCGATCTCGCCGGCGCGGTCATCGGTCGGCTTCGGACGGCCGGCATCGCCAGCGGCAGTCCGGCCCGGGTGATCAAGCGGATTGCGGACGAGCTGCAGGAATTCCTGGACAACACCGGCGTCGACCGCTCCGGGCTGGTCGGGGTCGGCCTCGCGGTCCCCGGCCGACAGGACGAGGATCACCATGTCCTCCGGTCCAACCCGGATGCGACCGAGTGGGAGATGTTCGCCGTCGAGGAGGCGCTGGGATCGGCGACCGGGCTGCCGGTCGCGATCGAGAACGACTCCACCTGCGCGGCCATCGGCGAATACTGGGTCGGGCGGATCTCGGCGTCCACCGATTTCGCGACCCTGTACATGTCCAACGGTTTCGGCCTGGGCATGGTGATCAACGGCGACGCCTACCGGGGCGCGTCGTCCAATGTCGGGGAGATCGGTCACCTGGTCCTTGACGTCAACGGTCCGCCGTGCTGGTGCGGCAACAACGGCTGTCTTGAGGCCCTGGCTGCACCGCGGCGGATCGTCGATCTTGCCCTGGAACGCAGCAGGCTCGCCGAACGGCTGGGACTCAGCCCACGACGGGACCGCCTACGGCGCGGTTTCGCCAAGATCACCGCAGCTGCCCAGAGCGGTGACGAGGACTGCCGGGAACTGATCGGGCTGTCCGCCTTCTATCTGGCCAAGGCGCTGGTGTCGATCACCAACCTGCTTGATCTTGATCGGATCATCCTGGCCGGACCGGCGTTCTCGGCTGCGGCCGACATCTATCTGCAGCGTGCGGCCGAAGAACTCGATCGCCATTCCTTCGTCCGGGCGGTGCATCCGACGACGATCACGCTGTCCAGTGCGGGGCAGGACTCCGCTGCCCTCGGCGCGGCGGCGATGGTGTTGCACAGCAGGCTCACCCCGCACCAGACGTCGCGTCAGCTCGCGGTCGTCTCCGAGGTCGATCAGGTCTGACCCGGTGCGGAACGGAGGAAGTCTGCATACCACCGACCACTGGTCTTGACGGTCCGCCGCTGGGACTCGTAGTCCACTGCGACGATGCCGAAACGCCGGCTGAATCCCCACCCCCACTCGAAATTGTCGATCAAGCTCCAGACGAAGTAGCCGACCAGCGGCAACCCGTCGCGTACGGCGTCCCGGCAGGCCGCGATGTGCTGCTCGAGGTAGCCGCGGCGCTCGAGGTCATCGACGACGCCGTCCGGTCCGGGCTGATCGGGGTAGGCGGCGCCGTTCTCGGTGATCATCAACGGCAGGTCGGGTGCATAGCCGTTGGCCTGGCGCAGGACGTCCATCAGGCCGTCGGGGTGGATCGGCCAACCCATCTGGGTCGTCGGGGCGCCGGTGTCGACGAACTGCACGAATTCACTGCCCGGGTTGGCGCTGGGCGAGCCGTCCCAGGTTCCGGCCGCGGTGGTGTGGCGGCTGTAGTAGTTGATGCCGAGGAAGTCCAGCGGTGCGTTGATGATCTCCAGGTCCGCCTCGGCCTGTGCGGCGAACCACTCCTGCTCGCCGAGGTCTGCCAGCACGTCGGCCGGATAACGCCCCTGCAGGACGGGTTCGAGGAACAGTCGGTTCTGCAGGCCGTCGATCCGGCGGGCCGCGTCCTGGTCGGGGAGACTGGTCGACGCCGGCCGCACCGAATACAAGTTGAGCGCGATCCCGACCCGGGCGTCGGGCAGCAGCCGGCGGATGGCCGGGACCGCCTGGCCGTGCGCCAGCAGCAGATGATGAACCGCGTGCGAGGCTTCGGAGCCGAGTCGCCGGCCCGGCGCGTGGTGCCCGGAGGCGTACCCGAGGAAGGCCGAGCACCACGGCTCGTTGAGGGTGATCCAGTTGGTCACCAGGTCACCGAGTTCGCCGACAGCGGTTTCGACGTACCGAACGAACGCGTCGGCGGTGTCCCGGCGGAGCCAGCCACCGGCGTCCTCCAGGTGTTGGGGGAGATCCCAGTGATACAGCGTGGCGTACGGCGTGATGCCCCGATCGGCCAGCCCCGTTGCCAGTCGCCGGTAGAAGTCGATTCCGGTGGTGTTCGGCTCGCCATCGGGCCGGAGCACCCGGCTCCAGGAGATCGAGAACCGGTACGCGGTGACGCCCAGCTCGGCCATCAGATCCAGATCGGTGGCGAACCGGTGGTAGTGGTCGTCCGCGACATCGCCGACCGTGCCGTCGGCGACGGTGCCGGGGATCCTGACGAAGGTGTCCCAGATACTCGGCGTCCGGCCGTCCTCGGCAACCGCGCCCTCGACCTGATAGGAGGCGGTCGCGGTTCCCCAGGCGAAGTCGGTCGGGAATTCGTTCCGGGAAACGGTCATGGCCGCATGCTAGGGGATCGGCGCGATCCTGGCAGCCCCTCGGTCGTCATGATCAGTTCTTCACCGCGCCCAGGGTCAGCCCGGCCACGAACTGACGCTGCATCCAGACGTAGACGATGATCACCGGGACGATGGACATCGTCAGCCCGGCGGTCAGGGTCGGCCAGTCGGTGTTGTACTGCCCGACCAGGCTGAACAGCACCGGCTGCAACGGCAGTTTCCCGGTGTCGCGAAGCACGGTGTTGGCGTACAGGAACTCGTTCCAGGTCTGCAGGAACTGGAAGATGATCACGGTCGCCAGTCCTGGCCTGGCCAGCGGGAGCACGACCCGGCTGAACACCTGGAACTCACCGGCGCCGTCGATCCGGGCGGCCTGGATCAGTTCGTCGGGGAGGGTCTCGAAGAACGCCCGCATCAGGAACATCGCGAACGGCGCCGAGCTGCTGACGTACAAGATCAACAGCCCGCCCTGGTTGTTCAGCAGGCCGATCGCCTTCAGCTGCAGGTACAGCGGGATGATCAACGAGGTCGCCGGCATCATCAGGGTGGCCAGCAGCGCCACGTAGAGCACGTTCTTGAACGGGAAACGGAGTTTGGCGAAGGCGTACCCGGCCAGCGCCGAGAAGGTGGCGACTCCGGCGACCGTGGCCGAGGTGATCCACAGGCTGTTCACGAAGTGCAGCCCGAAACCGGTGCTGACCCAGGCCTTCGGATAGGCAGCGAACGTGACAGTGGTGGGGAAGACCGGACCGGTGAAGATCGTGTTCTGCGGACGCAGCGAGGTCGTCACCAACCAGACCAGGGGGAAGACCGTCGCAGCCGAGATCGCCAGCAGGACGAAGGCGATGAAGCTGCGCGCCACCGGGAAGCGTCGCCGGCGCCGGTGGACGCGACGGCCGCTGTCGGCAGCGTCGGTGACGGCCCGCGCCGGTGCCATCGTGGCCATCAGCGGGCCGCCCGTCGGGACAGGGTGACCTGGACGGCGACCGCGATGCCACACAGCGCCATCACCACGACACTGAAGGCGCTGCCGTAGCCGAGTTGCGGGATCGAGCCGGCTGTCGAGCCGAAGGCCAGGGAGTAGAGATACGTCCCGAACACCTCCGACGCGTGGTTCGGCCCGCCCCCGGTCATCACGAAGATGATGTCGAACACCTTGAACCCGTTCATCAGGTTCAGGCTCAGCACGATCGCGGTGACCACCCGCAATCCGGGAATGGTGATGTGCCGGAACTGCTGCAGCGGGCCGGCACCGTCGACCATCGCGGCCTCGTAGTAGGTGGGGTCAACCGACTGCAGACCGGCGAAGAAGATCAACATGTTCATCCCCACCGCACCCCACAGGGAGACAACGATGATCGCCGGCATGGCGGTCCGGGGATCGCTCAACCAGTTTGTCGCCAGGTCGTCCAAGCCGATCCCGCGCAACAGCTTGTTGAGCGACCCGAGATTCGGGTCGTAGATCAACTTCCAGAGCACGCCGGAAACGACGAAGGAGACGATTCCCGGAATGAACAGGATCGTCCTGACCACGACGCTCAGGCCGCGCCAGACATTGTTCAGCAGCACCGCGATACCGAGCGGAACGGCGGTCTGCAGGACGGTGGTCACCAGGGCGTACGCGATGGTCAGCACGAATGCCCGTTGGGCGACCGGATCGGCAAGCATCCGCCGGTAGTTCTCCAGGCCGATGAACTGCGGTGTGCCGAAGCCGCTCCACCGGGTCAGGCTGAGGTACATCGCGAAGAGGATCGGCCAGCCGACGAACACGGCGAAGAACACCGTGATCGGCGCCACGAAGGAGAACCCGGCGATGCGTTCGGAGCGTTGCAACCTCCACAGGCGGGCTCCGCTGGACACGACGCCGTCCGACATGAGGGATCCTTCCGGTTGCTGCTGCGTTCCTGGGCCGAGACCGGCCGTCCGCCCGGGCGGAGTGCTACTGGCCACCCTTGGCGTTGATCACAGCGTCCTGCATCTCCTTGGCCACCTGCTGCGGCGACGCGGAGCTCTGGAAGATCTTCTGCAGCGGGTCGCCGGCGGCCGAGGAACCGGGCCCGAACGGAATGTGCGGGCATCCGTCCGGAAGCCAGGACGCCATCAACTTGATCCGTGGGTCGGTCGCCCGTTCCACGCCGCTCCGGGTGGCCGCCATGCTGGCGGAATCGTTCATCAGCTTGGAGTAGACGTCCGGCGAGTAGAGGTACTTGATCAGTTCCAGCGCCGCGTCCTTGGCCTTGCTGGTCTCCGAAACGGCGAACCCGGCACCGGCCTGGTCCGCCGTCCAGTGCCGGGCGCCGGACTTCAGGGCCGGAGTCTTCATGATCTTGTACTTCTTGACGAACTCCGGGGTGGCGTCCTGGATCAGCCCGGCGGGGATCCAGGAACCGGCGTACAGCATCGCGGCTGCAGAGGTGTAGAAGAGCTGGGATGCCTGGTCACCGGAGGTGCCGGTGGTGCCCTTCTGGAACACACCCGCGCGGACGATCTTGTCGTTGAGGGCCAGGGCGTCCACCACCGGTTTGTTGGTGTAGGCATAGCCCTTCCCCAGTTGGTCCAACTTGAGGAAGTATGTCGGGTCGTCGGTGACCTGGGTGATCAACGGGAGGAAGAAGTCGAGTGCGCTGGTGCCCGGATTGGCGCTGAACGCCACGGCGGCCTTGCCGGTGGCGTTCACCTTGCCGGCCACCTCGATCAGGTCGTCCCAGGTCTCCGGCTCGCCGTCCACCTTCGCCTTGGCGAACAATTCGGGGTTGTAGAAGATGCCGAAGGTCTGGGCCATCCAGCCGAGCGCGTACTGCTTGCCGTCGGCTGTGTACTCCTGGTTCTCGGCCGGGAAGAAGTCCTTGACGAAGTCGGCGCCCAGGTCCTTGCGCAGATCGGCCGAGATGCCCTGTTGGCCGTAGGTGATGGCGCGGACGTGCGGCGCGAAGATCTCGGGAACGTCGCCGCCGGAGACCGCAGCGGTCAGGGCGGGCAGGTATTGGTCCGGCGTACCGAAGATGCGCAGGTTGACGGTGATGTTGGGATGTTCGTTCTCGAAGTCCTTCAACACCTTGGGCAGGGTGTTCTGCTGCTCGGTGTACCAACTCCACATCCGTACCGTGGTCTTGCCGTTGGAGGAACCCGAGCCGTTCGAGCCGGAACAGGCGGCCAGAGCGCTGCCCGCGACCGCGGCGCCCGCACCGGCCAGGCCGGCTTTGAGCAGGGCGCGCCGATCGAACTGTGCCATGTCGATCTCCTCGTTGAGACGGTCTCGTTGAGATGCCGCTGGGGTGATGGGTGTCGCGCAGGGCGCGCGACAGTGTGTCGATCGGTGCCGAATCGGCCGGCACCGCGGCCCCGACACGTGACGCGCAGTACAGCCGGCGATCCCGGCCTGCTCGGGGTCCTGCTGCGCGGCGGGTCGTGTTTTGGACGACCCACCTACTTTCTAACGCAAAGTAAGAAAGGTGTCAACGGATCGTCCGCGTTGCGGCGCCCGGGTGCTGAGAAGTTGGCGAACCGTTACCAGTCCGGCAGAAGGTAGGCTTGCTCGACGTTCGCATCCGGAACGCGTGACTGAAGAGGATCGATGTTCGACACCCTGCAAGACCGGCTGGCCGCAACCTTCAAGAGTCTGCGTGGCAAGGGTCGGCTCTCCGACGCTGATATCGACGCGACCGCCCGTGAGATCCGCGTGGCGCTGCTCGAGGCCGACGTCAATCTGCAGGTGGTGCGGGAGTTCATCGCCGCGGTGCGGGAACGGGCCAAGGGCGCCGAGCTGTCCGGTGCGCTGAACCCGGCACAGCAGGTCATCAAGATTGTCAACGAGGAGCTGATCGGCATCCTCGGTGGCGAGACCCGGGTGCTCCGGTTCAGCAAGCGTCCGCCGACCGTGATCATGCTGGCCGGCCTGCAGGGCGCCGGCAAGACGACGTTGGCCGGCAAGCTGGCGCTCTGGCTGAAGGAGCAGGGCCACTCGCCGTTGTTGGTGGCTGCCGACCTGCAGCGACCGAACGCTGTCAATCAGTTGCAGATCGTCGGCGAGCGGGCCGGTGTGCACACCTTCGCCCCGGAACCGGGCAATGGCGTCGGCGATCCGGTGGCGGTCGCGAAGGCCTCGATCGGCGAAGCCGAACGCAAGTTGTACGACGTGGTCATCGTCGACACCGCCGGTCGGCTGGGCATCGACCAGGAGATGATGCAGCAGGCCCGCGACATCCGCGACGCGGTCCACCCCGACGAGGTGCTGTTCGTCGTCAACGCGATGATCGGCCAGGACGCGGTGAACACCGCCAACGCCTTCGCCGAGGGTGTCGGTTTCGACGGTGTGGTGCTGACTCAGCTCGACGGTGACGCCCGGGGCGGCGCGGCACTGTCCATCGCGCGGGTCACCGGGAAGCCGATCATGTTCGCCTCGAACGGTGAACAGCTCAAGGACTTCGACGTCTTCCATCCCGACCGGATGGCCAGCCGGATCCTGGGCATGGGCGACATGCTCACCCTGATCGAGCAGGCCGAGAAGACCTTTGACGCCGAACAGTCGGCCAAGGCGGCGGCCAAGCTGGCGTCCAAGGGCGGCGGCGAGTTCGGGCTGGACGACTTCCTGCAGCAGATGCAGGCGGTGCGCAAGATGGGCCCGCTGTCGAAGGTCTTCGGAATGCTGCCCGGCATGGGGGAGCTCAAGGACCAGATCAACAACATCGACGAGCGCGAGATCGACCGGATCGAGGCGATCATCCACTCGATGACGCCGGCCGAACGTAACGACCCCAAGATCCTCAACGGGTCGCGCCGGGCGCGGATCGCCAGGGGTGCCGGTGTCCAGGTGTCTGCGGTGAACAATCTGGTCGATCGTTTCTTCGACGCCCGCAAGATGATGAGCGCGGTGGCCGGCGGAAAGATGCCGAACATCCCGGGAATGCCCTCGATGCCCGGCATGGGCGGGGGATCTCGGAAGGCCAAACAGCAGAAGAAGAAGGCCAAGGGCGGTGGAAAGCGGGTCTCCGGCAACCCTGCGAAACGGAACGGCCAGCAACAGGCACCGGCGGCGCAGCCCGGATCGGCTTTCGGCCTACCGACCGGTAACGGCCAGCAGGGCGACGATTTCGAGTTGCCGCCCGAGCTGCGCAAGATGTTCGACCGGTAATGCACCGGTTGTCCGGCCCGAGTTGATCAAGGGTCAGCCGATCACAGGCTGCGGCGCAGGTTCTGCAGCCTGGCCAGGATCGACTGTTTGGGCAGGATCACCATCGACTCGAAGAGCGGTGGCGAGATCCGGCGCCCGGTGATTGCCACGCGCAGGGGCGTGAATGCATGCCGCGGCTTGAGACCGAGTTGATCAACCAACGCATCGCGGAGTGCTGCTTCGATCGGCTCCGTCTCCCACCGGTCCAGCGGGTCGAGCGCATCCACCGCCGCGTTGATCACCGCTGCGCTGTTCGGCCCGAGCGTCCTGCGCGCATCATCGCCGATGACAAGATCATCATCGGGAACGAGGAGGAAGCCCAGCAGTTCGCCGGCCTCGGTGAGCAGCCGCATCCGCTCCTGGACCAGCGGCGTGGCGGTCGTGATGCGGCGCAACTGTTCCGGATCCGGATCGGCCGGGAGCAGACCGTCGGCCTTGAGTTGGAAGACGATCCGTGGGGTCAACTCCTCGACCGGCAGGGCCCGGATGTAGTGGCCGTTGAGCCAACCGAGTTTGTCGAGATCGAAGATCGGACCAGCGGGATTGATCTTGGACCATGCGAAGCGCGCCACGAACTCGTCATAGGTGAACACCTCACGATCGTCGGACTCCGGCGGATAGGCCATCAGCGCCAGGAAGTTGACCACCGCCTCGGGCAGGTATCCCTGTTCGCGGAACCAGGTCAGCCGGGCGGCAGGATTCTTCCGCTTGGAGATCTTGGACCTGTCGGTGTTGCGCAGCAGCGGCATGTGGGCGATCTGCGGCGGCTCCAGCCCGAGCCACGAGTAGAGGAGCAGATGTTTCGGCGTCGAACTGATCCACTCTTCGCCGCGGACCACGTGGGTGATACCCATTTCATGATCATCCACGACGACCGCGAGATGGTAGGTCGGGAACCCGTCGGCCTTCCGGATCACCTGGTCGTCCGGCCTCGGCGCCGAGATCTCGCCGCGGATGAGGTCGGTGAAGGTGAGCGATACGTCGTCGGGGATCAACATGCGTACCACCGGCGTCTCGGTGAAGCCGGGTAGTTCGGCGCGTTCGTCCCGGGTCAGTCCATAGCACAGCCGGTCGTAGCCGGTGGGCTGCTTCGCCTTCTGCTGGCGGGTACGCATCTCGGCCAGCCGCTCGCTCGAACACCAGCAGTAGTGGGCATGGCCCTCGGCGAGCAGTCGATCCACGTACGGTTGATATGTGCCGAGGCGTTCCGACTGCCGGTAGGGAGCGTACGGACCGCCGATGTCGGGACCCTCGTCCCACGTCAGCCCAACCAGCGCAGGGTGTCGTAGATCTGCGGTTCGCTGTCGGCCTGGTAGCGCGTACGGTCGGTGTCCTCGAGACGGAGGATGAAGGTTCCGCCCTGCTGTCGGGCGAAGGCCAGATTGAACAGGGCCATGTACGCCGTGCCGACATGCGGATCGCCGGTCGGTGACGGAGCGACACGGACGCGTACGGGACGATCGACTGCGGCAGCCATGATGGTCCCCAACCTAGTCCGGTACGGCAGTGATGCCCAGCAGATTCCATGATCATCGAGGGGTGCGGGCGGGTGACCCTAGACTTCCCTTGTGCCGAGTACGCCGATCCGAGAAGACGATCATGGCTACCTCCAGGAGTCGCGCCGCACAGTGCTGTCCTGCGTCGAGGGGCTGGGCGACTACGAACTGCGGCATCCGATGACGCCGACCGGGACCAACCTGTTGGGAGTCGTCAAACATCTGATCGGGATCGAGGCGGGCTACCTCGGCGCCTGTCTCGGAAGACCGCTGGGCCGCCCGTTGCCCTGGATCGACGAGGAGAGTGCAGAGCCGAACCGGGACATGTGGGCCACAGCGGACGAGTCGAAGGAACACATCGTCGGTCTCTATGTCGAGGCCGCCGCCCATTCCGATGCGGTCCTTGCCGAGGTGGGGCTCGATGCCCCGGCGCGGGTGCCGTGGTGGCCTGAAGGGTCGCGGCAGACGACGGCTGGAGCGCTGCTGGCCAGGGTGCTGAAGGACACCGCGATGCATGCCGGCCAATTGCAGATCCTGCGCGAGCTCATCGACGGCAAGGCCGGTGACGACCGGGCAGATGCCGGTGATGATCACTGGTGGGTCGACCACCGCCACCGCCTGGAGCAGATCGCTCTCGGCTTCCGGGACAACGACTGACTTGTGCACTCCAGACGCCTCCGACCGACGTGCGAGGCGGACTGTCAGTGATGTCTGGTTGGGTATTGACTGGGCAGGTATGTGATCAATTGCAGACGCCAGGAATCCCTTGTATACAAGAAAAAAAGCGAGGTCCGGGTCTTGCCTCAGGGCAGGTGGTCGACTACCCTCAGGTCATGGAGTTCCAGTCATCGCGGACTGGCCCGGACGGGCCACCCGACGGACTGGATCATGCGCCGGATGACAGCCTGGGTGACGGGCTGGCTGG
>Ga0164242_10004881_pt1 | contig 14987 bp, 14 predicted proteins | sample OricomgcompostMG_FD_108783 | JGI IMG/M metagenome (GOLD analysis project Ga0164242, IMG submission 108783) | Miracle-Growth compost microbial communities from Emeryville, California, USA - Original compost - Miracle growth compost (MG) ... | reverse complement strand
GCGCGCTACATCTTCCTCGACGAGGTCGATGCCTATCCGGCCTCGGCCGACGAGGAAGGCGACCCGGTGACCTTGGCTGAGGCACGGTCGCTGACCTTCGCCCACCGGCGCAAGGTGTTCCTGATCTCGACGCCGACGATCCGGGGGCTCAGCCGCATCGAGCGCGAGTTCGAGGCGTCCGACCAGCGGCGCTACTTCGTCCCGTGCCCGCATTGCGGGGCGATGCAGTGGATGAAGTTCGATCGGCTGCGCTGGCAGAAGGGCAAGCCGGAGACGGCGGAGTATCTCTGCGAGAGCTGCGATCAACCCATCGCGGAGCACCACAAGACGGCGATGCTGGAGCGCGGCGAATGGCGGGCGACCGCTGTCGCCGCTGATCCCACCACGGTCGGCTACCACCTCTCGGCGCTCTATTCGCCTGTCGGCTGGCTCAGCTGGTCACGGATTGTGCGCAGCTGGGAGGCGGCGCAAGGCTCCGACGAGGCGATCAAGGCGTTCCGCAACACCATTCTCGGCGAGACATGGGTCGAAACCGGCGAGGCGCCGGACTGGCAGCGGCTCTACGATCGACGAGAGGCGTGGCGGCCAGGCACGGTGCCAGCGGGCGGGCTGTTCCTGACTGCGGGCGCGGATGTCCAGAAGGACCGGATCGAGATCGATGTCTGGGCCTGGGGCCGTGGGCTCGAAAGCTGGCTCGTCGATCACTTGGTGATCGAGGGCGGGCCCGACCGGCACGACGCGTGGTCGGAGTTGACCGCGCTGCTGGACCGAAGCTGGCCCCACGAGCGCGGCGCGCACCTGCGGATCGCGCGGCTTGCCATCGACACCGGCTACGAGGCCTCGTCGGTCTATTCCTGGTCGCGGGCGCAGGGGTTTGCGCAGGTCGCGCCGGTGAAGGGCGTCGAGGGGTTCAACCGCTCGAGCCCGGTCTCGGGTCCGACCTTCGTCGACGCGACCGAGGGCGGCCGCCGCCTGCGTCGCGGCGCCCGGCTCTGGACGGTGGCGGTCTCGACCTTCAAGGCCGAAACCTACCGCTTCCTGCGGCTGGAGCGCCCGACGGCCGAGGAACGTGACGAGGGCGCGGCGTTCCCGCCCGGCACGATCCACCTGCCGACATGGGTCGAGAGCGAGTGGCTGAAGCAGGTCGTGGCTGAGCAGCTTGTGACGGTGCGCACGAAGCGCGGCTTCGCCCGGCTGGAATGGCAAAAGCTGCGCGAACGCAACGAGGCGCTGGATTGCCGGGTCTACGCCCGCGCCGCCGCCTGGATCGCGGGCGCGGACCGCTGGACGGACGAGAAATGGCGCGACCTTGAGGATCAGCTCGGGGCGGCCCCCATCGACACCGATCCCGCGGGACAGATCAACCGGCCGGGACAGGCCCCGCAGGGCAAGCGCCGCTCCGACTGGCTCGGGCGGCGCGGAGGATGGTTTTGAACATGACCGACTGGACGGAAACCGAGCTCTCGGCACTGCGCCGGGCCTATGCCAGCGGCACGACCCGGGTCAGCTATGACGGCAAGTCGGTGGACTACGGCTCGGCCGAGGACCTGCTCGCCCGTATCCGGACCATCGAGCGCGCCATCGCGGGCACCACTCGGCCGCTGCCAGTGGCCGGGCTTGCGGGCTTCTCGCGCGGGGATCGCTGATGCCCGCAAACTGGTTCGACCACGCCATCGCCTCGGTCGCCCCGCGCATGGCGGCCCGGCGCGTGCTGGCGCGGCAGGCCTTCGAGACCCTGACGCGCGGCTATGACGGCGCGTCCAAGGGGCGGCGCACGGACGGGTGGCGCGCACCGGGATCCTCGGCCGACACCGAGATCGGCGTGGCCGGGGCGCTCTTGCGCGACCGGATGCGCGATCTGGTGCGCAACAACCCGCATGCGGCGAAGGCCGTGGCGGTGCTGGTGAACAACATCGTCGGTTCGGGCATCATGCCCCGTGCGGCCAGCGGTGATGACAAGTTGGACCGCAAGGTCGATGCACTGTTCGAACGGTGGGCGGCGGATTGCGATGCCGATGGCCAGCTCGATTTCTACGGGCTTCAGACGCTGATCTGCCGGGAAATGGTTGAGGCGGGCGAGGTTTTGGTGCGGCGCAGGTTGCGCCGGTCGTCGGACGGTTTGCCAGTGCCGCTGCAGTTGCAAGTGCTGGAGGCTGACTTTCTCGACGCCACCAAGTCCAGCAATGTCGGCGCGGGCCGCATCGTGCAAGGCATCGAGTTCGACCCAGTGGGCAAACGCCGGGCTTACTGGTTGCACTCGGAACACCCGGGCGACGCGCATGGTGCCTTGCGCGGCGGGTTTGACAGCCGCCCGGTCCCGGCGAGCGAGATCGCCCACGTCTACGAGAAGCAGCGCACGCAGGCGCGCGGCGTTCCCTGGGGTGCGCCGGTGATCCGCAGCTTGCGGGATCTCGACGATTACGAGGTGGCGGAACTCGTGCGCAAGAAGACCGAGGCCTGCGTCACCGCCATCGTCTTCGGCGACGACGAGGCGCAACAGGGCATCGCGCCGTCCGTGGTCGATGCCGACGGCAACCGGGTCGAGCAGTTCGAGCCGGGACTGATCGCCTATGCCCGCGGCGGCAAGGACATCCGCTTCAACCAGCCCTCGGCCACCGGCGGCTACGGCGAATACAAGCGGGCCAGCCTGCACACGATCTCGGCCGGGTTCCGGGTGCCCTACGAGTTGCTCACCGGGGACCTGTCCCAGGTGAACTACTCCTCGATCCGGGCGGGGCTCGTGGAGTTCCGCCGCCAGATCGACGCCGTCCAGTGGCAGCTGTTCATCCCGATGTTCTGCGCCCCAGTCTGGCGGTGGTTCACGGAAGCCGCGTGGGCGGCGGGCCAGATCCCGTCGCCGACCGTGCCGGTCGAGTGGTCGCCGCCGAAGTTCGAGGCGGTCGATCCGCAGAAGGACGCGATGGCGAACCTGCTGTCGATCCGTTCGGGCACCATGACTCTGGCCGAGGTGATCGCCCGGCAGGGGCGGAACCCCGACGCGGTGCTGGCCGAGATAGCGGCGACCAACGCCAAGCTCGACGCGCTGGGGCTGGTGCTCGACAGCGACCCACGCCGCGTCACCAAGACCGGCAGCGCGCAGACGAGCGATCCGGCGACCGATCCGGCCGACGACGAGCCGGACACCGACGACCCGGCCGCCGAAGCGGATGAAACCGACTCGGCGCAGGCCGACCAACAGGACTGACCTTCATGGACACGATGATCGAACTGCCGGCCATGCGCCGGTCGGCGGAGCTTGCGCCGAATACGGCCGATGCCGACAGCCGCACCGTCGAGGTGGTCTGGTCGGCCGGGGCCCGCGTCCGCCGCGCAACCTTCTTCGGCGAGCCCTATGACGAGGAGCTGAGCCTCGACCCGGCCCATGTCCGTCTCGACCGGCTGAACGCGGGCGCGCCGTTCCTGAAGGTGCACGAGCTCGACACGCTCGACGCGGTGATCGGCTCTGTCGTCCCCGGTTCCGCCCGAATCGAGAACGGCCGGGGCATCGCCTTGGTGCGGATCAGCGAGCGCGCCGACGTCGAGCCGATCTGGCGCGACATCCAGGCCGGGCACATCCGTGCGGTCTCGATCGGCTACCAGGTCCACCGCTTCGAGGTCTCCAAACCCGAGGCCGCGCGCGAGCTTTGGCGCGCGGTGGACTGGACACCGTTCGAGGTCTCCGCCGTCGCGGTCGGCGCCGACCCCGCCGCGGTCTTCCGCGCTTATACCCCGCTTCACGACTGCGTCCTCCACCGCCGGGACGCCCCTTCAATCACGAAAGGACCGATCCCGATGACGGACAAGACCGAAACCCCGGCGAGCGACGCCGCAACCCCCGCCACCACCCAGCCGACCGAGCCGGTCGAAACCGAGGACACCCCCATGACCGAGCCGAAAGCGGCTGCGCCCGACCCGAAGGTCGCGGCCAGCGAACCGAAGGTCCACGCAAGTGAAACGCGCAGCCAGCCGAAGACGCAGGCAACGCCCGCGCCCGACACCGAGGCGGTCGCCACCCGCGCCCGCGAGGCCGAGCGCGATCGCGTCTCCACCATCTACGATCTGGCCGGGCGGCTGAACCTCGAGCGCGGCTTCGCCGAGGATCTGGTCAAGCGCGGCGTCAGCGTCGACGAGTCCCGCCGCCTGATCCTCGATCAGGTCGCCGCCAAGTCCGACGAGACCCGGACCTTCCCCCATGTCTCCGTCCCGCTCGGCGGCCGGGACGAGCGCATCACCCGCCGCGACGCCGTGGCGAACGCGCTGCTGCACCGCTACAGCCCGACGCTGTTCCAGCTGGAGGACGCCGCGCGCCAGTACCGCGGCATGACCCTGCTGGAGCTCGCCCGCGAAAGCCTCGGCAATGCCGGGGTCAACACCCGCGGTCTGTCGCGCGACGAGGTGGCGACGCGGGCGTTGCACTCGACCTCGGACTTCCCCGAGATCCTGTCGGCCGTCACCAACAAGACGCTGCGGCAGGCCTACGAGGCCTATCCCCGCACCTTCATGCTGTTCTGTCGCCAGGTGCTCGCCACCGACTTCAAGGCCATGCACCGGGTCCAGCTCGGCGAGGCCCCGCAGCTTCTCGAGGTCGGCGAGAGCGGCGAGTTCAAGCGCGGCACGCTCGGCGAGAGCAAGGAGAGCTACAAGGTCAAGACCTATGGCCGGGTGGTCGCCATCACCCGCCAGACGCTGATCAACGACGATCTCGACGCCTTCACGCGCATCCCGGCGATGTACGGCAACTCCATCGCGCAGCTGGAGTCGGACGTAGTCTGGGGCATCATCACTTCGAACCCGGCGATGGCCGACGGCAACGCGCTCTTCCACACCACCCACAAGAACCTCGCGGGCACCGGCGCGGCGCTCGATGTCAGCAGTGTCGGCGCGGCCCGCGCGGCGATGGCCAAGCAGACGGGCCTCGACAAGAAGACGGTGCTGAACGTCCGCCCGGCCTTCCTGATCGTGCCTGCCTCGCTGGAACTGAAGGCCGAGCAGCTGGTCGCCCAGAACCTGGTGCCCGCCGCGACGTCCAGCGTGGTGCCGCAGTCGATCCGCACGCTCGCGCCGATCAGCGAACCGCGCCTCGACGCCGCCAGCGAGACCGCCTGGTATCTGGCGGCCAGCCCGAACCAGATCGACACGATCGAGTACGCCTATCTCGAGGGTCAGCAGGGCGCCTACATCGAAACCCGCAACGGCTTCGACGTCGACGGCGTCGAGATCAAGTGCCGCCTCGACTTCGGCGCCAAGGCCATCGACTGGCGCGGCCTCTACAAGAACCCGGGCGCGTAACCCGCACCCCATCCTGAACCCTGACAGGCGGGCGGTCCAATCGGGCCGCCCTTCGTCTTTCCACGAGGATCCTCCCCATGAAGAACTACATCCAGCCCGGCAACACCATCACCCTCATCGCGCCCTATGCCGTCGCCTCCGGCGATGGCCTGCTCGTCGGCTCCATCTTCGGCATCGCCGCGGGCACCGCCGCCCTCGGCGAGCCCGTCGAGACCGCGCTCGTAGGGGTCTTCGACATCACCAAGGTCGGCTCGCAGGCCTGGACCGTCGGCGCCAAGGTCTATTGGGACGACACCAACAAGCGCTGCACCACGGTCGCGACCGACAACAGTCTCATCGGCGTGGCCATCGAGGCGGTGGCGAGCGGCGCGGGCGACACCATCGGCCGGGTCCGCCTGAACGCGACGTTCTGATGAGCGCCTTCGCCGCCGCCGTGGGCGCGCTCTTCGCCGACCCGAACATCGGCCGGGACGCGGTCTACATCGCCGACGGCGCCGCGCCCGTTCTGGTGCGTGCCGTCGCCCGGCGCGCAGACGCTATCTCCGACTTCGGCGATGCGCGGCTCTGGTCGGAGACCACCCGGATCGACCTGCGCGTGGCCGAGGTGGCGAACCCGCGCCCCGGCGACCGCATCGAGATCGATGGCGCCGCCTTCCTCATCCAGGGCGAGCCTGTCCGCGACCGCGAGCGGCTGGTCTGGACCGTCGATCTGAGACCCGCGTGAAACTGAAGCTCGACATCGATCCTGACATCGTCACGATGATGGCGGCCGAGGTCGCGGCGGGCGAACGTGCCGTCACGGCCGCCATGCGCGAGGCCGGGACCGGGCTGAAGGCCGCATGGCGGTTGCAGATCACCGGCGCGGGGCTGGGCACACGGCTGGCGAACTCGATCCGGAGCCAGAACTTCCCGCGGTCGGGCGAGAGCCTGGACGCCGCGGCGCTGGTCTGGTCGAAGGCCCCGGTCATCGTGGGTGCGCATGACACCGGGCCGCTGATCCGCTCGAAAAACGGGTTCTGGCTCGCCATCCCGCTGGCCGCCGCGGGCAAGTCCCTTCGCGGCGGCCGGATCACGCCCGGTGAATGGGAACGCCGTCGCGGGCTGCGCCTGCGCTTCGTCTATCGCCGGACGGGTCCGAGCCTGCTTGTGGCGGAGGGAAGGCTGAACACGAAGGGACAGGCGGTCGTGTCGCGTTCGAAGACTGGGCGCGGCAAGGTCACCGCGCCGATCTTCCTGCTGGTGCCGCAGGTCAAACTGCCGAAGCGGCTGGACCTCGCACGAGATGCAGACCGGGCGTTGGACAGCGTGCCGGGGCTGATCGTGGGGAACTGGATAGAGGGAAGGATCCGCAAATAGAGAGGTGGCGGTTGCGCACTTGCCTCACGCAAAGTCATGCAGGAGGATGACGCTCAGGAGGCTGAAGATGGCGTTTTTCAAGTGGTTGTTCGGACGAGAGAGATCGAGTTCGGCTCAGTCGCCGAGCTCTGCCAATCGGTGGACGGTCTCAGAGAACGGCAACCCGACGTTGGTCGAGGGTTCGACGCGCATAACGGTCTTTCAGCAGGACCGCGGTTGGAAATACTGCATTGCGGACGTCGGCGATCGGGAAGACCCACACTTCTCCGACGCGTACGCTACCGAAAGGGAGGCGCAAGAAGAAGCGCTGGCCCACTTCCGAGGCGAACCATCTCGCCACCAGTCCCTTTCCGCCTCCGCCACTGAGGATCGTCGGCAGCGCTGGGAAGCGCACATTCAAGAACGCTCGCTTACGATCGAGGAGCTGCAGCGATTTCTCGCGGAGAACAAAGATCTCGGCATCACGGCCCTCCGAAAGCCCGAGGCCAAGATCGCGAGTCATCTGAAGCAACTGGATTGGCAGATCGCAGAATACCGGAACGCCGGTGTTTCAGCGAACCTCATTTCTCTGGCTGAGCGACAGAAACCCGCGCTCGCAAGGCTCGCCGAAGAAGTCGCAGCGAGGATTGAAATCAAACAGGCGAAGCGACCGCCAAAAAGAACGCCGGTGTCGGACAGTCAGTTATCGACCGAGCTTTCTCGGAAAGTCGATGATCTGATCCGACTGTTCGCCGAAACCCCCGTAGTGGATCCGAGTGAGGTGGAAAGGCGATACAGTCGCGCGATGCGTGATGCCACCGCGAAGATGCTCGACGGCGGAACCACTTACGGTCAGGCATCCGGAGCGCCGGAGTTCCTGAGCCAGGACGAGGAATCCTTTCGAGCTTTCATGAAGGAGGCTGATCAGGATCTCGCATGGCAATGCAGCACGGTTTCGGACGCGTTCAAGCGCTATCTCGAAATCGGCGAGACGCCGGCACCTCACTATCCGATGCGTGTGGCCGTGCTTCTCAGCAAGGCCAAGGACCTCGACCGAGAGAAGCAGTTTTTGGCGGCGTGGTGCATGCATTTTCCATCCGGGAACGGCGTGAAATATGCTGCACTCGTTGAAAGAGCGAAGAAGGTAGGCGCAATTCCCGCCTGACGGTGGAACCGGAAGGCTTCGGTTCAGACCGGAACAAAGATCGGTATTCCGATCCAACCTCAGTTTTGTGGTCGCCATGCCCACCCCACGCGAAACCCTCCTCGCCGCGCTGCACGCGCGGCTGTCGGCGCTGCCCGCGACCGCTCTGCGCGGCGAGGTGCTGCCCGAGCGTGTCCCGACCGAGGGGCTGCTGATCCTGCGTGACGGTGAGCCCGGCGAACCAGAGGTGACGTTGTCGCCCCTGCGCTACCATTACCAGCACCGGGCAGAGATCGAGACGGTGGTCCAAGGTGCGGCGCGTGACGCCGCCTTCGACGCGCTGACCGCCAGCATCGGCGCAGCACTCGCCGCCGACCGCACGCTGGGAGGGCTTTGCGACTGGGTTGAGGCCGAGGCTCCGCGCCCGGTCGATCTGCCGGTCGAGGGGGCGGCCAGCCTGAAGGCGGCCGTGATCCCGGTCGTCCTGCACTACACCACGGCCGACCCGCTCGGCTGATCCCGACAACCTGAGGAGACCACCATGGCACGAGCCCAGGGGGCGCGGGCGCTGATGGCGCTTGCGTTCGAGACGACCTATGGAACGCCGCCCGCGAGCGGCTTCACGAAGATGCCCTTCGCCAGCACCTCGCTCGGTGCGGAGCAGCCGCTGCTGAACTCTGAGCTTCTGGGCTACGGTCGCGATCCGCTGGCGCCGATCAAGGACGCGGTGACGGCCGATGGCGATGTCGTCGTGCCACTTGACGCCGAGGCCTTCGGCTTCTGGCTGAAGGCGGCGTTCGGCGCGCCCACGACCACGGGCGCGGAAGCGCCGTACAGCCACGAGTTCCAGTCTGGCTCCTGGACGCTGCCCAGCATGTCGATCGAGACCGGCATGCCGGAGGTGCCGCGGTACGCGATGTATTCCGGCTGCGTGCTCGACCAGATCACCTGGCAGATGCAGCGCTCGGGTCTACTCACGGCCACAGCACGTCTGGCGGCGCAGGGCGAGACAGTGGGCACGACGACCAGCGCCGGCACGCCCGCCGCGCTGGAACTGAAGCGGTTCGGGCATTTCAACGGTGCGATCACCAGGAACGGCTCCGCCCTTGGCAACGTCGTCTCGGCCGACATCACCTACGCGAACAATCTCGACCGGATCGAGACGATCCGGGCGGACGGCCGCATCGACGGCGCGGACCCGTCCATCGCGGCACTGACCGGCTCCATCGAGGTCCGCTTTGCCGACAGCACGCTGGTGACACAGGCGATCAATGGCGAGGCCTGCGAGTTGGAATTCGCCTATGCGCTGCCCTCTGGTGAGAGCTTCACCTTTACCGTGCACGCCGTCTACTTGCCGCGCCCCCGGATCGAGATCTCGGGACCGCAGGGCGTGCAGGCCACTTTCGACTGGCAGGCCGCCCGCGACAGTGTGGTCGGCCGGATGTGCACCGCTACCCTGATCAACGACATCGAGGAATACTGATGCTGACGCTCGACCTGACGAACGCGCCGCGCTGGCATGATCTGGCGCCCGGCGTGCGGGTGCAGCTGCGCCCGCTCACCACGGCGCTGATGGTGGCGACACGCAGCGATCCGGTCATTGAGGCGGTTTCGGAAGAAGCCTTCGACGAGGAGCGTGCCGTCGCCTTCGCCAAGGCGCTGGCGAGGCGGGCGGTGCTCGCCTGGGATGGTATCGGCGATGCCGACGGCAACCCGATCGACCCCAGCCCCGAGGGCATCGACGCGCTGCTCGACATCTGGCCCATCTTCGAGGCCTTCCAGCTGACCTATGTCTCGAAGGGCCTGCTGCTGGAACAGGAAAAAAACGCCTCCGCGCTCTCGCCGAATGGTCCTTCGGTGGGGGCGAGCGCTACTGCCAAGCCTGCACGCAAGCCTGCCCGGACTGCCCGGCGCGGCTGAACCGTCCGGAAACGCCGGAGGGTTGGCAGGTCTGGGACCTAGTCGGACGCCTCGGCGGCCAGCTGCGCGTCCTGCCCGGCGCGGTGATCGGCTGGGACATGTCGGCGGCGCTGGCACTCGGTGACGCCCTTGGCGTGCCGCCGCTCGCCTTGGCCGAACTGCTGCCCGTCATCGAAGCGGTGATGGTCGCCAAGCTCAACGAACAGATGGATCACTCCCATGGCTGAGAAAAAGGTCAGCGTCCGCCTTGCGGCCGTGGGCGGACGGCAGGTGCGCGCCGAGCTGGAAGGTGTCGGCGAAGCCGGATCGCGCGGCTTCGGACGGCTGAGCCGCGAAATGGAAGCGGCTAACGCGAGGCTTGCGGCCTTCTCGCGGCGGGTCCGGGTCGCGGCAGCAGCCGCCGTGGCAGCCGCTGCAGCCGCGGGCGTGGCGATGATCCGGTCCGGTCTGCAGACCGTCGATGCGCAGGCGAAACTCGCGCAGTCGCTCGGCACCACGGTCGCCTCGATCCAGACGCTGGAGCGCGCGGGCGAGTTGGCGGGCGTGTCGATGTCCGGCATCGAACAGGCGACGAAGGACCTGACGCGCCGTCTCAGCCAGGCGGCCGCCGGGACCGGCCCTGCCGCTGATGCGCTGGACCGTCTTGGGCTTTCCGCCAACGAGCTGATCGCGCTGCCGCTGGACCAACGTGTCGGCGCCATCAACGCGGCCATCGAGAACTTTGTGCCCGCCGCCGAGCGCGCGGCGGTCGCGGGGCAGCTCTTCGGCGAGGAAGGCTCCATCGCCATGTCGCGGATCGACACGGCGACGCTGCGCCAGGCGACGGAGGACGTGCTCGCTTTCGGGGTCGTGGTCTCGGAGCAGGATGCGGATCAGATCGAGCGGACGAACGACGCGATTTCACGGCTCGGCCTGATCTGGCGCGGGCTGTCAAACCAGCTGGCGGTTGCCGCGGCACCAGCGCTGGAAGCCGTCGCCAATGCCATGGCGGCGGTCGCCAGCCGCACCGGTCCGCTCGGCATCGCAATCCGTGGTCTCTTTGACAACATCGGTCGCCTGACCACCTATGCCGCGACGTTCGCCGCATTCCTCGGCGGCCGGTGGGTTGCGGGACTGGCAGCAGCGGCGCTGTCGGTGCGGGGCCTCGCAACCGCTCTCGTTGTTCTACGCGGGGCACTTATCCGCACCGGCATTGGTGCGCTGATCGTTGGCGCCGGTGAACTGATCTACCAGTTCACCCAACTTGCGCAAGGAGCCGGTGGTTTCGGCAATGCGATGGCCTTGCTTGGCGATGTCGCCTCGGAGGTCTGGGACCGGATCAAGCTGGGCGGAGAGTCGCTTTCGCTTTCCCTGCAGTCGGTATGGGCTTCCATTCGAGCAGGCTGGCTTTCAGCGCTCCAAAAGATTCAGAAGACCTGGGCGGACTTCCTGCACGCCGTGGCGCGCGGCCTCGACGGCATTCCCGGCATGGAGTCCACCATGCTTGGCGTCTATGGAGCGGCGGTCAGCGCCGGATCTGCCTTCTACGAAACGGCTGGCGCGGCTGCGGAGGCAAGTGCAGAGGCTGACCGGCTCGCGGCTTCTGCGAGGGCAGCAGCAAACGCCGCAGTAGCGCCCCTCAGCTCGATCGAAGCGCTGCGTCAGGCACTATCGCGCGCCAGTGAACCCGACGGTTCTGCGCTGACCGATGCCACGGATGCGGCCGAACGATTCGAAAGCGCCCTCGGCGATGCCGGGCGCGCAGCCACAGAAGCAGGTGCTGCCGCCGGAACGGCGGCTGCCGCAGCGAAGCCCGACACCGAGGCCGCGGTCACCGGGTGGCAGGCGGTGACCGCTGCGCTGAGCGACTATGCCAGCAAGGCACGGGAGATCGGCGGCGATATCGGCCAGAGCCTCGTCAGCGCCTTCCAGTCGGCGGAGAACTCCGTCGGCGAGTTCGTGAAAACGGGCAAGCTCAATTTCACCGACCTCGTCACGTCGCTCATTGCCGATCTCGCCAAGCTCGCGGCACGGCGGTTCATCCTCGGTCCAATCGCGAACGCGCTCGGCGGCATTCTCGGCCAGGCCGGTGGCCTGTTTGCGAGTGTGCTGCACGCGGGCGGCATCGTCGGAACTGCAGGACCGGCACGCATGGTGCCTGCGCTCGCCTTCGCCGCAGCGCCCCGGATGCACTCCGGGGGCGCCGTGGGTCTGCGCCATGATGAGGTGCCCGCGATCCTGCAGCGGGGCGAGCGGGTGCTCTCGCGGCGCGAAGCGCAGAGCTACGGCGCAGGCGGCGGGGTCAACGTCACCATCATGGCCCGCGATGCCGAGAGCTTCCGCCAGTCACGCACACAGGTCGCGGCCGACATCGCCCGCGCCGTGTCGCTCGGCCGAAGGGGCATGTGAGGATCAGTCATGGCTTTCCACGAGGTCCGGTTCCCGGACGACATCAGCCGTGGTGCGCGCGGCGGCCCGGAACGGCGCACCCAGATCGTCGAACTCGCCTCGGGCGACGAGGAGCGCAACGCCAGCTGGGCGAACTCGCGCCGCCGCTACGACGTCGCCTACGGCATCCGCCGCGCCGACGACCTGGCGGCGGTCGTCGCCTTCTTCGAGGCGCGCAACGGGCGGCTCCACGGCTTCCGCTTCAAGGACTGGGGCGATCACAAGTCGTGCCTGCCGTCGCAGGCGCCGGCCGCAAGCGATCAGCAGATCGGGACCGGCGATGGCGCGACGACGGCTTTCCAGCTGGTGAAGCGCTACGCCTCCGGCGCGCAATCGTGGACGCGCGCCATCGCCAAGCCGATGGCAGACACCGTGCGCATCGCGCTCGGCGGGGTCGAGCAGCTTTCCGGCTGGTCGGTCGATCCCACGACCGGCGTCGTCAGCTTCAGCGCCGCGCCGGGCACTGGTGTCGCCATCACTGCGGGCTTCGAATTCGACGTACCCGTCCGCTTCGACACCGACGCGCTCGACGTGACGCTCGACCTCGAGCGGCTCGGTTCGATCACCTCCATCCCGCTTCTGGAACTGCGCCGATGAAGACCTTGGATCCCGCCCTGCATGCCCATCTCGAGGAGGGCACGACGACGCTCGCCTGGTGCTGGCGGATCACCCGTGCCGACGGCGTCACCTTCGGCTTCACCGATCATGACCGGACGCTGACTTTCGACGGGACGGACTTCGAGCCGGAGAGCGGACTCAGGGCCTCGGAGGTGCGCTCGAGCTCGGACCTGTCCGTCGATGCGCAGGATGCTGAGGGCGTGCTGACCTCCGACCGCATCACCGAGACGGACATTCTCGACGGCCGCTGGGACAATGCGGAGGTGGAGGTCTGGCGGGTGAACTGGACCGACACCGATCAGCGCATGTTGATGCGGCGCGGCGCCATCGGCCAGATCCGGCGCGGGCGGCTGGCCTTCGTCGCAGAAGTTCGATCGCTCGCGCATGTGCTCGGCCAGACGGTCGGGCGAACCTTCCAGGCGAGCTGCGATGCGGAGCTCGGCGACGCGCGCTGTAAAGTCGATCTCGAGGATCCCGCCTTCAAAGGCAGCGGTGCCGTCATCGATCTGCTGCGCGACCGCGCCTTCACCGCCTCGGGACTCGCCGCTTTTACCTCCGGCTGGTTCACCTTCGGCACGCTGGACTGGATGAGCGGCGCAAACGCGGGGCGGCGCACCGAGGTGCTGGGCCATGACGTTGCGGACGGCGTCGCGGTGCTGACGCTGCTGGAAGCGCCGGTGCGCGCGATCGCCGAGAGCGACGGCTTCACCATCCGCGCAGGCTGCGACAAGCGCATCGAGACCTGCGGGACAAAGTTCGCCAACACGGCCAACTTCCGGGGCTTTCCGCACATCCCCGGCCAGGACACGATCCTGCGCTACGCCACAAGAGACGGCGGCCACGACGGAGGGGTATTGTGATCCCCGCCGATCCCGAGCGCATCATCACCACCGCGCGCTCCTGGCTTGGCACGCCATACCACGATCAGGCGTCCCTCAAAGGCGTGGGTTGCGACTGCCTCGGGCTCGCGCGCGGGGTCTGGCGCGAGGTGGTGGGGTCCGAGCCGTTCACGTTCCCGCCCTACAGCCGCGACTGGGGCGAGACCGGTCCGCGCGAGGTGCTGGCCGCGGGCGCGCGGCGCATGATGATCGAGGCCGAACCTGCAGATGCCAGGCCAGGCGCGCTGATCCTCTTCCGAATGAAGCCCAGCGCCATCGCCAAGCATGTCGGAATCCTGACCGCGCCCGACATCTTCCTCCACGCCTATGAGCGGCTGGGCGTAATCGAAGAGCCACTCACGCAATCCTGGCGCCGGCGCATCGCCTTCGCTTTCCTCTTCCCGGACAAGATCTGATCAACCATGGCAACTCTCGTTCTCGGCGTGGCTGGCGCCGCCATCGGCGGCAGCATCGGCGGGGCCATCCTCGGCGTGAGCGCGGCGACGATTGGCGGCTTCGTCGGCTCCGCCATTGGTTCGGTCGTCGACAGCTGGATCATTTCATCGCTGGCGCCCACCCAGCGGATCGAAGGCCCGCGGCTCGACAGCTTGCGCATCACCTCGGCCACCGAGGGAGTCGTCATCCCGCGTGTCTACGGACGAATGCGGATGGGCGGCAACATCGTCTGGGCGACCGACTTCCGCGAGGAGATCAACACGACCACGCAGGGCGGCGGCAAAGGTGGCGGCGGCGGCAAGGTTAAGACCACCGAGTACCTCTACTATGCCTCCTTCGCCGTGGCAGTGTGTGAAGGTCCAATCACCGGGATCGGTCGGATCTGGGCCGATGGCAAGCTGCTTGATACCGCCGGGATCACCTGGCGCTGGTATCCGGGCGACGAGACACAGACGGCCGACCCATTCATTTCGGCCAAGATGGGCGTGGCCAGCACGCCTGCCTACCGAGGTACCGCCTACGTCGTCTTCGAGGAGCTTCCGCTCGGGAATTACGGCAACCGCCTGCCGCAGCTCTCCTTCGAAATCTTTCGTCCGCTCGCCGATCCCGACACCGCTGAGGGTTTGACGCAGGCTGTCACGATGATCCCTGCCTCCGGCGAGTTCACCTATGCGACGGAAGGCATTCGCAAGGGTAGCGGCGGCGAGCAAACGCCGGAAAACCTGAACGCGCTCTCGGACACGGCCGACCTGACCGTAGCGCTCGACCGGCTGCAGGCGATGGCGCCGGAGGTCGAAAGCGTCAGCCTGGTCGTCGCGTGGTTCGGCAACGATCTGCGTGCCGGGGAGTGCCAGATCAGCCCCGGCGTCGAATACGCGGAGAAGACCACGAGCCCGAAGACGTGGAGCGTCAACGGCGTC